>Ga0134128_10010918_pt1 | contig 10871 bp, 10 predicted proteins | sample KB31754_FD_96462 | JGI IMG/M metagenome (GOLD analysis project Ga0134128, IMG submission 96462) | Terrestrial soil microbial communities with excess Nitrogen fertilizer from Kellogg Biological Station, Michigan, USA - KB3-175-4 | ecosystem: Environmental > Terrestrial > Soil > Unclassified ...
GGCGACGAGGAGGCCAAGCGCTTCGAGAAGCTGTTCCTGAACGAGGCCTCGCTCGCCGGCAAGCTGAACCACCCCAATATCGTCGGCGTGTTCGACGCGGTGGTCGAGGGCGACCAGCGCTACATCGTGATGGAGTACGTGCCGGGCGGCTCGCTCAAGAAGTTCTGCACCGAGACCAACCTTCTGCCGGTGCGCCAGGCGGTGCTGGTGATCTTCAAGATGTGCCGCGCGCTCGACTACGCGTTCCAGAACGGCGTGATCCACCGCGACATCAAGCCCGCGAACATCCTCCTTTCCGACCGCGACGACATCAAGATCAGCGACTTCGGAACCGCCAAGATCTCGCACGCCACGCACACCCAGATCGACGGTTTCCTCGGCTCGCCCGCCTACATGTCGCCCGAGCAGATCAACGAGGAGAGCCCGAGCGTGCAGTCGGACATCTACTCGCTCGGCGTCGTGATGTACGAGCTGCTCACCGGGAAGCTCCCGTTCCGCGCCGAGAACTCGGTCTCGATGATCAACAAGATCCTCAACGAGGAGCCGGTGCCGATCGAGACGCTGCGGCCGGACCTGCCGGAGAAGCTGGTCGAGATCGTGAAGCAGGCGATGCACAAGGACCCGAAGGTGCGCTACTCGAGCTGGTTCGAGATGGCGAGCGAGCTCGCGAACACCTTCCCGCAGCTCGAGCGCTACTCGCACGAGATCAGCTCGACGGAGAAGTTCAACAAGCTGCGCTCCCTTCCCTTCTTCCGCGAGTTCCGCGACGCCGAGCTCTGGGAGGTGCTGCGCGGGGCGGTCTGGGAAGTCCATGCGCGCGACGAGAACCTGCTCCTCGAGGGCGAGATCGGGCAGGCCTTCTTCATCATCGTCGCGGGGCAGGTGAAGGTGGTGAAGGACGGCAAGCTCCTGAACGTCCTCAAGGAAGGCGACTGCTTCGGCGAGATGGCCTACCTTTCGGGCGACCGCGCGCGGCGCTCGGCCTCGATCATCTCCGTATCGGAGGTGCAGCTCCTCAAGATCCAGGCCGCGCACCTCGAGTCGCTCTCCGAGGGCTGCCAGCTGCGCTTCAACCGCGAGTTCCTGCGCACGCTCATCGAGCGGCTCACCTGGACCTCGTCGGTCCTCGCGCAGTTCCGCAGATAGGGAAAGGGGTCGGATTGCTTTTCGGCTGACCCCTTTTTCGCGCTAATACGTGAGCGTGAGGGTGCGGCCCTGGGACGCGGTGCACAAGCCGGTCGCGCAGGTTCCGGCTTGCCCCGCGGCGATGTTGCCGCTGATGGTGAAGGTCTGCTCGACGCCGTTGCCGGTCGCGCTCGCCGCGCTGAGCGCGAGGGTGTAGCTCAAGCCGAGGATCGTGCCGCTCGTCGCGTCGAGCGCCATCGTGTAGGGAAGGTAGGTGCTGCACGTGACGCCATAGCTGGTGCTCGCGTTCGCGGCCGCGCCGAAGCCCACGTAGTTGAAGACCACGTCGCCGGGCGGCGTCGAAAGGCTGCACGAGGCGGGCGTCGAGATGTTCACCCCGATCGTGCCGAGAGCGGTGGATTGCGGCGACGAGCCGTAGCTGAGCGTCATGTCGACGGTGTCCGTGTACAGGCCGGCGGCGACGTTCTGCCCCGCGGTGATGCACGCCCAGATGCTCACGGTGGTGGAGGCGGAGAGGCTCCCGCCGAACGCGAGGCTGCCGCTGATCGTCTGCGGCCCGCGCCATTGCGAGCCGCAGGCCGAGTCCTTGAAGAGGTCGTAGGCGAGGCGCGACGAGCCGAAGACGGCGCGGTTGTGCGTGCCCTGCGCATTGGCGCCGTTGTCCGCCGTGACGCTGTAGCTCATCGTCGCGGCGTCCGTGGAGGCGCGCGTGCAGGTGATGGTGAAGCTCGTCTGGACGATCTGGGTCGTGGGCGCCGTGGGCGAATAGGCGGCGCCGACGCCGCCCGAGGAGACGCTGCAGTTGTAGGCGGCGCAGGCGAGCGCGGGAAGGAGGAGGACGGCCGCGGCGAGGCAGCGCTGGAGGAATCGCTTCATCGAACGTTCGGTGTCGACGCTAGTAGCTCACGGTGAGGGTTCGAGCCTGCGACGCGGTGCAGGTCGCGGCCGCGCAGGTCCCGGCCTGGCCCGCGGCGATGTTGCCGCTGATCGAGTAGCTTTGCTGGGAGCCGGTGCCCGTCGCGCTCATGGCGCTCAGGGCGAGCGTGTAGTTGAGCCCGATCACCGTGCCGCTGGTCGCGTCGAGCGCCATGGTGTAGGGGAGGAAGCTCGTGCAGGTGACGCCGTAGCTCGTGCTCGCGTTCGCCGCGGCACCGAGGGAGACGTAGGTGAAGACGACGTCTCCGGGGGCGGAGCTGAGGGAGCATTGCGCGGGCGTGGCGATGGCGACGCCGAACTGGCCGGTGGTGTTCCCGCCCGGATATGTGAGCGTCATCGTGACGGTGTCGGTGTAGGTGCCGGCCGGCAATCCCGCCTGCCCGGCGGGAATGCAGGCCCAATAGGTGACGTTCATGGAGGCGACGGTGCTGCCGCCGAAATTGAGCGTGCCGCTGATCGAGCTGCCGCCGCCACGCCATTGCGTGCCGCAGCCGCTGTCGTGATACACGTCGTAGCCGATGCGGGAGGCGCCGAAGGCGGCGCGGTTGCGGTTGCCGCCGGTCGGGAACTGCCCGTTGTTCGCGGCGTTCTGCCAGTTCATCGTGTTCGGGTCGCTCAGCGTGCGCGAGCACGTGATGGTGAACGACGTCTGCGTGATGTTGGTCGATGGCGAGGTCGGGTCGTAGGCCGCCGAGAAGCCCGGCGAGGACACCGTGCAGCTGTATGCCGCCTGGACGAGGGGCGCGAAGAACGCCGCCGCAGCGAGGAGGACGAGTCTCAGGACCGTGCGCATGGCACCTCCCCTTGCGTCACCGTGAGCCTGCGGGCGGGCAGCGTCGCGAAGCTCATCGCGGCACCCCGTGGCAGGCGAAGGGTCCGAGTCGCGGGATCACGTCCTTGTCGGGCGGCGGCAGCTTCACGTCGAAGCGGCAGTGCGCCCCGTTATAGGTGAGCACCAGGTGGCTCGTGTCCGAGAGCCCCGTCACGTACGCCTCGCCGCGGCGCGCGACGTAGAAATCTTCCTTGTCGCCCTCGATGTTCACCACCGCCCCGGCGGGCGCGATGCCGCCGTCGTCGAGCACGATCTTCAGCAGCGCGCCGCGCCCGCCACGCACCGGGAACTTCACCAGCACGCCGCTGCGATAGGAGGGCACCGCGTTGATCTCGATGGTGTCGATCTCGGCGCTCACCGGCAGCTCCTTGGGATCGATCCGCACCGCGTTGTTGTTGTACGGGATGAGCCGTGGCACCAGCGCCACGCCCTGCTTGTCGGTGTGCGCGAGCACGTTGCTGCCCAGGCCGATGCCGACGTCGGAATAGCCGGGCACTTCCGCCACCGCGAAGCTCTCGTCGATCTTGCGCGAGGAGAAGAGCTTGCCGTCGGTGAAGACGAACCCGCCGTTCGCGCCCAGGCGCACGGTCGACTGCTGCGCCGTGGTGACCGCGTCGATGGTGCGATCGCCGTGGTCGCCGAAGTAGTAGAGGCCGCCCTCGGCATGGCCGTGGCTCTGCAGCTGGCCGGCGAGCACGCGCCAGCCGACGTGCGAATCGGGCGCGGGCGTGCCGGAAACCGTCGCGTAGGCGTCGGTCTGGCCGCCCTGGCGCGCGTTGAACGTGCTGCTCGCGACGTGGTACTGGTCGAGCGGCATGATGAAGTTGACGCCGATCGAGTTGCCCGTGACGCCGTTCAGCGCGCGGCTCGCCACCGCGGAGAGCGTTCCCGACTTGCCCACGCGCATCGCGTAGTTCGCCGAAAGGGTCGTCACGCGCTCGGCGTCGTAATGACGGATGGTCGCGAAGCCCAGGCCGAAGGTGCCGAGCGTGTCGGTGTAGTAGCTCAAGTTGCCCGCGAGCTGCAGGCGCACCGTGGGCTCGATCGAGGGATCCTGGCCGAGCTGGCGGAACTCGCGCGACCCGCCCTGCGCCTGCAGCGACGCGCTCAGGCGGTTGCCGGCGTAGTCGAGCCCCGCGAACCACAGCCCGCCGCTGCGCCCGTGGTTGGTGCTCGCCACGAGCGAGAACTTGCCGACCATCGGGCCCCACGGGAGCGCCGATACGATCCCGCCGCCGACGAGGCCGAAATGCGGCGTCGCCTCGGCGCGGCTCTCGAGCGTGACGTTGTTGGTGAAGCCGTGGCGCCAGGTGGTCGCGGCGAACCGGTCGCCGTAGTGGTAGCTCGAGACGCCGAGGTCCTCGCGCACGCGGCCGCCCTCGACGCTCCAGTCGTCGAGGCCGGGCGCGAGGAGCTGGCTGCTGGTGAAGAACGACTGCACGATCACGGTCTCGCGGCCGAGCAGGTCCTTCACCACCAGCCGCGCCTCGCCGTTGCCGGTGAGCACCGGCAGGTTGTCGATCGCGAAGGGGCCGGTGGGCACGTTGGAGACCTGGCGCAACACGTCGTTCACGTAGAGCTCGACGGTGGAGGGCGCGGCGGAAAGGCCGGTCAACGCGGGCAGCGGCTGGCTCACGAAGCCGGGCGTGAGCGCGAAGTTGGTGCCGAGCCGGAAGCCGCCGAAGTACACGTCGCGGCCCCACATCGCCGAGCGCGTGGTGGTGTCGCCGAGGCGCAGCGTGCGGTTCTCGTCGGGGAAGTCCTTCGTGAACGTGGTCTCGAGGCGGATGAACTTGCGCGGCTGCAGCTGCTTGTCGTCGGCGAGGTTCTGCGCGAGCCCGCTGCTCGTGAGCACGCCCCACTGGTTCGAGATGCCGACCTCGTTCAGCACGCCGACGTCCTTGAGGTCGGAGGCGCCCTTCGAATGCGTGTCGGAGACGTTCGCCTCGTAGTTGAAGAAGACGCTCGGAAGCACCTTTCCGGGCACCGGGCGTTGCGAGAGGGTCGGCGAGATGCGCAGCGCCGCGAACGCCTGCGGCGAGAAGGCGAGCTCCACCAGCTGCTGCGAGTAATCGACCTTCGCGCGGAAGCCGGGCACGTCGGCGAGCGGCCAGAAGGTGGCGCCGCGGAACTGGATCGTGTCCGCGCTCATCGGGCGCTGCACGCGCCATTCCTCGAACGCGTCCTGCGGCGCGTAGAGCGCGCCGTCCTTCTCGAGCAGGAGCCAGGTGCCGCTCTTCGCGCCGTTCACCACCACCTCCAGCGGCACGAGCCGCGGCGCGCGGGAGCCTTGCGCCGGGGCGGACGCCGGAGTGGACGACTGCGCGAGCGCGAGGGGCATTGCCAGCGCGAGGACGAGGGCCAGGGCGAGGCGAGCGAGCCCGCCCACGGCCGTCCTCAATTCCCGACGGTCACATCGAACGACCGCGACGTGCCGTCATCGAAGTTCACCGCGAGCTTCGCGGGCCCCGGGGCGATCGAACCGTCGGCACGCTTGATGGCGTAGGTCCGCGTCATGCCGGGCAGGATGTAGGCCGCCGATTCGAGGTCCGCGATCTTCGCGCCGTCCGCGCCGGTGAGCGTGAATTCCCGCGGCTGCGCGTACGCGGAGCCGTGGTTCTCGCAGCGTGCGGCGACGGTGTCGGGCGCCGAGCGCGCGATGCTGCAAGCGAGGTCGCGCTTCGCGTTCGGGGGCGTGATGAAGACGGGCAGCGAGAACGCGAGCGCGATCTGCAGCTGCACCTTCTTTTCCTGCGCATGGGCCTCGGGGATCTCGCGCAGGATCATGCGGTAGGTCTGCTGCCCGGGCGAAGTCGGCGGCGTGAGCATCGCGAGCCGCACCACCTGTCGGCCCTTGCCGGGGATCTTGAGGATGGGCGGGGCGAGGATCAGGTCTTCGGAGAGCTGCAGGTCGTCGGTTCCGTCGGCCTTCTGCTTCCAGGTGTAGATGTCGGCCTGCATCACGAGCTCGTCGTCGCCCTCGTTGGTGACGGTGACGGCGATCGCGCGGTCGTGCGGCGTCATGAAGATGCGCACCGGCGTGACGGAGAACACGCCCGCCGAGGCGGGAAGCGCGATGCAGCAGCAGGCCGCGGCGGCGGCCAGGAGTCGGGTCTTCAGGGTCGTGCCCCTTTTGCGTTTCGGCACGGGATCACCATCCGACCGTCATCTCTAGATAATCCCAGTCGGTGAGGTGCACCACGCGCCACGAGGTGATGGTTCCGGCTCCGGCATACATGTCGACTCCGCCGTAGCGGAGGTCGCCGTCGCCCATGGGGATCATGAAGCGGTACGCACGCGCTCCCGGCGAAGCGGGCGGAGGCGTGGACACCGGGACAGGACCGATGGGCGTGGTGCGGCAGTCGATCGTGGTGACCGATAGCGCGGGCGGCGAACCCGGAGAGCTCAGGCAGGTGCCGGTATCAGCGGACGTGTGCAGGTCCACGGTGACCGCGAAGGACGCCCTGGACTGCGCGCCCCATGCGGACCCCGCGAGCATCGCCGCGAGCGCCATCGCGCCCGCCGCGCATCCCCTGCGCCATGGGACGCCTACGCGCCCCACGGCTTTCGCCGACTGCATCCGGAACCTCCCTCACGCAATGGTCGGGGATCAGTACGTGACGGTCAAGACGCGCGCGTCGGTGCCCGAGCAGGAGCCCAGCGCGCAGGTGCCGCCCTGGCCGGAGGCCATCGTGCCGTTGATCGTGTAGGCCTGCGCCGCGCCGCTGCCCGTCGCCGAAGCGGCGGATAGGGCGAGCGAGTAGTTGAGGCCGGTCACCGTGCCCGAGGTCGCGTCGAGCGACATCGTGTACGGCAGCGTGTTCGTGCACTGCACCGAGAAGCCACCACCGGTGGAGGTCGCCGCGGCGCCCTGGAAGGACGTGTAGGTGAACGCCACGTCGGCGGGGCCCGAAGAGATCTGGCACTTGGAGGTGAGCGTCACGGTGACGTTGAAGTTGCCCGTGGCGGTGGCGGCTTGCGCGGTGGGAATTCCCGCGAACAGCGCGGCGAAGGCGGCGGCGAGAGCGAGGCGTTTGTTCATGTTCGGCTCCATTCGTGTGTGGGGGGACAGGATGCGTTCGTGACGGTGCCCATCATCCCGGCCCGGAGCCCATAACCGTATGACGCGATTCACAAAAGGCACCCGCCCACCATTACAGGCGCAAGCTGGGTGACGAATGCAACCGCAGGGGCGCAGGCGGCGTGCGGCACGTCACAGGACGGGCGCCGGCGCCCCTGCCGCGGCTATTCGACCAGGCAGATCGCCTGCGCCGCGATGCCCTCGCCGCGCCCGGCGAAGCCGAGCGATTCCGTGGTGGTCGCCTTCACGTTCACGTCTTCGTGACGCAGTTCACAATCCGCGGCGATGTTGGCCACCATGCGCGGGATGTGCGGCGCCATGCGCGGGGCCTGGGCGACGATGGTGGCATCCACGTTGGCGATGCGAAGCCCCTTCGCCTTCAGGAGCCCCACCACCTCGCGCAGCAGCGCCCGGCTGTCCGAATCCTTGTAGCGCGGGTCGGTGTCGGGGAAATGGCGGCCGATGTCGCCCAGGGCCGCGGCGCCGAGGAGCGCGTCGCAGATCGCGTGCAGCAGCACGTCCGCGTCGCTGTGGCCGAGGAGGCCGCGGTCGTGCGCGATCTCCACGCCGCCCACCACGAGCCGGCGTCCGGCGACCAGGCGGTGCACGTCGAAGCCCTGTCCCACGCGCACGCTTTCAGCCCCTCCCCTGGCGCGCGAGGATCATCTCGGCGAGCGCGATGTCCTCGGCGAACGTGACCTTGAGGTTGCCGTTCTCGCCCTCGACCAGGCGCGGCGCGCGGCCCGCGGCCTCGACCGCCTGCGACTCGTCGGTCGCATCGCCGCGCTCGGCGAGGCCACGGCGCAGCACGGCGTAGCGGAACATCTGCGGCGTCTGCGCGCGCCACAGGTTGAGGCGCGGGATGGTGGCGGCGACGCGCTGCCCTTCCGCCGCGCTCTTCAAGGTGTCGGCGACCGGCATCGCGAGGAGGCCGCCCACGGGATCGTCGTCGAGCTCGTCCAGGAACTGCTCCACGAGCTCGGCGCGGATGCACGGACGCGCCGCGTCGTGCACGAGCACCCAGTCGTCGGCGCCGATGCGATCGCCGAGCGCGTCGAGCGCGTTCCGCACCGACTGCGCGCGATGCGCGCCACCCGCGAAGAGCGGCTCCACCTTCGCGCCGAGCGCGCTCCAGTCGTGCTTCGCCCAGTGCCGGTCGCCGGGCGCGAGCACCACGAAGATGCGCTCGACGCGCGCCACCTTCGCGAGCGCGGCGAGGCCGTGGAAGACCATCGGCTTTCCGGCGAGGGAAATGTACTGCTTGGGAACCGGATCGCCGATGCGCGTGCCCTGCCCCGCGGCGGGCACGATGGCGAACACTCTGGGCATGCGCGATTGTACACTTCGGTCATGACGGCGCGCCTCACCGCCGCGCTCCTCGCATGCCTCGCGATCGGCGGATGCGAGGAAGCGCCGAAGCCCGTGGCACCCATCGCGCAATCCGGCGAGCTGGTCGTGCTCACCGTGAACGGCCCGGCGACGTACTTCGAGGACGCGCAAGGGCTCGCCTCCGGATTCGAGTACGACCTCGCGACGCTTTTCGCACGCGAGATGCACGTGAAGCTGCGCTGGATCTTCACCGACAACCCCGCTAACATCGACCGCATGCTGCGCGAGAAGCAGGCGCACCTCGCGGCCGCCGCGCTCGTGAAGCACTTCGATTTCCCGGGCGGGCTCGCGTGGGGGCCGACCTATTTCGAGACGCAGCACGAGGTGGTGGGCCGCACCACCGACCCGGGGCCGAGGCCGAAATCGCTCGACGACATCGCCGGCAAGCGCATCGGCGTGGTCGACGAATCCGTCGGCGACTACCTGCTCTCCGCGATGCCGCGGCTCAACGTGCCGATCGATCGGCTGCCGGCCGACGCCTCCACCGCCGACCTGCTCGAGGAGGTCGCGAAGGGCACGCTCGACTACGCGCTCGTGGAATCGAACCGCTTCACGCTCGCCAGGCGCTTCTTCCCGCAGATCGACGTCGACTTCAAGATGGGCAAGCCGCTCGACTACGCGTGGCTCGTCTCCACCGTCGACAAGAAGCGCGTGCTCGAGGCGGCGAAGCCGTTCTTCGCGCGGCTGGAGAAGGACGGCACCCTCAAGCGCCTCGTCGACCGCTATTACGGCCACGCGGCGAAGCTCACCGCGATCGACTCGGAAACGCTGATCGAGAAGATCGACGCCGAGCTTCCGCGCCTCGAGCCGGTCTTCGAGGAGGCCGAGGCGGCGAGCGGCATCGACTGGCGGCTGGTCGCGGCCATCGGCTACCAGGAGTCGCACTGGGACGCGAGCGCCACCTCGCCCACCGGCGTACGCGGCTTCATGATGCTCACCGACGAGACCGCGGACCGGCTGCAGGTGAAGGACCGGCTGGACGCGCACGACAGCATCCTCGGCGGCGCGCGCTACTTCGCGCTGCTGAAGGAGTCGATCGCGCCGCGCATCCCGGAGCCGGATCGCACGTTCCTCGCGCTCGCGGCGTACAACCAGGGCGTGGGCCACCTCGAGGACGCGCGCATCCTCGCGCAGAAGAGCGGGCTCAACCCGGACAAATGGCAGGACGTGCGCCAGGTGCTGCCGCGCCTCGCCGATCCGGACGCCTTCCAGGCGCTGCAGCACGGCTATGCGCGCGGCTTCGAGGCGGTGCAGTTCGTGGACAACGTGCGCAACTACTACGACATCCTCGCGCGCATGGCGCCGCGCGTCGTTCAGGCCTCCTCGAACGCGGAATCGTCGGACAGGTGATCGTCGTCGGCCCAGGCGTGCAGCGTCCATGCGCCCGCGGAGAACGACATCGCGTTGTACGACGCGTTGCCGATCGCGATGCGGTGCGGCTCGGCGAGCGGGATGCGATGGATGTGGCGGTAGAGCGTCGCGAGCACGCCGCCGTGCGTGACCACGATGACGCGCGCGCCGGGATGCTCGGCCGCGAGCGCCTCGAACGCGAGGGCCACCCGCTCGTGGAATCGGCGCCGGCTCTCGCCGCCTGGGATCGCGTAATCGGGATCGATCGCGCCCTCGGAGCGGAAAGCGCCCGGGAAGCGCTCGCCCACCTCGTCGTACGTGAGGCCCTCGCCGATGCCGAAATGGCGCTCGCGAAGGCGCGCATCGAGGCGCACCGCGAGGCCGGTGGCGCGCGCGATCGGCAGCGCCGTCTCGTGCGCGCGGCCGAGGTCGCTCGAGACCAGCACGTCGAAGGCGGGCGCCGCCGCGAGGCGCCGCGCGATGGCTTCGGCCTGCGCACGGCCCGATCCGGTGAGCGGGCTGTCGCCTTGTCCCTGGATGCGTTGCTCGAGGTTCCAGCGCGTCTCGCCGTGGCGCACGACGACGAAGTGCGTCATGCGGGCTCGATGCGCGTCTTTCCGCCCATGTAGGGCACCAGCGCCTTCGGAATCGTGATGCCGCCGTCGGCGTCCTGATAGTTCTCCAGCACCGCGACCAACGTGCGGCCCACCGCGAGGCCGGAGCCGTTGATCGTGTGGAGCGGCTGGACCTTGCCCTTCTCGTCGCGGTAGCGCGCCTGCATGCGCCGCGCCTGGAACGCCTCGAAGTTGGAGCACGAGGAGATCTCGCGGTAGGCGCTCTGCCCCGGCAGCCACACCTCGAGGTCGTAGGTCTTGGCGCTCGAGAAGCCGGTATCGCCCGTGCAGAGCAGCATCACGCGGTACGGGAGCTCGAGGCGCTGCAGGATCGCCTCGGCGTTGCGCGTGAGCTCCTCGTGGTGCTCGGTCGATTCCTCGGGCTTCACGATGCGCACCAGCTCCACCTTCTCGAACTGGTGCACGCGGATCAGGCCGCGGGTGTCCTTGCCGTAGCTGCCCGCCTCCGAGCGGAAGCAGGGGCTGTGGCAGGCGTAGCGCAGCGGAAGGGCCTTCGCGTCGA
>Ga0134128_10010919_pt1 | contig 10871 bp, 10 predicted proteins | sample KB31754_FD_96462 | JGI IMG/M metagenome (GOLD analysis project Ga0134128, IMG submission 96462) | Terrestrial soil microbial communities with excess Nitrogen fertilizer from Kellogg Biological Station, Michigan, USA - KB3-175-4 | ecosystem: Environmental > Terrestrial > Soil > Unclassified ...
CACCTGCATCCCGCAGAGCGGCGAGCATCAATCCAAGCTGACGTTGATGAGCGAGTCGCTCCGCAACGACGGCCGCGTCTGGGTGCCCAAACGCAAGGAAGACTGCCCGAAGCCGCCGCGCGACATTCCAGAGCAGGACCGCGACTACTACCTCGAGCGAAAGTACCCGAGCTTCGGCAACCTCTCGCCACGCGACATCGCCTCGCGCGCCGCGAAGGAAGTGTGCGACGAAGGGCGGGGCGTCGGCCCCGGCGGCCGCGGCGTGTATCTCGATTTCAGCGACGCCATCAAACGCCTCGGCAAGGAAAAGATCGCCGAGCGATACGGCAACCTGTTCGAGATGTACGAGCGCATCACCGACGAGAATCCGTACGAGGTGCCGATGCGCATCTATCCCGCCGTGCACTACACCATGGGCGGGCTGTGGGTCGACTACAACCTCATGAGCACCGTGCCCGGGTTGCACGTGATCGGCGAAGCGAACTTCTCGGACCACGGCGCCAACCGGCTGGGCGCGAGCGCGCTGATGCAAGGCTTGGCCGACGGCTACTTCGTCGTGCCACTGACGATCGGCAATTATCTCGGGTCCAACAAGCTCGCACCGGTTGCCGCCGACGATCCAGCCGTGCGCGCGACGGAGAAGGACGTGGGCGACCGCACCGAACGGCTGCTCGCCGTGAACGGCGGTCGCACCGTCGCCTCGATCCATCGCGAGCTCGGCCAGATCATGTGGGAGTACTGCGGGATGGCGCGCGACGCGACGGGATTGAACAAGGCCCTCGATCTCATTCCCAAGCTTCGCGACGAGTTCTGGCACGATGTTCGTGTGCCGGGCACCGGCGCCGAGCTCAATCAAGCGCTCGAGCATGCCGGTCGCGTGGCCGACTTTCTCGAGCTGGCGGAGCTCATGTGCCGCGACGCGCTCCAGCGCGAGGAGTCGTGCGGCGCGCACTTCCGCACGGAGCACGAAACGGCGGACGGCGAAGCCAAGCGCGACGACGAGCACTTCGCCTACGTCTCGGCGTGGGCGTACGACGGTGCCGATCGGCCGCCCGTGCTGCACAAGGAACCGCTCGTGTTCGAGAACGTGGCGCTTTCGCAACGGTCGTACAAGTGACCCACCTGACGCCGTCGATGAGCGCGCGGCGCATGCATTCGGGGACGCGATGAATCTCACCCTGTACGTTTGGCGCCAGCCGGCGGCTGACGCGCCCGGCGGCATGAAGCGCTACGACGCGCACGACATCAGCCCCGACATGTCGTTCCTCGAGATGCTCGATGTCGTCAACGAAGAGTTGACCGAGCGGGGCGAAGAGCCGATCGCGTTCGATCACGACTGCCGCGAAGGGATCTGCGGGATGTGCGGCGTGATGATCAATGGCGTCGCGCACGGACCGATGCAGGCCACGGCGACCTGTCAGCTGCACATGCGCCATTTCACCGACGGCGCGACGGTTCACGTCGAGCCCTGGCGGTCACGCGCCTTTCCGGTGATCAAGGATCTGGTGGTGAATCGAAGCGCCCTCGATCGCATCATCGCGGCGGGCGGCTTCATCACGGCGCCGACCGGAAGCGCCCAGGACGCCAACAGCATCCCCGTGGCCAAACATGACGCCGACGCGGCGATGGACGCCGCGGCGTGCATCGGTTGCGGCGCCTGCGTCGCCGCGTGTCCGAATGGCTCGGCGTCGCTGTTCACGGCGGCGAAGATCAGCCATCTCGGCCTCCTGCCACAGGGGCAGCCCGAGCGCGATCGACGCGCGCGGCGCATGGTGCTCCAGATGGACTCCGAAGGATTCGGGCACTGCACGCTGTACGGTGAATGTCAGGAAGCGTGTCCGAAGGCGATCAGCATCGACACTATCGCCCAGATGAATCGTGACTATCTTCGGGCCTCGCTTCGCGAGCGCGAAGAGCAGGCGGTAGGAGGCACAGGCTAGCGTCGATCCGGCCCGGGGGGGCACCGTGATATCGAAGGCGAAGGCAGTGGTGCGTCAAATACCCGGTGCCGTCACCCTTCGCCGATTCGTCGCCCGCGCTGAGCACGCGGTGACGCTCCGGTTCGCCCGCCGCAAGAATATTCTATTTACAGAGTTTCGACGGGTGCCGACCCAGCTCGACGTGCTCGCCGGCCCGGTCCTCGAGTTCCTGCGCGGCGGCAACGGCGGGCGTGCAGACGCCGCCGAAGCACTCCGCATCGTCCTGTTCGGCTGTTCGATCGGCGCCGAGCCATACTCCATCGCGGCGACGCTCCGCGACCGGTCGCCCGATCTCCGGCTCGACATCGAATGCTTCGACATCGAGCCGAGCGTCGTGGCGCGCGCGTGCGCGGCCCGCTACGCCGCCGACGAGGTGGCGCGCATGCGCCACGTCACGCCGGAGTTCATCGAGCGGACCTTCGATCGGGCCGAGCCCGATCTCGTCGTCAAACCGGCCATTGCCGCGGGCATCCGCTGTTCGGTCGGCAACGTCCTCGACCGATCGCTCGTCGACTCGCTTGCCCCGGCTGACATCGTCATCGCGCAGAATTTTCTCTTCCACTTGAGCCGCGCCGATGCCGCCCGCGCGTTCCGTCACCTGGATTCGCTACTCAAACCGCGCTCGGCGTTGTTCATCGATGGAATGGACGTCGACCTGCGCATGCGGCTCACGAGCGCGGCCGGGCTCGAACCCTGCGCCGCCGAGCTCGAGCGAATCCACGGCGAGTCGAGCCTCGAACGTGGCTACGCGTGGCCGCGCGTCTATTGGGGTCTGGAACCGTTCAACCCGCGCCGCACCGACGCGGTGCGTCGATATTCCACGATCTTCTTCCGAGGGGGGTCCAGCTCGGCTTCGCGCGGCGAAACTGGGTTGGTCTAGGACGGCGGGCTCGCCAGCGACGCGGGCCCTCCGGCGTGAACGCCCGGCTCGAGAAGGGTATTCCTATCGTCGTCGCGGCGGCGGTGTACAACTCAATCGAGAAAGGATGCGATCGTACCGGGAGTACCGATTCGCATCCATGCGAATGGTCGACGACGGCGGTCTCGCGCCGGTGCTGGCTCGCGTCGTGACCGAGGCCGGCGTCTCGCACGTCGTGGAGACGGGCACCTATCTCGGGACGGGCTCGACGCGAATGCTCGCCGCCGCGTTTCCCAGCGACCGGCCGCCGAAATCGTTCATCACGATCGAAGCGAACTGGAGCTCGTGGTGCGCGGCACGGGGCAATCTGGCGGCCTTTCCGTTCGTCACCGTGCTCTGGGGTCGCACGATGTCGCGGAGAAGGGCACTCGAGTTCGTGCGGACCGACGATGCACTCCGCAATCACGAGCAGTGGCCCGACGTGTTCATCGACGACACGCGGCATCCGGTGAAATCCTACACCCGGGAGCTCCGCGGCCGGTTGGGAGGTAAACCGCGCGGGCTCCGGTCGATCGTGCGGTTCGCGCGAGATCGCCTGCGGCGCTATTCGGGCGAAGACCTGCTCAGCCGTTCGCTCCGGGCCGTGCGTGAGCGGCGGCCGCTCATTCTGCTCGACTCGGCCGGCGGGATTGGATGGCTCGAGTTTCAGACGGTGTTGCACGAGATGGGCTCGGCGCCGTACACGATCGTGCTCGACGACACGCATCACGTGAAGCACTTCCGCAGCCTCGCCCACATTCGCAGCGATGCGGCGTTCACCATTCTCGCCGAGAGCGAGCAGCACGGCTGGGTGGTGGCGAGGCATTCCCCGGACTGACTCGAGCCGGTCGACAGAGAACCCGGGCGGCGGAAGGGAACGGCGCGCGATGGCAGTCCGGCGTTTACCGTTGACCGTCCAGAGTGACTGATGGACTCCGACGGGTCGATGGCACTCACGATTGCGCGCCACTCGATCAGCGCCGGACCCGTCGCGGTCCATCAGTTACGCACAACGGCGAACGGTCAACTCCAAGACTGCCATCGCGCGCCGTTCAGCCCGGACCCACCCGCCTCTGCCGAGCTCCACTGGCTCCGCCGGCTCACAACTTCGGCAGCGTCACCCCGGTCTGACTCTGGTACTTTCCGCCCTTGTCCTTGTAGGAGACTTCCGGCTCCTCCTCCCCACGAAAGAAGAGCACCTGCGCGATCCCTTCGTTGGCGTAGATCTTGGCCGGCAGGGGCGTGGTGTTCGAGATCTCGAGCGTCACGAACCCCTCCCACTCGGGTTCGAACGGCGTGACGTTGGTGATGATTCCGCAGCGGGCGTAGGTCGACTTGCCCACCGTCACCGTGAGGATGTTGCGCGGAATCCGGAAGTACTCGACCGACCGTGCGAGGGCGAATGAGTTCGGCGGCACGATGCAGACGTCGCCCTCGTACTCGACGAAGGATTTCGGGTCGAACGATTTGGGGTCGACGATCGAATTGAGGACGTTGGTGAAGATCCGGAACTCGCGGGCCACGCGCATGTCGTAGCCGTACGAGCTCACACCATACGAGATGACACCCTTTCGCACCTGCCGCCCCTCGTACGGCTCGATCATGCCGTGCTCTCTGGCCATGCGAGTGATCCAGCGGTCGGACATGATGGTCATGCGGGGTCTCGGGTCTCGGGTCTGAGGATGGTCGGCGAGGGCGCGCGGGGCGACCGCGCGGGCAGCGTCAACTTAATCGCACGCGTGGCGCGCGATAGCGACCTGAGTTGACCGACTTTCTCGTCGTGGATAACTTTCCGCGGCTGGACTTAGTGAAAGTTTTCACGAAGTGGGACCACGAAGTGGCATACTGATGCTTCACACGTACTTCCCAGTCCTGCTCCTCCTCGGTTTCGTCATCCTGAACGCGGTGATGATGCTGGGGCTGTCCCACCTCACGCTCCGTCCGCGGCCGACTCCGGTCAAGCAAACGCCTTACGAGTCGGGCATTCCGCCGCTCGGCGACGCGCACGAGCGGTTCTCAGTGAAGTTCTACATGGTCGCGGTGTTGTTCATCATCTTCGACATCGAGACCGTGTTCATGATTCCGTGGGGCGCGTACTACCGGCAGCTGTCCTGCTCGACGGCGCTCGTCGGCGATGTGTGCCCCGCCGGCCAGCTGTCGCTGTTCGGCCTGTCCGAGATGGTGGTGTTCATCGTGATTCTGCTCGTCGGATTCATCTACGTGTGGAAGAAGGGAGCGCTGCAATGGGATTGACCTCGCGTCCGGATCAGACCGCGTCGCGCGAACCGCGCGTGGTCGAGACGACGGGCGACGAACCGTGGATCACCACGCGGCTGGACGCGTTCGTGAACTGGGGGCGCAAGAACTCACTCTGGCCGATGCCGTTCGGCACGGCCTGCTGCGCGATCGAGTTCATGGCGACGGCGGCGAGCAAGTACGATCTGGCCCGCTTCGGCATGGAGCGCCAGGCCTTTTCGCCGCGCCAGGCCGACCTGCTCATCTGCGCCGGGCGTGTGCCGTTCAAGCTCGCGCCGGTGCTCCGCCGCATCTGGCAGCAGATGCCGCAGCCCAAGTGGTGCATCTCGATGGGGGCATGCGCGTCGAGCGGCAACGGCATCTTCGACAACTACGCGGTGGTGCAGGGCATCGACAACATCATTCCGGTCGACGTGTACGTGCCCGGCTGTCCGCCGCGGCCCGAAGGCCTTCTCTACGGCATCATGATGCTGCAGAAAAAAGTCGCCAACGAGCGCGCCGCCGACCCGTCGCTGCGCAATGAAATGGAGCCCGATCCGACCAGCCAGCTCTACCTGCCGCCGTCCGTGATCGACGAGATCTCGGAGCCGTTCGGCAACTCCGTTCAACAGACGCGATCCGGCCTGTGAGCTCCGGCTTCACTCCCGTCGTCTCGGGGAGCGCGCTCGATGCGAGCGCGCCCGCGCCGGCGTCGCCGAAGAACGTGCCGCAGCGGGGCGGAGCGGCCAATCCGTCGGCCGAGGCGCTCCGCCAGCGGTTCGGCGCGGCGATCAAAGCCGTCGACGTCGTGTGGGGCGAGACGACGGTCGTCGTCGACCGCACCGCGGCGCACGACATCATCAAATGGCTGCACGACGATCCGTCGCAGCGCTATGACTATCTCTCCGATGTGACGGCGGTCGAGTTTCGCGATTTCGAGCAGCCCCTCGAAGTGGTGTGGCACCTCCGATCGCTGCCTTATCGCCGATTCCTTCGCCTCAAGGTCCGCATCGAGCGCGGCAGCGTGCTCGACGTACCGAGCGTGTGGGACATCTACAAGGGAGCCGACTGGCTCGAGCGCGAGTGCTTCGACATGTTCGGCATCACGTTCGCCGGGCATCCCGACCTTCGTAGAATCCTCATGTGGGAGCAGTACCGCGAGGGCTACCCGCTGCGCAAGGACTTCCCGCTCCGCGGCCGGTTCAGCCGCTCCGAGCAGCTCCGCCAGGCACTCGCCGCCAATCCGGAGGCGCGCTACTCCAAGGAAGAGCTGTCGATCGCCGACGCGTTCGACGATCTGCCCAAGGACATGCAGCGCCGTCTGTCGACCGGCGAACGGACGGGAGAGTAGCGATGGCGACGACGAAGCGTACCGTCGAAGTCTCGCTCTCCACGACCGGCGTCGACGCCGACGGGCGGCCGCAGCGCTCGCCGCTCGCCGTCGACGACTCGGGCAACCTCGTCGTCGTCGAGTCGCCGCCGTCGATGGAACCGGATCTCGAGGGTGAGCACATGCTCATCAACCTCGGGCTGCAGCATCCGGCGACGCATGGCGTGCTTCGCCTGGTGCTCGAGCTCGACGGTGAGACCGTGGTGCGGTGCATTCCGCACGTCGGCTATCTCCACTGCGGCTTCGAGAAGACCGGCGAGTATCGCCAGTACAACCAGATCATCCCGTACACCGACCGCGAGGATTACCTCAACTCGCCGGGCAACAACGTCGCCTTTTCGCTCGGCGCCGAGCGGCTGTTCGGGATCGAGATCACCGAGCGGTGCAAGGTGCTGCGTGTGATTGCCTGCGAGCTGTCGCGCATTATCTCGCACTTGGTCTGGCTCGGCACCACCTGCATCGACATCGGCGCGTACACACCATTCCTCTGGGCCTTCCAACAGCGCGAAGAAGTCTACGAGCTGCTCGAGATGTGGGTTGGCGCGCGGCTCACGACGACGCTGACCCGCGTCGGCGGCATGGCGGCGGACATCCCGGATGGGTTCACCGAAAAGCTGTCGGCGTTCATTCACAAGTTCCCGAAGGTCGTCGACGAGATCGACCGCGTCATCACGCGCAACGGCATCTGGGTCGGCCGCACGGTCGGGCTGGGGGTGATGTCGCCCGAAGAAGCGGCCAACTACGGGCTTTCCGGCCCGATGGGACGCGCGTCCGGACTCGCCTTCGATGTGCGGCGCGACTTTCCATATCTCGACTACGAGACCTACGACTTCGACATCCCAGTCGGCACGAACGGCGACGTCTACGACCGCTTCCTCGTCCGCATGGAAGAGCTCCGCCAGTCGACGCGGATCCTCGCTCAGGCGCTCGAGCGCCTCCCTGACGGCCCGGTGAACATCGCCGACCATCGCGTGATCCTGCCGCCGAAAAGCAAAGCGACGAGCGACATGGAATCGATGATCCATCATTTCAAGCAGGTGATGGAAGGTCCGCGCCCGCCGATCGGCGAGTGCTACGTCGCCGTCGAGAGCCCGAAGGGCGAAAAGGGCTACTACATGGTGTCGGATGGCTCGGCCAAGCCCGTCCGCTGGCGCATCCGGCCGCCGTCGTTCGTCAATCTCTCGGCGATTCCGCGCATGGTCGAAGGCCACCTGCTCTCCGACGTGATCGCGATCAACGCGTCGATCGACATCGTGATGGGAGAGATCGACCGATGAGCAACGCGAATCGGTCGAGCACGACCTGGTATCATGGAGAGATCGACCGGTGACCCCGCGCGAAGCAGGCGACCTCGAGGCTCCCGCCACGCTCTCGCACGGCGAGCACGGGCATGAGCCTTATCAACCGGTGTTCACCGCCGGGAGCGCGCGCCGCAAAGAGCTCGACGACGTTCTCACGCGCTATCCGACCAAGATGGCGGCGCTCTTGCCCGCGCTCTGGATGGTGCAGCACGAACGCGGCTGGGTGAGCGAAGACGGAATGGCCGAAGTCGCCGACGTGCTCGAGCTCACGCCGGCGTACGTGAAAGGCGTCGTCACGTTCTACACGATGTACCATCAACACCCGGTGGGCCGCCACTTCATCCAGGTCTGCACGACGTCGCCCTGCAACGTCTGCGGTGCCGAAGCGGTGGTTGATGCGTTCCTCAAGCACACCAACTGCCTCGAGCTCGGCCAGACCTCGCCCGACGGCAAGTACACGGTGATCGAAGTCGAATGCCTGGGCGCCTGCGGGTTCGCGACGCCCGTGATGGTGAACGAAGACTTCATCGAGTCGGTGACGCCGGAGACGGTTCCGGAGCTGCTGGCCCGCCTTCAGTAATCGCTCTTTAGACTTTCCTCGACTCGGCAAGCATGGGTTACCCGCACAAGCCGCACGCGCGCGAGACGCTGGTGCTCTCCAAGCATTTTGGCGAGCGCGAGGCGGCCACGCTCGACGGCTGGAAGAAGCGCGGCGGCTACACGGCGCTCGACAAGGCCCTCCGCATGTCGCCGGCCGACATCGTCACGATCGTCAAAGATTCCGGCCTGCGCGGCCGCGGCGGCGCCGGCTTTCCGACGGGCGTGAAGTGGTCGTTCATGAAGCCCGGCGACGGCAAGCCGCACTACCTCTGCTGCAACGCCGACGAGTCGGAGCCGGGCACGTTCAAGGATCGCGAGATCATGCGCTGGACGCCCCACGCCCTCATCGAGGGGTGTGCGATCGGCTCCTACGCGATCGGCGCCGAGACCTGCTACATCTACATTCGCGGCGAGTTCACCGAGCCAATTGAGCGCGTGGAAGCGGCACTCAAGGAGTGCTACGCCGCCGGCATCCTTGGCAAGAATGCCATGGGGTCCGGCAAGACGGTCAACATCTGGGTCCATCGCGGCGCCGGCGCCTACATCTGCGGCGAAGAAACCGCTCTCATGAACTCGCTCGAAGGGCGTCGCGGCAACCCGCGCATCAAGCCGCCCTTTCCGGCCGTCTCCGGCGTGTTCGCCCAGCCGACGACGATCAACAATGTCGAGACGTTGGCTGCGGTACCCCACATCCTGAACCACGGCGCCGACTGGTACAAGCAGTGGATGCGCGCCGACAATCCGAAGTCGACGGGCACGAAGCTCTACTCGGTCTGCGGCAACATCCAGCGCCCGGGCAACTACGAAGTGCCGATGGGCTTTCCGTTCAAGGATTTCTTGTACGACCTGTGCGGCGGGCCGCTTCCCGGCCGAAAATTTCGCGCGATCATCCCCGGGGGCATCTCGGTTCCAATCCAGACGGTCGAAGAAGCCGAGGCGAGCCTGATGGACTACGAGGGCTTCGTTGCCCAGGGCACGATGCTCGGGTCGGGCGGCGTGATCCTGATCGACGATGCGCAGAACCTCGTCAAGCAGATCGCCCGTGCGGCGCGCTTCTTCGCCCACGAGAGCTGTGCCCAGTGTACGCAGTGCCGCGAAGGCACCGCCTGGACGACGAAGATTCTCGAGCGCATCGTGGCCGGCGACGGTACGCCGGAAGATCTCGACACACTGTTGGAAATCGCCGACAACATGACCGGCAAGACGATCTGCGTGCTCAGTGATTCGTGCGCGACGCCCGTCGTGTCGGGCCTCAAGAAGTTCCGCGGCGATTTCGAAGCGCTCATCAAGAAGAAGCGGCATCATCTCGTGCCGGCGGTGGCATAAATGGCAGACGCAGCCCCCCCACTCGTCAATCTCACGATCGAGGGCCGGCCGGTCAGCGTACCGGCGGGGACGTCGATCCTCGAGGCCGCGAAGCACGCCGGTGTGCTCGTCCCGCACTATTGCTACCACCCGGGACTTCCCGTTGCCGGCGTGTGTCGCATGTGCTTGGTCGAGGTCGAGAAGGCGCCCAAGCTCGCTCCCTCCTGCGCCACGTCGGTCGCGGAAGGCCAGGTGGTGCACGTCCACTCGGACAAAGCGCTCGAGGCGCGCAAAGGCGTGCTCGAGATGCTGCTCATCAATCACCCGCTCGATTGCCCGATCTGCGATCAGGCCGGCGAGTGCGAGCTTCAGGACTATACCTATCGCGAAGGACGCGCCGAGGGTCGCTATCGCGATCCCAAGCGGTTCAACCCGGTCGAGGATTTCGGCGGCGACGTGATGTACACGCCGAACCGCTGCATCCTCTGCACGCGCTGCGTCCGCTTCATGGACGACGTGGCGCACGATCCGGTCCTGAACGTCAGCGAGCGGGGCGACCGCGCGGTGATCGGCAAGTTCGAGGGCAAGGATCTCACGCACCCGTGGGCCGGCAACGTCATCGATCTCTGCCCGGTCGGCGCGCTTCTCTCCAAGGATTCGCTCAACAAGGCGCGTGCCTGGGAGCTCGACCGCACGGCGTCGGTCTGCCCCAATTGCTCGCAGGGCTGCAACATGATCGTCGAGACGCGCGACAACATGGTCGTGCGTCTTCGGCCGCGTCCGAACGACGCGGTAAACAAGTACTTCATGTGCGATCACGGCCGGCTCAACTATCGCTGGCTGAACCGGCAGGACCGCGTCGACGTGCCGATGGTCCGCCAGGGTGCCACGCTCGCCGGCGCCGACTGGCAGATCGCGATCGACGCCGCAGCCAAAGTGCTCGCCGGCAAGCGTGCCTTCGCGCTCGTGTCGCCGATGCTGTCGAACGAGGCGCTCTATCTGCTCGCCGAGCTGGTGAAGAAGACGGGCGGCGCCGGCGCGTTCCGCGTTCCCGAAGGCGAAGAAGCGCCGCTCCCGGGCGTCAAAGATCTGTCATTGCGGCGCGATCGCGCCGCCAACGGCCGCGGTGCGGAGCTGATGGGCTTCACCCGAAGCGCCACGCC
>Ga0134128_10010920_pt1 | contig 10871 bp, 5 predicted proteins | sample KB31754_FD_96462 | JGI IMG/M metagenome (GOLD analysis project Ga0134128, IMG submission 96462) | Terrestrial soil microbial communities with excess Nitrogen fertilizer from Kellogg Biological Station, Michigan, USA - KB3-175-4 | ecosystem: Environmental > Terrestrial > Soil > Unclassified ...
ACGTTCGCGGCGTTCACTTTCCCGTCAGCGTTGACGAAATACCGCCCGGCAACGCTGTCCTCTTCGCGCTACGCGGATCGAGCTTGCTCGCCGGCGTGTCGCTCCCATCAGCAGCCGGTCCTCTGGTGGCGATGCGCGAAAATCCCCGCGATCCTTACGGGAAGCTGCTGATCAGCACCGGCGAGCAGCCTGAAGATCTGCTGCAAGCCGCGCGCGCCATGACCAGCGCCAAATGGTTTCCTCATGTGGAGACCGTCAGCGCCCACGCTGTGCCGATCCCTGAGCAGCCCGCTTATGCCGCGCCGCGCTGGCTGCAGACCGACAAGCCTGCTGCTGTCGGCACTTACACGACCGCCGAACGCCTGAAGCTGCAGGGAACCGGATCGATCAACCTCTATTTCCGCCTGCCGCCAGATCTGTTCCTGCGCGCCCGGCAGTCCGTTCCATTGCTGCTCAAATTCCAATATGGCGGCGCGCCGAACGGCTCGCATCCCGCCGTCAGCGTGCGCCTGAATGGGAAAGACATCGACAGCATGCAGCTGAAGCCGTCTTCCGCCGCGACCGGCGAGTCGGAAGTCTTCCGTCTCCCCACCGGCAGCATGCTGCCCTACACGAACACGCTCAGCGTCGATTTCTACTTCGCGACCAATACCCCGCCGGCGGATGCGCGGCCGGTCTTTGCGATCGATCGGGATTCCACCATCGATCTGCGCGCTCTCCCGCACTCCGTCGTGCTGCCTCGTCTCGAGCTATTTGCCGATGCGGGCTATCCGTTTACCGAGTGGCCCGACGGCAGCCGCACCGCCGTCATCATGCCCAGCACACCCGGTCCGGCCGGAGATGAAGCGTTGCTGGACATGGCCGGCTTCTTTGGCGGGCAAACAGGAGCGCTCGCTACGGGACTTGAAGTCACCGACCCTGCGCATGTTGACTCGGTAGCAGGCAAAGATCTTGTCGTAATCGGCACGCCTCAGTCGCAGCCGCTGCTCTCCGACTGGGCAAGCGCGATGCCGCTCGACTTGTCTGGATCCGACCTGCGTGTCCACCAAGCTCCGGAAACTAGCCTCCTGCTGCATCCGGAGTGGCCCTTTCGGCAATCTGACAGCGACCGCCTCATCAGCGCCGTGAACGGAGACACCACCAGCGTCGGGCTCTTCGTGGAGAGTTTTGTATCGCCCCTGCATCCGGACCGTATTGCGGTCGCCATCGTTCCCCGCGGCGACAACGCAGCGTCGGATGTCCGCGCGCTGTTTACTCCGTCGGAGCGGCAAGGGCCCGTTTACGGCGGCGTAGCCATTTCCCAGGATGGGCGTTTCCAGTCGTATCTGACCGGAACGACGGCCTACCACGCCGGACGCTTCGACGAGTATCAGTACGCAACCGTCCTCCTGTTTGAGAACTATCGGCTTATTCCCTTCCTCGTCCTTTTCCTGGCCCTATTGATTGCTGCCTGGGTGCGCTGGAGTACCGAGCTCATAGCTGCAAGGCGTCTGGCTGCCTGGGCCACCAACCGAGGCTAATGCAATGACATTTTCGTTTCGTTCTTTTCTCCTGCTCACGCTGGTCCTCTCCGGAGGCTTGTCTGCTCTGCCACAGAAACAGGGCGGCGTCGACATCCTTCTCTCGAATGCGCGTTCTCTCGAGGCGCGCGGCCGCATCGACCTGGCCGCGCAGAACTGGCACAAGGTCTTGCTGGTCGATCCCAATCAGACTGAAGCTCTGGCCGGTCTTGCGCGCAACGCGAAGGAGAACGGCCGCATGGACGAAGAGCGCTCCTGGCTTGACCGCTTGCGGAAGGTCAATCCTCATGATCCTCAGATCGCAGCCGTCGAAAAGCTCCACGTCTTCACGCCTGCGGAGCGAAGCCATCTCGACGAAGCCGGGCGACTCGCGATGCAGCACCAGCCCGATCAGGCAATGAAGATTTACCGGGAGGTTCTCGGAGATCAACCGCCGCCGCTGGGCAAATACGCGCAGCCGTTCTACGAAACGGAAGCCGCCAGCAGCGGCGGCAAAGACAAAGCCATTGCGCAGCTTCGACAGCTCTGCGCTCAAAATCCCAGACAGGAAGTCTATCGTCTGTGGCTCGCGACGATCCTGTCCTATGACGCGAAGACGCGCACGGAAGCGTACCAGCAGTTCGAATCGATTAAGGACCCGGGCGCTGCCGAGCAGGCGCGCGGTCCCTGGCGCCGGGCATTGATGTGGGACAAACAGAATCCGGAGGCGCTCGCGCCAATGGAGGCCTACGTCCAGCGTTATCCCGACCCGGAACTCCAGCCCATCGTCGACGGCCTCCGTGCCAGGCAACAGCAGCAACTGACTGACGCCAGCCGGGAACAAGGTTTCAAGGCGCTGAAGGGCGGCAACGTCGAGGCGGCGGCCGCGCGATTCACAGAGGTCCTCCGTCGGTCCCCCGACGACGTGAATGCCCTCGTCGGGCTTGGGTACGCGCGCCTCGACGAAAAGAGATTCAGTGATGCACTGAGCCTCTTCGATCACGCCCGCAATCTGGCTCCGCAACGGCAGGACGCACGCGACGGATACACCAATGCGAGCTTCTGGCTGACGATGCAGCGAGGCGCCGCTGCTCAGCAGCGTAAGGATCCTGCAAACGCAGTGCTTGCGTATCAGGAAGCCCTGACTCTGCGTCCGTCCGACCAGGGAGCGTTGCTGGGTCTGGCGAACGCATTCATGAACCAGAAGAAGTTCGCGGATGCCGAAACAGCGTTCAGGCAGGTGCTCACCCAGTCGCCGAACAATCCGGAAGCCACGGCCGGCATGGCCTTTCTCCGCCTCAATCAGGGCCGATTTGACGAAGCGGCCACGCTCTTTGCCAAAGCACACACTCTCGAGCCCAATCGGGCGGACGTGAGTCAGGGTCTGCAGAAGGCCAAATTCTGGGGAGTCATGAACCGCGCCGCCCTTGCCCTCCGGCAGAATCAGACGAAGGATGCCGTTGCCGCGTACCAGCAGGCGCTGCTGCTCAATCCCAACGACAAGGATGCAATGCACGGCGTGGCGAATGCATCCATGCGCTCTGGCGACTACAGCGGTGGAGTGAAGATCTACGCGCGGCTGACGACAGCATTTCCGACCGACGAAGCCAACTGGCTCGGGCTCATCCAGGCGCAGATGGACGGCGGCGACATGCAAGCCGCGATCGCAACCACGCAGCGGATTCCGCCCGCCGTGAAGCTTCGCCTCGAGCAGCGCTCGGACTACTACTCAGAATTAGCGCTGATCGACTACAAAATGAATCGGACCGCAGCCGGCGATCAGGCGCTCCAGCGCGCACTGCAGCTCTCCAGAACCTCCGACACTCCCGACGCCCTCAGCGCTCGTCTGCAGGTTGCCGCCGCATTCATGGAGCAGGGCAAAACGCTTCTGGCCATCGAGATCTACCAGCAAGCCACGCAGGCGCATCCCGATGATCCGAGCGGATGGGAAGCTCTGGTGGGCGCCTACACACGCGAAGGGCATTTCTCGCAGGCGATCACCGCTGTGCGCTCGATGCCGCAGAGCGCCTACCAGGCAGCCATCAAAAACGCCGGATTCCTGAATTCTGTGGCCCTCATTTACTCGACGCGTGGACAGTGCTCCGAGGCGGAGCACGTCCTGCAGCGGTCGATCAGCCTCGAACGGGCGAGCGGCCGCCCGCCCTCGGAAGGCACACAACTGCAGCTCGCAGACGTTCTCATGCGCAGGCACAGATACGAAACCGCAGAGGACGTCTACTACGACATCGTCGGGCGAGATGCAAACTCCGCCGATGCCTGGCGAGGCTACCTGGCTGTGCTGCATCGGCGGCGAGCCGACCAGACCCTCGTCTCCGAGCTTCCGCGTGTGCCGGCTTCTGTTCGCACGCAACTTGAAACCGACCCCAGCTTCCTGATCCTGGAGGCAAGCGCCTACTCAACCGTGGGACGAAATCAGGATGCTCTGCCGCTGCTGGTCACGGCGCGCTCTCGATTCGCAGCACAACATAAGCAGCCTCCGGTCGATCTGGATCTGCAGACCGCCTGGACGATGCTCACGGTATCTCCGGAAGAGCCGGGCCTCAGCGACCTTCTGCAAAGCACGAAAAGCCGGAGCGGCCTCGATTACAAGCAGCGCCAGGCCATCCAGGAGCTATGGTCGCTCTGGAGCGTGCGCCGCGCTGAACGGCTTGCGGAGAGCAGGCCGCAGGAGGCTGTCTCCATTCTCACCGACGCTGCGCGAGAGTATCCTCTCGACCGCAACATCCACGTCGCTCTCGCTTCCCTGTACCTGAAACGCGACGACAAGCAAAAGGCGCTCGACGTCTTTCAGACCTGGGGCATGACCGGAGCGCAGGCCGGTGATTATCGCATTGCCGCCGGCGCCGCTCTGTCAGCCCATAAGAATCAGCTGGCCGAACAGTACCTGGAGCGGGGTCTCCGGCGATTTCCCACCGATCCTCAGCTGATGCACATGAAAGCGCGGCAGGACATCGCCCGCGGCGACTACGAACAGGGCGAGCGCGAATTGAAATCCGCTATGCTCGCACTGCGCGACGGAGCCACTTCAGGAGCGCAGACGAAGCCTCTGCCCTCGACCGATCAGCAGGAAGCCGGAACGCCGCTGGTCAATCACGAGAATGCCGCAGCCGCATCGGGCGTGAGCGAATCCGGCCCACCATGCAGCCCCGAGCCAGATACCAGCACCGTTGGGGAAGCGAGCATCCGTCCGATGGCTCTCGTGCTCGTCGTCCCCCATCGTCATATGCGTTATCAGGTTCGTGACCAGGTGCAGAATACGCAGAATCCCACTACCCCGGCGCCGGCGCCTCAGGTCCAGCGGCAACAGGAAGCACAGCAAATACAGCAGGAATCAGAGGCAGTCACCGACCGCAACACGCCGCTGATCAATGTCGGAGGCGTCGGCGCAGGACGCCTCGGCGATCCTGGCATTGACCAGCTGATCCTCGGCGAGACCCTCCTCGGCGGTGCCGTGACCGCTTCGAACCAGGTACGATTCGGAATCCAGGCAAACGGTGTCTATGCCTACAGCGGAACACCTGACGGTACTTCAACGCTGAAGTACGGCACGCTGCCGGCAGGCGCCACATTTGCCCAGCAGGACCAGTTTGGATACGGCGGTTTTGCCGAGATATCGACCAATACCTTCGGCCTGATGGGCGGCACTTCACCGCAGGGTTTCCCCGTTCATAATCTGATCGGCGGAATCCGCTTCCGGCCGTTCAATGGCCCATTCACTTTCCTTGGGCTGCGCGACAGCGTCAAAGACAGCTTGCTTTCCTACGCGGGCGCTCGCGATCCGCTCACCGGCATCCGCTGGGGAGGTGTGGTCTCCAACACCGCGACGGTCAAATTCGATTCGGCCCCCTCCAACGGATCGGTCTATAAGAGATTTGGCGAGTACGCCTCGGCGAGTTACTCGCTCATTCAGGGCCGTCATGTGCCGGATAACTGGCGCGGCGCAGCCAATGCCGGATTCTACTGGCAAATGGTGCAGGGGCTGACCATCGGCGTCAACGGCGCCGCAATGCACTACCAGAAGAATCTCAAGTACTTCTCCTTCGGTCAGGGCGGATACTTCAGTCCGCAGGAGTACTACCTGGCGTCGATCCCCATCTCCTGGTACTCGCGCCACCCGCGCTTCGAGTACGCGATCCGATTCAGCGGAGGCGTGCAGTACCTCAACGAATCCGCAACGCCGTACTACCCGGTCCTGCCCGGCTCCACACCGGTGAAGCAGGGCACCTACGCGGCGAATCACAGTGCGGCGCCCAACTACGATGCCGATATCCGCCTCGGCTATCGCATGACGCCACACGTGTACCTCGGCACGTTCGCCACCGCGAATAATGCCGAAAACTACTACTCCCAGAGTGCGGGATTCACGTTGAGGTTCCTCATCAATCCGATTCCCACCAGCACTGATCTCCGCGTCAATTCAATTCCGGACTGGACGGGCCAGCAGCCCTTCGCAGTCCAATAAAGATACGTCAGCTGCCGGCGCGGAAAATCTCCGCCGGCAGCCATTTGGCAGCCGTGACGATCAGGATCATCCCAGCTATCACGTAAACAATCGCCGACGACGCAATCGCTCGGCCGAGCGAGATATGCATGGCAAGAAAGCCGATAGCGACGGGCGCCGCCCCACCGCCCAGCAACCATCCGATGCAGTTCATCAGGCCGCTCACCGTTCCGCGCGATCGAATCGGCACCACATCGAACGCCGACGCAAAGATATTAGAGTCATAAACACCTTTGCACAGGCCCCACAAGACAAGCCCTGCGATCACGGCGCGGAGGGAGTGGCTCAATCCGCTCCAGACCACAAAAGGAGCGCCCAGCAGCACTCCACCCGCCTGCACCCAAAGCCGGGACCGGACGTTCACCGCCGCGCCTGCATCGGCCAGATAGCCGCCGAGGACAGATCCAACCATGCTGGCGAGTTGCGGATAGACCGCAGCATCGAAGGCCGCCGTTGCGAGGCTGAGATGGAAGCGGGAGTACAGATACGTTGGCATCCAGGTGAGCAGAACGAGAGCAACAAAGTTGGCGCACGCGAAAACCGCCATCAGCGCCAGAAACGAGCGGATGCGCAGCAACGCGGGAACCTCGCCGATCGAGATCGCGTGCGACGGCTTCAATGCGGCCGATGCCAGACCGGCCGAATCCGCCGCACCACGCACCGGTTCGCGCAGCAGGCCAATCAGGACCAGCCCGAGAACACATCCGGCTCCGCCGAAGAACAGAATCGCTGGCCGCCAGCCATGCCGCTCCGCGATGACTCCGGCCCAGTATCCGCCGCCCACGGTTCCTGCATAGACGCTGGTCTGCAGGATGCCCATCGCGCGCGAGCGCGAGCGGTACCCGTGGTAGTCGCTCACCATCGAGAGTGCGGCAGGATAGTAAATCGACTCGCCCAATCCTTCGCAGGCGCGGAACGCGACCAGCTGAGCGAAATTGCGCGAGACCGCCGAGAGGCAGCAGATCACGCTCCAAAGCTCCAGCCCGCCAAGGATCGCCGTCTTCCTGCGGATGCGATCGACCACATACCCGGCGAACGGACCGCTCAGCCCATAAATCACCGCGAACGAGGACCCCAGCATGCCCAGCTGCACACTCGTGAGTCCCATCTCTTTTCGAAGGAGGGGAAAGACCGAGAAGAGTGCCTGCCGGTCGGCATAACTGAAGAAGCAAACCAGCCACAGCAAGCCCACCACCACCCACGCGTAGACTCCATGGCGGACAGCGGCGCCGTCTGGCACGACCGTGCTTCCCGTGCCGCCCGACGCGCTGATGCCTCCGCTTTGGACCGCTTCCTTCATTTCAGCCGCCGTGCTGCAGGGCCTCCGTTATCGCAACGCTTCCCGGTGTCTGGACGAGGCAAGGATGCCGTATTGCGTCAGGTGCTCCTCCAGGCGGGCTCGCTCTTCCGGCGCCGACTCGACGCAGGGCCACGCAGGCCGACCGCTGCAAAGACCCAGCAGGCTGAGCGCACACTTCAGACGCCGCAGGTGCCCGGTGCCCTCTTCCTCGACATTCCAGATCGGCGCGCCGAGCGTGATGATGCGCCTTTGAATTTTGTGGGCCCGTGCAGGATCGCCCCGCCTGTGCGCGTCGTAGAGCTGAACGGGGAGTTCCGGGAAAATGTTTGCGCCGCCAGGAACACCGCCGTCCGCACCGCATGACAGCGCTTCTTCTAAAAGATGCTCCGGCCCAACGAGCACATGGAACGGCGAGCCCGCGCGCCTCCGGCGGAGAATTTCTCTCACATACCCCATGTCGCCGGAACTATCCTTGATCCCGATAACTCCGTGGATCTCAGAAGCAACGGCGACTGTCTCCGGGCTGAAGCTGACTTTGGTCAGCTCGGGCTGGTTGTACAGATAAAAAGGCAGAGCGACGTCTTTGGCCAGGCTTTCGATCATGCGCAGCAGGTCCACCTGACTGAGCGGGAAATAGAACGGCGGCGCGACGACCAGGGCCGAAGCTCCGCATTGCGCGGCCCAGTCGGCCACGTGGAGCATCTCCGGGTAGGCCGAATCGATGAGCCCGACCAGAACCGGAACGCGATTCGCCACTTGGCGGCAGGTTCGCTCAATCAGCTCGCGCCGGAGCCGATCGCTCACAGCCGGTCCTTCTCCCGTGGTGCCGAGAATGAAGAGCCCGTGAACCCCGCCCTGCAGAATATGCTCGATCAACCTTTCCAGACCAGAAACGTCCAGCTCATCGACCGCAGCCAAAGGAGTGACCATCGGTGGAATGATGCCCCGTAGCGAGGCCGCAGGACTGCTCGGGCTCATGGTGTTCTCCAACAATGAAAGATCTCAGTTCTGCGTCGCGCATCGCGGCGTTCTTCAGATAATTGCCCTCGAGGTGCGCTCGTTTCGATCACCAGGTTGTCGACCACAGCGTTCTCGCCCACGCGAACGGAGCGGTAGCGAAGCACTCGTCACGGTTCACCGGACTGTGCCGCGCAACACGAAGAACTCCGGCGCTACCGCGAACACCTACTGTTTGGCTGCATCGAGATCGATGGTCAGCTTGACGTCATCACCCAGAACGGCGGCAGGATATTTCGATCCAATGCCGAACGCTGTGCGGCTGATGGTCGTCGTCGCCGAGAATCCGTAATGCTGCTTGTGGTCCATTCCATTCACTGGCCCGTTCGGCCCTTCTACCTGCAATGTGACCGGCTTCGTCACTCCGTGCAGTGTGAGATTGCCATTCACCGTCAAACCACCATTGCTCTTCGCCACATTGGTGCTGACAAAAGTCGCCGTCGGATACTGAGCAACGTCGAAAAAGTTGGCACTTTTCAGGTCGTTATCCCGCGGCGGAACTCCAGTGTCCACCGTGCTTACGTCAATGGTCACGTTCACTGTGGTTTTTGCGACATCGGAATCGTTCAGCGCAATGCTTCCTCCGATGTTGCCGAAATGGCCTCTTACGTTAGAGAGACTCATGTGCAGGATCGAGAAATTCACTCCACTGTGCGCTTTGTCCGGAACCAGATTCGTCGTCTGTGCTGGCGCGACGGAAGCGATCAGGAACAGCACTGCCGGAAAATACGAGATGCGATGCATCATTCGGTTTGTCCTCAGGAGATATTGGTTTTTGGGCCGCGATGCGGATATGGTACGCGGAACCCGCGACGGCGGAAACTGCGCCGCCTGCGGAGGCTCGACTGTCGAACTGCTCCCAAATCTGACAATGTAATGACAAGCATCGGGAGCGAACCCGGTATGAATCAGTTCCATGGCCCCTCTGGAACGAGCTACCACCTCTAGTGACGCCGAGGACAAGCGCGAAGATCGGCCCCCCCGCGGGACCGAGCAGCCTGCGTTTGACCCCGGCCGGCAGACGTGGGTGTTGGACCGCTACGCCGATGTTGTCGCGGCCTTTCGGTGTCCCCACCTGGTCCCGGGAGGTGCCCGCGCAGAGCCCAGGCCCAGCTTGCCGGATCCTGCTCACAGCCGCAGAGTGCGTGCGGAAACGCGAGCCGCGCTCTCACCAGAGCAGTTGCGGATCTGGCGAACCCATCTGTGTGGAGTGGCCAACTCTTCGGTCAACAAGCTTCCTGCTGGTGCTCCTCTTGATTTGGTCACCGCCTATGCCCAACCCGTTTGCCTGGCTTTCGCCGCGATGGTTACGGGCATAGATCTCAAGGATGCTGAATCTCTTTTCGCGATCGCCCTCCCGATTTCCGAGTCAGCGGCCGATCCTTTCGATCCGGCCTTAAAAGAACGCGCAAGAGAGGCAACGACGCAACTCCGTCCGTGGTTTTCCTCCGGACCCGAGCTCCTTCGCGATTCCGGCTTTGTGGCTCTGGCGCTTACGTTGCCCAGGCTGTTGACGAATGCATGGGCCGCTCTTCTGGAGAGCCGCGCCTCCTGGGCTGAGTTGCACCGCAATCCTGCGTTGCTGGAATGCGGCCTGGAAGAGTTGCTGCGCCATGTACCCCTTCCATCTGTGTTGTTCAGAACTGCGATCCAGGACGTTGAACTCAACGGCAGACATATCCGGCGTGGCGAACGGATGGTGCTCGAAATCGAAAAGGCAAATCACGATCCTGATCAGTTCGATCGGGCAAACGAAGTTGATCTCGCTCGTCGCGGTGACCAGCATCTGACGTTTGGAGTCGGGCCTCACTCCTGCGTGGGAGCCGGCCTGATTCGAATGGCGGCCCTTGCCATAACCGCTCCGCTGCTCCAGCGCTTCAGCGCAGCTGACGTGGCCGGCGATGTCGAATGGGCAGGAGGACCCGGATTCCGCTTCTGTAAGTCTCTCTGGGTGCTCCTGCACGAATAGTGCGTGCTCCGCAAGAAATGTTCGCAGCGCCGACGACCGCTCACGAGGCACTTGCGGATAGCGAAATGGACATCGGTGCCTCCCGGCCTTCCAGGCCGTAAAGCTGTTCCACGTGGCCGGCGCCGGGGGCGATGTGGTCGCTCCATCCTGACGGGCGCGACTCCAGTAATGCGAATTGGCCATGCGGATCAGTAGATGCATCCGCAATACTCGCCGCGAAACGTTCGCTTCCGACATAGAGAAAATGATTGCGCGTAATGCGAGCGATGTCGCTCAGGTACTCCGACGCGAACTCCGGTCTTACGTCTGACCGCGCATGCGAGCTGAAGCTGAGATCGACGGCCTGATCCTCCAGGCGCTCGAGTTCGAAAACCGGCATCAGGATAATATCCGCGGTGCTGATGGTCTCCGCGTTCAGCTCCGCTTCGCCGTACAGCACGACATTTAAACCCGGAAAGCTCTTCAGCAGATAATACGAGGCCAGGGCGATGCTTTCCGGCACATCGAAGTCGATGTAGGTCGTTTCAGGCCGATCCCGCAGCAGATAATAAGCCATACCGCCGA
>Ga0134128_10010926_pt1 | contig 10869 bp, 6 predicted proteins | sample KB31754_FD_96462 | JGI IMG/M metagenome (GOLD analysis project Ga0134128, IMG submission 96462) | Terrestrial soil microbial communities with excess Nitrogen fertilizer from Kellogg Biological Station, Michigan, USA - KB3-175-4 | ecosystem: Environmental > Terrestrial > Soil > Unclassified ...
CGAGCGCTTCGGTACAGGCTTCCTCGACGCGCACTGGACCAAAGCGCTTGGCTAACGAGAGCACACCCAGAATGCGTCGTACGCCCATTTGTCCCTGGCGTTGATAGATGGCCTGACAGAGTTGGCCGATGTTGGCGCCAGCACGCGTGGCGCGGTCCAGTAGTTGAAGTGTTGATGATGGCGTGCGTGGTGAGCGATCTTCATCCTGAATGCGATGCCAACCACGTTTTTGGCGCAGGTGTTCGCGCAACAGTTGTCCGGTTTGCGGATGGAGCAACCGCACATTCAGACCGTCCCATTGCACCGGCACGCGTCGTCCGATCCAGCCTGGTGGCGCACTGTAGTAAGCGGCAGCTACTTCGACACAGCCGTCGAGGTTGACGACGCGTTGACCATATTCATAGAAGCGGAACGGTTCTAGTGGTAGTGGCAACAAGTGCGGCCGCTCTTCGGCAAACATCGCCGCCACTTGTCGTTTGGTGGTGCCGTGAATGCGCGTGTCGGCCCAGTTGGTCTCCCAACGATCGAGATAAGCCTGCGCTGCTCCCAGACTCTCGAAGCGTTGTCCTTTAAGTGGTGTCTTCTGCGCATGGCCCACCCCGGCTTCCACTTTCCCTTTGCGATCAGGATCTTTAACGCGACAAGGCAAGGCCACGGCGCCGTAATGAGCCAACACATCACGATAGAGGGGATTGAGTGTGGGATCGTAGATATCCGCCTTTAGGACACCTTCGCGGAGATTGTCGAGCACCACTACACGCACGCTGCCACCCAACCGACGAAAGGCTGTCTCATGTAACTCGACCCAGATGCGACTGCTGGAACGAAAGGTGAGGAGGCGCACGCACTTGCGACTGTAACCCAGGGTCATGACAAACAGACGCGTGCGTCGATACTTGCCGCTTTGGGGATCGCGCACCCATGGTCCAGTGCCGTAGTCCACCTGTGCCTCTCACCAGGCTCGGTGATAATCACGGCGTGGGCAAACTTCAGTTCGGGTGGTTGCAGTTTGTTAACGAAGCGTTTGACACTCTGATAGCTGTGCGCGAAGCCGTAGTCGGTGACCAGGTCCTGCCAGATGGCGGTCGCATTCCGGCCACGACCTAATGACTCCTGAATGAACTCCCGATACGGCTCACAATTGCTGAGCGTAACCGCTATTGCACGCCTCTTTATCAGGGGTGAAGTGCCACTAGAGTCGGTGGTCACTTGTATGGCCGGTTTTGCGACTTTGGCCTGATTATCCGCTACGGTTATCGGCTCAGAGTCGGTGGTCACCTCTATGGCCGGTTTTGCGCGTCCCCAACCGGGCGCGCGCACCTGGAGACCCGCAGCCTTGAGATAGGTGCTGGCCGTCTCACGGCGCACACCAGTAGCCTGCTCAATCCGTCGCAAGGACCAGCCCAGTGGACCTAAAGCGATTATTTGTTGTCGTTTATCGTCGCTCAATACGTTGCTCATGCCGCTGGAGGCTACTTTGCCTCCTAGCGCCGTCAACGTCCCGCGCGACTTTCTCTATGGCCGGTTTTCAAGTGACCCTATATGGCCGGTTTTGGGTGACCCCCGAGGACCGTTACATTCACACTATCAGCGCCATTGTCCGCGTTGAGCTCGCGCAACTCAACTTCTGAAACCATTGAAGATGTAACGCAGATCGTGCCGATGAGAAGCAATAACTTCGTAAGCATTGATACCAGTTGAAATCTCGATCCGCGCCTCCAACGAACTGCCAATCACTTTTGCATTGCGCGCTTAGCACATGATGGCGATACTCAAATAGGTCCGCCCATGAGGTCAGCAACCTAGCGTTATCAGAGCCCCTCGCCGTCGTCGATATAGTTGGGCCATTTAGAAGGTTTCATTCAGCCAACGACATTTACAGAAACTATATGGAGTAAGAGCAACACGTGAGGACTTGCGTTGGAATGATCTTGAAAAAGATGGACTAAACTCTTCGTTAAAGAAGATAAGTACTCTAAGAGATCCCACGTAGTATGTCAGTCCATACACTCACCTCCGCGAGTCAGTGGGAAAACTCTCAGAAGGCTCTGGTTGTCTGCCAGCTCTTTCCTTCGCTCTATTCAATAATTCCTCGAATGAGCCACAAAGGTCACATTCATATAGTCGCACGCTCCTGTCGTCGCTATCACTGAGAATAATCAACAACAGTTTGTTGTCAGGGCTGAATGCCGCACTAACTATTGGAACATTGTTTTCTTCTCGTATTTCCTGGTACGGATTGCCGGCCTGCGTATCCTTCAAAAGTGCTATTCCCCTATCGACCGCAAGGGTAAGTTTACCGTCGGAGCTGACATCTCCAAACGAGATCCTTGAAGCAATCAATCTTTTTTTCTGTTCTTCATCGGTCGAAGTCACCTCGCCCGAGTCAATGTTCCATGATTCAAACGAAGTCAGACCATTAAAGTTAACAACTGATTTACTGTCTGGGCTAAAAGTCGCAAATTCGATGTCTCTAGAGCTAAATATATGTATCAATCTAAATGTGTTTGCATCCCAAAGTTTTGTCGATGCAGCGACCGTTATCAAGTATTTGCCATTTGGGCTGAATTCAGCGTAAGAGACAGGCTCGGTATGGTCGAGGGAGCATATCTTGTAACCACTTTCTACGTCCCAAACTTTCACTGTTTGATCATTACTCGCGGTGACGATTCTCTTACTGTCAGGGCTGAAGACAGCTCTAAATGCAGCATTGTGCTGTATTTTCGAATGCAACATCTCCCCAGTTTGTGCATCCCAAACCTGACCGCTATTGTTTCCAGAAATTGTTAGCACAAACTTGCTATCTTTGCTGTAGATGGCAGTCTTAATAAGATCCGGTCGCGTGAACTCTATTCGAGGGTTTCGTATCAATGTGGGAGACGCTCCAAAATCGCTCACCACATCCCATGATCTTGCGACGTTATCCGCACCAACGGTCAATATGGTTTTGCCATCGGAACTAAAAACTGCGCTGAGAACCTTTTGAGGGTGAACATAATCCACATGTGATCCCCGGATCGCCTTTCTCAATGCATCTTCCGCCTCCGAAGTATGGGAAGTCTCAATCGCTTCAACAGCCAAATTCAAGATCTGATAATAATTGCTCTCTGTTCTACCTCTTTCCAACCACAATCTGACACCGGCTGCAAGCCTTCGCGATTCATCCTCCTGTCTCCTCTGATACCAAAGCAGCGCAGCGATGCCTACCAAAGCGGAAACAGTTATTACCGCTAGGATAATTAATCGGCGTCGTCTTTTCCTTAGAACTTGCCCTCTTTCCTGCAACTGCACGCTAGTGTTTAGAAACTCTTGTTCAAGTAAACTTAGCGGTTTCTCATGTTCTGACATCCATTCTTTGGTCTGTTCCAATCTAGCACCGCTGAACAAAAAGCTCTCTTCGTTATTATTTTCCTTCCACAGTTGCGCCGCTTCGGCAAGTCTGCGGTGTGTGCGTAAAGACTCTCGATTCTCTTCGATCCACTGGCGAAGTCGCGGCCATCCTCTGATGAGTGCTTCGTGGGCCACATCGACTTGCGGCTCTTTGCCTTCCTCTGTATAGGTTGTTAGCAATCGGGCATCGGCCAAGATGTTAACCACATGCTCTACCAGTAGTTGTTCATCTGGAGAAGTTATCAGTTCACTCAGTACAGCACGCCGTCGCGTGTCCTCAGCTCCCTCTCCTGGCTGTGTTAAGCGCAACAAGATACGAGTCGCAATGTGTTGTTGAGATGAAGTCAGTTTGTCGAAGATCGCGTCGGCACGTTTCTCGAGACTACCGCGCACGCCACCGCTCTCAACGTAATCTTGCAGCCGTAGGAGACCTCCTCGGTTCATCTGACACAATTGAAGGAGCATATCTTCAAGCAAGGGTAAGGCACCGGGTTCCTGGATCACATCAGCCAGTATTTTGTCTACGAGCCCTTTTTCAAATTGCAGGTTAGCTAACAGTGCGGGTTCTTCGATGGCCTGTCGAAAATCTGTCTCATCCATCCGGCTAACAAGGAACTGATGTCCTGATAACATTTCTGCTAATTCGATGTGCTCAGACGCGCGTGCAAAAAAATCAGCGCGCATAGTAATAGTGACTATTGTTTTTGCTTCGCCTGAGGTAACAGCGTAACGCAGGTTGTTTATGAAGCGGGTTTGCTCGTCTTGATCTTTGCAATGGGTAAAAATCTCTTCGAATTGATCTATTAGAATGAAGACTTGGGAGTCTTTTGGTTTGGTCTCTAAAAGCTGCCGCACATAAAGATGGAGTGATGACTCATCTGACCTTAAATTTTTCAAAACTCGTTGGGTCTCTGCAGTGGGATCTTCTACATTGGTCGCACGCACAAGATTTATGGAAAGCTCCTGCAATGGTTTTGCACCGGGTTTGAAGACAATGTAGATCCATCGATCGCTATGAGATAAAGCCCCCGCTTTGAGCTTGGGAAGTAACCCTGCTCGAGCAAGCGATGATTTGCCGCAACCTGATGCACCAGAGACTGCTAGAAAGCAGGATGATCTCAATGACTCAACCAAGTGTTGGGTTAATGCCTCCCGACCGAAAAATATGCCGGCGTGCTCCTCATCGAAAATCTCAAGACCACGATAGGGATATTCCATCCTCAAAATACTGGGTTTTGAATCGTCTCGTCCTGGCGGGATACCGCGTATTCCGGCTACTAAGCGAGCAAAGGCTGCATGCTGACATAAGTCATCCGAGTCACGAAAATCAACTGAGTGTAACCTGGAGAGGAACGGCGGGAGTTTGCCACGCTCTAGCAATTTCGCGCCAGGTAACAATACTGGTATTAGTCGGAATTGGTTTTGTTCTACACGCATTTGGAGAGCCGAACGCATCTCCTCATAATGCCATGGTCCAAAGCTACCCGGCCCAATAAAGACCGCGCAGGCTTTAGACATGTCAAGAGCTTTTTCCAATTCTTCTTGCCACGCCACGCCAGGAACCAGATCCCACTCATCGAACCATACTTTTAGGTTTGCCTGATCTTGAAGACAAATAGCCAATTGCTTAACGATGTCTCTATCTTTGCGGTTATAACAGAGGAAGACATCGTAAGGCTTTGTGTCTGGCATCAATCACACCTCAGATGGCCGCTTCGAATATGCGGGGCCGAATTACGGAATTTGTTTTATGAGGCATGGTAGTGAGTTGGGAAGGTTGCGAGACTGCAAGAATCACTATTTCTGAATGGGGCCACGTCTACGCCGCAACCGCCAAAAGATATAACAGCTCACCGCTAATACGAGTACTGCCAACGCAACGATCCAATGGGCAAATCTCCAATAAGAAACCTGGTTTGAAGAAAAACTTCCCTTGTATTCACCTTGCAAGACAAAGCCTGCCCAGTAGAAAGGGGCGTGCCAGCGCTTCTGATTCCACATTTGCAACTTAGCAGTTCTTAATGCACTAGCAGGAGTTGCACCATCTTCTAGCAACGCTCTGTAGAAGTGTGTCATGAGCTCTGCCGTTGCTCTGTCGTCAACTCGCCACAGACTACCCAAGGTGCTTTTGGCGCCTGCGTAAATGAAACCTTGTGTCAGACCGAAGCCTGCAGTACGAATATTTCTACTGATGTTCGTTTGGCTGGCGCTTAATACGACTAACTCGGCTGAAAAATCCAAACTGTTGACGTCCTGTAGAGTTAAGAAACCGTTTTGGGGGTTGCCCTGTTCATCCACAAGAGACATAACCATGCCTGACAGAAGTGTTTGTTCGCTATCAGTCGTCGCGTATGTGGCGAAATGCACGATGCGATGCGACTTTAGTTTACCTCCAGATACGGAAGCTCGATTTGCGTCAAAGCCGGTGAGCATCGTTGCTTCTCCCGAAGGAAACAAACTCTGAATGGCGTCAGCCTCCATCCTCGTATACGCCAACCGTTGTAAATTGAGCTTCCTAAGAGTTCGCCCTCCAGTGGGGCGGTCCGTTTCATCGGCTCCGCGATCGAAGGCATAGCTCGATCTGACACGCTCGTCATTCTTACTGAAAACGGGATCTGCAACTACCGCGATCGTTTTCGAAACGGGTGGATTCTTTATGCGGCGGAGGGCTACCAGAGTAGTCGCGGAAGGCAACCCCACGATTTCATGATTCAAAAAGAGAGGCTCGGGGATTGGCTCAACTAAGTTTGACTGTGAAGCATTGTCGGCTGAAGCCGTTCCCGGTGTAGGCAAAGCCTCGAAGGGGATATATTGAAGTGCGCCATCACCTATAATTAGTAAACGTTTGGCGGCAAGCTTATCCGCTAAAGGTCCAAGCAACATTTGACTGAGTACAGCAGACTGTCGCCAATATTCAGCCTGAGCAGTCAAAACACTTTCGGGAGATGCTCCCAATATTTCGACGTTACCAGGTGCTGTGAGTGACTCATATACTTGGCGAGCGGCTCTCTCGATGGTTGCGCGATCAGGCAATCGATAGCTACTGATTCCATTGGTGTTCACCACCCAAAGATAACTGCGCTTTTCTCCCAGCGAAAATTCCAGGAGGAGCGTGTCGTCCTGGATCTCACGTTGAATGTCCTCCAGACGTACTATTCCGGGCTGTTTGAGATTTGCGTAGGCGGGAGTTTGCTCACGGATCTTGGCCCATACCTCTTCATACTCTTGAGTTAAAGCCCTGATTTCGCGCTCGACTGCGTTGACTTGCTGCTCGACCACCTTGCGGTCAGGTCGTGTTTCAGAAATAACTTCGCGCGAGAATTTGTCGGCGCGTTCTCCACTTAGAAGCCGCACTTGATACTCGGATTTGGCAGCAATCAACTGCTGAAGTTCTTGTTCTTGTTGAGCGAGACCGGGGTCTGCGCCCAAGCGCAGCGTAATTCCTTCCTCAGCCAGCGCCAATACAAGTGAGTGTGCACGAGCACGCTCACTCACCGCCAGCGCTTGTGTGTCAAAGCCGTTGTCAGGAAGTTGCGTGTGAAGTTGCATGAGTATGTCAATGTATAGCTCGTAGTACTTTTGTGCCGAAGCAACGTAGGAAGTGTGTATTTTTTTAGCATCAACAACGGTACGTGGCGACTCGATCAGATTGATTAAGTTCTTGATAAGTGACAGTGCCTCGCGTAGGTTGCCCCGGTCGCGCTCCATGCGTGCGTTACTGAAAACTATTAATGCCTCACCCTCTTGATCCCTCGCAGCTCTTATAATGGAAGTTGCCTGCTGCATATATTCCGCTGCTTTCTGAGTATCCCCTGTTGAGTAATAAATATTGCTAATGTCGTACAGCGTATAACTCTGCTCTCGCAGGTTTGCCAGCCTTCGGTACAACAAAAAAGAAAGTCTTAATTGTTTTAGCGCTTCCGCCACCTGACCTCTGGCCTCATAAATCTTCGCCATCTCCTTAAGCGCATATGCTTCCAACCGAGAACTGCTCACAGCGTGGCTTAACTCAAAGGTCTTTCGATAGTGGCCGAGGGCATTTTCTTCGTCACCTAGTCGAGAGTAAATCTTTGCTATGGAAAATGTGCTGATGGCGGCGAATGCCTGGTTGTTGCTTTGTTCATGGAGTCTTAGTCCCTGTTCATAGTTATTGAGCGCTATTCGGTATTCGCCTAAATTCTCATATGTCGTGGCCAAGCTGTTGAGCGCAATCGCTTCATACTGACGGTTGCCTATTGTGCGGAAGAGCATTAAGGCTTGCTGACCTCGTTCAAGGGCCAACTCATCTTCTTGTTTTAAGTTGTGAATTCCGGAGAGAGCAACCAGAGTCAACGCAATACCGAGTTGATCGCCGGTTCTCTCCGATAGTGTTAACGATTGCTGATAGTGCTTCGCGGCCGCTTGCAAATCACCCAATTCGGCAGTCGAATAACCAATATTCAACCAGGCCCGCGCTTCACTCCGAGAGTCGAGGCCCACCCAGGCGGTAAGCGCATGGCTAAACAGTTCAATTGACTTGGGCAGGTCACCGAGTGAATAGTACGTTTCTCCAAGATTATTTAACGCCTCGGCTTTAATGCGCTTGGTTTGAACATCGGCCTGCGAGGCTTCCAAACTACTGACACGGTCTAATACTGATCTTGCATATTCCTGCGCCTTAAGGATTTGTCCTAAGGAAATATGGACTTGGCTGATCTTATTAAGTGTTAGCAGCGTCCAGTGTTGATCTTTAACGCGCTCACTAAGCACAAGCGCCCTTTGATAGAATTCAAATGCTTGACGATATTCGCCTAGAGTACTGCTAACATCGCCAGCAGCACTTGAAGCTTCAATCGCATCAGTGAATTTGCGTGTTGAACGCCAGGTCTGTTCTGCTTCAGTGTATTTCCTGACAGCAGAGCGCAATGAGGCCTCATCCCATCGCGCGCGCAGCTTTTGAGCCTCTGCGAAGGCTTGGGCAGCGAGGTCCACCTGAGGCCGCGCCTCTACCGAGTTCATCGTGAGAATTTGCAATTGATATGGTCTCTTCGTTTGTCTGTTATCAATTGAGCGGACGATGAGCCGGTGTAGTCCTGCAACCTCGGCAGTATATGGAATTTCTAACCTGCTGTTTTGTCTGCTGACAAACTCAACACAACTTCGAGATGCTGGTTCGCAAATTAAAACTTGTAGCAGCGTGTCGCCTTTATCAAACTGGATCCGCACTTGTTCTTTTGGATTTAGCTTAAGTTGATAAGTAATCGCTGCGCCGGAGAGAGTTCCTTCAGTGATTGTTCCAATCTTTAAGATTGGTGCTTCGATGGATAAGTCTGCTAATGGAGGGGTGAGACTGTCAGAGTGTTGCTTGCTTCGGCTACATCCGGAGGCCAGGAACAAAGACGTGATGAGGCATAAGGCTTGGGGAGTGATTATAGAACTCTTCTTTACTGCGTTCGACATTTGCTGACAAATTAACGAGAGAGCGTTAGAGGTAATAAGGAAGCCCATTAGCTCAACGCGAACCCGAATGAGTAACTGCGTAGACTCGGACCTGCTTGTTCACGGCCAATGAACGGTTGCAGGAAGTTTAGACTATGATGAACGATCGGAAAAGGACCATAATGAGAGAATCAGGCTTCTTGCTGCCTACTCACCAGTGGGTTCTCCTCGCAAGTCTGGGCTATGGCTATTTGCATACTTATATATTACCTCCAGGATTTAAAGACTTGGGAAGCATTTTTAGCTTTGAGGAGATTGGTAATGATAACTTCGCGACTCCTGACGGTATGCGCCAGTGGTATGAAGCAGTCGCAAATTCAGCTCAAGCCTCTTTGCCTAAGCTTTCAGTTCAAGTTAGTTGGAATAACGGTTCCTTGGAAAGCCGGTTTCACCCTGTTAGATGGAGAAAAGAAGGATACGGATGCGCGGTTGTAAAGGTGGCCCAAGAAGCAACTCACCAGCGAGACGTTTTGGTTCGCTTATTTGACGGATCCTTCGTCGTGGCGGAAACGGTCCTACCGGCGCAGGGAAAGGTTGTGCACAACACCCAAAGATGGATGGACCACGAACTTGAGTTGAGAGTGTGGCTGAAAGCCTACCAAACTGGCGGTCATCGCCTTGTGAGCTTCTCGGAAGTATTTCAGAGAGTTTTTGCGTCGTATGCAAGAGAGGATGTAGAGGTGGTAAAGTCTTTTGAAAGCGTTATAAACGCGCTTGGGAACTTGGAATTTCGATGGGATCTCAAAATATTGCAAAGCGGAGATCGATGGGAAGAGAAGCTATTTAAGGAAATCGAAGAAGCGGATAGTTTTCAATTGTTCTGGTCAGAATACGCAAAGGCCTCGAAGCACGTCCGAAAAGAATGGACCTATGCCCTTAAACTCAATCGTGATCACTTTGTTCGTCCGGTGTACTGGAAGGTTCCTATGCCGAATCCGCCGCGTCAATTAAGTCATCTTCACTTTTCTAGAATAATGTTGACAATGTAGCAGTGTAATGTTGTTACTAGATCCCTCCTACACAAAATGGCAGAGTTATCGAAGGTTTATTCACGAAATTACCGATACAGGATTCAACCCTTCTCACTATAAACGAGAAAACCGAAATAGCATTTCGAATAAACCGAACAAATCGGTATTTGGAGTAGCGATGGATGTTCCGGTAGTCAGTCCTTTGGAGAGTATAAGTCGCTCTGTAACCATCCCTCAAAACACAACCATTGAAAAACTAGAGGTTTCCGAGCGACTATGACGCCAGGAGACCTGAATGAAGCGGAGCAAATTCAGTGAACATCAGATCATCGCGATCTTGAAAGCGGTGGAAGCAGGGCGGACGGTGAAAGACGTCTGCCGTGAACACGAAATCAGCGAAGCAACTTACTACCAGTGGAAGTCAAAGTACGGCGGCATGCAGGCTTCGGACATCAAGCGCTTGCGCGAATTGGAAGAAGAGAACCGACGATTGAAGCAGATGTCAGCAGACCTGTTATTGGAGAATCGCGCGCTGAAAGATGTGATTGCAAAAAGCTGTAACACCGGCGGTCAAGCGCGAATTGGTAGTGATGTTGCGACGCGAGCATGGGCTCAGCGAACGGCGCGCTTGTGCTGCGGTGAACCTGAGACGCTCGGTTTATCGCTATCGCTGCCGACCGAACCGTGACGGCGAGCTGGTTGAGCTGCTCTTGCAGTTGGCCCATCAGCGACCGGAGGAAGGATTTCCAAAGCTGTTCAAGCGATTGCGGCGCCAGGGCTGGCGTTCGAATCACAAACGCGTACATCGCGTGTATTGCAGCCTGAAACTGAACAAAAGACGGAAAGGCAAAAAACGTTTGCCAACAAGGTGTCCTTTACCGCTAATGGTACCTGAAGCAATGAACGAATGCTGGTCGGCAGATTTCATGAGCGATGCGTTATGGGATGGTCGTCGCTATCGCACCTTCAATGTGGTGGATGATTTTAATCGCGAGATCCTCGCGATCGAAGTGGACTTCAACTTACCCGC
>Ga0134128_10010927_pt1 | contig 10868 bp, 14 predicted proteins | sample KB31754_FD_96462 | JGI IMG/M metagenome (GOLD analysis project Ga0134128, IMG submission 96462) | Terrestrial soil microbial communities with excess Nitrogen fertilizer from Kellogg Biological Station, Michigan, USA - KB3-175-4 | ecosystem: Environmental > Terrestrial > Soil > Unclassified ...
AAGAACTTTGCCCCTTCGGCATGCGCCGTTCCAACGCCGGCAGTCAGCACCGCAGGGGCCCCCCACAACCATTGCTGCCACAGTGTTTCGCACCCGATGACGCATCGTTGGGCTCCCATTTCGTCCATGGCCACGTGTTCCCGACATTAAGAAATTGACGCTTCTTCAGACGTCAAAACCACCAATCAATTCGCGTACCGTCGGTGGCATGACGGTGTTGCCCGACCTCCGCAACATCGAGGTCGTGCGCCAGACCCTTGGTCGCAGCCTGTTCGGCATGGTTGCCGGCCCGGATGGGACCGCCAACCGGGCGCGCATCCACGAGACGCCGGGCCCGCGCTGGTTCGGAGAAGACCGGCCGATCCGGCGGGTGCACGCCGATGCCTCCATGTTCGTCGGCGGGTTGCGCGCGCTGCTCCTCCAGTCGCTTCACCCTCTGGCGATGGCGGGTGTCGCTCAGCACTCCGACTACCGCGGTGATCCGTGGGGCCGGCTGCAGCGCACCAGTACGTTTCTCGCGGTGACGACGTTCGGCACCGCCACCGACGCGCAGCGCGCGGTGGACAGGGTGCGCGGGATCCACCAGCGAGTCCACGGAATCGCCGCCGATGGCAGGCCGTACCGGGCGTCGGACCCGCACCTCCTGGAATGGGTGCACATCGCCGAGGTAGACAGCTTCCTTCTCGCCCATCAGCTCTACGGCGCCAACCCCCTGGACCAGCGCGGCCGCGACGGGTATGTGGGCGATACCGCCCGTGTCGCAAGGGCACTCGGCGTACCCGACCCGCCGCTTTCCGAGGCGCAACTGCGCGAACGGATCGAGGCGTTCCGGCCGGAGCTGTCGGGCACCCCCGCGGCGCGGGAGGCCGCCCGCTTCCTGTTGTTGACTCCCCCGCTGCCGATCGCCGCGAGGCCGCCGTACGGTCTGCTCGCCGCCACGTCGGTGTCGATGCTGCCCGCATGGGCGCGAATGCCGTTGCTGCTGCCGTATTTCCCGCCGGTGGAAGCCACCGTCATCCGGATGGCCGGACGCGTGCTGGTCGGTGGTATCCGATGGGCGATGACCGCAGGCCGCTGAGCAGCTACTCTGAGCGCTGATGTCCACGTTCAAGCGATACGTCGTCATTCAGGCGATGACGCTCGTATTCGGCATCGTCGGGCCGATATTCCTGGTCGGCTACTTCGCCGCGCAACCCGACCCCACGCTGAAGTGGATGTACTGGTGGGGGCTGTTCATCACGGCGGCCGACGTGTTGATCGCCCTTGGCCTCACGAATTCGCTCACCAAGTCGGAGACCCAGCAGCGGCAGAGGCGGCAGCAGACCAGCGAGGATTGACTGGTTTCAGTCCCGGCACTCGATGACGTCGAAGACGCCGTCGGCGTATCGGGACCTGATGAGCTTCTTGTCGAACTTGCCGACACTCGTCTTCGGAACCTCGTCGATGAACGTCCAGCGCTCCGGCAGCCAGAATCGGGCGACCTTGTCGCACAGATGCTTTCGCAGGTCGGGAACGGTGACTGCGGCGTCTTTCTTGACGACGACCGCCGCCAGCGGCCGCTCCTGCCAGCGATCGTCGGGCACCGCGACCACGGCGGCCTCCAGCACCGCGGGATGGTCCATGATCAGCAGTTCCAACTCAACCGACGAAATCCATTCGCCGCCGGACTTGATGACATCCTTGGCGCGATCCGTCAGCGTGATGAAGCCCTGCGGATCGATCCGGCCGACATCCCCGGTTCGGAGCCACCCGTCGTCGAACTTCGATGGATCGGCATTCTGGTAATAGGAGCCGGTGATCCATGGCCCGCGAATCTCTATCTCTCCCACGGCCTTACCGTCGTTCGGCAGAACACAGCCTGCGTCGTCGACCAAGCGCACCTCGACACCGCACAACACCCGCCCCGCCGTGCCGCGCAGTGTCCAGTGGTCCTCCCCTGTGACTTCCGGCGGTGGGGCGGCGAGCGCGGCCAGCGGTGAGGTCTCCGTCATGCCCCAGCCCTGGCGGATGTGCACACCGTGAGAATGCTGGTACTCCTTCATCATTCCGAGCGGAACCGCAGATCCTCCGCAGACCACCAATCGCAGCGACGAGATGTCGCGGCCGGGATTTGCCTGCAGGTGCTGCAACACGTCGTTCCAGATGGTCGGAACGGCCGCGGCGATCGTCGGTCGGCGCTGTTCGATCATGTCGACAAGCGGGGCGGCCTGCAGGAAGCGGTCGGGCAACAGCAAGTCGGAGCCTGCCATCATCGCCGCATACGGCTGGCCCCACGCATTCGCGTGGTACATCGAGACGATCGGCAGCACGCGGTCGCCGTCGGTGAGGCCCAACGCGTTGGCCCCGCAGACCGCCATCGAATGCAGGTAGCTCGAACGGTGGCTGTACACCACACCTTTCGGGTTTCCCGTCGTGCCGCTGGTGTAACACATTGCGGCGGCGCTTCTTTCGTCCAGATCGGGCCAGCTGTACTCGAGTGGTTGCCCGTCCAGCAGATCGTCGTACCGGATCACCGTCTTCCCCGAGTCGGTGAGCGCGGCCAGGTCACCCTCGCCGACGACCACGACCGTGTGCACCGTCGTCAACTCCGGCAGCACCGCGGCCAACTGCGGTGCCAGCGACATGTCGGCCAGCACAACGCGGTCCTCGGCCTGGTTGGCGACGAACGCGATCTGCTCGCCGGCAAGGCGGATGTTGAGCGTGTGCAGCACCGCGCCCATGCACGGCGCAGCGAAGTAGGCCTCGAGGTGTTCCTGGTTGTTCCACATGAACGTCGCGACGCGATCGCCGTCCGTCACGCCGAGGTGGCGCAGCCCGTGAGCGAGTTGCCCGACGCGCGTCCCGAGCTCTCCATAACTGATCTCGCGATATCCGTGCGCGGTCGCGGTCGTGACCCTGCGGCTCGAATTCCAGCCCGTGCCGTGCCGCAGAATGCTCGTGACGGTCAGCGGAAAGTCCTGCATCGTGCTGTGCATGTCCACCCCCATGGTTGCTGGCCGCCATGATTGTCGATCAGCTGCGGAAGCGGAGTGAATCCGCGAAACGCCGTGTACCGATAGGTCGGTTGTGTGCGTTTGCGGGCGAAAACCGGCCCCCGGCCCTGTCGATTCGCCTACGGTGGCGAGCGTGGAACCACACCATTTGCAAGCCCCCGAGCTGGTGCCCGTCGAGGCGCTGCGCTCGGGGGAACACGTCACCGACGTCAACGGTGGCGGCCAGCATTACATCGTTCTGGAATCCAAGATCCTCGGCGGCGGTTGCGTCGTGCTGGAACTCGAATCCAAAGCCAATGACCGGCTCCGCGTCATCGAGATGTCGTTTCCCGCCGGTTATCAGATGGGTAGATCACCCCGCCGCATTCTGTGACAGGACCATCCACGGCACACCGAACTTGTCGGCGACCAGGCCGAGGCGCGACGCGAACGGCGTCGGTGCCATCGGGACCTGCACGCTTCCCCCATCCGACAGCGCATCGAAAAGCCGCTCGGCCTCGGCATCCTCAGAGACAGTCAATGACAGCGAAAAGCCGCTGAATTCGGCTTGACCCGAGCCCTGGCCGTCCGAGGCCAGCACAACCGTGTCGCCGACCCGCAGCACCGCGTGCGCGACCTTGTCCTCGAATCGCGCGAACACGGTGGCATCGGCGTCGATGGCGCCGCGATAGAACTCGAGGGCCTCCTCGCAGCGGCCTTGGAAGTACACGTATGGCTCGACCCGCATGCCGGCAGATTAGCCCGGCGCAGGTCGGCCTGTTTTGTACAGAAACGACAGCTGTGTGTCTTGCCGAATGACGCTCGCCGGTGTCTCGCCGATCAGCACCTTGAACGAGCGGGTGAGGTGGGCCTGATCGAAGTAACCGGTCTCGTGCACCGTGTCCAGGATCGACGCACCGTCGCGCAGCAGGCTGGTCGCGTGACGCGCCCGTTCGATCTGGCGGAACAACCCGTGGGTCAACCCGGTGGTGCGCCGGAAGCGACGCTGCACCGAGCGGATGCTGAGCGGTTGCGTGTCCCCGCGTATCGCGGCCTCCACCACCTGTTCCCGTGCGATGACGCCGCACCGGGCGAGTTGGTCGACATAGCGTTCCGCGTTCTCCAGATCCGGCAGTGGCCACCGCAATCCGTGCAGCTCGAACGTTCCGTCGGCCGACACCGGCTGATGTACGTCGTGGTGGTCGAGCAGCAGACCGGTCGGGAGCGAGGGCATGTGCACGCCGAGCCGGAACCGGATCGCCGCCCACTGACCGTCGGGTGGGCATTCGATGATGGACGCCCTGGTCTCGGGCCCGCGCACCGTCACCATGGCGGAGTCGGCGAGCCGCGTCACCACCAATTCGAGATGGCAGGCGGCGACCGATACGAACGGGCCGCCGCCGTTGCTGCGTGCCCGCCACACCCGTTCGATGTACGGCGAATCCGAGGGCCGGTCCGCGAAGCGCAGGAACATTCAGCGGACGCGTTCCTGAAGGTGCACGGTCACCTCGTCGCCTGCCTCTTTCCCGATGCGCCGACGCAGGTCGGTCTTCACGGGCAGCTTGTGGGTGCCGTCGCCGAGTGCCATGAAGGAGCTCGCGAACGGTTGGCCGTCGACGGTGCCACGGACCTTGACAAGCCCACGGGTCCCGAAGAACGTAGCCGAGTCGGGCATGACCACGTAGGTCCAGCCGCCCTTGCTGTCGCTCTTCTGCAGTTTCGCGGTGAACTGCCGGTCTAGCGATTCGCTCATCAGTCGCCCTTTCACAGGATTCGGTGGCCGCACACCTATAACGACCGGGGACAGCCCGAAAAGACATCGCAGGAATATCGTTTTTTCGTGAAGCTCTCGGAGCAGATGCAGCGGGTCGTGCGTGAACAACGGCTCGGTTTCGTCGCCACCGTGACGCCGGACGGCAGGCCCAGTCTGTCCCCGAAAGGGACCACCCGGCTATTTGACGACGAACGGCTGTTCTTCGCAGACATCGCCTCGCCGGGCACCGTCGCCAACCTGCGCGTCAACCCGCGCGTGGAGGTCAACGTCGTCGATCCGATCCGGCGAAAGGGCTTCCGCTTCAAGGGAACAGCGACGGTGTACACCAGCGGCGAGGCGTACGACCGAGGTCTGCAGCTCCTGCGGGACCAGGGATCGACGGCGAACCGAGATCGGGTGCGCTCGATCGTGGTGATCGAGGTGACCGAGGTCGCGGAACTGATCTCCCCCGCCTATGACGACGGCGCCACCGAGCAAGCGATCTCCGACAGCTGGCTCGACTACTACACAGCGCTGCACCGCGCCCCGACTTGCCGTGCGGATGAGCGCGCTGAATGATCCGTGCCCATGGACGCAACCGATGCCCGCGCACTCGCCGACCTCGACGCCATCGCCCAGGCGGGGTTGGTCGCCACGGGTGAGGTGTCGGCGACGGAACTGCTGGAGGCGGCGATCCTGCGCCTCGAAGGCGCCCGCGACCTGAACGCCGTCATCGCCGACCTCTTCGACCGCGGCCGCCAGCAGGCCGCAGCACTCGACGCCTCCGGCGAACTGCGCGCCGGCCGGTCAGGTCCGCTGGCGGGAGTTCCCTTTCTGCTCAAGGATCTTGGGGCTTCGCTGGCCGGAGCGCCCGAGGCGATGGGGTCGCGGGCGTTGCGCACCCACGTCGCGACCGAGTCGGCCTGGATCGTCGAACGGTACCTCGCCGCGGGACTCGTGGTGTTCGGCAAGACCAACACGCCCGAATGGGGCAACCACTGTACGACCGAGCCCTCGCTGTTCGGGCCGACGGTGAACCCGTGGTCGCCGTCGATCACGCCGGGCGGATCCAGCGGAGGTTCGGCCGCGGCGGTGGCGGCTCGAGTGGTGGCCGCGGCCTCGGGCGGCGACGGCACCGGTTCGATCCGGGTGCCCGCCTCGTGTTGTGGCCTCGTCGGTCTCAAGCCGCGCCGCGGCCGTACCTCATTCGCGCCTGGCGCCGGCCATGGGCTCGAGGGGCTGGTCAACGAGCACGCCCTCACCCGCACGGTCCGCGACAGCGCCGCACTACTCGACGCCGTCGCAGGATCGGCTCCCGGCGACCCGTACACCGCACCCGCACCGAATGTGCCTTTCTTGCAAGCGATTACGCAGCAGCCGGCCGATGCGCGGATCCTGATCGCCACGGCATCACCGTTTCCCGGGCCGACCACGCACCCCGAGGTCGTCGTCGCCGTCGAGAAGACAGGTGCCGTGCTCGCCGGCCTCGGGCATGTCGTCGAACCCGGCGCCCCGACGATCGACGCCGACGCCGTCGCCGACGCGATCGCCGTCCTGCACGACGTCAGCAATGCGCAGTTGCACGCGCTGGCCACCGCCCACCTCGGGCGAGAGCCCCATGAGGACGAGTTCGAGCCGAGCACCTGGGTGATGGTCCGCGAGGGCTTCACCACGAGCGGGGTGGCCTACGCCGAGGCGATCGCGGCGGTGCACGCGCAGACCCGGCGATTCGCCGCGGGAATGAGCGGTTACGACGTGCTTCTCGTGCCCACCCTGCTGACTTCCCCGCCGCCCTACGCGCTGCTGGACCAGCCGCGGGGCACGACGAGGGCGTTCTTCGACGTCGAGTTCGCCACCACGGGCTGGACGTCGTTGGCGAATGTCACCGGCTGGGCCGCGATCTCGTTGCCGCTCGGGGTCACCTCGGACGGTCTGCCGATCGGGGTTCAGCTGATGGCGCCCGACGAGACGATCCTGCTCCAGCTCGCCGCCCAACTCGAAACAGCGATGCCATGGATACAACGGCGCCCCACTATGTAGTGTCACGCGCGATATCCGTGAGCTGACGGATCACAAGCGTGGGGTCCTATCTGTTCCATTCGGCCGAATGAGACACTTTGGGCATGGCTGTCGCAATTGCCCGTCCGAAGTTGGAAGGCAACATCGCCGTCGGTGATGACCGTCAGATCGGGTTTGCCGAGTTCGGCGACCCGCAGGGTCGCGCCGTGTTCTGGCTGCACGGCACCCCGGGTGCCCGCAGGCAGATCCCGATGGAGGCCCGCGTCTACGCCGAGCAGCGGCAGATCCGGCTGATCGGTGTCGACAGGCCCGGCATCGGGTCGTCGTCGCCATATCAGTACGACACGGTGTTCGCGTTCGCCGAGGACCTTCGCACGATCGCCGACACCCTCGGCATCGACAGGTTCGAGGTCATCGGGCTGTCGGGCGGTGGCCCCTACACGCTGGCCTGCGCGGCGGCGATGCCCGATCGGGTGGTGGCGGCCGGAGTGCTCGGCGGGGTCGCTCCGGTACGCGGAGCAGATGCGATCGGCGGCGGGGTGTCGACACTGATCACCGCGGCGGCGCCGGTTGTCGAGGTGGCGGGCGCGCCGCTACGGTTGGTGGCCAGCCAGCTGATCCGGCTGATCCGGCCGGTCGCGGAGCCCGCGCTCTACGCGTACGCCCGGATCTCACCGGAGGCCGACCGCCGCCTGCTGGTCCGCCCGGAATTCAAGGCAATGTTCCTCGACGACCTGCTCAACGGCAGCCGCAGCAGCTCGCCGCACCGTTCGCCGATGTGGTGGTGTTTGCCCGCGATTGGGGCTTCCGGCTCGACGAGGTGAAGGTGCCGATCCGCTGGTGGCACGGGGACCGCGACCACATCGTCCCGTTCGAGCACGGGCAGCACGTCGTGTCCAGGCTGCCCGACGCCCAGCTGACTCACCTGCCCGGCGAAAGCCACCTGGCCGGCTTAGGCCGGGCCGAGGAGATCCTGGGCACGATGGTCGAGCTTTGGGACCGCGTCGACCAGAAGTGATCGGACCCGTGCCGAAATGGGTGCGAGCCCATCGCGGTCGACGCTGAATACGCGGACCGCCGGTGTCGTGGCAGTCACGAGTCGGCTCAACACTTCCCCTGGCGGCATCTCGACGGTGGCGATGACGCCGAGTTCCGGCAGTAACCGCATGATGTCGAACCACCGCACCGGACGGGCAACTGCGTCGGCGAGGTCGTCGAGCACGGCAGCGGGATCGTCGCGAATTCTGCGGGCGCCGACGTTGGTCATGTAGGCCGACCGCTGTTCGCGGTGCGGGATGGCTGAAAGGTGTTGTGCCACCGCGCTTGCGGTATCGCGCTGCAGTGGCCCGTGCGATGCGACGGCGACGTCGAGCATCTCGAAGCGGCGCGCGCCCGCACGCCGTGCCGCCTGGCGTGCGTCGTCCAATGCGGCGAGCGTGCCGCCGAGGACCACTTGGTCGACGGCGTTGATGTTGGCGATCCAGAGCCTGTCGTCGGCATCCTCGGAGGCGACGAGGTCGCGCGCCGCCCGCAGCGGCAGTCCGGTGAGCGCGGCCATCCCCCACTGTCCTGACGCGCACGCCCGAGTCATGGAATCACCGCGCAGCCGTACCGCCGCAACGGCTTCCGCAAACGTGAGCACGCCGGCCTCGACCGCCGCGGCGAAGGCCCCGACCGAGTGCCCGGCCACGATATCGGGACTCACCCGGTGCTCATCGTTGAGCGTGCGAGCTGTCGCGACTCCGGAGATCAGCAGCGCCACTTGCGCATTCGTGGTCGACGTCAACGCTTCCGTGGTGTCCAACTCGCCGATTGCGGGAAGCAACTCGGCGGCCTCCTCCATCGTCCTTCGCGTTGCCACGCTGTCCGGCAGGTTGGCGAGCATGCCCGCGCGCTGGGCGCCCTGGCCGGGATACAGGAACGCGATCATGGCGTCAGCTGGCCGACGCGCATCAGCAACGGGCCGTCGGCGGTGCGCACCAGTACGCGGTCGGCCGGGCCGAGGAGTTCGTCGAGCGCGACGCCGCCGATCGGCAGATCGAGCTGGCAGTCGACACGTGCGGGCAGCTCACGGAACGCCTCCCGCAGCTCGGCAAGCATCACCAGCCGCGGTACCTCGTCCATTGTCAGGACCAGGTCGAGGTCGCTGCTCGCCGTGACCGCCGAAACCCCTGTCGCAAGGGTGAATCCGACGCTTCCGGCTGGGCCCCATCGCAGCCCGGCCGGCGCGAGCAGGGCGGCGGCGCGATGAAGCGCCTCGCTGACAGGAAGATCGGGAAGCCCGTCGACTCGTTCGGCAAGGTCTGCCGGCGACAGGATCTCCGTGACGAAGCCGGCCTCGATCAGGGTCGCATGGCGATGAGATCGGCTCGGTCCCCGGATCCCCACCGGCAGATAGCCCGGTGCGCACCGAGCGCGACGGACGACCACCCACGGCGCCTGCGCCAATGCGGGTGTCACCCATGCCGGACCCGCCCGACTCAGTTGCGCGACCGATGCGACGCGCAACAGGTCGTGCGGCCGCGGGCTGCTCATCGCTTTTCGGTGTCGTGCCATTGGGCGGACATCGCGTCGCGAATCGCCCGCGATGCCTTGCGGTTGATCAGGGCGCCTGGCGAGTCGAGCCGATTCGACAGATCACGCGGACCGGTGCGGGCGGCGGCGATGGCGGCGTCCACGGCGTCGCCCACGGCGCTGACGTCATCCGCGGTCGGGTGGTCGGCATCGGATACCGGTAGCAGACCGTCGCATAAGCCGAGCTGAGCCCAGTCCCGGACGTTGTAGCTCAGCGGGACAACCGTTTCGGCCAGCTTCTCGAGTTCCTCCACCGTGCGCAGGGTGATGCGCGCGGCCGCGGCCTTGTGCATCGCGTGGATCTCCACGCCGGGGTCATCGAGGGCGAGTATCTGCTGGGCCTGCAGACCGTGAGCGAGGAATCCACCGGACAGCGCGTGCCCGACCACGATGGCCACCGTCGGGTGACCGGCGTTGCGCGCGCGGTGATACGCATCGACGGCGGTGGCGATGGCGTGGTGCAGCCCCGCCATCTCCTCGATGCGGCCATAGGCCTGGCTGGGCAGGTCGACGACGGCCACGATTGCACGCTTGGTGTCCACCGCGGCATCTGAGGAGATGACGTCGTCGATCGCCGCGGCAAGTGCCCAGGATTCGGTGAGCCCGACTTCCCCGTTGCGCGCACGGTGGAACGGGTTCTGTGGATCCGGGACCACCGCGAGATAGGTCGCACCGGAGGTGTCGGCGCTGATCACCGACGGGATGACCGCGACAGGTTCGGTCGCGGCCAGGGCAGACAGCCACAGCCGTCCGCGACTGGCTGTCGCCGACGACGTCGCGGCCGTGGCAGGCGCGGCACCGTCGACGGGCTCGAACTTCGTACCCCACAACCGCCGAAGGTCCTGCGGTGCAGGCGCATTTCGTGGATCGAAGCTGGCCAAGCGCGAACCGAGGGCGTCGACGCGCTCGCTGCGGTAGCTACCGGCGGGTGGCACTCCGGCGGCGACGGCTTCGATGACCGCGGCGCGGAGGAGGTCGCAATCGTCGGCAACCAGCTTGCCCGCCAACCCGATCGCCGCCCGCTGCTCGCCCCCGTCGATGCTCCAGATCAGCCCGCGGTCGGAGGAATCGAACTCGTCGATGCCCCCCTCTTGTTCGATGACGGCGGGGCCGTTCAGCCCGATCCTGCCCTGCGGCGTGATGATCAGGCGAGTGCACAGCCCGGCGGCGATGCTCATGCCGCCGAACGAGCCGACCTCCCCCGCGACCACGCCGATGACCGGTGCCATCGGCCGCAGATCCAATACGGCCGAGCAGATTTCGGCGACAGCGTTCAGCCCGAGGTTGGCTTCCTGCAGGCGGACGCCACCGGTCTCGAACAACACCACCGCGGCCGTCGGCGTGCCGGCGCGGCAGTCGTCGGCCGCCAGTCGCAGCGCCTCGCTGATCTTCGCGCCCGACACCTCGCCGGTGCCGCCACCCTGGAAACCCTGCTCGATGGAGGCGATCACCGCGGGACGGCCGTCGATGGTGCCGCGCGCGATGACGACACCGTCATCGGCCTGCGGCACGATTCCCTGCGGTTCTAGCCATGGTGGTTAGAGCCGGTC
>Ga0134128_10010929_pt1 | contig 10868 bp, 11 predicted proteins | sample KB31754_FD_96462 | JGI IMG/M metagenome (GOLD analysis project Ga0134128, IMG submission 96462) | Terrestrial soil microbial communities with excess Nitrogen fertilizer from Kellogg Biological Station, Michigan, USA - KB3-175-4 | ecosystem: Environmental > Terrestrial > Soil > Unclassified ...
ATCAACACCGCGCCCTCGGCGTGCTTGGCGAACCGCCGCGAAAAGCTGACCGGGCGCATCTCATCGGGTGCGCGTCCGCTCGGTCGCGTCATGGCTGCCAGCGAAGCGCCGCGGCAGAGGTGTTGTCACTGGCGGCGCCGGCGCGGGTTACCGCGCGCTGGCCCAGCTCGAGCAGCCTCTCGCGCAGCGGCTTGTCCGGGCCACCCGCAGGTGCCGACGAGGACAGCTCTCCGGCGAGCTCAGGGTCCTTGACCACGCTCCACAGGCCATCGGTGCACACCAGCAGCACGTCGCCGGCCTCGAGCGGACGCCGTCGCGCGATCGCCATGTCGGGAAGGATGGGATCTCCGCCGAGACAGCATTCGACGTAGTTGCGCATGGGATGAGCCTGAGCCTGCTCGGCGGTAATGAGTCCCTCGCGCAGCAGCACCTCGACATGGCTGTGATCGCGGCTGCGGCCGACGAGGGTTCCGCCGCGCAGATGATAGATGCGGCTGTCGCCGACATGCGCCCACCATGAGGCACCCTGCTGCACCAGGCAGAGCGCACAGGTGGCGCGTGGGCGCTGCTCGAGCGGCAGCGATGCGCCAAGCTTGACGACTTCCTCGTGGGCGCGGCCGAGGATCAGATGGAGGAACCCCAGCGGATCGAACAGCGGCAGCGGTGTACGCCAGAAGGCATCGAGCACGATCTCGCGCGTGATTTCCGCGGCGCGCGCGCCGTTGGCGTGTCCGCCCATGCCGTCGGCGACGACGAGCAATGCCGCCTGGTCCGCCACGGCAGCGGCGACCCGATCCTGGTTCTCCTCGCGCCCGCCAAGGAGACTGACGTCGGCGTACTCAACCCGCAAGAATAAGTCCCTGCATCTGTTAGACTTTCGGTTCGTCTTTATAGCACCCCGGAACGCCAGGAGCTAAGCGTTTAACACATGATCGCCAGCATGACGGGCTTCGCGCGGCGAGAGATCTCCGGCCCCTGGGGGACGCTCGTCTGTGAGCTGCGCAGCGTGAATCACCGCTTCCTCGAGGCCGGGTTCCGCCTGCCGGATGATCTGCGCTCTGCCGAGGGCGAGCTGCGGCAGCACCTCGCGCGCGACGTACGCCGCGGCAAGGTCGACTGCGTATTCACCTATCGGCGCGCGCAGGCCTCGGCGGCCGGGCTCGAGATCGATCCCGAAGCGCTCGAGCGACTGCTCATCCGCCTGAAGGACATCGGCCGCGCCTTTCCGGCGCATACGCTCAACCTCGTGGACGTGCTGCGCTGGCCGGGCGTACTCAAGGAGGACACTTCCGGCGGCGAGGAGCTGATGGTCGCCACCAAAGCGCTCTTCGGCAGCACGCTCGAGGATCTCGTCGCAGCGCGCGCGCGGGAGGGGCTGCGGCTGAAGGAGATTCTGGAGCTGCGCTGCACCACCCTGGAGGATCTGGTGCGACAGGTGCGCGAGCGCCTGCCAGAGGTGCAGACACGGTTGCGGGCCCGGCTCGATGAGCGGATGAAGGAGCTCACGGCGAACGTCGATCAGGACCGGCTGGAGCAGGAGCTGGCGATATTGCTGCAGCGCCTGGACGTCGACGAGGAGCTCGAGCGTCTCTCAGGTCACATCCAGGAGATCCGCCGTGTTCTCGCGGCCAACGAGCCCGCCGGCCGCCGCCTGGATTTTCTGATGCAGGAGCTCAACCGCGAGGCGAACACCCTGTCGTCGAAGTCGCAGGACCTCGAGACGACGCGCAGCGCGGTCGACATGAAGGTTGTCATCGAGCAGATGCGGGAACAGGTGCAGAACGCGGAGTAGGATCTATGGGCCTCGCGGCGTCGGTCGCCGCGGCCTCTCCGTGGCTCACCCGCTGCCTGCGCCCTTCGAGATGCCGCGCGCCATGCGCAGTAAGTTCTCGCGGTGGAACTCTAGATACTGCCGCTGTCCCTGCGAGAAGGCGCCGACATTCATTCGCGCGTCAGGGTCGATCCCCATGCGCTTGAGCGATACAGGATCAGCTACCGGCGACACGATGAGCTGTCCGGTGTTCTCGAAGGAGATGAACCCCTTGTCGAACAGGTGATCTACCGTCGGGGTCAGCAGGAGGCCGTTCTCCCCGTCCAGCCGCTGCTCGTGGCTGCTGTCGCGCCACGGCTGGATGTGACTCGCGATCAAGTGCTCCGGGCGCTCGACCTGCGTGATGCGGCACGAATGCTCGATGGAGCGGACGTTGTCCCGGAAAAGTCCCTGACCGCGACGCGCCTGCACGAGGGCGGTTCTCTCGGTCTGCGGGATCGCCGCATCGCCAGAGATGGCAACCTCGACGCGTCGCTCCCACTCTTCGATGTCCCGCTCCGGCGCCGGCGAATCACGCTCGATCCGGCTGACCTCCTGGCCGACATCGGCGACCCGGCTTGCCTCCGCACCGATCAACGCGAAGAGCGCCCATGCGAGCCCCCGGCTGATCTCGGTCAGATAGACGCTCTGCAGTCCGTTGCCGTCCGGGGTCAGAGGGGCGTACTTGCTCGACAGCTCCGAGCGCAGCCGCGCAATGTGATCTTTGGGACGAATCGGATTGGAAAGCCGCTGCCAGCGCACGCCCACGCGCCAGCCGACCTGGCTCCAGTGGATGCCGGCCGTGCCGAATTCCTCCGGCTTGGGGCTCTCGTGGCAATAGCCGCTGACGACGCCGAGCGCCGCGATGCGGGTGTCGCAGAACGAGAGAACGATGTCGCCCGGCGCGACCTCGCGCATGAACTCGTAGAAGGGATTGCGGTGGCCGTTCTTGTTGCGCTTCGGTGACCAGAGATAGCCGCCTTCGATCTCCTGGCGGAAGGTTTGGTTCTGGTTGACCCACCAATAGCGCACGTCGTTCGGTCCCAGTGCATCGACCGGTTATTTCGAGCGCCTCGAATCTACGGCCACCACGGCCAGACCCCTGCTGGGGCAGTCGGATCCCCTCCATCCGCCGCTGTACCCGACGGCTTGCGACTGCGTATCCTCACTGATTCGTAATCGCATACACCATGTCGCCGACGAATCGTTTGAACGACTCGTTCTCCACGAACTGCTTGTAGACCTGGGTATCGTCCTTCAACAGGTCCCGCGCTCATTTCTCGTGACACCGTCACGAGAATCTGCTTCCGCACGCCGCGCGGCTGTCCTGGAGGTTCTCATTCAAGAGACGACGTCCCAGGCGCCAGTCATACTCGGAGTGCGTGGCGCCGGTCCAGGATTTGGCCATCAGCCCAGCCTCTAGATAAATCTGTCTGCGTCGGTCACTCGCCGGGTGCGCACAGCCCAGCGCCAGATGCGGCACATCTGGGCGTGGAACTCCCGTGCCAGGGGTTCCTCGATCGGCAGCAACTCCATAAAGTGACTCCAGCTAACCTAACTCCGGCTCAATTCTTGCGACAGCGTCACAAAAATCGCTCGTCGGGCATCCACTCCGCGAAATACGGAGCACGACGTCATTCAGGCGGCCAATGTCCTGAAAGCAGAAATGGCCGCCAGCCACTTCGTGGCGGGAGGTTAATCCTACCGTGTCAGTTCCTATTTGATCGCTTCCGTACAACATGGGGTGCAGAGGGTTTGGCCGCACGGAGGATTTTTTCGACGCCTGACGAGGAAATGTTGGGACGGCTGAGGCGATTCCGGACGTGGCGCTCGAGAGACCCGTCCGTGAAATACACATAGCAGCCCTTCATTCCACGAGTCATCAGAGTGCGGTAAGTATTCTTGATGATCAGTCCGGCTCTTCGCGCCGCCTCTTCGGGATCGATCTTCAGCAGACGCTTATATCCACTCAGGGATTTGTCATGTTTGGAGCGCATCGCGGGTTGAGCTACCACGCGATTGTCTCGGAAGACGAGATCGGGTCCCACAATCACCCCGATGTAATCCACCTCCAGCCCCTGACAGGTGTGGATACAGCCGATTTCGCTTGCGGAATCCGGCGCCACCATCCACAAGCCACCGTCTTTCGTCAGGTTCCAGCGCATTGCGAAATGATGCTCAGGAATCACGACGTCCTGAGCCGTGGGATTCTTCTTGCTTCGCCAATCCCAGCAGTATCCGGCGACCATACGCGCCTTGTTATGGATCTTGTTCCGCTCCATGATTTCGCGACGCAGTGGTTCCGGTGAACTGAATACCCGAAAGTCGAATTCGGCGACGTCCAGCTTGTCATTGGCGGTGGGATGGATTCCGAGGGTATTGTCAAGCCACGCCAGATACCCGTCCGAACCATTACAACGGAATTGCGACGTAAGGGTGAGCGCAGTGACAGTCGCGCCAGCTTGCCGCGCAAACCGCTCAATCTCGGCTCTCTCCCCGATGTCCTTGAAGGTGACGCGCTGATCCTCGTCGAGAAAAAAGATGGAGCACTTTGCTGACCCGATGAGTTCCTGGATCTGGTTGGTGCCTAGATTGCCGTAGATGCCCGATTTTTCGTTCAGACGATGCGCCTCGTCCACGATCAGTGTGTCGAAGGTATTGGCGTGCGTATCCGTGAACGACCCTGATCCGCTGAAGAGGTTCGAGATCTGCGACTTCCGATGGGTTCCGGCCAATACGCTCTCGAATACCTCACGCGGAGCGGCGTTCTTGGTGACGTATTTTGCCACCAGTCGTCGCCCGGTCAACGCCACGAGGAGATTGACGGCCACGACCGACTTCCCGGTCCCCGGGCCGCCCTCGACGATAACGACCCGCTTCGACTGCTCGCTAGCGGCGGCAGCCCGCGATAGCGCGGTTTCGTAAACCACCTTCTGGTCGTCAACCAAGACGAACTCGGGTTTTCCGGCGAGCATCCCAGCGAGACTCTCGACCAGGCTTCTGGAGGGGCGGATTCGGCCGTTCTCGATCCGATAGAGCATGGATCGTCCATCGCCGTATCGGACATGCTGCTTGATGAAGTGGCGCAGCTTTTCCCGCTCCACCTCCCCCTTCAGAAAGAGGGGCGCGAGGGTCACATAGTGTTCGTAGAAGCTGTCGGTGAGCACACCGTCGTCGACGTAGTTGTGCAAGTAAGCACAGGGCTGTAGGGCAATGTCGTCGTCGTAGACCGCTTCATTGAAGTTTTTGAGGAGCGACGCGTACGACCAGGCCTGGTAAGACGGGTGGCTTACTTCGCGCTCACCGTGGGAGAATCGGGTGCTCACGATGGCATCGCGGTCCGTTTTTCGGGCACTCTGCCACTGCTTGAGCTCGATGATGATCAGCTGTTCGGCGCGCTGGCTGTCCTGCCCTGAGAGAATGAAATCGATTCGCTTCGCCGTCTGTGGAATTCCGTATTCGATGGCAACGCCGCAGTCTCCGGGAATGCCCTCGTCGTTGAGGACCTTCGCCAACGCCACGAGGGATTCCTTCCAGGAAAGCACTTCCGAGATTGCCACGGTTCTGCCGGTGCGGACTTTGAATGCCCGAAGAATGACGTCCTCAATGTCCTTGGCGAAGGCATCTTTCAAAAATCCCGTCTTGTCATTCTGATAGATGATCACGACAGCCGCTCAGAGGTCCGTGTACTTCTTACTGGTGCCGCGCGCCTTATGTACGGGATATTTCCTGGCATTGACTGCCATCTTGGCGAAGGCGGCGGCGGCCACGTCAATGTCGAGCTTGTCCGCTAGGCGGATGAGATACAGCAGGACGTCCGCAAGCTCTTCTCGGATTTTGGCGCGGGTCTCAGCGGGAGGCGTGGCCGATTCTACGTCCGGAAGCCATTGGAAGTGCTCAAGGAGCTCGGCGGCCTCGACGCTGAGCGCGATTGCCAGGTTCTTTGGATAATGGAATTGATCCCAGTCGCGTTCCGCTGCGAATCGGCGCAACGCGTCCCGCAGTTCCTCAAGAGAGGGCTTGGAAGCTCCTTTCGCTGATACCCGCTGTCGTTGCGTCATAAACATCATCCTGCTTCACCGCAATAGGGGCTGAGCGGCGAAAGGTCAATCTCTCGGCGGGCCGCGGCCTCGGGAATCATGGTACGGACTCCCTTGCCGAATGCCAACAGACGGCGTAGCCAGCGCCTCGAAGGCGGGCGAGCACGGCGAATTCGAGGATGGATTCGGAAAACCGGCTCAAGCGGTCGGCTCCGCCCCAGATGCGAAACTGAGTGCCGCGCTTTGAATTTACCCGGTAGCCGACCGAGAGAATGGCGTCGAGATTAAAGAACTCGATTTCCCGGGCGACCTCCCGGTCTCCCTCCCGTTGAACCGGTGCATTTTTTGCACCGGTTGCTGTCCGCTCCAGCTCCCCCGACGCGAATACGTTGCGCAAGTGCCTGGAAATGACGGACTTATCACGCCCGAACAGCTCCGCGAGCTGGCCCAGAGAGAGCCACACCGTCTCGTGCTGCAGGCGCACGTCAACCCGAACCTCGCCGCCCGAGTCTTCGTAGACGACGATTTCTCCGCCCAGCGCCTTAGCCATCAAACGCCTCGAGAGGGAGATCCGGATTCAGGCGCACAAGCGGGCATGTTTTTAAGACCATTTCACTTCGGGGAACATCGCTCTAACCGCGCGATACCCCACCAACTGGAGAACAAAGAGAAATTGCGCCGCTCGTAGCGGATGCGGCCTGCAACAACGGCGGGACACACCTGCATCCGAGTAGCCCAAATCATGAATAGCTCGAGCCGACGGGCTCAGATGCACGTTACTGCGTCGCCACGTTGCCTTATCGATAAGGATCTCTGCCGCGAGCTCGTTGGCCTCCCGTTCGATGCCTTCGGTATCTGCGGCCGGCTTCTCGATCGAGCGCTTTTCGATACTGCTCGTCAGACTTGATGATTCGAATGTCCATTGCGTTCTGGATGTCAGCGCTTGCGGTTTCTCTCGTCATACTCGGAGTGCGTGCCTATCCATTTCACAACCACGACGCTGGTCTGGTAGGCACAGGTGACCTCCAATCTGTACTCGTTGCCTTTCACATTGAAGATGACAATATTGCCAGCCAGAAAACTGGCGGAGGAATACCGATCCTTGATGTCCTGGGGTTTTGCCCATGTCGCAGCCTCCGCGTCGGATAACCAGTTTTCGATCCAGTGTCTGGCGTCGGTGTGCGTGGCGCGGTCTGCAGATTGCGCCGCGTGAGACGTCGTACGGCTGCGAACGACTCGGAAGCGACTCGGAAGCTGACCGCTTCCGAGTCGATGGCGGGGATGGCTCGCCGCATCTCGGCGACCAGCCTTCCGAATTCGATGGGCGAACGTCGGTCTACGGTTTACTCAGGACATTGAGCATTCCTACTCAGCGCCTTGATCGGAGTCCATGACGATCGAGATGCGCGCTGCCCGCTCCACCCAGGGCGCGGATCGCGGCGGAGCAGAGATTGTAGTAGTCGCAGCTACCGCAGGACTTCTTTGCAGGCTTGGGGATCAGCGGCCGCGTGTGCGGGCAGGCTAGTAGAGCGCTCTTCGGATCCGGTCGAGGAGGCTCCCGGCCCGCATGCGCTTCAGCGTTGCCGCCCAGCGGTTCTCGGCGACGAGTTTCCTGGAGAGGTCCTTCTCCTCCTGTTTCATGAGCTCGAGGACGCGGGTGTCCTCGTCATCGGTCAGCCAGTAGCCGTGATGTTCGCAGTACTCCATCTCCAGGTCGTAGAACCGGTACTGAAAGCGGCTCAAGGGGCCGCTGCACTCCGGGCACTTGAGGGAGGTGGGCGTGGAGCTCGGTACGAGAGTCCCTTTCGCGTGCTCGCCGAAGTCGAACGCCTCGTCCTCCAGCTCCTCGAGCTCGAGGCGCTCGAACCACATTCCCTTGCACGACGGACAGGCATGCACCTGAATCTTGTGCCGGATCGCGGGCGCCAGCTCAACGTTGCATTGGGGGCATTTCACTGTGGGCCTCTCACGCGCGACCGATGCCGGCGACGCCGGTCAACTGCGCTTCCCGATCTCCACGTAATCCCGCCGCGTCGGCCCCGTGTAGAGCTGCCGCGGGCGCCCGATGCGCATCGAGGGATCGGCGATCATCTCCTGCCAGTGAGCGACCCAGCCGACGGTGCGCGCGATCGCGAACATCACCGTGAACATCGAGCGCGGAATGCCAATGGCGCTGTAGATGATGCCCGAGTAGAAATCGACGTTCGGGTAGAGCTTGCGCTCGACGAAGTAATCGTCCTTGAGGGCGATCTCCTCCAGGCGCAGCGCGAGCTCGAAGAGCGGCGTGTCGGTGCGCCCGAGGCGCGCGAGCACCTTGTGGCACATCTCGCGGATGATCTTCGCGCGTGGATCGAAGTTCTTGTAGACGCGGTGGCCGAAGCCCATGAGCCGGAAATGACTCGACTTGTCCTTCGCCATCGCGAGGAACTTCGGAATGTGGTCGGCGGTGCCGATCTGCTCCAGCATCGCGAGCACCGCTTCATTGGCGCCGCCGTGCGCCGGGCCCCAGAGCGCGGAAACGCCCGCAGAAATGGCCGCGTAGGGGTTGGCGCCGGTGCTGCCCGCGAGCCGCACCGTCGAGGTGCTGGCGTTCTGCTCGTGATCCGCGTGCAGGATGAAGAGCAGGTCGAGCGCCTGCGCTGCGACCGGATCGAGATGGTACGGCTCGCACGGCACCGCGTAGAGCATGTGCAGCAGGTTGCTGCAGTAGTCGAGGTCGTTGCGCGGATAGATGTACGGTTGCCCGAGGGCGTGCTTGTGAGCGGCCGCGGCGATGGTTGGGATCTTGGCGATGATGCGGTGGGCGAAGATCTCCCGCTGCCGCGGGTTATGGATGTCCATCGTGTCGTGATAGAACGCGGACATCGACGCGACCACCGCGGAGACCATCGCCATCGGGTGCGCGTCGTAATGGAAGCCGTGGAAGAAGCGCAGCAGCGACTCGTTGATCATCGTGTGATGACGGATGCTGCTCTCGAATTCCTCCTGCTGCTTGCGGGTCGGGAGACTGCCGTGCAGCAGCAGGTACGACACTTCCATGAAGGAGCTCTTCTGCGCCAGCTGCTCGACCGGATAGCCGCGGTAGAGCAGCACGCCGGCATCGCCGTCGATGTAGGTGATGCGGCTTTCGCAGGAGGCGGTGACGCCGAATCCGGGATCGTAGGTGAACGCCCCAAGCTCCTTGTTCAGCGCTGCGATATCTACGACGGAGGGCCCGATGGTGCCCGCACGGACGGGCAGGGTGACCTTGCGATCGGAGGCTCTATCGACGAGCTCGAATGTCTTCTCTGTCATTCGGTGGACGCTTTGTTCAAGAGGCCCTGAGACCCGCCATCGCGAGTTGCCGATGTCCCGGGAAACGGCCGTCGGCGCCAGCGGGGGAGAATCGGAAGGTTTACACGGTCCGCGCTCCGAATCAAGGCACAATTGTGCTGCCGAGCCTACCGGCGAGTAAATTAAAGATCCGTAACGCGGCATTCATGCGGCGGCGTGAACCCCTTGGGGCCCCGCGCTGTCAAATTCACGGCTGCTTGCGCGCGTTGCCTTCAGGCCGGTGCGATAAAATCGCGTCTCTCACCACCGCGATACCGCCGTGCTCGAAACTCCACCGCTCGCGCTCTACGTGCACTTTCCCTGGTGCGTACGCAAGTGTCCGTACTGCGATTTCAACTCGCACGCCCTGCACGGCGAGCTCGAGGAGCGGCGCTATGTCGAGGCGCTGCAGCGTGATCTCGAGGCGCAGGCGCCGGAGGCGAGCGGACGAGAGGTGAGCAGCATCTTTCTCGGCGGCGGCACGCCGAGCCTGTTTTCGCCGCACGCCGTCGCGTGTGTCCTCGAGTCGGCGCGACGGCATCTGACGCTGGCAGTCGACCTCGAGGTGACCCTGGAGGCGAATCCCGGCACGATCGAGCGCGGCCGGTTCACCGAGTACCGCGCGGCGGGCGTCAACCGGGTCTCGCTCGGCGCTCAATCCTTCGACGATGCGCGCCTGGCGGCGCTCGGCCGCATCCATTGCGCGGAGGAGACGCGGCGTGCCGCGGCAGAGCTGCACGCCGCGGGTCTCGACAATTTCAACATCGATCTGATGTATGGGCTGCCCGGCCAGGACGTTGGCGCCGCGCTGCACGACGTCGAGGAAGCCCTGGCGCTGGGACCGAGCCACCTGTCCCACTACCAGCTCACGATCGAGGCGGGGACCGTCTTCGCCGGGCGTCCGCCGCCGCTGCCCAGCGATGAGACGACGGATGAAATGCTGGATGCCTGTCGTGGCCCGCTCCAGCGGGTGGGGTTTGAGCAATACGAGATCTCTGCCTACGCCGTGGCCGGCAGGCGGTGCCGACACAATCGCAACTACTGGCTCTTCGGCGACTATCTCGGGATCGGTGCCGGGGCGCACGGGAAGCTGAGCCTGCCGCTGGCTGGAGAAGTGGTGCGTACCACTCAGGTGCGCGAGCCACGCCGCTACATCTCATCGGCGGGACGTGCGACCTTCACGCGCACGGCCGTTCCGGCCGGCGAGCTGCCGTTCGAATTCATGCTGAATGCCCTGCGGCTGGTGGATGGATTCGATGTGCCGACCTTCACCGCCCGAACGGGCCTGACGTGGGAGGCTGTCGCGGGGACGATGGCGGATCTCGTCGAGGAGGGCTTGATCGTCGCCTCGGGAGCGTGCTATCGGGCAAGCCCCCGGGGCCTGAGATTCCTCAACGACGTACTGTTACGTTTCGTGACGGAAATACCGAAAAGGGCCGGTCAATCGGAATTGTCAACCGCTCTTCACCCTGCGCCAGAGCTGTCGAATCGGGGTTTATTCACAGGGGTGGGGGGTGGGAACGTAAAATGAGCACATTAGCGGTCAAACCGTCCATGTAGGTCAATGATGTGCTCGTAAGCTGATGATAAAGCAGGACAAAAATAGGTGGTCATTTTTTAGCCATTGCAATAAATATGCAATATAGCCGGGAAATTTTACCCATGGCCGGATGCTCACCCACAGAGTTATCCACAAGTTCTGTGGA
>Ga0134128_10010930_pt1 | contig 10867 bp, 11 predicted proteins | sample KB31754_FD_96462 | JGI IMG/M metagenome (GOLD analysis project Ga0134128, IMG submission 96462) | Terrestrial soil microbial communities with excess Nitrogen fertilizer from Kellogg Biological Station, Michigan, USA - KB3-175-4 | ecosystem: Environmental > Terrestrial > Soil > Unclassified ...
AGCGAAAGGCAATGCCATGACACAGACACCAGCATTCACGCGCGAAGGCAACGGAACCGGCCAGGACGGCGGGGCGGCGCCCCAGCGGGTCCACAGCGAAACGGCCGCCGAGGGGACCGACGGGACGGAGATGCCTGAGATCCGGATGCATTCCCAGGACGCCGCCGAGGGTCCGGACCTGGACGCCTAGGTGGCGCCCGGCGCCGTGCACCAAGAACGCCCGGGGATTCGGCGCCACAAAGGGTTGCCGCGACCATAGGATGGGCGCATGTCCACTTTCACGGTTGAACGCAGCGCCGTCATCCCCGCCCCGGCGTCAGAGATTTACCCCCTGGTTGAGAGCTTCCGCGAGTGGACCAAGTGGTCGCCGTGGGAAACCGTCGACCCCAACATGCAGCGCAGCTACGAGGGCCCCGTGTCCGGCGTTGGGGCGAAGTACGCCTGGAAGGGCAACCGCAAGGCCGGCGCGGGCGCCATGGTGATTACCGGGGCCGAGCCGGCGCGGATCAACATCCGGCTGGAGTTCACCAAGCCGATGAAGGCCGTCAACCCCATTACCTTCACCTTTGCCCCTGAAGCGTCGGGCACCAGGGTCACCTGGACCATGAACGGGGAGAGCAAGGGCATCACCAAGTTCTTCATGCTCTTCATGAACATGGACAAGTTGGTGGGCCGCGACTTTGAAAAGGGGCTGGCGCACTTGGCCCAGGCGGTGCGCGGGACGGCGTAGCCCCTTTCACCGCCCCCTACTTCTTGGCCAGCAGTTCCTCGAGCCGCTCGTAGCCCTCGGCCATGCCGCCTTCCATGCCGGAGGCCATCATGCCGTCGCGGTCCTCCTGCGTCTGGAACGTGGTGTGGTTGACGATCCGGGTGCGTCCGCCAAGGTCCTCGAAGACCACCCTGTCAAGACTGACGTGTCCGGGGAATCCGTCGTATTCGAAGGTCTGGACGATGCCCTGGTTGGGCGTGACGTCGTGGAAGACGCCGCGAAAGCCGTAGGCGTTCCCGTCCGGAGCGGTGTGCGTGTAGGCCCAGGTGCCGCCGATGCGCGCATCCCAGGAGCTGATGGCCATGGCCATTTCCCGCGGTCCCAGCCACTGGGCCACGAGGGCCGGGTCAGTGTAGGCGCGGAACACGTCCGCCACCGGCGCATCCACCTCGCGGACGCTGTCCACGAAGGGCACACCGGGCTCGGCCGTGACAACAAGGGCATTTTTGGGTGTCATCTTATCCAACTTCCTTCATTCATCGCGCGGTTTGTTGGCAGTTTTCATGGCGGCCAGGACCTCGTCCAGGGCCCTGTAGCGCGCTTCCGCCGCCAGCCGGTAGCCGTCAATCCAGGACGTCAGCTCCTCGAGGGCGGCCGGGGCCAGATGGCACGGGCGGCGCTGCCCGTCCCGCGTCCGCGTGATGAGCCCGGCCCGCTCCAGCACCTGAATGTGCCTGGACACGGCCTGCTTGCTCATCGGGAACGGCTCGGCCAGCTCGTTCACCGTGGCCGAACTGCGCGAAAGCCGCGCCACGAGATTGCGCCGGACCGGGTCCGCCAGGGCCAGGAAGGCCCGGTCCAGCCGGTCGTCGTCGGATTCGGTGTCGTGCACGCATTCACTGCCTATAATCAACCTATTTGTTTATCAACCAGTTGGTTGACTATTTAACGCTAGACCCGCAGGCACGGGTCGTCAACCCCTTTGACTCGGGTTTTGGCGGGTTTCCGCCTGGGCGCCACGGCCCCTAGTGGTGGAACGCCACCCGCGCCGGGGCCTTCCCGGACAGCCGCTCCACCGATTTGGCCAGGTCCGCCAAAAACGCCTCGGCCAGGTCATAGGTGAAGCCGTTGCGCACCACCACGCGGAGCACATCCACCCCTGCCATCCCCTCCGGCATGGGGTATGCCGGCACGATCCACCCAAAGCTGCGCAGCTCATGGGAAAGGTCGTATACGGACCAGGTGTCCGGCGTCGTGAGTGAAAAGGCGAGGACGGGCAGCTCCTCGCCCCGGCTGAGCAGCGTAAACAAGCCCAGCTTCCCCACGCCGTCGGCAATGTACAGGGCGATGTCCCGGGACCGCTGCTGGATGCGCCGGTAGCCCTCGAAGCCGTAACGGACCAGCACGTAGTACTGCGCAATCACCTGGGCGGCGGGGCGGGAGAAGTTCAGCGCGAACGTTGGCATGGAGCCGCCGAGGTAGTCGACGCTGAAGATCAGGTCCGCGGGAAGGCTGTCCGCGCCGCGCCAGAGCACCCAGCCCACGCCGGGGTACACCAGGCCGTACTTGTGCCCGGAGGAGTTGATGGACTGCACCCGCTCCAGGCGGAAGTCCCACGGCAGCTCCGGGTCCAGGAACGGGGCAATGAACCCGCCTGAGGCGGCGTCCACGTGCACCGGGACGTCCAGCCCCGTGTCATGTTGCAGCCGGTCCAGTGCTGCGGCGATGCCCGCCACGGGCTCGTAGGAGCCGTCGAAGGTGGAGCCGAGGACCGCCACCACCCCAATGGTGTTCTCGTCGCACGCCGCCGCGGCCTGTGCGGCGGTCAGGTGCGTGGCGCCGTCGAGCGGGATGAGCCGTGCCTCCACGTCCCAGTAGCGGGCGAACTTTTCCCAGCAGACCTGCACGTTGGCGCCCATCACGATGTTGGGCCTCGTGTCGTCCTGGCCTGCGGCCTCGCGGCGTGCCCGCCAGCGCCACTTCATGGCCATGCCGGCCAGCATTGCGGCCTCGGAGGAGCCCGTGGTGGAACATCCGACGGCGTCCGTCCCGCCCGTGGGTGCCGGCGCGTTCCACAGATTGGCGAGGATGTTGACGCAGCGCCGCTCAATCTCGGCCGACTGCGGGTATTCGTCCTTGTCGATGATGTTCTTTTCCAGCGACATCTGGATCAGCGCCTGCGCCTCCGGCTCCATCCACGTGGTGACGAACGTGGCCAGGTTCTGCCGGGCGTTGCCGTCCAGCATGAGCTCGTCCCGGACAAACCGCATCGCGGCGCCCGCCTCCTGCGTGGTCCGCGGCAGCCGGTGCTTGGGGATGGCGCCCACGCCGCCGTCGAAGGCGGGGTCCAGGACCATTGCGTCGTGCTGGACGTGGTGCTTGTGCAGGCTCATGAATCACTCCATCTTTCGAGGCATGGGTGCCTCTGTCGAGGCTATCGGCGATCCCCCGCATTGAACAGGCAGGCCCGCGGAGGCAGCGGCGGGATCCCATGGCCTGCCCGCAGCACGGACAGCCGGCCCCAGCCGTGCGCGTCCACGGGAAGTCCCCCAATCCAGGAAAAGTCCGGCCGGTACCCGGTGGCCCAGACGACCGTCCTCACCCGTGGGGCGGGATGCCCCGGGAAGGCGGGTCCGCCGCCGTCGGACACGGAACCTGGATTCCGGTACCCGGGGCTGTGCAGCTGCTTGGGTCCCGGGGCCAGCCGCGCGGCCGGCGCCGGAACGTACGGCACTGCGTTCGCCCCAGTCGCCCCACCACGGACAGGGCAGTTTTGGTGCCGTGCGTGGTTTCAACCTTGAATACGCCCTCCGTCGCCCGCACCGCCATCACCGTCACCCCGTAGTCCACGGCCAGGCCGGACTGCCCGGCACCCATGATGATGGTTCCATCGAGTGATGTTGCAGCCATGACGCACCCCGGCACTGTGAGGAGTTGAAGCTCCCAATGGAATGCGTTTCCAGTGACTGGAATGCTATTCCACGATTATGAATGCCTCAGTTTCGGGGACACGCGCCGGGCCGGCGGGCCGCGGGGAGTTCCAGTCGGAACAAACCAGGGCGCCGATTGTGGCAACGGCGCGGGAGCAATTTTCGGCCAACGGCCATTCGGCAACGACCATCGAATCCCTGGCAACAGGCGCCGGCGTGGCCATCCAGACCATCTACAACCCGGTGGGGAACCAGCCGGCCCTGCTCGCGGCCGCCCTTGACGCCGTTTCCGGTCCCGACGCCCCCGCCACCGTGCCGGAGTCCTTGCGCGAACGTGCCGCCCGCACGGCCGTCTTCGCCGGCCTGGTGGGCGTGCTCGCCCACTGGTTCGCCGGGACCATGCCCCGCAGCCACGGCATCTTCGCAGCCATCAGGCAGGCGGCCGCCGCCGAGACTTCCGCGGCTGCGCTGCGGGACGGGCGCGCGCGGGCGAGAATGGAGCGCCACATGGCGGCCGCCGCCGTCCGCCGGCGTGGCGGGCTCGGCAACGGGCTGAGCGGCGCGGACGCTGCGGCCGTCATCTACACCATCGGGCATCCGGACACGTACGCGTCCCTGGGGGTGGGGTTCGGCCGGCCGCTGCCCGGATGCCGCAACTGGGTCTACACCTCGCTGCTGGGCGCCCTGCGCTGACGGCCCGGGATGGCGCGGCCTGGGCTGAAGCGCGACGGTCCGGGGCCTTGCCCCCGGCAGGTCAAGCGCCGTTTCAGCCGCCCCGACGTCCGATGACCGCGGTGCCGTCGAGCTGCTCCGAGTGGACGCTTGCCGCGCGGAAGCCGTTCCGTTCCAGTATCCGGACCGATTCCGCCGCCTGCGCCGGGCTGGATTCCACGATCAGGTGGCCGCCGGGACGCAGCCACTCCCGGGCCTGCCCCGCGATCCGCCGCTGGATGTCCAAGCCGTCGGCGCCGCCGTCGAGCGCCGCGTCCGGTTCGAAGAGCCGCGCCTCCTGCGGCATGAAGGCGATGTCCTGCGTCGGCACATAGGGTGCATTGGCGGTGATGATCCTGAATCTCCCACGGAGCGCCGCCGGCAGCGGCTCGAACAAGTCGCCGCAGTGGACCGCCCCGGTGAACAGGGCCAGGTTCGCGGCCGCGCACGCCACGGCGGCGGGGTCGATGTCCGCAGCGTGAATTTCCAGCCGCGGCAGTTCGGCGGCGAGCGCCGCGCCGATCGCGCCGCTGCCGCAGCACAGGTCTAGCACGACGGCGTTTCCCCCGCCTCCAGCTGTGCTCCCCTCGCGGCGAAGGATCGCGGCCGCTTCCCGGACCAGGAATTCGGTGCGGAGCCGCGGCACGAAAACGCCCGGGGCAACCTTGATCCGCAGGCCGTGGAACGCGGCCCAGCCCACGATGTGTTCAAGCGGGAACCCCTTCACGCGGCGGGCCGCCATGTCGTCCAGTTCCTGCGCGGTGCCGGCCGCCCCGAGCAGTATTGCGGCTTCTTCCTCGGCGTAGACGCAGCCGGCCGCGCGCAGCCGTGCCGTCAGTTCCGCGGTGGTTAAATCCTGAAATGGCGCCGTCACAGGGACAACAGTAGCGTGGTGGGCCGGTGGTTGAGCCCGTCGAAACTCCCGGACCACGGCCGGCCCGCCCAGCCCCCGACAGGACGGACGGGGCGGGCCCGTGCGCCCCGTCCCTGCCGGCCTCGCGCATCGCCGCAATCGTGGCCGCGGAGTTGGGCCGGCCCATGGAATCCCCTTCCTTGCCGTTGGGGAATTTACGCCACGCAGGGGGACCCGCCGCGGCTACGCTGTGGGCATGACGTACGACGCCGTTGCCCCCAACATCTCCTTCCTCGCCTCCCTGCGCCCCGCCTTGGGCTCCGTGGCCGAGCCCGGGAGGGCCGGGAGCATGGCCGCGTACATGAAATCCGCCATGCCGTACCTCGGCGTGCGGTCCCCCGACGTCCGCAAGACAGTGCGGGCCCTGGCGAGGGAGCATCCCTTTGGGGACGCCGCCGAGCTGCACGCCACGGCCGCCCGGCTGTGGAGTGCCGCCGACTTCCGCGAGGAACGCTACGCGGCCATCATGCTCACGGATTCACGGCTGGCCCGCGGCGAGCTGGAACTGCTGCCGTTTTACACCACCGCCATCGCCGAGGGCCGGTGGTGGGACTTTGTGGACTCCGTGGCTCCACGACTGGCCGAACTGCTTCTGGCACACCCTGAGACCATGGACCCCCTGCTGCGCGAATGGAGCCGGCACCCAAATTTCTGGTTTCGGCGCGCGGCCATCATTGCCCAGCTGCCGGCCAAGGCCGACACGGACACCGTCCTGCTGCACGACGTCATGGTGCCCAACCTGGCCGACAGGGAGTTCTTCATCCGCAAGGCCATTGGCTGGGCGCTGCGGCAGCATGCCCGGACCGACCCGGCCTGGGTGCGGGAATTCGTGGCCCGCTACGACGCCGAGCTCAGCCCGCTCTCGCGCCGCGAGGCGCTCAAGCACCTGGGCTGAGGCGGCGCCGCCGGCCGGATCCCGCGCAGGGCGCCTTATGTCCGGGGGTCGCGCAGTGCGTCGCGTTCCGCCAGCGACGGCCGGAACAGCCCGCGCGTCCGCCGGTCCCACAGCATGAGCCAGAGGGCACCGAGCACGCTCACCCCGATGGCCACGCCGCGCACGGCCACGACCGGGATCCACTGGAACACGCTCAGCTGGTCCGTCAGTGCGATCAGGGTAAAGAACACGGAAAGGAAATACACCGCCCGAAGGGGCCAGCCGTCCCTGATGCCCGTGACGGCGAAGAACGCGAGCAGCCACATCATGTACCAGGGCTGGATCATGGGGGCCAGGAGCACCACGGCGGCAAAGGCCCACGCCATCCGGCGCAACACCGCCTGGCTGTACCGGGAGGCGCGGGAGGGTCCGGCACCCAGGCCGGGGTCCGGCGTCGCACGCACGGCGACCAGGGCCAGCAGCACCACCACCAGGATGGACGCACCCTGGCCAATGGTCTGGATGACCCCCGTCACCACGGCCCCGGCGCCGCCCCCGCCCAGCAACGTGACCAGGAATCCCACCACATGTGAGAAGAGTCCCACCGGCGCGTACCAGATCCACACGGTTCCCGGGGTCTGCAGCGCGGCCAGCCAGCCGAAGCCCAGCCCGTTGACCACGCCCATCGCCGCCAGGATGCCCATTGAAATGGCCAGGGTGGCGGTCCACAGGGCGAACTTGCGCAGCCAGCCGGCCTGCGAACCCGCCCACAGCAGGCCCGCAAACGGCAGGGCGATCAGGGTGATGGGCTTGATCGCGATGGACAGGGTGACGAGCACAATGCCCCAGACGGGGTGCCGGCCCGACGCATGGTAGATGCCGGCCACCACCAGGCCCAGCATGAGGGAGTCGTTGTGGACGCTGCCAATGAAGTTGATCAGCAGCACAGGGTTAAGGACCACCAGCCACAGGGCCCGCTGCGGGTTGAAGCCGTGCCGCGCGGCCAGCCGCGGCACATAGACCGCCAGCAGGACCACGCCGAGCAGGCTCGCCAGGCGGAACGGGACCAGCGCCAGCTCCGGGCTGCCGTTGGCGAGCCCCACGGCGGCCTGCTCCAGCCACAGCCACACCGGGCCGTAGGGGGTGGGTGCCTCCGTCCAGAGCACGTCGGGGCCCAGGTTGTAGTAGTTGCTCAGGGCGGAAATGCCGTTGGTGTACGGGTTAAGGCCCTGCTGCATGAGGCGGCCCTGCCCGATGTAGGCGTAGGAGTCGCGGCTGAACAGCGGCAGGGCGAGCATCATGGGGGCCGTCCAGAGGGCCAGCGCCTTGAGCAGCAGCGGGCGGCAGGAAGGGTCCCAGCCGGCCAGGTGCTGGCGCAGCCGCAGCCAGGCGCGCAGCATCAGGAGGGCGCCGATGCACAGCAGCACGGTGCAGGTGATGACCGCGGCCGGCGTGGTCCGGGCCAGGATGAACAGCGGCGTGCGGATCAGCGGGGACGCGCTGGTGGCCATCCAGCCGACGCCGAAGGACCCGAGCAGCAGCATGAGCGAGCCGGCAAAGCCCTGCCACACCGCGGACCGCGCGGCCCACTTGCGTCCCGGCTGCTTCACTGCCACCGGACTCCTCGTCTCGCGCTCGGCAACTTCCCGGCTGGTCAAATACTCACTCCTGAACAATCTTCGGCGTACACCTGCCCGGGTGCGCCACCTGCCCGGGCGCCTCTCCGGCGCGGGTGAGACCAGGGGAACCCGTGGGTGGAACACCGGCTGCGCTAACATGATAAAAGCCAAGGTGCACCTTGTCTTGGCAGTCTACCCAACCACGCTTGAGAAGGACCCAACCATCTCCACGGACACATTCTTTGCCGCGCTCGCCCGCTTCCGGGACCGTATCCTGCCGGCACAGGCCCAGGCCTGGTTGAAGACCCCGCGGGGGATGTGGAGCGTTTTCGGCGCCGTCCACCTGTTCTTCCTGGTCTTTGCCGCGGTCCTGTCCCTGCGCGGCGAGGCGTTCAGCGACACCTTCATCTATCGCTCCTGGGTGGACGCGGGCTTCGACGAAACCCGCGTCAGCGGGCCCAGCCCCTGGGTCTACCCGATCCTGGCGCTGCTGCCGATGGCCGTGGCACACGTGTTCGGCAACGGCCCGTTCCTGTTCCTGTGGGTGCTGATGATCAGCGCCCTGAACTTCCTGGCCGTGGCCAAGCTCACCAGCTGGGGCCGCCGGCGCAGCGCCATCCCGGCCGCCCTGTGGTGGCTGGGCTTCACGGCCCTGCTGGGCTGGCTCGGCTTCGCCCGCGTGGACGGCTTCACGGCGCCCGTGGTGCTGATCGCCCTGTCCATCGGCGTCGCCCAGCCGTTCCTGGCCTCCTTCATCCTGAGCGCGGCGACATGGATGAAGGTCTGGCCGGCCGCCGTCGTGCTGGCGCTGTTCACCGTGGTGCGGCGGAGGGTGCGCGTGGTGCTCGCCGGCGTGCTGGCCACCATCCTGGTGGTGGCCCTGGCGCTGTCCATGCAGTCCCTGCCGAAGCTGCTTGACTTCCTGCTCCAGCAGGGCGACCGCGGCATGCAGCTTGAGGCCACGTTCACCACCCCGTGGCTGTGGATGAGCGTCCTGGGCCTGGGCGGGGCGCGGATGTACATGAACCAGGGCATCAACTCCATGCAGGTGGACGGCCCCGGCACCGAGGTCATGAGCGTGCTGATGCAGCCGCTGCTCATCGCCGCCGCGCTGCTGGTGGCCGGGCTGATCTTCTGGGCGCTGCACACCGGCAAGCGCAACGGCGGCGCGGACCGGACCGAGCTCCTCCTGCTCGGCGCCCTGGCCCTCGCGACGGCCTTCGTGGTGTTCAACAAGGTCGGCTCGCCGCAGTTCATGGTGTGGCTCTCGCCCGCCGTGGCCGTGGGGCTGGCCTATGGCTGGCGGGCCTGGCGCGTGCCGGCCACCCTGCTGATCGGCATCGGCGTGCTGACCTTCGTGGTCTACCCCCTCTTTTACGACGCCCTCTCCCACAACAACCCCCTCATGGCCGCGGTGCTGACCCTGCGCAACCTGATGCTGGTGGTCCTGTTCGTGTGGTCCGTGCGCGAGCTGTTCCTGATGGGGCGCAGGCCTTCCGCCGTTCCCTCCAAGCACGACGCCGGCACCCCCGCCGGTGCCAAGGAGTCCTAAGATTTCCACGCCACTCTTCCACCGGGTCCTGGACCGCGCCACTGCCTGGCGGAACCGGTTCCTCTCCCCCGCCGTGCTGGCCTGGTTCCGCACCCCCGCCAGCGTGTGGTGGGGCTTCGCCGCCGTCCACTTGTTCTTTCTGGGCTGGATGTTCAGCTTCTTTGTCCACGGCGACACCTTCAGCGACACGGAGCAGTACCGGCAGTGGGCGCTGCTGGGCTACAACCCGTCCGAGCTGCACGGCACCATCAGCCCCTGGGTGTACCCGGTGCTGGCCCAGGTGCCCATCTTCGCCGCCAACATGTTCGGCCCGTCCCTGTACCTGCTGGGCTGGACCCTGATCATCACCGCGGTGGACGCGGTGGGGCTGGCGTTCCTGACCCGCGGCCGGAGGGCCCGGAGCGGCATAGCGCCGGCCTGGTTCTGGCTGTTCTTCACGGTTTTCATGGGCTACCTCAGCTTTGCCCGCGTGGAGGGCATTACGGCGCCGATCGTGATCATTGCGCTGCTGTACGCGGCCGGGCGTCCCGGCGTCGCGGCCGTGCTGCTCTCGGTGGCGACGTGGGTCAAGGTCTGGCCGGCCGCCGTCGTCCTTCCCCTGCTGATCGCCAGCGCCAGGCGGGTCCGGGTGTTTGGGTGGGGCCTCGCGGTCAGCGCCGCGGTGGCCGGGGCCACCGCGCTCTCCGGCGCCGGTGCGCACCTGCTCGACTTTGCCGTGAACCAGGGCGAGCGCGGCATGCAGCTTGAGGCCACGTTCTCCACCCCCTGGGTGTGGCTGAGCGTGTTTGGCCTGGGCGGGTCCAGGATTGCGGACAACGTGTCCATCAACTCCACCGAAGTGTACGGTCCGGGCGCGCCGCTGGCCGCGATGCTCATGCAGCCGCTGCTGATCGTGGCCGCCGCGGCCGGCGTCCTGCTCATGGTCTGGGCGCTCAGGCGCGGGGCGGAGCGGGAGGAGCTGCTGCTTGAGGGGTCGCTGCTGATGGTCACGGCGTTCATCGTGTTCAACAAGGTCGGCTCGCCGCAGTTCATCATCTGGCTGGCGCCGGTGGTCATTGCCGGGCTGGTCCACAACTGGGACCGGTGGAAAATTCCCGCCACGCTGCTCATGGGGATCGCGTTCACCACGTTTGTGATCTACCCGCTGTTTTACACGCCGCTGATCCACGCCAACCCGCTCATGGCCGCTGTGCTGACCATCCGCAACGTGCTGCTCGTGACCCTGCTGGTGTGGGCCGTGCGCCGGACGGCGGAACTGGGCCGGCGGGCGCCCGCCGCGGCCGCGGAGGGCTCGCCGAGGTAGCCGGTTCGCGCCCAGGCTGGATGCATGAACAGGCCTGGCGTGCCGAGAACTACATCCACTTGACCCGCAAATCGAAGAATTCGACAGCCGGCCGGGCCGCAGGCGTCAAAATCCACTGTCGGGCGTTGCTGCACGGCCAGGGCACCGAAATCGACGGGCCGCCGGAACCCCAGTTCAAACCCAGCACACGGCATGGCAACTACCGCGCAGACGTCGCCCGCCCCGGTACAAGGTCATCCTGGATTTGGCGGGGACG
>Ga0134128_10010934_pt1 | contig 10864 bp, 15 predicted proteins | sample KB31754_FD_96462 | JGI IMG/M metagenome (GOLD analysis project Ga0134128, IMG submission 96462) | Terrestrial soil microbial communities with excess Nitrogen fertilizer from Kellogg Biological Station, Michigan, USA - KB3-175-4 | ecosystem: Environmental > Terrestrial > Soil > Unclassified ...
GAAGGCGGATATCCTCGCCCTCGAAACTGGCCGGTTTGCCTTCGCGGCCTTCGGTCTTGGCCCACCCCTCGGCCTCGTCCAGCATGGCAAGGCAGCGGGCCAGGCGGCTTTGGGTTTCGGGCCTGGGATCGATGATGCAGTTGCGCAGGCTTGCCGGCTGGACGCGCAGCTCCTTCAGGTTCACGCCCACCAGAACCGCGCCCTCGAAGGTCGCATTGTCCAGCACGGCGCCGGCGAACGAAACCTCGTTCAACATCGCGCCGTCGAATTTGGCGTTCTTCAGATTGGCGTTGTTCAACCGCGCGCCCCTGAGCGAGCAATTGGCGAAGCTGACGAATTGTGGGCCCTTTTCGGTCCCCGGCGCGCTCCATTTGCCGTTCGGGTCGATCATGGCGATGGTGGCCTGGCGGAAATCGGCGCCGTCCATGTCGGCGAACTCGAAATTCGCGCCCTGGATGGCGGCCCCGCGCAGATCGGCGTGCCACAGATTCGCGCCCGAGAGATTGGCGCGCATGATGTTGGCGCAATTGAGCGAGGCGCGGCTGAGATTGGCGTCCGCCAGATTGGCTTCCGCCAGATAGGCGCCCGACAATTCGATGTCGTCGAGCCGGCGGCCGGAAAGGTCGATGCCGGGCGCGCGCACGAATTTCAGGTCGGCGCGCACGCCGCCGGTGACGCCGGCCACGTATTTCTCGTGCGCATCGATCGTCCCGTCCAGGTCGAACGCGTTGCTGCCCTGCATGACGCCCGCACAACCTTCATGGCCCGGATCGGCGATCCGCCAGCCCAATCCTTTACAACGTAGCGATTGGCGCTGAACAACTCGTTAACCTACTTGAAGTTGTACCCCTCCGCCTCGCCAAGACGCGCGAATATTTTGTACGCGAGAGCGGTTCGGCTTCGAAGATGGAACTCTGATTCAGCGCTTGTTCAGATTTGACACCTGAGTTCTAGCTCACCAGCCAGACCACCAACACACCCATGGTCGTCCAGAACAAGGTGTTGGGCAGCATCCGCACCACGCCGCGCCCGGCCTCGCCCGAAATGCGCCAGCCGCGTCGCAAAAGCGATTGGAAGCATACATCAGCGCGGCATCAGGCAGCAGGCGCAAGAATGCGGGCAAGGCCCGTATTCTTCGCCGTCAAATCCGCCAGCGTGTATTCGTCCAGCACCGCGAACCAGGCTTTCTCAGCGCGGGCGAGCACGCCCTTCAACCGGCACGGGCCCACGATCACGCAGGTGTTGGTCATGGGGTTGAAACATTCGACCAGGGTCGAGCGCGCCTCGGTCAGGCGCAGCACATCGCCCAGCCCGATCTCGTCCGGCTTCTTCGCCAGCCTGAGGCCGCCGCCCCTGCCCCGCACTGTCTCGATGAAGCCGGCGCGGGAGAGATCGAACGCCACCTTGGTGAGATGGTTCTTGGAGATGCCATAGGCCTCGGCCACGTCCTGGATGGTGATCAGGGTCTTGGGCTTCAGCGCCGCATACATCAGCAGCCTCAGGCTGTAGTCGGAATAGAAAGTGAGCCTCATGGATGATCTCGCGCGATTTCAACTGGATGGCCCACACTCGGTGGGCCATGACAGTCAAGCTCGCTCACGAGCAATTCTATAAACATATATTTCATATATTGCTTTTATCGCCTGGCCGCAATAAATCTTTGCCATGAGCGACAACATCGCGCGGGGCCACCCCCCCATTGGCAAGCCCCCGCTGGGCATCAACGAAGAAATGATCCACCGCCTGGTCCACGCCTTCTATGCCAAGGTGCGCGGCGACGCGGCGCTGGGTCCCATCTTCCAGCGCGTGATCGGCGACGACTGGGATGCGCATCTGGCCAAGATGTGCGACTTCTGGTCATCGGTGATGCTCACCAGCGGGCGCTATCACGGCAATCCCATGATCGCCCATATGCGCCTCAAAATGGTCAGGCCTGAGCATTTCGAACGCTGGCTCACCCTCTTTGGCGCCACCGCCCAGGAATTGTTCGAAGCGCCCGTCGCGCAGGCTTTCATCGCCCGCGCCGAGAACATCGCCAAAAGCCTTCAACTCGGCATGTTTTTCCGGCCCGGGGCCAAAACCGCCGCGCAATAATTCCTTTTTGCAACAGGCGGACACTCGAACGCGCAAGATCGGGCCGGACGCGATTCGGCCGTGCCGGACTTCCGTGGCGTCATTCTCGCCGATATGGTCTCGCGAAAGGCACGGGGGACCTCGCCAGATGCAATCGACAATGCAAGCCGTCGCTTTCCTGGTGGTGGCGACCATATTGGAAGTAAGCGGCGATGCGACCATCCGGGTTGCGCTGCATGACCATGCCGGCCTCACCTTCATGAGGATCGGCCTGTTCGTGCTGGGCGCGGGCCTGGTTTTCGGCTATGGGACGTTCCTCAATCTCGCCCCGCTCGAATTCCGCGAGGTTGTGGGCCTCTACATCGCCACGCTTTTCATCGTCTGGCAGGTGGTCAATTTCGCGTTCTTCCGCACGTTGCCGACCCTGCCGATCCTGGCCGGCGGCGCCCTGATCGTGCTGGGAGGCCTGACCGTCTCCTTTTGGCGAGGTTAGGGGGCATCGAGTCCGCTCTTCTGGCAGGGCGTCTTGGCCGAGGCTTTCTTGCCGGCCGCTCGCCCAGGCTCGCGGCGTTGGCTTGCACACACTAATTCTACCTTTGGGCAGTGCGTCTTGGCCGAGGCCTGCCTCCCCGCGCATGCGTGAGCATGCTGGCGGGGGAGGTGGGCGTAGCAGCGCTTGCGATGCGAAGCCCGGAGGGGGCAACTAATGTATTCTAGTATTCACCAGCCCCCCGGCGGTGAAGGCCGTCATCTCGCCTGCCGCGCGGCCGGGCGACGGCATCAGGCGCGAACCCAACGGCTTGTTCCACCGGAAGGCCAGCCAGGAGACGTCACCGATGATGCGGGCGATCTCCTGATCGCTGGTCGAACCCGCGAGCGGCACGGTATCAACCCCGCCCGCGCACACCGCCGACCAGGCCAGGATGGAATCCAGCGAGAAGGTCCCCTCGGCCCAGCGCTGGGCCAGCACCTTGTCTTCCATCACCGGGATCATCAGCCCCGAATAGCCGGTGCGCTTGACGGGCGTTGCCTGCACGGCGCGGGTGATGATGCCGGCCGCCGTCTCCGAGCCGGGGCTGCCGATCGGCGCGCCCAGAAAGGATTCGAAGGCCGTGGCGATGGAGGCGCGGCCCGGCGCCGGCGTGGCGTCGATCCCCTCATAGGTCCAGCCGGTTTCGGCGGCCAGCTTCATCGCCACCGCTTCGGCCTCCCTGGTGTACTCAGACAATTCTTCGGTGAGGTGCGCCTGGGCCTCGACCGGATCGTGATATTTCTCGAACACGCGATTGACGACGTTTGCCGTTTCCATGGCGATGGCGAAGTGCCTGCCCGGCCCGGTGTGCCAGGAGCCCGGATAATAGGGGCCATAGGGCTTCATCATGGCGATGGCGGCGAAGCCGAAATTGCCGTTGCCGTTGGGGCTTTGGGCGGCGATCTCGTGGATCGCATGCGCGGCGACCCTGATGGCGCGCCAGTGCAGCCCCTTGTCGTCGGCGACGATGATGTTGGCATTGGTGCCCCCGTCGGCCAGGATCGCCGGCAAGAGGTCGGCGGCGGCGGTGTCGTCATCGTCGTTCATCATGGCGGGGCCGATGTTGAGCGCCACATGATCATTGTGCGCGATGGTCTTGATGGCGCCGATCAGGGCCAGCGCCTGGTCCCGCGTCATGCCCTTGATGTATTGCGGGAAGGGCTCGGTGGTGACGCGCCCATTCGCGCCGGGAAATCCCGCCTGGTTCAGCGCGGTCTTGGCCTCGCCCAGGAATTTGGCCGCCTCGTCCATGCGCCCCGCATAATTGTCCTTGTCGAGAGTGACGAAGGCGGTCACGGCGCGGATGCCGGGTTTGTCCGTGGCGGCGTTCTGTATGCTGCTCTGGGGCGGCGCGTTTTGCGCCTGCGCCGCCGCCGCCCACAAAATTGCCGCGAGGCCTAAAGTGAGCCGCAGCGCCAGATTCAGATTCCGCGTATTCATCAATGCCCCCTCCGACGGTGAGTGACTTTATGAACGCGCCAATATCGTAGTTGAGTTTCATGCGGTTGTCGTGGTCTCCTTTAACCCAACCCTTTCGAGATCCTTGCATGTTCAAAGACAGGAAGCCCTGTGCCAAAAGCGCGATTGCGACGATAAGCAAATCGCTTTTCTGCCTTGCATTTGGCCTCGGCTTCTCCGGCGCGGCCAAGGCCCAGGTGGTGAAAATCCTGCCGGAGCGGCCTTATCTGGAGCCGGCTGCGGCCGGGCCCAGCGCCAATTTTGACATCCTAGTCCGGAATGACAGCGACAGACCCATGGAGGTGAGCGGCGTGAGTGTTTTCATCGCCGACAAGTCGGGCCGCGAGGTCCTGGAGCGCCGCGTGGACGGCAATGGTGTCGCGCCGTCAGTAAAGACCCTGGCACTAGCTCCGCTGAAGCCCGGCGAGGCGCGCCTGGTGTTCAATCCCTTTCCCGTCATCCCCGCCGACATCGCTGCACAAGCGGTTCGCGTCGAGGTCGAGTTGTCACCTGAGGATGGCAAGGGCGCGCCGGTCACCGGATCGGCCCAGGCGAAATTCCGCGCCCCGCCGGCTGCGGCCCTGAAATTGATGCTTCCTCTGGCCGGCAAGGTTTGGGTTTGGGATGGCCATGACCTGATGGCGCATCACCGGCGCTGGGATTACAGCAATCCCGACATTGTGGGCTTTGGCTTCTCCAGCAATGCCATGCGCTACTCCTACGATCTGGTCCGGGTGGACGACCAGGGCCGCCGCGTCATTGGCGACCCCGCACGCAACGAGAACCATCTGAGCTTTGGCCTGCCGGTCCGCGCACCCGCAGACGGCGTGGTGGTCGAGGTCGAGAATGGCCAGCCGGATAACGGCAAATTCGATCCGTCAACCTTCCGGAAGCATCCGAACCTGATCCTGGGCAACCATGTGGTCATTCGCCACGGCGAGGCGATGTTCAGCATACTGGGCCATTTGAAAGAGGGCAGTGTGACCGTGAAGGCGGGAGACGCCGTGAAGGCGGGAGAGACGATTGCCGCAGTCGGCATGTCCGGAACGGCCTTGTTCCCGCATCTGCATTATCAACTCATGGACGGTCCCACCTTCTCATCGGAAGGGGTGCCGAGCGCCTTTGTCGGCCTGACGCGGGTCAGGGGTGCTGCGCGCTCGCCTCTGCCCAGCGGCGCGATCGACAGCGGTGACGTGGTCGAAAGTCACTAAACCGGGCTGCCTGTGAATGTGATCACCAGCACATCGCGGATTGCGGGCTTTGCGGGATCGATGGGCGCAATCGGGGTGACGCCGTGAAACACCCGCGCATCATCCAGGAAGACAGAATCGCCCGCATCGCCCAGGGTGAACTCGCCCAGCGAGGCGCCGTGCGCGTCGAAAATCTGGGTGACGCCGCTTGAGACATTCCGGCGATGGACCAGCATCACGAAGGCGCCATCCACGCCGTCGCGATGCACCCCTTCCGGCGTGGGCCGGCCGACCGCATCCTCATTCGCCTCGATGCGGAATTGATGCAATTCCACATGCCAGCCCGTGCGCCCGTCGCCGGGAACAAGCCCCGCGAAGATGCGCGCCAGCTCGCGGATCAGGGCCTGGATGATGGGGTGATCGCCGATCTCCGGCGTCACGGGGTCGAACCAGCGGTCCAGGCCGCCGTTCAAGCGGTTATAGGTCTTGGCCTGATAATGCGGCTGATGCGGCGCGCGGACGATGCCGCTGCCGGTGACGTCGAACACGGCATAGCGGCGGCGGCGATAGCGCCCGCCATCGGCCATGTGGCGGTCTTCGCCCAGATCGTTCCAACTGGCGGCGAACTCGGCCCACCCGCTCCAGGCCGCGCCCAGCCGGGCGCGCATGGCCGCGCCGGATCGGACGGCAAAGCCTTTGGCTTTCAGTGCGGGCTCGATGGCTTCCATGAATGCTCAATAGCGCAAAAGGATGATTTTTTCACCTCCCGCTCTGGCTGAGGCCGATGGACCATTCCGTCTTCTCTCCATGGACGGGCCCCGCCGCGCGCGACCGCTGCAGAATCCAATCTGAACACCCATTCAGCAATCGGGCATCAATTGGGCAGGGAACATGAGGCATCTTTGGGCGCAACCCGGCGCAACATTTTTTGGGGGTCCCACGTTTTCTCTCTGAGACCTTCCAAGGAGGCCCGACATGAAAAACATGCTGAAGAAAACCGCCATTGCCGGTGCGCTGATCGCCTTGACCGCCATTCCGGCCGCCGCCCAGGTGGGCGTGTATCTGGGTCCGTTTGGCGCCGGCGTAGGCGTCTATCACCGCCACCACTATTATCACCACCGCGTCTGTCAGATCGACTATTACGGTTATGAGCATTGCTGGTGGCGCTAACGCCGCATGATTGGCGGCCAGAGAATTCCCCGCCCGGCCAAAAGCCGGGCGGGGAATTTGTTGTTGTTCGCCCCCCTGAAACGTGCCGCGCCATGATGAATTCCGCCGAACCGGGGGATGGATTCTTTGTAAAGCGCGCGCCCATTGAAACGGCCTTGCCATTTCCCATGTTTGAAGGACGATGAAAAAGCCCAACCATATCCGCGTGGCCGTGGCGGCGTTGCTCGCCGCTGTCGCCCTATCGTCACCGGACGTGGCGCAGGCGCAGAAGCTTCGCTCCACCTCTGCGCCGCCGGTCCAAGCCGATCCCGTGCCGGGCCAGGGCGGGAATTTCACACCCGCGATGGCGACGGCGACCACCGCCTATGTCGGCCTGCCCCGGCTCGAACATGATACTTCGTGTACGGAGTATAACCCCTGCGCGCTGCCCTCGTCCGCGCCCAGGACATCGGGTCCGCTGGTGGCCCAGGAGGACGCGCTGCCCGGCCACGCCGGCGCCCGGGCGCCTGCACCATCGCGGCCCGCTGCGCTGCGCTAAGACCCACGATCGCCATTCCCGCCCATCCCGCAAAGTGACGCGTCACGGCTTCCTCTGGATGGCCGGATCTAGTCCGACCATGGTGAGGTGACCATCACACCAAGGTATGAATTGCCGGGCGCCGCCAGCCATTTGCGGGCCGCGCGGGGCTTGGGGAAACAAGATGAGAGTGCCAGCCATCGCGAGCGGACTGCTTGGCGTTATTCTGGTCGCGCCCGTCCCGGCGCTGGCACAGGCGGGCAACGGCAGCGGCACCACCTTCCTGCACTGTGTGGACCCCAACGCGCCCGCAGCGCCCATCGACGTCACGGTCGATTTTGCGCACAACACGGCCAACAATCTTCCCGCCACGATGATGCCGCTCCTGGAATCCCGTCGAATGAGCGCGATCCCCTGCCACGGAAATGCTGCATAGGCGCCGTTGCCGCCACACTGGCTTTTCTGACGTCGTCGGCCTTGGCCGACCCGGTCAGCTTGATCTGCCATCGCACCATGCCCCATCTCACCGACAGCGGGGCCACGACGATCGAGCTGGATGAAGCGCAGCGGACCGTCACGGTCCATTTCGCCGGCTACCAGATGGCGGGGATCGTGCGTTTCTTCGAGCCGCGGGCACTCGGACCGGTGCAGGGCACGTTCACCCCGCAAACCATCACCTTCCAGAATCCCGATACCAATACCGCGCCCAGCGGGGGACCGGATCACTATACCCTCAATCGCCTGACCGGCGATCTGGAGGGCGAATGGGCCCAGGACGCGATGAACTGCCAGGTGGGCGCCAAGCGCTTCTGAACCCGCGTCACGTCCCGTCCGCCGGCGGCTTCATCCGCCTGAACGCCTCGGCCTGCTTCTTCACGCTGGCGCGATAGCGGCGGTTGGCTTCGGCATGGCAAAGATGGCAGTTGCGTTGCCCCTTTCGTCTTGGCGCGCGCCTGCAGCGGCACATTCCGGGCCCTTGTTTCACGTGAAGCAGAGTCTCCACAGCAACGCCTCACATCGCATAGCCGTAGTGACGGGCCAGCATCGAGAGCGAAAGCCTGAGCGCGTACGACACCGCGCGCTTGTCTTCCCGGACTTTCGCGGCCAGGCGCTCGACGCTGAAGGGATGATCCTCCGGCAACAGGAACAGACAGGTGAGCGTCACCAGCTCGGGCGGAAGCGCGGAGAGCGCCTTTTTCACGCGGCGCCCCGCATCCAGCTTGGCGTCGGACAGCGTGCCGCCCGTGCCGCCGCCCATGCGCGTCATTTGCATGGACGGCGCGGCTTCCAGCTTGGAGATCTGCCAATCGGCTTGCAGCCTTCGCCCCGCGAACAATTGATGATCGCCGATCGCGCCATGATCCTTCAGCCATTGCAGGCGGTCGATGCGGCGAAAGCCTTTGGGCCCACGCCCGCCGGCGGGGCTGAGCGGCCGGTCCTGGGCGTGCAGCGCGGTGATTTTCGCGGGCGCCTGGGGTGCGTCATCTGTCATTGATAGTTCACCGCATATTTGCCCCGCCGCATCAGCTTGTCGGCGCGGTCCCTATTGGCTTCGATTTCGGCGGGGCTGAGCGCGGGGGTTTGCGCAAACCCCTCGAAACGCTTTTCGGACAGAAAGCGCTCGGCATGGACGGGGCGGTAGGCGGGATGCTTCCCGCAATAGTCGCGGAAGGCGGGGATCGCTCCCTTGGCCGCCTCGCGCTCGGCCGGCGAGAGTTTGCGCCATTGCTCCAGCGCGCGTTTTTTGGACATCAAGGAATCGGTCGGGTATTCCCGCCAAAAGGCGAGAAACCCTTCCTCATAATGTTTTTCCCCCTCCGCCCTACGCATCGCAAGCGCTGCTACGGGCACCTCCCCCATCAGCGCGCTGTCGCGCGCACGGGGGAGGCAGGCCTGGGCTTGGGATCGAGAAGAAAAATCACGCACCTCCGATGGCACATCGGACAAAATTGATCCTTTCCCATCCTCTCCTTTCCCTTCCGTTCCCTTCCCTTCCTGGGGCGAAGCCTCGCGTGGGTTCGTGGAAGGTGGAGGCGGAAGGCGCGAGCGCGACGGCATGTCGATCCGCTGATGCGCCAGCCAGTTGGCGATGCGCAGATAGGCATTGCCGTCCACTTCATAGAGGGCGACGCAATTTTCCCGCTCCAGCTCGGCCAGCCATGCGCCGATGCGGGAATTGGCGTCATCGTCATAGGGGAACAGCAGGCTGGCCAGCATGCGCGGGGCGGCGCGGGCCCTGCCCTCGTCATCGACGATGGTGAACAGCATCAGGAACAAGAGCCGCGCCTCGCGCGACACCCGCCCCATGCTTTCGCTGTGGGGGAATTCCGGCTTGATGGTGCGGATGCGGGCCATCTATGCGGCAAGACCTCGCCTGGAAACCTGCCCTGCCACCTCTTCCTTCCAGCGGCCGCTTTTGGTGAGGATTTCCTTCACGCCTTCGATCTCGGTCTTGAGCCACGCATCCTTTTCCATGCGTTCTTTGGTCTTCTGCCAGGCATAAAGGATGCTGGTGTGATCGCGCTCGAAATATTGGCCCAGCCTGGGATAGGACGCGCCGGTCAGTTCGCGCGCCAGGTACATGGCGATCTGGCGGGGGCGGGACGCCAGGCGCTTGGGATTGCGGGCGCGAAGCGCGTCGCGGGGAATCCGGAAGCGCAGGCAGACCGCGCGCTCCACATCGCGGATGGTGAGGATCATGACCGCCCCTTTCGCGCGTCGCGGAACAGTTCGGCCACCTGGCGGGTGAGGCTTTCGCGGCTGGAGAGCGTCAGGCCCATTTCGGACAGCGCGCGCAACGCTTCGGCGAACGAACGCGCCACTTCGATGCGCATGCCGGCGGCAGTCAGACGGGGAAAGATGCTGCGCTGCGCGTCGCTCAGGGTGTGGCCGGCGCGCGGAAGCTCCAGTCCCAGGGCCCGGCCGCGATGAATGATAACAATGTCGGGAAGCCCACTCTTCCTCATGCTGAGCCCCTCATACCGAGCCCGTCGAGGGACGAAGGGTGAGCCCTCGTCCGGCAACGCGAAGGCAAAGGCGTCGGCGGGCAAAAGCGCGCCCAATTCCGCCGCCAGCCTTTGTTTGAGGTCTTCCGGCGGCGGCTTCTTTTTCAGGACCTTCACCTCGACCGCCGCCATGCCCTTATCCCATATGTTCTTGCTTTGTTCTATATTTACACGTAGCATGTAAGCGGTCAACATGGAACGTGTTGGGTTGCGCGAAGGTCCCCATGGTCATCCACAACAAGCTCATCCACAACAAGACGAATGCGAAAACAGATTCCGCCGCGCGGTTGCGCCAGGCGCGCGAGATGGCGGGCTTCAAAAGCGCCGCCGAGGCGATCGAATGTTTCGGCTTCACCGCCTCGACCTATATGGCGCACGAGAATGGGCAGAACGGCATCCGCGTCGAACCGGCGCAGATGTATGCGAACGCGTTCGGCGTCGATGCCGGATGGCTGCTCGCTGGAACGGGGCTTGGGCCCGACAGGGCACAAGCGGCGCAGCGCCGCGAGCGTCAGCGTAGCAGCGGCGCGAGCCAGGGACTGCATGAAACACGTACCGCTCCACCGCCCTCGCCCGTTTATAGTGGCGAGCGTTGGCCCAGGGATCTCCGCGTGCTGGGCATGGCGGAGTGCGGACCTGACGGCTGGTCGCTATGGAATGGCGAGGTGATCGAGATGACCTCCAGGCCGCCCAACCTGGCGGGCGCGGCGCTTGCGTATGCGGTCTATGTGGTGGGCTCATCGATGGAGCCGCGCTACCATTCCGGCGAGCTGGTCTATGTGCATCCCGGCCGGCCGGTGGATGTGGGCGCCTATGTGCTGGTGCAGGTCAAGCCCAAAGCGGCCGATGCGGGCGAAGCACCGCGCGCGGTGGTGAAGCGGCTGGTGCGCCGCTCGGCCACGAGGGTGACGCTCGAACA
>Ga0134128_10010935_pt1 | contig 10863 bp, 12 predicted proteins | sample KB31754_FD_96462 | JGI IMG/M metagenome (GOLD analysis project Ga0134128, IMG submission 96462) | Terrestrial soil microbial communities with excess Nitrogen fertilizer from Kellogg Biological Station, Michigan, USA - KB3-175-4 | ecosystem: Environmental > Terrestrial > Soil > Unclassified ...
ACCGCAACCGCGATCGAGCCGGAGACGCCAGCCTGGCGCGGCCGCCTCGCCGCCTGGACGCCGTTGCTGGTGATCGGGCCGTCGTTGGTCGCCAGCTTTGTCTATGTCTTCGTTTTCAGCGGTTGGACGCTCTATATTTCGGTGTCGAACTCGTCGCTGTTGCCGAGTTACGGTTTCATCGGGATTCGGCCCTATATCGACCTGTGGTCCAATGTTCGTTGGAAGATCGCCTACAGCAACCTGTTCTTCTTCAGCGGCTTTTATGTCGTGCTGTCGCTGCTGCTCGGCCTGGCGCTGGCGATCGCCATCGACCAGCGCGTGCGCGGCGAGGCGGTCTGGCGCACGATCTTCCTTTACCCGCTGGCGGTGTCGTTCGTCGTCACCGGCGCGGTGTGGCGCTGGATTTACAGCCCCGATGTCGGCATCGAGCATTTCGTGCGCGGCTTTGGTTGGAGCGATTTCACCTTCCGCCTGACCACCGACCGCAACTCGGCGATCTACGCCATCATCGCCACCGGCATCTGGCAATCCTCCGGCTTCGCCATGGCGTTGTTCCTGGCGGGGCTACGCTCGGTCGATCCCGATCTCGTCAAGGCCGCCCAAATTGACGGGGCAAGCCGCTTTCGCATCTATCGCAAGATCATCCTGCCCTCGATCGCGCCGATCTTCGTCGCCGTGGCGGTGGTGCTGCTGCAATTCGCCATCAAGACTTTCGATCTCGTCGTCGCGCTGACCAACGGCGGGCCAGGGATCTCGACGACGTTCCCGGCCAATTATGTCTACGATCTGATGTTCCAGCGCGGGCAGATCAACATCGGCGCGGCGGCTGCCGTGATGATGCTGGCAGCGCTGGCCGTCGTGCTGGTTCCCTATTCGCTCTGGCTGGTGTGGCGGCGTCGCAGGGAGGGTCGCGCCCTTGGTTGACGCCGCCTTCGAAGCCGAATACCGCGCCGCCGCCCGCAGCAAGGCGCGCCGCTATGCGCTCGGCCGCATCGGCGTCTACGCCTTCCTCACCGTGTTCGCGATCATCTATCTGCTGCCGCTGTTCGTCGTCGTCGGCAATTCGTTCCGGCAATTGCCGGAGATCACGCGCAACGGCCTCATCGCCTTTCCGCGCAGCTTCTCGTTCGCGGCGTGGCCGAAGGCGTGGGCGCATTTCTGCGTCTCCGGCGCCTGCGCCGGCATCCATCGCAATTTCTACAATTCACTGGAGATGACCATCCCGGCGACGCTGATCTCAAGCCTGCTTGGCGCGATCAACGGCTATGTGTTGTCGAAATGGCGCTTCCGCGGCTCGGAAGTGCTGTTCACCTGCATGACGCTTGGCGTGTTCATGCCGGGCCAGATCGCGCTGATGCCTTGGGCCTACGTGCTCGGCCATCTGCATCTGTCGAACACCATCAAGGGGCTGATTCTCATCCACTGCGTGCAGGGGCTGTCGTTCACGACGCTGTTCTGCCGCAACTATTACATCAGCATCCCCGACGATCTGGTGAAGGCGGCGCGCATCGACGGCGCCGGCTTCTGGCGCATTTTCTACAAGATCATCCTGCCGCTATCGCCGCCGATCCTCATCGTCACGGTGATCTGGCAGTTCACCGGCATCTGGAACGAGTATTTGTTCGGCGTCGTCTTTACCGATGGCAGCCAGCAGCCGATCACCGCGACGCTGGTGGCGCTGGCGACTTCGCAGATGAATGCGCACGCCTACGATGTGACGGGCGCCGCGGTGCTGATTGGCGCGCTGCCGCCGCTGCTGATCTATTTCCTTGGCGGCAAATATTTCGTGCGCGGCCTCACCCAAGGGGCGATCAAATGAGAGGGTCCGCATGGCGACGCTGACGGTTGCGCGGCTGCGGAAGCGCTTCGCCAATGTCGAAGTGCTGAAGGGCATCGACCTCGCGGCGGCGCAGGGTGAGTTCGTCGCCCTCGTCGGCCCCTCGGGCTGCGGTAAGTCGACGCTGCTGGCGATGATCGCTGGCCTCGAGTCGGTGAGCGAAGGCGAGATTCGCATCGACGGCCGGTTGGTCAACGCGGTGGCGCCGAAGGACCGCGACATCGCCATGGTGTTCCAATCGTATGCGCTGTATCCGACGATGACGGCGCGGCAGAACATCACCTTCGGCATGGAAAGCCGCGGCGTGCCGCGGGCCGAGCGGGACGCGGCGGTCAAGCGCGTCGCCGCTTTGTTGCAGATCGAGCCGCTGCTCAATCGCAAGCCCGGCCAGCTTTCCGGCGGCCAGCGACAACGCGTAGCGATGGGGCGGGCGCTTGTGCGCGACCCCAAGTTGTTCCTGTTCGACGAGCCGCTGAGCAATCTCGACGCCAAGCTGCGCGTCGACATGCGCACCGAGATCAAGAAGCTGCACAACACGGTTGGCAAGACGACGATCTATGTCACGCACGACCAGATCGAGGCGATGACGCTGGCGACGCGCATCGCGGTCATGAACCATGGACAATTGCAGCAATTCGATGAGCCGCAGACGGTCTACAGCCGGCCAGCGAACATGTTTGTGGCCGGCTTCATGGGCTCGCCGTCGATGAACTTCATTCCCGCGATGCTGGCGGAGGCGGACGGCGCGGCGGTTGTCGAGGCACCGTTGTTTGGCGGCGGCGTGGCGCGACTGGCGCTGCCCTATAGGCCGGCGCGCATGCCGGCTGGCAATCGCGTCGTGTTGGGTCTGAGGCCCGAGCATATGTTCCGCTACGCCGACGATCTGAAGTTGCGCAAGCCGGCGCTCGCCGCCTTCGAGGCGGTGGTGGAAGTGGTGGAGCCGACGGGCGCCGAGACCATCGCCGTGCTGAAGTTTGGCGAGCGCGACGTGACCGGCCGTTTCGATCCCGACGGCGCGCCGCGGGCCGGCGAGCGCATGAAGGTTGGCGTCGATATGGCCAATGCTTGTTTGTTCGATCCCACTGACGAAACCCTGATCCCGAGAGCCGACGCGTGACCTTCGCCCATTATCCGAGCCTTGCTGAGCGTGTCGTATTCGTCACCGGAGGCGCCACTGGCATCGGCGCCGACATCGTGCAGGCGTTCGCCCGCCAGCGGGCGCGCGTGGCGTTCCTCGACCTGCAAGCGGACGCCGGCGAAGCGCTGGCCGAGGCCATCGCGGCGCGCGGCGAGCCGAGGCCGCTGTTCCTGAAGGGCGATGTCACCGACATCCCCGCGTTGCAAGCGGCGATCGCCTGCGTGGCGGCGGAACTCGGGCCGATCTCCGTGCTGGTCAACAATGCCGCCAACGATCAACGCCACCAGGTCGACGACGTGTCGGTCGAGTCTTGGGATCACACGCAGAACGTCAACTTGCGGCATCATTTCTTCGCCGCGCAGGCAGTGCGGCCGCAAATGCGTGGGCTCGGCGGCGGTTCGATCATCAACATGTCCTCAATCTCCTGGCGCTTCGGCGCGGCCGAGATGCCGGCCTATGCGACGGCAAAGGCGGGCGTGCTGGGGCTGACGCGGGCGCTGGCGCGCGCCTTCGGGCCAGACAACATCCGTGTCAACGCCATCGAGCCCGGCGCCGTGATGACGCGGAGGCAGCGCGAGCTTTGGTTCAAGACAGAGGAGTCGGTGCAAGCGATGGTGGAGCGGCAGTTGATCCGGCGCGTCTTGCTGGGCGAGGAAATCGCGCGCATGATTGTCTTCCTCGGCGCCGACGACAGCCGCATGATTACCAAACAGACCTTCACCGTCGATGCGGGGTTGAGATGAGCGCGCGCAACGTCGTCTTCGGGCTCAATCCTTACGGGCTCACCTACTATTTGGGCTTGCAGGGGGCGGGGACGGCGCGCGCCAACCCGAGGGGCGCTGGACTGGAAGGCTTCATCGCGCTGTGCACGGAACTCGGCGCCGGCGCGATCGAGATTTTCGATCCGTGGCTGCGAGGCAAGAGCGATACGGAATTGGCGGCGCTCAAGCAACGGCTGAACACGTTGGGGCTGACGCCGATCGTCAGTTGGGGTTTGACGATGGGGCCGTTCGAGAGCGCGCTGCGCTCGGCGCGCGCACTCGATGCGGCGACGATCCGTTGCGGCCTGACGACGGTGCTGTGCGGCGACCGCGCGGCGCTCGGCCCCAAATGGTCGGAACTGGTGGCGAGCGTGCGTGCTTCGCTCAAGCAATATGGCCCCATCGTCGCCGACGAGGGGCGCATGTTGGCGATCGAGAATCATCAGGATTTCGGCGCCGACGAACTCGCCGGCTTCTGCGAGGAGACCCGCGGCGTCGGTGTTTGCGTCGATGCCGGCAACACCTTCCCGGTCGTCGAGGCGCCGATGGATTTCTACGCGCGCGTCGCGCCGCATGTGCGCCACGTGCATCTGAAGGACTATCGGGTTCAGTTCACCGACCAGGGTTATCGCCTGGTGCGCTGCGCCATCGGCGATGGCGCGGCGCCGATAGCTGAGATGCTCGATCTGTTCGCCGCCCATCACCCCAAGCTGACGGCGGTGTTGGAGCCGGGCGCGTTGGAGGCGCGGCATGTGCGGTGGTTGACGCCGGAATGGTGGCGCGGCTATGCGCCCAAGAGCGCTGAGGCGCTGGCCCGATGCGCAGCGGCGGCGCGCGTCAACCATCTGCCGGAGGAGGCGGATTACCGCACGCCCTGGGAGACAGGCGACGACGCCGCGCTCGTCGATTACGAACTGGCGATGATCCGCCGCAGCGCGGCCAATATGCGCGCGCTGGGCTTGTGAACCCGCGCGCTGCAACGAACAACAGGAGATCAACTTGACTGGAGAACTGAGCGGCAAGACGGCGTTCGTCACCGGGTCCGGGCGCGGGCTTGGCCGCGCGATGGCGGACAAGCTCGCCTCGCTGGGGGCGAACGTCGCAATCCATGACATTTCCTGGACAGGCCCGGCCAAATATGGCGAAGCGGCCGATCTTGACGCGGTCGCCAAGCAGATCGCGCGGCATGGTGGCAAGGTCTGCGCCGTCGACGGCAATATCGGCGACCGGGCGGCGGTGGCGGCGATGAAACGCACGATCGAGGGGAAGCTCGGGGCGGTGAATATCCTCGTCAATTGCGCCGGCGGCGACATCGGCGCGACGGGCGGCAAGCCTAGCCCGAACAACGCGCTCGATATTTCCTTCGAGGACATCAAGGTGCTGACGGAGAACAATCTCATCGGCACGATGCTGGTTTGTCAGGCTTTCGTGCCGGCGATGAAGGCGGCGGGCGCGGGGTCGGTGGTCAACATCGCCTCGGTCGCCGCGCACATGGGCTGCTCGCCGGAGGTCGTCTATTCGACGCTGAAGGCGGGCGTTGTGCATTACACGCGCTGCTTGGCCAAGGAATTGCTCGATGACGGCGTGCGCGTCAATGTCGTCAGCCCCGGGCCGACGAAAACGGCGCGCTTCCAGGCGACGCGCGTCGTTGACGAGAAGCGCATGGACGCGGCGCAGAAGTCGTTCAACCGCTACGCCGAGCCGGATGAGATCGCTGAGGCGGTGGCGTTCCTCGCTGGACCGCGGGCGAAATTCATCAACGGGCAGGTGTTGCGCGTCGATGGGGGGTTGTCGCTGTTTGCGGGTTGAGGCGCGTCGACTTGGAGTGTGATCGACATCCCATTGCTTGGCTGTCGAGCATCATCTATATTCGGCCGCGTCGAGGGAGCCGGATATGCGCATGTCCCGCGTGGCGGCGGCTGAGAGCCGCGCCAGGATCGTCGAGGAAGCCGCCAGCTTGCTGCGAGCGCGCGGCGTTGCCGGCGCGAGCGTCGCCGAGGTGATGCAGGCCGCCGGCATGACGCATGGCGGCTTCTACAAGCATTTTGCCTCCAAGGACGCGCTGCTCGCCGAGGCGACGGCGGCGATGTTTGCGCAAGTGGCGGTGCGCTTCGATCGCCGGCAGGCGAAGAAGGGCGGCGGCGCAGCGATCGCGGCTTATGTCGCCGATTATTTGTCGGCCGCTCACATCGCCCATCCCGAGCAGGGCTGTCCGCTCGCCGCCTTCGGCGCCGATGCCGGGCGTCATCCCGAGGCGCTGTCGCAACCGTTTGCCGAGGGCGTCGAGGCCCTGGTTGAGCGAGTGTCGCGCGCCGGCGCGTCGCGGCAGGAGGCGATTCATAAGCTCGTGACTTTGGTTGGCGCGGTGGTGGCGGCGCGAGCGGTTGGCGCGGGGTCTCTGCGGCAGGAAATACTCGCCGCGGCAAGAGGAGTTTGCGATGACGATGCAAGCTGAGCGCATCCCGCTGGCGGCGCGGCTCAAGCAGATGGATGGCCTGGCCTTCCTTCGCGCCATCCGCGACGGCGAGGCGCCACCGACGCCGATTGCGACGCTGATGAACTTCGACATCGTCGAGATCGAGGAAGGCCGCGTCGCGTTCGCGGCGACCCCGGACGGGCGCGTCTACAATCCGCTCGGCACGGTGCATGGCGGCTATGTCTGCACGCTGCTCGATTCCTGTATGGGGTGCGCCGTGCATTCGACGCTGAAGGCAGGGCAGGGCTACACCAGCGTTGAACTCAAGGTGAATTTCGTGCGGCCACTGTCGGAGGCGACGGGCGAGGTGCGCGCGGAGGGGCGGGTGCTCAGCGCCGGCCGGCAAATCGCCACCGCCGAGGGGCGCCTCGTCGATGCGCGCGGCCGGTTGCTGGCGCATGGCACGACGACCTGTCTGGTATTTGCGCTGCCCTGAGCGTCTTCATAGGCGGGCGTCGAGCCAGCTAATGAGATCGCGCGTCACCTCGTCGCGATTGATCTCGTTGAGCGTCTCGTGGCGCGCGTCGGGGTAGATCTTTGCGGTGACGTCCAGCCCCGCGGCGCGGTAGACATCGAGCAGGCCCTGCAACTTCGCCCCGACGGGATCGCGCGCGCCGCTGAACACGTAGATCGGCAGCGTCTTCGGGATGCGCGCGGCCAGCGCCGGCGAGGCGAGGTCGGCGAGCGCGCCGACGAGGTCGGCGGCGAGTTGGTTGGTGAGGGCGAACCCGCAAAGGGGATCGGCGATATATTTGTCGACCTCAGCGGCGTCGCGCGACAACCAATCATAGGGCGTGCGCGCCGGGCGGAACGGCTTGTTCTGCGCGCCGAACAACAGCGCCTGCACGAGCGGGCTTTTGCCTCTTGGGCCGAGCCGCCAGCGCTCGAAGGCGACGAGGCGCCTGCCGACGGCCAAGATCGCCGGCGGCGGACCGGAGCTGCCGGAGAGCACGGCGGCGGCGAGGGCGTCGCCGTGCTCGGCGATATAGGTTTGGCCGAGGAACGAGCCCATCGAATGACCGAGGAAGGCACGCGGCAGGCCTGGATGATTGGCGGCGATGCGTTCGGCGACCGCCTCGGTGTCGTCGAGCAATTTGCGCCAGCCGTCGCGCTCGGCGAAGAAGCCGAGGTCCGCCGGCGGGCAGTTCGGCCCGTGGCCGCGATGATCGTGTGCGTAGACGGCATAGCCGTGTCGCGTCAGCGCCTCGGCGAGGCGCCTGTAGCGGGCGGAATGTTCGGCCAGGCCGTGGACGATCTGCACGACGGCGCGCGGCGCGGCGTCTGGACGCCACAAGCGCGTGAAGATCGCGTGGCCGTCGGCGCGGGACAGGGAGAATGTGGACTGGCGCATGGTTGCTGGTCGATCCCGGCGGACGTTGTTAGGTTGACTGAACTATGCCCTAGACTGGGTTCTCGCGGCGAAGAACATCCCCGCGAAGTAATCGGTGTCTACAGTATGATCGAATATCACGAAGCCATGGGCGCGTAGGGGATCAGTCAGATCCGTGAGCTTGGCGTGGGGCGACCAGGCCTTGTGCCATTCGACCATGAAGGCGTCGATGCGATCAAGCAGTGAGCGTTCGGCGAGACGCTTCATGATCGGAAATTCCGAGCCCTCGCAATCCAGCTTGACGATGACGCCGAGATTGTTGGCGCGCGCCTCCGAGCAGATGGCTTCAAAGATATCGCCGGCGTCGAGTAGTTCGATCCGCTGCACCGGACCGGAGGCGACGCCCTTGACGCCCATCGCGATCGTCCCTTCGGTGCTGTAGCGCACGGTGAGCGTTTCGTTGTGGTCGGAAAGGCCGGCGTTGCGAGCGACAATTTTATCTTTCAACGTCGGATTGGCGTCGAAGGTTTCTTGGGAGCGCGTGTAGGGATCGCGAAACGGTTCGAATGCGTAGACCTTTTTCGCCCAATCCTGTTTGGCCAGATATACGGAGGCAATGCCGACATTCATGCCGACGTCGACGGCAACCGCGTCTCTCAGCGGCAGGATATTATAATGATTGTAGATCAGGACCTCGTTTATGAGCTGGAAATCTTCGCCGTGGCGCGCCACGACGTTGACGCCGGCCAGAGAAATTGCAGCGCTGTCGGCGCGCTCAACAATCTTTGCGCCCTGCACCCTCAGGTGGCGTAGTTTGTCGGCGTGCTCGGCGCAGAATCCGCGCGCCTTGCGCGAGCGGCCCACGGCTCCGTCGGGTGCAGGGAGGGCCTTCGTCACCGGGCGTTCGACGGCGACTTCGAATTCCGATTTTCCCAGCGACCAGACCCGGAACTCCATGTTCTCGACGCCAACGGTGAGCGAGAAGGCAAGCGTCAACGTCGTTGGCTTGCCGACTTGCAGTTGTTTGGTCTGGACGTCTTCACGGGCGAGCAATTCGGTTCCGATGCCGCTCGCGATATCCAATATGCAGATGACATCATCGGGCGCCACATTTGCCGCGGACGTCAACAAGAATTCGAACGTTACGGTATAGTTGCCCGGCGCCAAAGTGACATAAGGCCCGAAGAGAGCGCAACCGATTTGCGATTGCGATACGCGGATGCGCTCTTTGCCATCATAAGACACGAGCGAACCCACTTGCGAATGAATCAATATTCCTTCCTCCCCAATTCACGGCATGACTGGCGTATCGCGCGTGCGAGCGGAATTTACTCTTGAAACTCGCGCGTTATCGGCACCGGCGCCGGCATCGTCGGCACTAACGATGGAAGCCGTTTTGAAGTCAACAGCGTCTCGGCTTCCGGTTGCTCACTCGCCCTCCGTGCGCCCGCGCAGCGCCTTGATCTCGCCGCGCCGACCCTTGGCGTCGAGGCGGCGCCGCTTTGAGGCCAGCGTCGGGCGGGTCGGTCGACGCGGTTTGTCGCGGTGCGCGGCGCGCTCGATCAGTGCGGCGAGGCGGGCGCGGGCGTCCTCGCGGTTGCGCGGCTGGCTTGCATAGCGTTGTGCGAAGATGACGATGACGCCGTCCTGCGTCGCGCGCTGGCCGGCTAGATGGATGAGCCGTTCGGCGACATCGACTGGCAAGGCGGGCGAGCGGCGGGCGTCGAAGCGCAACTCCACCGCCGTCGACACCTTGTTGACGTTTTGACCGCCGGGGCCGGAGGCGCGCGCGAAGCTCTCCATCAGCTCGCGCTCGTCGATGAGAAACGGCCCGGCCTTCATCGCTCTTTCCTCGGCGTCCCGCCTTGCGCTACAGGTCGGGATGAGAACGGGCAAGGCCGCAGCGCATGAAAATGACCACCGAGGAAGCCTTCTTCAAGGGCCGTAAGGGGCACGGGTTCTGCAACTCGGCTTCGCCTTCCGTCGCCGAGCGATGAAGAAACCGCAGCGGGCGGCGCCGGTCAAGCGCGAGGATATGCGGGGGAGGCAGTAGGCTTGGAACAGGGAATTCACTTCATCTCGGGCCTGCCGCGCGCCGGCTCGACGTTGCTGTCGGCTTTGTTGCGGCAAAATCCGGCCCTGCATGCCGACATCACCTCCCCCGTGGGGTCGCTGGTGACGGCGATGCTGCGCACCATCAGCCAGGGCAACGAATCGGCGCTGATGCTCGACGACGCGCAGCGCGAAAGGTTGCTGTGCGGCGTGTTCGACAATTATTACCACGCGCTGCATCCGGTAAAGACGGTGTTCGACACCAACCGCGGCTGGACGACGCGGCTCACCTTGCTGGCGACTCTGTTCCCGCAGGCGAAGATGATCTGTTGTGTGCGGCAGATTCCCTGGATTCTCGACAGCATCGAAAGGTTGATCCGGCAAAACCGCTGGGAATTGTCGAAACTGTTCGATTTCGATCCCGGCGGCACGGTCTATTCGCGCGCGGCCGGATTGATGGGCCCTGACGGACTGGTCGGCTTCGCCATCAGCGCGATCAAACAGGCCATGCACAGCGTGGAAGCGGATCGGTTGCTGCTGGTGCCCTACGACGTGCTGACCGGCGATCCCGCCTATGCGCTCAAGCAAATCTATGAATTCGCCGGCTTGCCGCCGTTCGCGCATGATTTCGAGAATGTTGCGTTCGACGCCACCGAGTTCGATGCGCGGCTGGGCACGCCGGGCCTGCACAGGATCGCCCAGAAGGTGGCGCGCACCGAACGGCAGTCGATCCTGCCGCCCGATCTCTGGCGCCGCTACGAAGGAGAAGCTCTATGGCGCTACGCGAAATTCAATGTCCGCGGCGTCCGCATCCTTTAAGGCGATGAGCAACGAGGCTTCGACTGACGAAATTCTCACTAGACTCGACGGCATTCTGGCGGTGTAATCGACCTGCCGTGGACTACACTGAGGCGACCCGAGTCATCCACGGCGCGGGTGGCAAACGGACGGCGGGAACGGGGCATGGCTGGTAGTTCGTATAGTTTCACTGGCCAGGTCATCGACATCACCATCACCCAGTCGGGCGTCTACGACATCACCGCCTACGGCGCCCAGGGCGGCGCCGGAGCATCTGGCCCGGGCGGCGACGGTGCGGAAATTTCCGGCGAATTCGCCCTGACGGCGGGCGAAAATCTGGTCGTCGTGGTCGGCGGGCAAGGTGGCGCCGATGCGAACGCCGGTGGTGGCGGTGGTGGCGGCTCTTTCGTTCTCGAGGCGACTGGAGGTGGCGCCTATACGCCCCTGGTCATCGCAGGCGGCGGCGGCGGC
>Ga0134128_10010938_pt1 | contig 10862 bp, 11 predicted proteins | sample KB31754_FD_96462 | JGI IMG/M metagenome (GOLD analysis project Ga0134128, IMG submission 96462) | Terrestrial soil microbial communities with excess Nitrogen fertilizer from Kellogg Biological Station, Michigan, USA - KB3-175-4 | ecosystem: Environmental > Terrestrial > Soil > Unclassified ...
ATGCCGTGGATGGAGAAAAGAAGGATGGGGCCGTCGTAGTAAAGGAGTTCCTGGCTCGGAAGTCCTTACTCTAGTTTGGAGGCGCGGGTCGGAATCGAACCGACGCATAAAGGTTTTGCAGACCTCTCCCTTACCACTTGGGTACCGCGCCTGAAAGCAAACCGCGAGACGTTAGAATAGCAATCTTCTTGCTCTTGCTCAAGGAGGCTCGGTTTGGCGCGGCAACACCCAATGCTCCGCTGCCGCGAGATGTACCTTGCGAGCGAAAGATTCCGCCGCTCTTTTGGGAGACAAACCGAAGTTGCATTTTGCATGTCTCGCAAACCAAGCGAAACGTGGGCACCCTGATGGGTGCCGTGAGGGCGAATTGGTTATGAGGACAGTTTCGCACGGTTTCGGCCCAAAACATCCCCGGCAACTACAATGAGTTTGAGGCGCAGAAACGTGAGTCGATAGAAAATGATTCCACATACAATGATTCGGCAAGTGCAGCGGAACGGCGCGATCCTGTTCCTGTTCTCTCTGCTGGTGCTGTTGTGCGCGCAAGTGATGGCGCAGGGGGTGGCTACTCCGGGCGATACGTGCAAACCGGCGAGTATGCGGACGCAGGAGGTTGGGTGTTGGATTCTGGCCGAGAATCCCATCGGCCAACTCACAAAACCAGAGGTGTTCTGGCACCTCGATCGGTATGCAACACGCGCGGCTGCGGAAGCAGACAAGGGGCCCCAGGGCACAGTCGTTGAGTCGTACGGCAAAGTGTGGTTGATGACCATTCAGGAAAAGAAGTGGAGACCGGCGCATGGAACTCGCGTGGCCGAAATTGGGCCGCTTCCGGTGGTCGTGGGAGAAAAATACACGGCACAGTTTATGGAAGCGGACTTCACACCCGGAATGACGGCGCCTGCGCACAAGCACTCTGGCCCGGAGGCCTTCTTTCCCGTCTCCGGCGAAACATGTTTGGAGACCTCCGATGGCCGTATGCAGATAGGCCGCGTTGGGAGCCCTCCGATAGTCGTTCCCATGGGAGTGGCGATGCACCTCACCGCGGTCGGTAGCGCAGAGCGGCGTTCCATTGTGCTGATCCTCCATCAGTCAGCGCAGCCGCCGGTGACAATGGTCCATGACTGGAGGCCGAAAGGTCTGTGCCAGAGTAGCCGCTGAAGTTCCCCTGTTGCTTTTGGGATGGCGGGTGTAATATGTCGGGCGCAGCGTGAAGCCCTGTCCGGGGGGCTCCCAAATCTTGGGAGGTCGTGATGTCCCGCCTGATTGCACCGATTTTATTACTCACATTTTCATCGCTCACGATTATGCCGCTCTGGGCGCAATTTCCTACCGTGGACAACGAGACCAGCCGAATGAAGGGAACGGCGCGGGTGCGCGTGATTTTTCCCAACAATACTCCCGCGCCCGCAAAGTTAAATGTGCAGCTGTGGCAGAGCGGAGGCTCGATTGTGGCCATGAGTTCTACCGACAGCGCCGGGACGACGGAGTTCGGGCAATTGAACGCCGGGTATTATGTGATCCGCGTTTCGGGGGAGGGAATCGAGCCGGGGCAGAGCGAGACCTTTCCCATGGAAGACGGCCGGGACTACCAGATGATTACGATTACGGTGAAGCCGGCGGCGAGCAGGGATTCGTCTGCGGAGATGAGCGCTTCGGCATATGTGGCGGTCGTGGATTTGAATGTCCCGAAAAAAGCGGCGAAGGAATACAAAAAAGCCAATGAAGAAATGACGGCGCAGAACTGGGAGAAGGCGGCGGAGCACCTGAAGAAGGCAGTCCAGATTTATCCGCAATATTCTTCGGCGTATAACGATTTGGGAATTTGCTACGGACGGCTCAAGCAGAGAGACAACGAACGAGAGGCGCTGATGAAGGCGATCAGCGTGAACGACCACTGCATGCCGGCCCTGATCAACTTGGCGCACATGCAGATGCAGGATAACCAATTGGTGAACGCGACGGCCACCCTGGAGAAGGCGCTGAAGGCGGACCCCTCGAGCGCAGACGCTTTGGGCCTGCTGGCGCAGGTGGATTTAATGCAGCAGCAATATGGCCTGGCGATTCGCGCGGCGCACAAGGCGCATGAATTGCCGCATCATTATGCGATTGTGCACTATACGGCGGCGACCGCGCTGGTGCGTGAGCATCGTTTGCCCGAAGCAATTGCTGAGTTGCGGTTGTTTCTGGATGAAGAGCCGGAAGGTCCGCGGGCGGATGCTGTGCGCAAAGTATTGGCTGGAATGCAGGGGGGGCAGAATCCGGGCAAGGACCAGTCAACTCCGACAGTTGCAAAAACACAATAATGATTTCAGGAAACACCATGCGGCCCCGTGGAGAGTCCACCGGGCCGCATGTTTTTGACCTGATGTCATGTGTTGGGAGATTCGAATTAAATCTCAGAGGCTAAAGCCCCATTTCCGTTGGGTCCGTAATTGCGGCGATAAAATCGCTGCGCCGTTCCTCTGGGATTCCTTTTTGGCTTCGCTGAGGGCAGGCCAAATATAAGGCTTGCCCTTCAACCAATTAGAAATAGTTCTAGTTTCCGAAATAGCTTCTAGAAAACGACCGTCACGGCGATACGTACGCCGGGATGGACGGGATCGAATAAATAGTATCCGTCATCCACATAGTCAATGTAGCAGTCGTCATCGTAGGACCAGTCGGCTGGCCAGGGATCCACAAACTCGAACCAATATCCGCTGTACTGGAAGCGTGGCCGATTATCCACAATGACAGGATGACCGATATGAAAGTGATGTTCACGTCCAAAGTGGTCGTGGAAGTCCCTATCTGGAATGCGCTGCCTTGTCTGTTGGGGATGAGCGTGATCGTGGTCGTGATCCTGATTGAAGTTATGATCATGATCGTGCTGTGACGCGCGTTGTTCCTGGGCTTTGGCCTGAGCTTTCTGCTGATGTTCCTGGTCTTTCTGAGCTTGCCGCGCCTGTTCCTGCTGGCGCTTTTGCGCGTCTTTGGCTTGTTTTTGCTGCTGTTGCTGTTCGTGCTTTGCCTGATCTTCCTGGTGTTTCACGTTCTGCTGTTCCTGCTGATGTCTAGCTTCGTCCTGCTGTTGTTTTTGTTCCTGCCTGCCTTGCCGTTCCTGATCGTTCTGCTGCTCCTTGGCCTGACCGTTTTGTTGGGTTTTAGCATGATCCTGCGCGTGTCTGGCTTCATCCTGCGCATGATGATCCGATGGTTCTTGTGCTGGTTTAGCTTCCTGCGGCTTCGAGTCGTGATCTTGCCTTGCGTCTTCCTGGAACGCGGGTTTTGCGTTGCTTGCGTAGGAAGGAGATGCGAGAGAGCAAAAGGATAAGAGAAGAGCAATTAACAATAGGGGGAAATATCTCAAGGGTGCCTCCTGCGTTCATGCGCTGCATTCGCTGCAGCAGGGTGAAACAACATTTATCAATTGCGTAGATGGCAATACGAAACCCAGAGATGCTGGTCCTTTCCGGGATTCAAGGGTATTCCCATAAATTTGAATGCGGATCGAATATAAGACATTCCAAAATCTACAGTGATCTAGGTATTGGGAGGTTAAGGTCAGGATGATGTCTTCTTAGCTCATGTCCCAGCGAACGGTTGCGATTCGCGGGTCGCGCGGGAGTTGATCAACGAAGTCGGGGATTTTCGTAGGACGGTCGGCGGCGCGCCATTGCAACAGGTACTCAAGCGTAAGGAGCCTGGTGGTGTCATTGATTGAGGCGGAAATGACCGAAGCGCGATAGCCATTTTTTACCGCACGTTCATAAATATCGGTTTGGATAAGCCCATCGTGATTTGCGGTGACGATCAATTTGCCGCGCTGATCCTGCTGCATGCGGGCTTCCGCCCAGCGCAGTCCGGACAATACGAACATCCCCAGCACAAGGCCGGTGACTCCCAACCCGATTTGGCCGCCGCCGAAGCAAAGGCCGATAACGGTCACAAACCATAGTGTGGCTGCGGTGGTAACTCCTACGACCAGGCCATCCCGCCGGAGGATGACGCCCCCTCCAATGAATCCCATGCCAGTGAGAATGCCGAGCGGCAGGCGCATCAGGTCAAGAACTGCAAAGGAGCTCTGTGGTTTGCCGGCGGTGTCGAGCAATAGATTTGCCTGTAGCATAGCAACGGCTGCTGCGAGGCAAACAAGAATAGTGGTGCGCAGGCCTGCCGCGCGGTTTCGCTGGCTGCGGTCAAGGCCCATCAGGGCCCCGGCAATTAATGCGAGGAGCAACCGCAATGCAATAGCGTGCCAGCCCAATGTGATTGGCATTTTTGTTTACCTCGGTGCCGCGCCGGCCATGTTCAACAATTCTTCTCTGAGATGCTGATTTGTAGAGTGGTGGGTTTGCTTTCGCGGGATCGGAATTCCGAACGCGCCGCCGTCAAATATCTGCGGCACATCTCTTTACGCCAGTCATTGTCCATAACGCGGGCCTCGGGATCGCGCAGACCGCGAGTGAATACCTGCGTAAAAAGATCGTGCAATGATTTGGGATATATGGGCCAGAAATTTATGGCGATTTCATGAACTCCGGGCACGGGGCGGTTGCTGGGGTTATCGGGACCAAAGATAAAAAGAGGATCATCAATGCAAAGGCGGTGCGAGCCGTCACGATCAACACCGTCGAAAGAAAGGTCCATTTCCCGGCGTCCCTCGAGTGGGTGATTCAGCATGAAGATGTAAAACAACGGCACAGCGAGAGAAAAGCGGTTGTGGGTTGACCCCGGAGATTTAGCTGGGCAGCGCCGCCGAAGCGGATTGGGAGGCCATGAGTTTAGGAGAAATTGATTGCGAGGAGGGACAAAAAAGCCAGGACCGGTGATGGCCCTGGCTTGGTGTAATTCAACGTTTAGCGGCCGACATCCCAGCCGCCGTTCCAGCGTCCATTTCCCCAATTACCGTTGCCCCAGCCACGGAATTGCGATCCGTCTACGGTGCTGCCCTCACGGTACTCAAACATGCGAGTTTGGCCATCGGGTCCTTGAGCGTAGATACGCAAGGTCTTGACATGGCCGTGATCGGGATCAACGCCGAAGGTGCTGTTGCCCATGCGGAAGACGCGGTCGTGCCGGGCCAGTTCCTTGAGCCGGGCGGTGACGTCTACGTGGTTGCGTTCGGTGCCATATTGCGCGCCAAGGATGACATAAGCTCCATCATCGCCCCCGCGATCAAAGCCACGGCGTTCGTGCCCAGGCATGGGGCCGCCGCCAAAAGCGGGCTGATTGTTATTTCCTTCCCAGCCCCCGTTCCAGGCTCCATTTCCCCAATCGCCCCGGCCCCATCCCTGGAATTGGGAGCCATCTACGGTACTGCCTTCGCGGTATTCAAACATTCGCGTTTGGCCATCGGAGCCGCGCGCGTAAATGCGCAAAGTCTTGACGCGTCCATGGTCGGGATCAACGCCAAAGGTGCTGTTGCCCATGCGGAATACGCGGTCATGCCGCGCAAGATCGCGCAGGCGCGATGTGACATCCACGTGATTGCGCGCGGTGCCGTATTCGGCATGCAGGATGACGTATTGACCGGAGTCCCGGCCGCGATACTGCGCCATCGTCGCTGCCGGCAGAAATGTTGCCGCTATTGCCAAAACAATTACAAGCCGGGAAGAAAACATTGTGATCTCCTCAATTGCAATTTGTTAATTTCAACTTCCGCCTTTGCGTGTAGCTGGCGCTTGGCATTACTCCGATGCTAACTGGCAGCTTTGCGTGGCCAAGGTGTCGGTTAAATGACCTGGCGGGTGCCTTCTTTGTTGCCACCTTATTGTTGCCAATATGACAGGCCCGCTGATCCGGGGCAAGTTCCTGAAGCGCTAACCCTCCGCTGGGCCGCATGATATTCTTATAACAGCAGCTGCGTCCCCGCCGTTTGGCAATTTCCGCAGTCCTTCTGATAAGAAGTCCTAATGGAGCATGCGGTCCCGAAGCAAAGCAGGCAGCTTAAAAAACTATGATTTCTGTTAGCAATGTTTCCATGCGCTACGGCGCCAAAATTCTGTTTGAAGAGGTCTCGACGGCGTTTTCTCCGGGCAAGCGCTATGGGCTTACCGGACCTAACGGCGCGGGCAAGTCCACGTTCATGAAGCTGCTTACCGGGGAACTGGAGCCGCAGAAGGGGACCGTGGTGCGTCCCCGGAAGCTCGGTGTTCTGAGCCAGGACCAGTTTGCATTTGACCGCTACCGCGTGATTGATACGGTCATTATGGGCAACAAGCGGCTGTGGTCAGCGATGGAAGAGCGCGAAAAGATTTATGCCAAGCCGGAGATGACCGATGCAGATGGCATGAAGCTGGGAGAACTGGAAGGGATTGTCGGCGAGGAGGACGGCTACAGCGCGGAAAGCGATGCTGCCATTTTATTGCAAGGGCTTGATATTGCGGATGATCTGCATGAGCGGAAAATGGGAGAGCTGCGCGGCGGCGAAAAGGTCCGCGTACTGCTGGCGCAGGCATTGTTTGGCCATCCGCAGGCGCTGCTGCTCGACGAGCCTACCAACCACCTTGATCTTGACTCCATCCACTGGCTGGAAAAATTTCTGAATGAATATGACGGCGTGCTGATTGTAATTTCGCACGACCGCCATTTCCTGAACAACATTTGCACGCACACCGCCGACATTGACTACGAAACCATCATTACTTATACGGGCGCTTACGACGAGATGGTGATGGCGAAGACGCAGGTCCGTTCGCAGATTGAATCGCAGAACGCTCAACGGGAAAAGAAGATCGCGCAGTTGAATGAATTTATCGCGCGGTTTGCCGCGGGCACGCGTTCGAGCCAGGTGCAGTCGCGGCGCAAGGAAGTGGAGCGCTTGCAGGTTACGGAACTGGCGCGGTCGAACATTCAACGGCCATTTTTGAAATTTGAGCAGAAGAAGCCTTCGGGCAAGCACATTCTGGAACTGGAAGCGGTTACGAAATCTTATGACGATAAGGCAGTAATCGGCAGCTTTACCGCCAGCATATTGCGGGGAGAAAAAATTGCTTTGCTGGGACGCAACGGCGTGGGCAAGACCACCATGCTGAACGCATTGCTGGCGAATTCTCCCACAACTTCAGATGCGGAGCTGCGCAAGACCAGCGGCTACTCCGGGGAATTTTTGAGCGGCGGCAAAGTTATTTGGGGACACGAAGCTGCTGTGGGCTACTTCGCCCAGGACCATAAAGCCCTGATCGAGCCGGGAATTACAGCCTTCGACTGGTTGCATCAGTGGGACCTGAGCGCCTCGCATGAGGAGATTCGCGGCTTACTGGGGCAAATGCTTTTTCCCCGGGACGATGCGCAAAAGCGCACGGAGGTGCTTTCCGGAGGCGAGGCGGCGCGGCTGATTTTCTGCAAATTGATGCTGCTGAAGCCGAACGTGCTTGTGCTGGATGAACCTACGAACCATTTGGATTTGGAATCCATCAACGCCCTGAACATCGCGTTGCAGCGCTACCAGGGGACCATCCTTCTGGTGACGCATGACGAAGATTTAATTGATGAAGTGGCGACCAGGATATGGCACTTTGAAGGCGACACGCGCATCACCGATTTCAAAGGGGCCTACGCGGAATACCAGAGCGTGACGGCGTAGGAAAAGCTTAAAACGTGAGCCCGTTCAGAACCCGCCGGAGTGTCGTACTGCCCGGCTTTTCCGGAATTTTGTTCGTACAGCTGTCCCTCAGCGGCTAAAGCCGCCTGAGATTACAGCGAGGTGGCACGACTGAAGCCGTGCCCTTCCCGTCCGTGCCTAGCACAAGCTCAAAATTTAAGGGACGCGCTCTTTTGGAGATTTAGGCGGTTCCTGCTCAGATGGATTCGACGAATTTTTCGAAGTCGGAGCTTTTCAGCAGCAAGAACAGGTTGCTGGCGACTGTCTTGAGTTGATCGTATTTGTCCAGCCCCCGAATCCCGAATGCTTCCCGCACGCCGGAGATGCTGGGCGCGCCAAACGCCATCCATGCATCCACCCGGAACAACAGGCGCAGGCGAAGTTTAATGAGCGCGGCCACGCAGAAAACCTTGGCCGGAACCCCAATCTGGTTGAGCAGAAGAGCGGATTTTGCAACGTCAGGGTCGCCGTTCTTGCGCTCGGTTTGGGCTAGTTGAAGCAGTATCTCGATATTGTGGACCATCCGCCGCAGGAGTTCGATGCAGAGATGGACGCGCTTACGCTGTACCCGGCGGAATTCGCGGGAAGACATGCTCTTGCGAAGCACGGCTTCCGCGACGGGATCAAGGAGAGAGTTCAGCGATTCCAGATCCACGCGCTGCAGGAACTCAACTACGTCATTGGCCTCGCGTTCAGGAAATTGAAACCACATCCACAAGAGGACAAAAATAACGCTCAGGCCTATACCTGCAATGGGTCCCCACCATAATAAAAGTCCCATCATCGTTCCCGGAACCTCTTCAAAATTCTGCGATACTTCTGTATCTCCGCCAGAGCGTCATAGACAGAAATTTCCGGCAGGCGTGGATCGGATTCTTGCGGCTTGCGGAAGAACCATACCCAGATTAAATCCGTAATAATATAAGCGATAATCTCAATCCATCCATAGGTATTAAAGTTTGTTACGAAAACGGAAATTTTGGATGTAATGACCAGGGAGACTAGGGCATAGAAGCCGATCCCAGTTATGATCCCAATTGGATAGCGCTTCCAATGAAGGTGAAAAAATGGAAGCGAAATTACCAGAACAATAAATGTGAACCCTTCCAGCAGTTGTAAAACCATTTCTGCAATGAGGATTCTAGCTGCGAATGGGCTCGGTACGGCAAGAGGAACAATCTCTATTCGTATTCCCACCAGAATTGCTGCAACTAGAACGGAGACGGGAATCCACCAGATTTTGGCAGAATTGCGAAAGACGTATCTGTAAACCTCCCAAAGCACGACAAACTCCAGAAGCATGAGGGCAAGATCCGTATACCAGTACACATAAAAATATAGGTAATAGTGATGGCGAACGAAAAAGCGACCGAAATTTGTCAAATTGCCGACTAAAACATAAATCGAAAACCACGGGACGATCTTGTAGGCCTTAAATTTTAGGATTTCTATACCCAAAATTATTGTGAGAGGCAGTGCAGTGTAGGCCAATAGATTTTCATGCATGGGAGCTTGCGAAACAGCATAATCCCAGCCGTCCGCAAGCTCCAATAATATTTTGGACCAAGTTTGCTTCACCCTATGAGTGCATTTTTGGTGGCCATACCGGCGGGTGCCCAGTTTCATTGGCCAGCAGCATTCCTGATTGCGATCCAGTCACAGCTTTGATCTGTGAAGCGTGCGACCGGAACGACTGGCTGGTTGAAGTTTGGCCCAAAACAGGGACGAGGCAGAACAATGCCAAAGATGCAAATGCCAACAGAAAGTTCTTCTTCATAAAATCTCCTTTAATTTGGTTTATTGATTTTTCCCAACAGGAATGGAGTGCAAAACAAGCGCTCTTCCGGGGGCAAATAAGGATAGCCTTTGCAGGGACGATCAGATCACGAACTTTGCCTGGCACCTTTGTTTCGGCAGGCAGTTTCTCCATTTACGGAAACAGCGGCAAGGCGGAGATATGGCCTTGCCCAGAGGGTATGTTTTCAGGATGCGAATTCCGGCATGGGCTTCCCGCTGATCTTACTTTTCCAAACTACGTCGAAGATCACGCGCTCGTTTGAGCGGAGGCCTACTGGCGGCCTTTGTACTCCACAAAGAAATCAGGAAATTCTGCCTTTAAGTCTGCAATTTTGGGGCGGTCGCAGACTTGGAAGTAGCGGCTGTCCGGGTTCTTGATGCCGTAATCCTGATGATATTCCTCGGCCGGGAAGAAGGCCTTTAGCGGCGTGACCTGGGTGACAATCGGCTTGGGAAAGACTTTGGCGGCATCGAGTTGCGCGATGTAGGCGTCGGCGATCCGTTTCTGCTCTTTATTTTCATAGAAGATGACCGACCTGTAGGAGGGCCCAACGTCCGGGCCTTGCCGGTTCAGTTCGGTAGGATTGTGGGCCACAGAAAAGAAAATGCGGAGCAACTGGCCGTAGGTAATTTTCGAGGGATCGTAGACAATTTCGAGCGACTCGGCGTGTTCCGTGGTCTCGCTTGAAACCTGATCGTAGGTAGCCGTCCAGGCTGTGCCGCCCGAGTATCCGGCAGTGGTCTTCGTCACGCCCTTTACGCGCTCAAAAACGGCCTGCATGCCCCAGAAACATCCGCCGGCCAAAACTGCCTTTTCCTTGCCCGGTTTAGAGGCTAGGGCTGCGTCGGTGGTGGCCGCGGGAACCGGCGCGGCGCTGGCAATCGGTCCTAGGACGCAAAGAGCAAGCGCAAAACCCAGCAGAAAACGAAGCAAACGACGGCCCATGAAACACCTCTTAACGGAATGTTCTATTTATAGGATATGCCGCGCTGCAAAAAAGTGACAAGAAAAATTGGCCTCTGCCGCAGGCCGTTTACAATCTTTTGACTTTTCCATAGTTGCGAAACCACGCAACGGCAGGTACGCCGCAGTATGTGGGAGGCTCGGGAAAGTATCGGGAATTTTCGGCAATATTTACAATATTCACAATTTTGACAATCCAATCACTTGTAAAACGCAAGTAATATTGCTAGCCTCTGGTTTTGGCCCTAAAAAACAAAATCAAATCGCGCTCGGGATGCCCGGTGAGTATTTCGCTGGAGCGCTTCGGCGACCGCTGGTCGTTGCTGATTATCCGCGACCTCATGGTCCGGGGCTTCACGACCTTCAAGCAGTTTCAAAATGCAGGCGAGGGGATTGCCACGAACATTTTGGCCGACCGCCTGCAAAAGCTGGTAGGGGAAGGCATTATTACTGCGGAAGCGGAAGAGCGCGATGGCAGGCGGGTGAACTACCGCCTTACGGAAAAAGGCATTG
>Ga0134128_10010939_pt1 | contig 10862 bp, 7 predicted proteins | sample KB31754_FD_96462 | JGI IMG/M metagenome (GOLD analysis project Ga0134128, IMG submission 96462) | Terrestrial soil microbial communities with excess Nitrogen fertilizer from Kellogg Biological Station, Michigan, USA - KB3-175-4 | ecosystem: Environmental > Terrestrial > Soil > Unclassified ...
ACGGCGAGAATCTGTCGAAGCGGCGCGACTTCAAGACGGATCCGGGGAACCTCGGGCTGTATCCGGGCTTCGGATGGACGTGGCCGAACAACATGCGCGTGCTCTACAACCGCGCCTCGTGCGATCGCCACGGCAAGCCGTATCCGGGCTCGAAGCCGATCGTCTGGTGGGACGAGGCCGCCGGCAAGTGGGCGGGATACGACATCCCCGACGTCCCTCTTCTCACGGACGGTCCCAACACGCCCAACGGGCAGCGCGCGTTCCACATGAACGCCGAAGGCGTCGGTCGTCTGTTTGCGGCCTACTACAAGGATCCGAACTCGAACCCCGCCCTCGAAGACTTCCCGCGCGACTCCAGCTACGTGCCGAAGGACGGGCCGCTGCCCGAGATGTACGAGCCGGTCGAGAGTCCGGTCGAGAATCTGCTGCATCCGAAGGTGCGCAGCAACCCGCTGCTGAAGTATCCGCGGGTCAAGTCGCACCAGCCGATCGGCACGGTCGCCGATTTCCCCTACGTGCTGATGACCTCCACCGTCGCCGAGCACTGGTGCGCGGGCTCCACCACGCGCAACGTCCCGTGGCTGAACGAGCTCGTGCCCGAGCCGATGGTCGAGATCCCCTTGTCGCTGGGACAGCAGCTCTCGATCCAGTCGGGCGACTGGGTCAAGGTCTCCTCGGCGCGGGGCGAGGTCACGGTCAAGGCGATGGTCACGCCGCGGATGAAGGCGATCCAGTCGGGAGGCAAGGACGTCACCGTCGTCTGGATGCCCTACAACTGGGGCTACCAGGGGCTGTCGACGGGGCCGAGCGTCAATCACATCACGATCGACGCGGTCGATCCCGGCGCCGGCACGCAGGAAACCAAGGCCTGCCTGGTCAACATCGTCAAAGTGCGTGACCGCGACGTCAAGGTGGCGGTCCCAGGCGGGAGGCGGACATGACGTCGACGACCGCGGCCACCGGTTCCGTCCGCTCGACGCTGGTCGACATCACCAAGTGCATCGGCTGCCGCGCCTGCCAGGTGGCGTGCAAGCAGTGGAACGATCGCGACGGCGAGGGCACCGAGCTCGAGGACACCCTCGGGTTCCAGAACCCGGCGATGCTCAGCGCGAAGACCTACACGCTGATCACGTTCCACGAGATGGTCAACGACAAGGCGCAGGGCGGGGTCGACTACGCGTTCGCGATGCGGCGCTGCCTGCACTGCCTCGAGCCGGCCTGCGCGTCGGCGTGTCCAACGCAGGCGCTCTTCCGGCAGGACGACGGCCCGGTCACCTACAACGCCGATCGCTGCATCGGCTGCCGCTACTGCGTGTGGGCGTGCCCGTGGGGCGTGCCGACCGCCGAGTGGGACTCGCTGGCGCCGAAGATCCACAAGTGCACCCACTGCGCGGATCGCTGCGATCAGCCGCTGCCGTCGGCGCGCAACGGCGTGGCGCTGACCGAGGACGAGAGCAAGCGGTTCAAGGACGCCATCCAGGTGCCGGCGTGCGTGAAGGCCTGCCCGGCCGACGCGCTGCGCTACGGCACGCGCGACGAGATGCTCGCGGAAGGGCGCCGGCGGATCGCCGGGCGTCCCGACCAGTACATCGATCACATCTACGGCGAGCACGAAGCGGGCGGCACCAGTGTCATCTACCTCTCGAAGCTGCCCTTCGAAAAGCTCGGCTTCCCGACGCTGCAGTCCGAGCCGTACCCGGCCAAGTCCGCCGTGGCGCTGGGCGCGGTGCCCCCGGCGGTCATGGCGGTGGGCGCGATCCTGGGCAGCACCTACGCGTTCTTCCGGCGGCGCGCCCGCGCGGTGGCCCAGGCCTCGGCCCGTGCCCATGCGCATGTTCACGATGACCACCCCGTCTTCGAGCAGCTCCAGGGGAAGCTGCTGACGCCCTTCAACTGGGCGATGCTGGCGCTCGTCGCTCTCGGCGTGCTCGCGATCCTGTCGCGCTTCGTGCGCGGCCTGGGCGGGAGCACCAACCTCTCCAACACCTATCCCTGGGGCCTGTGGATCGTCTTCGACCTGGTGTGGATCGCGCTGGCCGCCGGCGCCTTCGCCACCGCGGGGATCATCTACGTCTTCCAGAGGAAGGATCTGTACTCGCTCGGACGATCGGCCGTGCTGATGGGGCTGTTGAGTTACACGTTCGTCACCGTCACGCTGGTCGCCGACCTGGGGCTGCCGTGGCAGTCGTATCAGCTCGCGCTGCAGGCGCCGGACCACTCGGCGATGTTCGAGGTCTCGTGGTGCGTCGGCCTCTACGTCACGATCCTCCTCTTCGAGTTCCTGCCCGTCCCGCTCGAGCGCTATGGCTACACCAGGGCGCTGGCGCTCTGGCGGCAGTGGCAGGGGGCCTACGTCGCGTTCGCGGTCACGCTGTTCGTCTACATGATGTCGCGCAACCCGATCTACGCCCTGGTCGCCGCCGCCGTGTTCGGCACGCTGGCGTGGGTTTTCCGCGATCGCGACGGGCAGCACCACGAACCGATCCTGCTGGCGATCGCCGCGGTCACGCTCTCGACCATGCACCAGAGCTCGCTCGGCTCGCTGTTCCTGCTGATGCCCGACAAGCTGGCGCCGCAGTGGTGGTCGCCGGTGATGCCGGTGTCGTTCTTCCTGTCCTCGATCGCCGCCGGCACGGCGGTCGTGATTCTCGTCGAGATGTGGATCGCCAAGGGCTGGCAGCGCACGCTGCGCATGCCGCAGCTGGCCGCCCTGGGCGAGGTGACGTTCTGGTCGCTGCTCGTCTACCTCGTGTTCCGCCTGGGCGACATGGCGGTGCGCGGGCAGTTCGCCGGCGCGTTCAGCGGCAGGCTCGGGCTGCTGTTCACGATCGAGGTCGTCGTCGGCGGCCTCGTGCCGCTGGTGCTGCTCGGGAGCTCGGCCCTGCGCCGCCGCCCGCGCGAACTGCTGGTGGCCGCGCTGCTGGTGGCGGCCGGCGTCACCTTCAACCGTGTCAACGTCGTCATCCTTGCGATGACCCTGAAGGGGCCGATGCCGCAGTTCGGGCCCGAGCCGTACTTCCCGTCGCTGGTGGAGTGGGCGATCTCGATCGGATTGATCGCCGCGACCATCTTCCTGTTCGGCCTGGCGGCGCGGCTCGTGCCGCTCCTGCCCGCGCAGGAACACCCCGAAAGAGCGGCCACGCTGTGACCCTCGACGACTGGGTCGGTACGCACCCCTTCCTGCAGCCGATCGCGCGGATGCGCGCGCGTATCGACGCCGCCGTCGATACCGGCGCGTCGGCGACGGCGCTGCCGGCGTGGGACGCCTACGCCGAAGACTTCGCGATGGGTGCGCCGCTGCTGCGCAGCTTCGACGCCGCCGTCGATCTCGAGCCGGCCGGCCGGCGAATCGTCGGCGCCGTCGACCGCCTGGCGTCCGGCCCGGCTGGCGACCCGCTCACCGAGGGCGCGCGGGCGCTCTGCCTCGAGCTGGATGGCGTGGGCGAGTCGCCGCATCGGCTGGTCGTCGACTGGCTGCTCGGCGACGACCGCTGGATGCCGCCGGCCGCGGGACTGCTGCACTGCGCCGGCTGGCTGGCGCTGTCCGCCTCGCTCCGGCCGGTGCTCGACGGCTTTGCCCGCTGGCGCGACGACGACCGCTGGTTGCGACGCTACTGCCCGGCGTGCGGGTCGCTTCCGGCGATGGCGCAGCTCGCGGGCCGCGACCCGGGCCGGAGGCGGCTGCTCTCGTGCGGCCAGTGCGCGTCGCGATGGCGCTTCGGCCGGACGGAATGCCCATTCTGCGAGAAGGACTCGCAGCGCCTCGCCGGCCACGCGGTCCACGGCGAGGGCGGCCTGCGCATCGACTACTGCGAGGCCTGCCGCGCCTACCTGAAAACCTATGACGGCGAAGGGGACGAAGCCGTCCTGCTCGCGGACTGGACCTCGTTCCATCTCGATGTCGTCGCGCAGGATCGCGGCCTCAAGCGCGCCGCGTCATCGCTGTACGACCTCGACCCCACGACATTTCACGGCCCTCCGGCATTCGGGGGCGACTCCGGCGCTTCGGAGCCGCGAACGATCGCGTCTCTCACCTGAAACTTCTGAATTGCGCCGCTCTCGCGACGGCGTGCGTGTCACGCGGCCGGGCACGGCATGTGCTGCAGCCGCGGCACCTGGAGAGGGGGAATCCGTGAAGCTCCGCTCGTCTCTTCCTGCGACCTGCCTGCTGGCGGTCGCGATCATGGTCCGCGTAACAGGAGCGGGGTCGCCTGCGGCCGGGGTCGATCAGACGGCCGCGCTACAGAGCCCCGCCACGCCCGCGCAAGCCGCAGCCGCCGCCCCACAGGCCGGGTATGCCGGCACCGACACCTGCGTGACCTGCCACGAGAAGGAAGGGGACTCGCTGAAAGGCACCAAGCACGCGCAGGCGAAGAACCCGCGGTCGCCCGCGGCGACGCACGGGTGCGAGAGCTGCCACGGCCCCGGGCAGGCGCACGTGGACGACGATGCCAAGGGCCACATCAAGAAGGTGGGGCAGATGAAGCCCGCCGAGATCAGCGAGACGTGCCTGGCGTGCCATAACCGCGGCGAGCACGCCGGCTGGGACGGCAGCGCGCACGAGCGGCGCAATCTCACGTGCACGACGTGCCACAGCGTGCACAGTCCGAAGTCCCCCGAGAAACAGCTGGTCCAGCCCACGCAGACGCAGGTGTGCGCCACCTGCCATCGGCTCCAGGTCGCCAAGACCGAACGCGCGGTCGCGCACATGCCGGTGCGCGAGGGCAAGATGTCCTGCACCTCGTGCCACAACCCGCACGGGTCGATCAGCAACGTCAAGAACCTGAAGACCGGCAGCTCGGTCGCCGAGCTGTGCACGACCTGTCACACCGAGATGCGGGGCCCGATGCTGTGGGAGCACGCGCCGGTGCGCGAGAACTGCGCCACCTGCCACGACCCGCACGGCTCGTCGAACGATCGCATGCTGGTCGTCCGCATGCCGATGCTCTGCCAGCGCTGCCACATCGCCAGCAAGCATCCGGCGACGCTTTACGACAAGGACCAGATCACCACGAACAAGAGCAACCGGATGTTCGGACGATCGTGCGTGAACTGCCATTCGAACATCCACGGGTCGAATCACCCGTCCGGCCAGTTCTTCATGCGGTAGTGCCCGGAGGACTTGTGATGCATCGCCTCATACCAATCCATCTGGTCCTTTGCGGCTGCCTGGCCGCGCCGCTGGCCGCGCGCGCGCAGAGCCCGTCCGCGCCGGTGCAGACGCCCGCGGCGCAGAGTGCGGCGGCGCCGGCGTCGACGCCGGCCGCTCAACCGGCTGCCGCCGCGACGCCGCCCGAAGTCTCACGCAGCCTGTTCGAGCCGACCTGGCACGAGTTCCTGATCGGCGGGCGCTTCACCAACATCGACGGCGATCCGGCGCGCTATCAGCGCTACCAGGACGAGCGCAGCGGCCTGCTCTTCTCCGGCTTCCGCTACGCGGTCGACCAGCCGGAGGGCAACTACACGTTCCATGCGCTCGCCGACTACGTCGGGTATCGCGATCAGCAGTTCATGGCGAACTACCAGCAGGTCGGCAAGCTGACGCTGAACGGCACCTGGCAGCAGATCCCGCAGTTCTACAGCGTCGATACGGCCACTCCGTATACCGGCGGCGGCGGCACGCTGGTGCTGGATGACGCCGCGCAGAGTACGAAAAACCTCAACACCTACATACCGATCTCGCCGAAGTTCGATCTCCGCGAACGCCGGGACGTCGGACGCGTCGATCTCCTGGCCACTCCGAAGTCGTCGCTCGACGTCAAGGCCAGCTTCGTCACCCAGAAACACGGCGGCGAACTGCCCTACGGCGCCAGCTTCGGCTTCGGCAACGACGACGAGGTGGCGCTGCCCTACGACTCGCGCACCAACGACTTCACCCTCGGCACCGAATGGACGAACGCGCGGAACATGCTGCGCGTGGCGTACAGCGGGTCGTGGTTCGACAACCGCGTGCCGACGCTGACCTGGGACCACCCGACACAACTCACCGACGTCGCGGGAGCACCCGGCCACGGGCGGATGACGCTGTGGCCGTCGAATTCGGCGCAGACGATCAGCTTCGGCGGCTACACCAAGCTCGCGCACAAGACGCAGGTGACCGGGTTCTTCTCCTACGGCCTGCGCAGCAACGACGAGCCGCTGCAGCCGTTCACGGTCAACGCGGCCATCCAGCCCCAGCTGACGCTGCCGCGGGCCAACACCGAGGGCTCGGCACACGTCTTCGCGACGAACCTGAGCCTCGTGTCGCACCCGGTCACCGACTGGCGGTTCAGCGGGCGGTTCCGCAGCTACGACTACAACAACGAAACCCCGGCGACGTCGATTCCGCAGTACGTCAGCCTCGACGCGTCGATTTCCTCGACGCCGACCGGCGGTCCTGACCTCTTCGCGCACAGCCGCACGACGTTCGACGCCGACGCGACCTACACGAAACTGCTGCCCTTCGCGCTCGGCGTCGGCTACACGCACAACGGCAACGGCTACGACGCGCGCACCTTCAAGTCGAGCGGCGAGGACATGTTCCGGCTGTCGGCTGACGCGGTCGGTGCATCCTGGATGACCTTCCGTGCCGTCTACGAGTACGGCAGCCGCACGGGCTCGGGTCTGGACGAGACGACGCTCACCAGCATCGGGGAACATCCGGAAATGCGCCAGTTCGATCTCGCCGACCGGACCCGCAACCGCGTCACCGCCCAGATCGACATCGTCCCCTCGGACGCCTGGACCTTCAGCTTTTCGACGGGCATCCTCAAGGACGAGTTCAGCAACAGCTTCTACGGCCTGCAGGATTCGACCGGGCGGACATTCTCGCTCGGGACCGACTATCGCCTGCCGAACGGATTCCTGGTGGGCGGCAGCTACAACTACGAGCGCTACGAAGGTACCCAGCGGTCGCACGAAGGGGATTCCTCGGATGCACAGTTCAACGATCCGCTGCGCGACTGGACGTCCGACGCGACCGAGGTGGTCCACTACTTCTCGATTTACGCGGCCCCACCGCCCATCGGCCGCAAAACTGAGGTGCGGTTCTCGTACGACTACAGCCACGCCGAAGGCAGCAACGTCTACACCATTCCCGTGGGCAGCCCGATTACGGCGCCCAATCAGCTGCCGGCCGTGTTCAACAAGCTGCAGCAGCTGCACATCGACGTTCGCCACCGGCTGACGACCAAGCTGGCGGCGTCGTTCTCGTATCTCTACGAGCCGCTGCGGATCTTCGATTACGCCTTCGACCCGAGCGTGGTGAACAGCATCGTCCAGCCGAGCTCCCTGGTCATGGGCTACGTCTACCGGCCCTACACCGCCAACTCGTTCGTGGCCGGGCTGCAGGTCATCTGGTGAGCCAGCCGGGAACGCTCGCTCGCCACCCGCTCGCCGTCGCCGGGGCGCTGGTCACGACGACGGCGGGCGTCGTCTTCGTCGCGCTGCTGGTCGCCGCGCTGATCGGGCTGTTCGACAATCCTTACGCCGGCCTGATCGTCTTCGTCGGCGTGCCGGCGATCTTCGTGCTCGGCCTGCTCTGCATTCCGCTCGGGATGTGGCTGCAGCGGCGCAAGCTCGCCCGGCATCCCGAGACCGCGGACGAGTGGCCGGTGTTCGACTTCCGCCAGCCGCGCATCAGGCGGATGGCGCTCCTCTTCACCGCCGCGACCGCGACCTGCGTCGCCATCGGCCTCGTCGCCGGGTACGGCAGCCTGCACTGGATGGAATCGCCGACGTTCTGCGGCCAGGCCTGCCACACGCCGATGCAGCCGCAGTTCACGGCCTGGCAGGCAGGGCCGCACGCGCGCATCGCCTGCGTCAACTGCCACGTCGGCGAAGGGGCGCGCGGCTTCGTGCAGGCCAAGCTGGCCGGCACGCGCCAGCTCGCCCACGTCGTCACCGGCACCTTCCCGCGGCCGGTGCCGCCGGGCGCGCAGGTCCCCTTCGGCGGCCACGACCTCACCTGCGGCCGCTGCCATCAGCCGATGAACATCCCCGGCGACGTGATCCGCGTCAAGCGCGAGTACGCGGAGGACGAGGGGAACACCGAGACGATGACCATCCTGCTGATGCACGTCGGGCGGGCGAACGAGACCGGACGCGCCATCCACTGGCACGCCGATCCGTCGACCCGGATCGAGTTCGCGTCAGCGGACGCAGGACGCCAGACGATCGGCTACGTGAAATTCACGGATGCGAAGGGACAGGTCAAGGAGTACTTCGCGCCCGACGCCGGGGATCAGCCGGTCGTCGCCGACCAGCTTCGTCGCATGGACTGCGTGGACTGCCACAACATGGTCGGGCATCGCATCGCGTCGAGCCCCGAACAGGCGGTCGACACGGCGCTGGCGGCCGACAACATCAGCCGCACGCTGCCGTTCGCGCGGCGCGAAGGCGTTCGCCTGCTGAAGGCGAGCTACACCAGCGATGACGAGGCGGAAAAGAAGATCGACGAGGAACTGCGGCGGTTCTACTCGGCGCACGGGAGCGCCGTGGATGCCCAGGCGCTCAGCCGCGCCATCGGCACGCTGCAGGGAGCGTATCGCCGCAGCGTCTTCCCGGCGATGAAGGTGAGCTTCGGCAGCTATCCCGACAACACCGGGCACATGACGTCGCCGGGCTGCTTCCGCTGCCACGACGGCTCGCACACGGCGAAGGACGGATCGACGATCAACGCCGACTGCGAGTTCTGCCACCGGCAGGTCGAACGGCCCGCGCCGGCAAAGTAACGCGTCGCGGTCCCGACACCGCGGCGCTGTCGATCGCCGTCACCCGCCATTCCTGCTCGACGCCGACGTTGATGCCGATGCGCCGGCTCCACGCGATCGGCCGCGGCCCCGCGCCGCGATCCTCGACCCGCAGCGGGCTGTCCGTGAGGTCACGCAGGTTCTGCCGCAGGTCGATGCCGAGCGCTTTCGTCAGATTGCCGGGTCCCCGGCAGAGATCGTTGACGTCGACGTCCGCGGATTTGCCCCGGCGCCGGCGCATCAGCGGCAGGCCGTCGACCGGCTCGAGCGCGCGGATCAGCACCGCGGCCGGCCAGCCCTCCGACTCGGTCACCGCGTTCACCAAATAGTGGATGCCGTAATTGAGGTAGACGTAGGCGATCCCGGGAGGACCGTAGAGCGGCGCGTTGCGCGCCGTCGGCCCCGGCGCCGCATGGCACGCCGGATCGCTCTCGCCGATGTAGGCCTCGGCTTCGACGATCGTCCCCGCCGCGATCCCGGCGCGGGTCTCGTGCACCAGGACCTTGCCGATCAGATCCTTCGCGACCTCGAGCGTGGGGCGTTCGTAAAAGTCGCGCGAAAGGACGTGCCCCGACGAAGCGCCGGGAGGCGGAGTGGCGCGACGTCGGGTCACCGCGACTGAATTCTCGCGAGAGCGCGCTTGGCCGCGGACGCGACTTCCGGATTCGGATCCTTCGCGGTTTCGGTGAGCGCCGCCACCGCCGACTCGTCGCCGATCGCGCCGAGGACGTCGGCGAACGCCGCGCGCAGCTCGCGATCCGGCTCCTGCAGCCGCGGGAGGAGCGTCGGCGCCGCCGACGGCCCGAGCTCGACGAGATATTCCTGCCCCTGTGCCGTCACCTTCGGCGAGTTCATCAGGTCGGCGATGCGCGGCGCGTACGGGCGTCCAAGCTTCTGCAGCGCGAACGCGCTCGCCATCCGCACCATCACCGACTCGTCGGCGTTCACGTTGCGCTCGAGCGCGTCGATCGACTCGGCGTCGCCGGCGCGGCCGAGGCCTTCGGCCGCGGCGCGTCGAATGTAGGCGTCCTTGTCGGCAAGGCGCTCCCTGAAGACCGGCACGCTGCCCGACGAGGCGATCTGCGCCAGGCCGTCCAGCGCCGACCACGCGCCCTCGCCCTTCTTGTAGAACGCGAGCTGCTCGGTCAGCGTCGCGATTGCCCGCTGCTCGCGGATCGATCCGAGCGCGCGCATCGCGGCGAACCGCACTTCCGGCTGCGAGTCGTTGATCGCCTTGATCAGCGCGTCGCCGGCCGCGCTCACCTTCAGCCGCGCGATGACCCGCGCCGCCCCGGAGCGGACCGGCGCGTCGTAGGAATCGAGGGCCTTGATCAGCCGCTGCGTCTGCTCCGCTGTCAGGGGCGCCCGGGCCAGGACGCCGGTCGCGTAGATCGCTTCCAGCCGCACTTACGGGTTGTCGTCGTCGACCGCCTGGAGCAGCGACGTGACGAGCTCCGGCGGCACCGGCCGGGGCCACACGACCAGCGGGCTGAGATCGAAGGCGCTGGCGGCAATGCCCGAGCGGCGCTGCTCGACGACGAAGCCGATCATCTTCTTGGTGCGGACGTCCTGGTCGATGAAGAAGCCGAGCTCGGCGGCAATCGCCTCGAGCTGGATGTCGTCGAGCGGATCCAGCACCAGCGGCGCCATCGGCGCCACCGCTTCGGGATATTTCGCGTCGCGCAGCAGTCTGACGGCCGCCGCGCGCTGCTTCGGATCCGGGTTCCGCAGGTTGCGGACGACATCGTCGAACCGGATCTGCTGCGCGGAGGGCACGGCGACTGCGCCGGCGACGGCGAGCGCCAGGAAAATGCGGGGTTTAATTCGCATACGCGTTGGATCGTCCGGTCGCCAGCACGTCGCGCAGGTAGCGGCCGGTGTGCGATTCGGGGATCTTGGCCACCTGCTCGGGCGTGCCGACGGCGACGATCTGGCCGCCTTCCTCGCCTCCCTCGGGGCCGAGATCGACGATCCAGTCCGCGGTCTTGATGACGTCGAGGTTGTGCTCGATGACCAGCAGGCTGTGGCCGGCCTGAAGCAGCTTCCTGAACGCTGCCAGCAGCTTCGCGATGTCGTCGAAGTGCAGGCCGGTCGTCGGCTCGTCGAGGATGTAGAGCACGCGGTCGCCGGTCT
>Ga0134128_10010941_pt1 | contig 10861 bp, 8 predicted proteins | sample KB31754_FD_96462 | JGI IMG/M metagenome (GOLD analysis project Ga0134128, IMG submission 96462) | Terrestrial soil microbial communities with excess Nitrogen fertilizer from Kellogg Biological Station, Michigan, USA - KB3-175-4 | ecosystem: Environmental > Terrestrial > Soil > Unclassified ...
GCGCCCGTCAATGCGTTCACGCTGTGGAAGCCCGACGCCGTGCGGGTCACGCGCGGGGAGTCCGAGCTAGGCACCTATCACAAGACCGAGAAGAGCTACCGCACCTTCTGCCGGGCGTGCGGCGGGCATCTCTTCACCGTGCATCCGAAGCTCGGCGTGACCGACGTCTATGCGGCGACGATTCCGTCGTACCGCTTCGTGCCGGCAGTGCACGTCAACTATGCGCAATCCGTTCTGCCCATGCGCGACGGCCTGCCGAAGATGAAGGACATGCCGAAGGAAATGGGCGGATCCGGCGAAACGTGCCGCGAATGAGTGTGAGGTCGCGAAAAGCGCCGCGGTAGCGGCGCGCGTTCGACGTCGGCGCATGCCACAATGAGCGCCGATGAAGGTGTGCGTTTACGGCGCGGGTGCGATCGGTGGCTACCTCGGCCTCCAGCTCGCGCGTGCCGGTGCCGACGTGAGCCTCGTCGCGCGCGGCGCGCACCTCGAGGCCATGCGCGCGCAGGGCCTGCGGCTGCTGATCGACGGGCACGAGTACGTCGAGCGCATCCGATGCACGGACGCGCCAGCCGACCTCGGCGTTCAGGATTGCGTGATCGTCGCGCTCAAAGCGCATTCGATTGCGCAGGCGGTCTTGCCGATGCTGCCGCTGCTTCGTGCCGACACGATGATCGTCACCGCAAGCAATGGCTTGCCGTACTGGTTCTTCGACGTGCCGGGCGTGCCGTATCACGGCCTGGCGCTCACGAGCGTCGATCCCGGCGACGTGCAGCGCACGCACCTCGGTTACGCGCGTGCGGTCGGCTGCGTCGTATTGCCGGCGACGCAGATCGTGGCCCCGGGCGTAATCCGCCACGAGCACGGCAACAAGTTTCCGATCGGCGAGCCCGATGGCGCGCGCACGCCGCGAATCGAGCAGTTGCATGAACTGCTGACGGGTGCGGATTTCGACGCCCCGATCCGCACGGACATCCGCAACGAAATCTGGCTCAAGCTCTGGGGCAACCAGTGCCTCAATCCGGTCAGCGCGTTGACCGGCGCGACGGTCGACGTGGTCGCGTCCGACCCGGGCTCGCGTGCGGTGCTGCTGGCAATGATGCGCGAGGCGAGCGCGATCGGCGAGCGGCTCGGCCTCGCGCTTCGCGTCGATGCGAAGCGCCGGCTCGACGGTGCCGCGGCGCTCGGGCCGCACAAGATGTCGATGCTGCAGGACCTCGAGCGCGGCCGGCCGATGGAAGTCGAGGCGCTGGTCGGCGTGATCGGCGAGCTCGCGCACGTGACCGGCATTGCGACGCCGACCGTGGATGCGGTGCTCGCGCTGATCAGGCTTCGCGCTACGCGGCCTGCATCGCCGGCGCCGGCGACTCGACCGCCTGCTGCTTCTGAAGCCAGCGGAGGCGCATCGGCATGATGACGAATTTCGCGAGCAATCCGGCCGCAATGCCCATGATCGCCCCCACCCAAAGTACGGCGACCCAGCTGCCGGTCGTCGCCTTCAGAACGCTGGCGAGGGGGACAAGAAGCGAAGCGGTGCCCTTTGCCGTGTACATGAAGCCGTTGTTGGCGCCCGCGAACTTCGAGCCGAACGTGTCGCCGACGACCGCCGGGAAGATCGAGAAGATCTCGCCGTAGCAGAGGAAGATCATCGGCGCGAAGATCAGGAAGCCGATGGGGGCGCGACCGAAATACATGAGTCCCAGCTGCGCGACGCCCGACAGCAGGAACACGAGCAGCATCGTGTTTTCGCGGCCGATGTGATCCGAGATCCACCCGGTGAGCGGACGCGTGAACCCGTTGGCCAGGTTGTCGATCACGAGCGTGATCGTCAGGAGCGGCATCGTGGCGCTCAGGATCGAAATCGGCACCTTCGCAATGCCGTAATCGTTGGCGATCGGCGCGACCTGCGCAGCGGCCATCAACCCGCCTGCGGCGACGAGCACGAACGCGAGGTAGAGCAGCCAGAAGACCGGCGTGCGCATCATCTCGCCCGGCGTGTAGTCGCGCTTCGTGGTCGGATTCGCCCTGGACGAGACTGCGGCGAACTTGCCGATCGGCGGGCGTATCAGGAATAGCGACACGACGAAAATCACCGCGCCTTGGATCAGTCCGAACGTGAAGAACGCCGACTGGTAGCCGCTCGACCGGATCATGCCGGAGATCGGGATGACGGTCAGCGCGGCACCGGCGCCGAATCCCGCGGCGGTCAGCCCGGCGGCGAGGCCGCGCTTGTCCGGGAACCACTTCAACGAGTTTGCGACACAGGTTCCGTAAACGCAGCCGGCGCCCACGCCCGCGACGATCGCCGAAAAGTAGAGCATGCCGAGCGAAGTCGCATACGAATTCATCACCCACGAAAGCCCGGCCAGGACGCCGCCGACGAGCACGACCGGCCGCGGACCGAACTTGTCCATCAGCCACCCTTCGACCGGCACGAGCCACGTCTCGGTCAGCACGAAGATCGAAAAAGCGACCTGGATCTCGGCTGTGGTCCAGTGCATCTTATCGTGCATCGGGTTGACGAAGAGCGTCCATCCGTATTGCAGATTCGCGACCATCGCCATGCAGACGATGCCGATCACGAGCTGCAGCCAGCGGTAGGATTGCGGCCGGCTCGTTGCAGCCGATTGGTTGCTCGCTCTTGCTTCCATCGAGTCCTCCTTCGGAATATCGGTCCGCTTCCGCCGATCGGTCGTGCGAGTTGCCGTGCCGCTTTCGACTGGACACAATCTCGCGCGAGGCATCATTGCGCGTACTCTGCCCGACCGTTTGCCGGGCAACATACGCCGCCTAGCTTGCGTGAACCTTGCAACCGGAATCGGATCCCGGCTCATGCGCCTGCTTCTCGTCGAAGACGATCTCGAGCTCGCCAACGGTCTCGTGCATGCACTCGCGCAATCGGGCTATACCGTCGATTCGGTGCAGCGCGGCGGGGATGCGCTCACCGCGTGCGCGACGACGGCCTACCAGCTCGTCGTGCTCGATCTCGGCTTGCCCGACATCGACGGCGTCGAGGTATTGCGCCGCCTTCGCCGCGACGTCATGACGATGCCGGTGCTGATCCTCACCGCGCGCGACGACGTGCAGCATCGCGTCATGGGTCTCGATGCGGGTGGCGACGATTACCTGTCGAAGCCCTTCGACGTCGCCGAGCTCGAGGCGCGCATCCGCGCCCTGCTGCGCCGTGGCGATCCGACCGGCGCGACGCTGCGACTCGGTGCACTCGCGTTCGAGCCGGCGGCGCGGCGGCTGGCCGTTGCGGGCGTCGAGGTGGAGCTGACGGCGCGCGAGCTCGGTGTCGTCGAGCTCCTGATGCGACGGCCGGGACGCATCGTCAGCAAGAAGCAGATATTCGATTCGGTCTACGGCGACGAGCACGATTCGGGGCTGTCGAACGTCGAGGTGCTGGTGAGCCGCGTGCGCCGCAAGCTCGCCGCGGCCCACGCCGGCGTCGGCATTCGCGTCTTTCGTGGCATGGGATATCGGCTCGAGCTTGCGAATGCGCGCGATGCGAACCCGGTTTAGTCTTCGCCGACGGCTGCTCGCCCGGCTGTGGATTCCGCTCGCCGGACTGTTCCTCGGTGCGGCGCTGCTGTCGTTCGCCGTCGCGCTGCATTTCGGCGATCGCGTTCATGACCGCTGGCTTCTCGATTCGGCGATGACGCTGTCGACGCAGCTTCGCGCGACGGCCGACGGTGTCGCGCTCGACATGCCGCCTGCGGCGATCGAGATGTTCGAGTGGGACAGCATCGATCGGATCTACGGCGAGGTCATCAGCGCGACCAACGGGAGACTCTTCGGCAACGCGCAGATTCCCGCGACGGACGAGCGGCCGGCGGTCGGTCACCCGCGTTACTACGATGCGACGATCGACGGCGTCGGCGTGCGTGCCGTCGAGGTCGTCGTGCCGGGCCCGGACGGCATGCGCGCACCGGTCACGATTCGCGTTGCCGAGACACGCGGGAAGCGCCATGCACTGATCGGCGAGGTCATGTCACTGCTCGTGCCGCTGCAGGCGGCGATCCTCTGCGCAGCTGCTGCGATCATCTGGTTCGCCGTGCGCTCGGGACTCGCCGGTGTCGACGACGTCGCCTCGCGCCTGTCGCGCTACGATCCCGTGCATCTTGCGCCGCTGCCCGACGCCGACGCGGCGCCGTCCGAGATCCGGCCGCTGGTCGTGGCGATCAACGCACTGATCCAGCGCCTTGCCGACGCGCGCGGCGCGCAGCAGCGCTTCGTCGCCAACGCCGCGCATCAACTGCGCACGCCGCTCGCCGCGCTGCAAGTGCAGACCGAGCGCGCGCTGCGCGAAACCGATCCCGAGCATCATGCGGAAGCGCTCGCGCACGTGCTGAAGGCGGTGACGCGGATGCGCCGCGTCACGCAGCAGATGCTCGCGTTGACGCGGTCCGACGCGACGGTCGCCGACACGCTGTCGATGCACGCGGTCGATCTCGGCGAAGTCGTACGCGACGAGCTGCAGTGCTGGGCCGATGCGGCCGTCGCGCGCGACATCGATCTCGGCTACGAAGGCGCCGAGAGCGGACCGATGACGCGCGGTGAGCCGCGGCTTTTGCGCGAGCTCGTGGGCAATCTCGTCGACAACGCGATTCGCTATGGCGACGAAGGCGGTGAGGTGACGGTGAGCGTCGGCGCGAATCCGACGCGGATCGCTGTGTGCGACAACGGACCCGGCATCGATCCCGCCGAACGCACGCGGGTGCTCGATCCGTTCTATCGGTCGCCGGGCAGCAGCGGCGATGGTTGCGGCCTCGGACTTACGATTGCGCACGAAATCGCCGCGCGGCACGGGGCCAGCCTCAAGATCGGCGGGCATGGATCGCGCGGAACGCGCATCGAAGTCGTGTTCGCCGACGCCGCGAGCGGAAGCTGATTCGCGGCGCGATGCGGCGCGTGCATCAACCGACGTCCAGCGGCTCGTCGCCCGCGATGCCGTGCACGTTGTGGCGCAGCCGTTCCTCGTCGAGGTCGAGGTCGCGCTCGACGCGGCGGCGGATGTCATCACTGACTTCGCCGCTGCGCAGCATCTGGTTCAGCCGCTTGCGCTGTGCGGCGACGAGCGCGAGCTCGACGCGATGCATGCCCGCGGCCGTCTCGAAGCGCTCGCCGTCGTGCGCGGCCTCGCCCTCGAGCTGCTTGATCCGAAGCTCCTCGCGGTTGCGCCACGGCGCGACGACATCCTCGGGCAGATGCTCGCCCTTCGCGGCGGCATCGAGCGCGGCCAGTGCCGCACGCGCCGCCTGCACGCGTGCGTTGATCTCGCGTTCGTTGCGCGTGCGCAGTTCGGCGCGGCCGAGCTTGTCGAGCCGGAGCTTGCGCAGCACCCACGGCAGCGTCAATCCTTGCGCGACGAGGGTCACGACGATCACGACGAACGTCAGTACCAGCACGTCGACGCGACGCGGGAACGGGATGTCCGAGGCGAGGGCGACCGGAATGCTGAGCGCCGCCGCAAGGCTCACGACGCCGCGCACGCCGGTGAACGCGATGACGAACGGCATCCGCCAGTTGGGCGCCGGGTCGCGTGCGGCGATGGCCGCAAAGAGCCAGCGCGGCAGATAGGTCGCGAGGAACACCCAGAGGAAGCGCACGCCGATCACGACGCCGCTGACGATCAGACCGTTCACCGCGAGATGCGACAGCACCGGCGCAGCGAGCCCGGCGGCGACGGTGCGCGCCTGCAGGCCCGTCAGCAGGAAAATGACGCCGGTGATCACCGTGTTGACGACGTCCCAGAAGAACAGCGCCTGCAGCCGCGTATTCGAGCGGATCAGCGCGACGCCTGCAAAGCCCACGTAGAGACCCGACACGACCGTTGCAAGCACGCCCGATCCCCCGAGGGCGTGCGGCGGCCAGAACGCGGCGAACGGCGTCAGGAACGACAGCAGCACCTCGAGCCGCGGCTCGGCTGCGAGGTGACGCAGTCGAAGGATCACGTAGCCGACGACGAATCCCCAGGCAGTCTCGCAGATCAGCACCAGCGCGAAATCGCGAACGGCGGCAGGCAGCGAGAAGTGCCCGGTGGACACGGCGGTGAGCGCGAGGTTGAAAAGGATCAGCGCCGTCGCGTCGTTGACGAGGCCTTCGCCCTCGAGGATCGCCATGATGCGGCGGGGAATGCTCAGCCGTTCGGCGACGGCGAGCGGCGCGACGACATCGGGTGGCGAGACGATCGCGCCCAGCATGAACCCGACGCCGAGCGGGAATCCCAGCAGCCAGTGCGCTGCGCCGGCGACGGCGACCGTCGTCACGACGACGCAGCCGATCGCGAGCAGCAGGATCGGACGCAGGTTGCCGCGAAACGCCTGCCAGCTCATCGTGAACGCGGCGAAATAGATGAGCGGCGGCAGCAGCACGAGCAGCACCAGGTCGGGCTCGAGCGTGATCGAAGGAACCCACGGCATCAGCGCGAGCGCGATGCCCGCGACGACGAGCAGGATCGGAGGCGGCAGATGTACTCGCGACGCGATCCACGCGACGCCGCCGACGATCGCGAGCAGCGTCGCGACCGTGTAGAGGATTTCGGTCATGGATGCGCCGGCCTGCGCGTCGCGACGGCGACGCAGGCAAGTATCGCGGGCGCGAAGCGACCCGCGACCGGCGGCCGACGAGCGCGCTGGGGCGCCGCCGCGGCTAGGAGGACTTCCTCGATGCCTTCTTCGCCGACGACTTCTTCTTCGACGATTTCCTTGCGGCCGACTTCTTCGACGATTTCCTTGCGGCGGACTTCTTCGACGATTTCCTTGCGGCCGACTTCTTCCACGATTTCTTCGCAGCCGACTTCTTCGACGACTTCCTCGCAGCCGACTTCTTCGACGACTTCTTCGCAGCGGTCTTCGACGCCCGGTTCGGATTCGGCGGCACCTTCGCGCCGGCACGCCGCGCTTCGGAGAGACCGATCGCGATCGCCTGCTTGCGGCTCTTCACCTTCTTGTGCGAGCCGCCGCTCTCGAGCTTGCCCTCCTTGCGCTCGTGCATCACCTTCCTGACCTTCGCCTGCGCCTTCTTCCCGTACTTCGCCATGTCGTTCCTCCGTTACGCCAGGGACGGTGCTTCGCGATGTCACGCCCGCCATGTTCGCACGTCCGCGGGCAAAGCGGCGGACCGATGACGGCAAAGCCGATGCTGCCGGGCGATCGGCGTCGAGCCTATCGGCGCAGCGGCCGAATCCTGGTAGGAACAGGCCTACCGCGCGGTTTGCGGCGCGCGCGTGCAACGCTGCGTCGCGTGGGGTAACCTTCGGCGTCGACCGGACGGAACCGCCATGAACGCCGCTCATCACGCCTTCATCGCCGCGCGCGATTTTCTGCTCGCCCATCGCACCGATCACGACATCGCGGTGCGCGACTTTCGCTGGCCCGTGCTCGACAAGTTCAACTGGGCGCTCGATCACTTCGACGTCATGGCCGCCGGCAACGACGCGCCGGCGCTCTGGATCGTCGGCGACGACGGCAGCGAGCACAAGCGGTCGTTCCGCGAAATGTCCGAGCGCTCGGCGCAGGTCGCGAATCACCTGCGCGCACTCGGCGTGCATCGCGGCGATCGGATATTGCTCATGCTCGGCAACGAGGTCGCGTTATGGGAGACGATGCTCGCGGCGATGAAGCTCGGCGCCGTCGTCATTCCGGCGACGGCGCTTCTCACGCCCGCCGACCTTCGCGATCGGATCGACCGCGGCAACGTCCGGCACGCCATCGTCGCCAGCGCACATGCGCCGAAGTTCGCCGACGTACCGGGCGACTACACACGGATCGCCGTGGGGCCTCCCGTATCGGGATTCGCCAATCACGACGACGCCGCTGCGTTTGCGCGCACGTTCGCGCCGGACGCGCCGACGAAGGCGACCGATCCGCTGCTGCTCTACTTCACGTCGGGCACGACGTCGAAGCCGAAGCTCGTGCTTCACACGCACCAAAGCTATCCGGTCGGGCACCTGTCGACGATGTACTGGATAGGCCTCATGCCGGGTGACGTGCACCTCAACATCTCGTCGCCGGGTTGGGCGAAGCATTCGTGGAGCTGCGTGTTCGCCCCGTGGAACGCCGGCGCGTGCGTGTTCATCTACAACGCCGCACGCTTCAATGCAAAGGGACTGCTGGACACGGTCGGGCGGTGCGGTGTCACGACGCTTTGCGCGCCGCCGACCGTATGGCGTCTGCTGATCCAGGAAGACCTCGCCGCGTATCGCGGACGTTTGCAGATCCGCGAACTCGCCGGTGCCGGCGAGCCGCTCAATCCCGAGGTCATCGAGCAGGTGCGCGATGCATGGGGCATCACGCTGCGCGACGGTTACGGGCAGACCGAGACGGCCGCGCTGCTCGGCAATTCGCCGGGCCAGCCGCTGAAGCCCGGATCGATGGGGCGGCCGTTGCCGGGCTATCGCGTCGTGCTGCTCGATGTCGACGGGCACGAGGGCGACGACGGCGAAGTGTGCCTCGATCTTCGCGAGCGCCCGCTCGGGCTGATGCGCGGCTACGAGGACAGCGCGGAGGCGACTGCACGCGCGATGCGCGGTGGTTATTACCACACCGGAGACATGGCGACGCGCGATGCGAACGGCTACGTGACGTTCGTCGGCCGCGCCGACGATGTCTTCAAGTCGTCCGATTATCGGATCAGTCCGTTCGAGCTCGAAAGCGCGTTGCTCGAGCACGAGTGCGTGACCGAAGTGGCCGTCGTGCCGAGTCCCGATCCGGTGCGTCTCGCGATTCCGAAGGCGTTCGTGACGCTCACGCCGGCGCGCGCGCCGAGCCGCGAGCTCGCGCAGGACATCCTCGCGTTCGCGCGACGCGAGCTTGCCGCGTACAAGCGCGTGCGACGCATCGAGTTCGTGACCGAATTGCCGAAGACGCTTTCGGGAAAGATTCGCCGCGTCGAGCTACGCAACCAGGAGGCGTCACGGCGCGCGCGCAACGAGCGCGTGCAGCACGAATTCTTCGAAGAGGACTTCCCGGACCTGAAGCGCGATTGAATCGACGTTGCAGGCGGAGCAACGACCGCGTCTTGCGTCTTCGTTCAGTTCGCACGGATCTGGAAATTGTGCGTTCGCAGGCGGGCACATTTGCCGACTGCGAGGGCCTCTTATCGGACGCGTTCGGACAACGGTTTCGTGCGTGCGCAGCGCGGTCGTTCGCGCATTCCACATGGCATGCCGCGTGCTGCCTTGCCTTTCGTGACTCGCGTGCGCGTTTGCGCACTTCGATCAACGAACGACGTGGAGGCAGCATGAAGCATTGGCAGTCGAAGGCGCTCGTCGCAGCGCTGGCATTTGGCGCCGCTGCGGCAGCAGGCGCACAACCGGCGACGACGGTCGAGCCGGGCGGTACCGTTCACGCAGCGCCGCCCGCAGTGGATGCCACGGGGCACGTGATCTCGCCGGCCGGCACCGTCAACAGCCGTGAATGCACCGGGCTTGTCGGCGAACGGATGACCGAGTGCATCCAGCGGCAACGATCGGGAATGGCGCGCGGGGGCGGAACGGGTAGCGGTCAGGGCAACGGCAACGGCGCGACAGGCGCGGCCGGACCCAACGGAAATGCGGGAACGACGGGACCGAGCGGCACCGGCACGCCGGGCTCGGCTACCGGTGGCATGGGCGGACCGAGCGCGGGCACATCGGGTAATGCGGGCACCGCGGGCACCGCGGGTGCCGGCGGCACCGCAGGCGCAGGAGTGGGCGGTACGGCCGCAGGAGTGGGCGGTACGGCGGGTGCAGGAGTGGGCGGTACGGCGGGCGCAGGAGTGGGCGGTACGGCGGGTGCAGGCGGAACGGCAGGTGCAGGTGGCACCGCTGGCGCCGGCGGCACCGCAGGCGCGGGCGCAGGTACCGGCGGTGCAACCGGGGCCACCGGCGGCGCAGCCGGAGCAGGCGCGGGCGGCAGTGCCGGGACGGCCGGCGGCGCCGGCACGGGTGGTAACGGAGGCGGCGGCTGACGCTTTCGCGGCTCGAGGGGATACGAGGCAGCGGAGGTTCGCTGCCTCGTTGCATTCCGGCTCGTGGCGTCCGCGACTCGCCACGATCGTCCGCGATGGCAGCGCGCGATGCACAGCGCACCGCGGCGCGCCGACCCGCACCGGCATAATGCGCGCGGGTTGGAGGCCTGCGCGCTTCCGGTATACGATCGGGTAGGCCGCGCGCGACCGCGCGTTTCGGCTTCCCGAACGCTTCACCGACCCAATTGCTCCATGCGAAGGGGATGATCCCGCAATGATGAAATCCGGAATCGTTTCGTGGCTTGCGGGCGCCCTGCTCGCGGTGTTCCTCGCATCGCCGGCGGCCGCACAACCGACGGGCAAGCTCGTGCTCTATACGTCGCAGCCCGACCGCGACGCGCAGCGGACCGTCGAGGGCTTCCGGAAGAAGAATCCCGGCGTCGAGGTCGAGATCTTCCGCTCCGGCACGACGGAGGTGATGAGCAAGCTGATGGCGGAGATCGCGGCAGGCGCGCCGCGTGCCGACGTGCTGCTGATCGCCGACGCGCTGTCGATGGAGAAGCTCAAGGCGGCGGGCGAGCTCAAGGCGTATCCCGACGCCGATGTACGCGAGTTGCCGCCGGACGCGTACGACAAGGGCAAGACGTACTTCGGCACGAAGATCATCACGACCGGCATCATCGTGAACCGGCAGGCGACGATGAAGCCTCGATCGTGGAACGACCTCGTCAAGCCCGAAGCAAAGGGCCAGGTCGCGCTGCCGAGCCCGCTCTATTCGGGCGCCGCAGCGATTCATATGGCGGCGCTGCGCGGCGATCCTGCGATTGGTAAAGATTACTACGGGAAGCTCGCGAGGAACGGCGCCGTCGCATTGCGCGGCAACGGCGCGGTGCTGAACGCGGTCGCC
>Ga0134128_10010942_pt1 | contig 10861 bp, 8 predicted proteins | sample KB31754_FD_96462 | JGI IMG/M metagenome (GOLD analysis project Ga0134128, IMG submission 96462) | Terrestrial soil microbial communities with excess Nitrogen fertilizer from Kellogg Biological Station, Michigan, USA - KB3-175-4 | ecosystem: Environmental > Terrestrial > Soil > Unclassified ...
ATTTGGAGATAAAATTGTTCCTGATACTCCATTTCTTACTGAATCACGAACCCCAGTGACATCGCTTACAATTGACGGTGTCCCACATGCAGCGGCTTCTGTTACCACCATCCCCCATCCCTCTTTTACCGATGGAAGAAGAAGTGCCCATGCCTCTTGCATGTAAGCAATTTTTATATCCCCTGTTGTTCTGGAAAGAAAAAAATTATCTTTATTGACAAAAATAACATGTTTTTCCAACTTAAGCTTCTTCGCTAAATTTTCCAAGTTTTTTTCTTCTGGACCATTCCCTATGATAGCAAGTTTACTATCTGGGTATTCATTTCTTAGAATTTCTAATGCTTCGATACAAAGTGCTGCTCTTTTCATTTTGACAAGCCTTGCCACAAAAAGGAAAAGAGGCATCTTGCTTTTTTTGTTTCCTGGAACATATCTTGTATGATCCAGTCCCATTGGAAATATTTCGATATTTTTTTCTGGAATTCCAAACTGCATCAAGTCATTCTTTGTACTATCTGAATAGCAAATAACTTGAGTATTTTTATAAGAAAAATACTCAAGTCGCTCTAACAGATAAGAGATTAAAGAGATAGGCCAAGGCAGTTCATAGAAAAGAACTTCTTGAGCTAATTGATTGACATACATCACTCGATTTTTTTTGGGAACATAAAGTGAAGTCTGCCAACAAATAGTGTTCACCATATCAATAACTTTATCAGGTTTTTTCTTCAGACTTTTATAATATAGATATGCATGAAAGTAAACAGTGAGAGGACTCCCTCTCCTGATAATTTGTACTCCCTCTATCATCTCCTCTGCTAAAGCATGAGGAAAACTTCTTGAGAGATATGTTACACGATGGCCTTCTTTTACTAAACGTTTAGCAAACTCAAATGCAATAACTTCAGCTCCACCTTTTGCGGGATTTCTAATATCTTTCCAGTTCAGTATCAAAATGTCCATTATTGCCAAAAATGCTTATGTGAGGTAACCCATTGATAAAGTTTTGCTACTCCTTCTTCTACGTTTACTTGTGGTTCCCATCCAAATTCTTTTTTTGCTTTTCTAATATCTGCAATAAATATTGGTTGGTCCCCCGGCCGCCAATCAGCAGTATTAGTTTTTATTTTTTTACCAAAGAGCTTTTCTAAAATAGGTTTGAATTCTACCCAAACAGAGAGTGTATTTTGAGCTCCTCCCCCAATGTTATATATATGTCCTTTTGTCCTTTCAATATGCGCTGCTGCCATTTCATATGCTTTGACTAAATCCTCAACGTAGAGCAAGTCCCTTACTTGTTTACCATTTCCATAAATGGTAATGTTTTTACCTTGCGCCAAAGCAATCAAAAACCAAGCAACCCACCCTTGATCTTCAACACCAAACTGTCTAGGTCCATAGATACAGGACTGTCTAAAAACAATGGTATTGAGTCCATATATTCTACTGTAATCTCGAACATACTGGTCTGCTGCACCTTTGCTGCAACCATAAGGAGAGTGAAAATCAACGCCTCTTTCCTCGGAAACTCCTTCAGGCATATTTTTAAACGTATATCGTGTTTTTGTCTCACTAACAGAGAGATCTTCTAACCCTCCGTACACTTTATTGGTTGAACTGTAGATAAAAATTGGTTTTTCTCCTGTCATCCGAACTGCTTCAAGAGCATTAAATGTCCCGAGGGCATTGACTTCAAAATCTTCCCGAGGATTGACAACAGAGGTTGTGACAGCAACTTGACCGGCAAGATGAAGAATAAGGTATGCTCCTCTCATTTCCTCTGCTATCTTTTTGACATCTTTCGTTACATCGCCCTTTACAACGGTTAGGCCTTGTTTAAAGTTTTCCTTTAGCCACTCGACATTTAGCTTGCTTCCTTTACGTGAGAAATTATCAAAAATTGTTACATTGTAGCCTTTTTTAAGAAAATAATAAGCAGCATTTGAACCGATAAAACCTGCTCCGCCTGTAATAAATACTTTCTTTTTCATAAACAACAACAATGATTATAACATCATTCTTAAGAACATTCTATTGAGTTTAGACAACGTTTATTCTGAAGTTAAGCTCTGGATCAAATTTCCATTTTCTCTTGCTTTTACTGTCATAGTAATGTAGCATTCTGAGTCGATAAAAAACAGCTATTGTATCCCAAACCATAAGGGACACAATTCTCCAAAAGCTTTTTGAGGTAATTGAAGACCACGTAGCATACTTTAATTCAATCGGCGCTTCTTGTATATTGCTATATCCTAAATAATTGGCAACAGAGAGAATCTCTATATCAAAGGCAAATTGCTTGACAATGAGACGCGGCATAACATCTTCCAAAACCTTCCTCCGAAACATTTTCAGTCCAACCTGAGTATCAGTAATAGAAAGTCCGAAAAGTGTTTTGACAAGGGTCCTATACCCCCAAGACAACACTTTTCTCTGCCAGGGATATGAGACTGCGGAGAGTGGATGGAGTTTGGAACCAATCACGATATCTGCACGATGCTTTTCCATCTCATCCAACATAATCTGTATACTTCTGGGGTGTAAGTCCATCCCTGCATCCAAAAAAGCAATAATGGTGCCTTTTGCATGTGCCATGCCATACCTTACAGCATATCCTTTACCATGGTTATGCTCATATCCTACGACTTTTACTTTAGAAAGTTTTGCATTCTTTAAAATATCCTCTGTTTTGTCTAACTTCCCATCTAGGACAACAATTATTTCATATGGCATATCAAGAGCTGACAAGGAACCGGCAATGCGAGTTATATCTTTTTTTATAGTTTTTTCTTGCTTGTAAGCAGGGATAACCAGGGAGAGAAGCTGTTTAGCTGGTTTTTTTAGATAAGGCATACAATTTATAGTAATATAACAAAAGTAAAAGCAGAAGTCCAAAGGAAGTTATAATTGATACCTCAATAACACTGGCAAAATTAGTATGGAAAAGAGAAATCCCAATAGCCTGAGAGAGCGCACCTAGTCCTACTAGAATAACCACCTCTGTATGTTTGAGAGACAGGAAAAAGTTGACAAAAACATTCAGGATAGAAAAAAGGCATAAAAAGATTCCGTACCAACCAATATAGGGAGCAATAGCAACATACCCTTTTCCGCCTAACAAAATGCTCACTGCAATAGTGGGAAAAAGAAAATAGAAAACAGTAATGGCAACTGATGGCAGCAAAACAAGAGAGGTAGCAACAAAGAAAAGGCTATGAAAGTTCCTTTTTTCTTCATGTCTCTTAATAACTAGTGGAAACATAACAGCAGTAATAGGAGCCGTAAAGTAAAAAATAACTCGCCCAACAAGTGAAAGCCCTGAATAGAGTCCTGCATTGTCTCCTGAAAAAAAGTGTTTTACCAGTAACACGTCAGTTGAGGTAAATGAGGAAAGGGCAAAAAAGGCGACAAGTGTAGGGAGCGCGTAGACAATAATTTCTTTAAGAGCAATGGTTCTATCTGTATGTGTATTGAAAATAAAACGTTTCAGAGGATAAAAGCCAAGAATAAAACCAACAAGAAGAGATAAGAGAATTGCCCATAAGATTCCACCCACTTGGTACCCCAAAAGCACCAAAATAACACCCACCGTTAATTTAATAATGCTTCCTAGGGATGTCACAACCGAAATAAATCCAAACTTAAGCAGACTCTGAAGAAATGCTGAATTAACAATACTGATATAGGAAACAGCAACTATTGTCCCTACTAAAACAATATAGCCCGTATTGGCGATATGTAAAAATTGCTTGAGATATCCATTCCCCAATAAAAACCCTACAAACATAAAGATGGCAACAATAGACAAAAATGACAGCATATGAAGATAAAAGCCAGAAGCTTTTCCCTCTTCTTTTTTTGCTAAATAGCTTGATGCAAATCTGACAATAACAGGAGACAAGGATTGGGCTGGAATCGTGGCAAGGGTAAAAAGAGATATAAGCGCTGAGTACTCACCATACGCGCTATAGGAGATTTTCCGCACGACAAACAGATTAAAGAGGAAAGCAAATACATTGGCAACCATGGTACCGATAAAAAGCACCGAACTCCCGCTCACTAACTCATGAGTTAATATCTTCTTTGTATAATGAATTGCCTTTTCTTTCATAGGAATACAATAGCATATCCCATTTATTTATCCTAGGAAAGATTTGAGAAGAGAATGAGCAAAGAGAAGCTTATTTATAGTAAGGTTTACCTAGGCAGCTTTTCTAGTTCTGCTTCTTTTTTTAGCTTTTTTTCTCTCCTGATTAAACACTTTCATCGCTTCTTTTCTCTGTTCTGAATCAGAATAACTACTTCTAATCATAAGTTCTGCATAGTCTCGATCTAAGTAGGGATTCTCTGGCCCTACTTCTCGAGAAGTAGTTCTAGGGTATGCATCAACGGTTCGATCTGTTCCAATAAAATTGCTTGTATGTAAAGGATATGGGATTGGCTTGCTGGGATTAAGGGGAACATATTCTCTGCCATCAGGAATAAATGCAGCATGATGTCTCACTCTCATCTCCTGGCGTCTCTTTGTCCTATATACCAAATCTATCTCTGCCACTCTGCCACTCCCATTAAGTCCCATGAAAGAGCGGATAGCCGTTCGCATTGACTCACGTTCTGGGCTTTCTGCGCTAGGACGTATTCTCTGCATGAAAGAGAAAGCACCTTTTACTCCTAGAGATGATAATTCAATTACCATGAGCTCCGATCGTAACACTTCTATAGGTCTATGTCAATGATTAAGAGGAAAAATAATGCTAAATGATACCGAAAAATGCACCTTCTTCTCATATCAAATTGTTAATTAAAACCTCGTTATAAATTTCTCACAAAATTCCTCCTGAGAAAGGCTCTCTACTGACAAATCAGAAAAGGTTATATCATGTGGGTAAAGGCTGAGTGAATATTTACTGCACACTTTGTCATTCTGGATAGTGTATATTGTTCCTCCGTCCCCAAGTTGGGCAATTGCCTCATTACCTTTTGAGAAAGAGAACTTTTTACAACTATCATCATAGAGCACTGTGCTCCCTTTTTGGATAGTGTTAATCCGGTTACAGGTAATAAAATGACTAGTACCAATAGAAAAAGTCCCAGCTCGATAATCATTCGCAGCTTTATCCTGGGTACTTTTATTTAGCCAGTTATTATAAAACATGTATTGTTTATACGGCGTCTTTGGATTGGCATTGATTACATACACACTTCCTTTTTGGAGGGACAGATAATGAGCTAATTCTCTCCCACTAAAGCTAAAAGATTCCGAATTATATAAGGGATCTTGGAGAAAATAGATGTTGAAAAAATTAAGCAAAAGAAGCGTATATATTGCAGCAATTGGGATCCACGAAAAACGGTACTTTGATATAACATACCATATACCCACACCGATAAAAATAATAAAGAGAGGTGCTAGAAGTAAGGAACGAATTGCATACGAATTCCCTACTGTACTCAAAACTGATGGAATCGGGGCAATAAGGACAATACCAGAAAGCAACAAAAGCACTTTCTTATTTTTCCTAAAAAGGACAGCAAAACCAACCAGCAGGAAAAAAGCATCAAGATAATAAAATACCCCCTGGTTCCAGAGCGTAAATTGAGCCTTTTCGTCTCCATGAAGGAAGAGAAAGTTGGGTGAAAATGTATTCATATACTTGTCTAGAGCATACTTTCCAAAGACAACATATTTATTGGAAAAAACTATCGTCAGAGGTGAATGAATAGAAAGCCTTCGTTCCGTATCTACCGTTGCAGTAATACTACTCAATTGAGGTGTTGCAAGCTCATTTAGTCTCGCTCCCGGCGTATGCAAAACAGAGAAAACATAGTAGCTAAAAAGAATAAGACATAAGGCAAAAACCGCTGTATATTGTTTTGCGTATTTCTTATTCTGATACCAAGCAAATGTAAAGATAATAAGTGTAAAGGGAAGAAAAAGGAGCTTTGTCCCAATATACGAATAGAAAGCACTAAAAAGGATAGGAAAAACCCACACTATTTTCCACCCTTTCAGAATAAGCGCCAGGTAACAAGCCAAAAGGAAGAAAAATATAGCAAGAGATGTGTCATATGCTGACCTTCCAAAAAAAATAAGCCAGGGATTACATGCAGCAACAAGCCCTACCAAATATGCCTCATTTTCTCCAATAAGTTTTTTTGTAATAAGATACAAAAGACCAACAATACCTGTTGAGAAAAGAACATAAATAAGTTTGGAAGTAAGTAAAGAGAGAGGGAGTGGACCAATAAGCCAAAATGTCATCAAAGGGGCAATTTCGGCCTGGGGGAAGCTGCTTTTGGGCGGCGTAAAAGTGAAGGGATTCCACGTATGGCTAATATCACTACCGCTTAAAAAAACGGATTTTGCATTGAGGAGATAATCTATTTCATCATTGCTTACCGCAGTCGGAACTCTATCTAGGAAAACTACACGAAGAGAAAAGGCTAAAAGCAAAATAAAGAAAAATAAGAGGAAGAACTTTTTTACCATACTCTATATCTTATGCTAATACTTTATATGTGAAGTAACAAGTAATAGCTATAGCACAAATAGCATTGTTTTTTTTTGGATTATGTGGTATATAGTAATTGAAAATATGGCCAAAAGATACTTTGATGCAGAACATCCCGCTGGACAAGGTGAAAGAGATGCAATGCCAATTGTTGTACTTCCTTCAAGCAATAAAGCTATCAGGTTTTTAACAAATGGAGATACCACAAAAGTAGCTGCGGGACCTTTTCTTCCAGGACATGACAGCCTCAGAAGAGCAGGAGAATTTATGGCAAGACATGATGGTATCTGGCCAACCCCTGAGGAACAACATGCTCTAGAAATGGATGGAAAAAGAAGAGCATTCCAGCAAGGTCTACCACTTTCTGAAGACCCTGAAAGTCCACAATCACGTAACTAAATACTCTGAGTTCTTCATGTTCTCAACTTCTTTGTATCCTCTTATGGATCTCCTGCTAAAAATGTCCCTGGATTAACCGGTATATCAATGACGCGTGTTTCAAAATGCAGAGGTTATATCAATAGTCAGAGACTCTGTAAAGATAGAAAATACTTCATGTTCTTAAGCAATTCTCTGCTTAGGGTTTTTCAACTCTATTAATCATAAATGCTACTGGTTCTTCCATATTTAAAGGTTTAATTTCAATTTCCGGATGTCTTGATTTGAAAACACGGAATATTTCATCAGCAAATGCTTGTCCCACAGTTGGTACTTTATCAAAGTCAAGTATGATTGTTTTAAATTTTTCTAATCCCGAAAGAATTCTACGTGCTTGGGAACGCGAGATATAGATAGTTCCCAATGTGTAAAGTTTTACTTTTACTTCTGTTTTATCGAATGCATACTCCTCTGGATCGGTTTGGTATTCTTTAAAAATATCATTCAGGTGTTTTTTTGAATTTATCGGCAATTGGAAGGTGACTCGTGTTCCCCGTTTTTTGCTTGGAATATTTTCAATAAAGACATCTTGAATTTTATTATCTACTCGCAATCGATATCCAAAACTTTCCAATATGAAAAGATCGCCTATTTTTGAGGTAAAAAAGATGCCTTCACCACTATGTGCTTGAGGAGCTGTAGTAGTTTTTCCTTTCAGCAAATCTTGTATAGCATCGAGTTCTGATTGCAACTTTTTTTTGTTCATAACGTTTCGAAAGACTCCAACACCATAATCCTCAACAATGAATTCAATGACTCCGTCTTTATTATGCAATTCAACAACAATATTCTTAGATTGTGAGTGATCAACAGCATTATTCAACATTTCTGTAAATGCATAAAAAAGTATACTAGCAATATTTTCTGGAAGATTCTTTATTATTGGTGATTGACTCTCTAATTCTTGATAGACAGTATCTTCACTTATTTTCCCGTTTTTTAGCTTTCTTGTGATACTAGTAAACAGTGCCGCAGCTTTTTCTGGCAAACTATAATAAATGAATTCTCCTGACCCTGCGCGAATTAAACGACCGGTACTAACCATTAAGCTTAAGACACTACTAATATACTGACGGGAAACTTTAAGCGATAATTTTCGCATAATGTCCGAAGTTCTAAACTTATCATTAGATCGTGCAAATTGTATTATTTGTTCTTGAATATCCATATAAGTAGTATAAAGCTTCCTAAATGGTGCTGTCAAGTATAAACTATTATGGTGTCAACAACGGTGTCAACTGACAAGATCTTCGCTGAAATATCATTGTGTCAACTATGCTTTTACTAAAAATTACCTACCTTTTTGACTTTTTACCCTCATGAAACATTGTTTCAGGCTAAATAACCTTCCTTATATGAAATAACTACTCTCTTTCTCTACATTGAGCACATTTTGCTCCCTGAAATTTTTATCTAAAGAGTTTACAATAATAATTGAGGATGATAAAACTACAATTTCTAGGAGCAACCGGAGTAGTCACGGGTTCTGGTTACTTACTTACCGGAGAAAAGGGAGAAACGATTCTTATTGACCTTGGTCTTTTCCAAGGAGTAGAGGATGAAGACACACTAAACAGTGCTCCCCTCCTGTTTGATGCCAAGACACTTGCGGGTGTCTTTTTGACTCACGCGCATCTTGATCATTGCGGAAGACTACCTCTTCTTATCAAAGCTGGTTTTAGTGGCAAAATCTATACAACAGAGGCAACCAAAATGATTGCAAACATTTCTCTTCTTGATGCAGCAGCAATACAATCCGAAGACAATAGGAATATGCCTTTGTATACGAAAGATGACGTTGAGCACCTCATGGAGAGAATAGAAACAATAGCCTATGATACTGCAGTACAAGTAGGAGAATTTCGTGCAACACTCAGAGATGCAGGACACATATTAGGCTCTGCTAGTATTGAGATAACTGATGGGGACAAAACTGTTGTCTTTAGTGGAGACCTTGGCTATACACCCGAGAACCTTATCCAACCGACTGAATATATTGCCCATGCGGATGCGGTTGTTATGGAGTCAACCTATGGGAATAGCACCCATCCCAAAGAAGATGCATCTCTTGTTTTGCAAAAGGAAATTGAAGCAATTGAGAAAACAGGAGGAGTGCTCCTCATCCCTGCATTTTCGATTGAACGAACGCAGGAGATACTCCATACGCTTAGCCATTTGGTAGAAAAGGGCATCCTTCCTTCTTCCCTGCCTATTTTTCTGGACAGCCCTATGGCAATTGAAGTAACAGAACTCTTTAAAAAATTTCCCAAACTCTACAGTAGTGACGTTGCTCACGACTCCCATCCTTTTGATTTCCCAAATCTCGTTTATACAAAAAGTGTTGCAGAAAGCAAACATATTCTTAAAGCCTATAACCCCAAAATCATTATTGCCGGAAGCGGTATGATGAGCGGAGGAAGAATTCTTCACCACTTAGATAACTACATTACCAAGCCGACAACACGAATTTTAATTGTTGGCTACCAAGCAGTTGGAACACTGGGACGCGATATTCAGGACGGGGCAAAGACGATCACATTGTATGGAGAGGAATTACCGGTGAGAGCAACTGTTACCAAACTTGAAGCATTTAGCTCCCATGCCGACCAGCCGTTACTTCTTGCATGGCTCAAACATATCCAGGGAGTAAAAAGAGTTTTCCTCACCCATGGTGAGGATCCTCAGCGTGAAGCACTTTCTCAGCGAATAAAAGAGGAGCTGCATATTCAAGACGTACTTTTACCAATTCCTGGCCAAACTGTGGAGATGAGTTAAGCCTTTAGTTTGTTATCTTCGCAAACTGGGGAGCCAGCTTTATTCGTTTTGGAGCAAAGCTGGGGAGATGCCATGATTTACTTCTCACTGTTTCTTCATCCAAAGACTGATTCCATGCCTTCACTATGCCAGACCGCCCGACATACCCTATGAGCTTTTTGTCATTATTGGGATCCACAACCAGCAATCTACCCACATCATGTTTGAGCATCTTTGCAACTGCTTCATGAAGAATCTCATCAGGATAAACTGTAATTACATTACGATTTCCCACATCTTCAACTAGTTGTGTACCGCGGGGATTTTTGTGTAATGATTTTTCAATATCATTTTTCGTGATAATCCCTGCAAGCTCACCATCTTTACTCAGAATTGGCAATCCTTGTCTGTTGGACAAACTTGTATCATGTTGCAGAAGATTGCTTAATGCTTTCATTGTTAGACCATAGGGGATAGTAGGCACATGTTTATCCATAATATCTTCTACTCTCAGTACCTCCATTGGATTTATGCTATATTCCCGTGTTAAATGTAAACCACGGCGTGCAATTTTCTCCGTTAAGATTGAACGCTTCATAATAAGTACTGTTATTGTTTCAGCAACAACAGCTGACACCACTAGTGCCGGCAGGAGATTAAGATCATGAGTAAGTTCTAATGTAAAAATAACCGCAGTTAATGGAGAGCGCATTGTTCCACCCATCACTGCAGCCATACTAACCATTGCCCACAAACTTACGTCTCCAACAGGGATGATTTGTGCTTCCATGGCCCCAAGAGCACCACCCATGATAAGTAGAGGTGCTAAAACGCCTCCTGATGTACCAGATCCAAGAGAAATTGACCAGACCAATGCTTTCCCAATAAGCAGCCCAAGAACAATAGTCCCGACAAGGTTCCCTTGTAGCAGACTATGAATAGTGTCATATCCGACACCAAGCACATGAGGCTCAAAAAAGCCACCAATACCAACTACTAACCCTCCAATTGCTGGCCACCACATCCAATGAATCGGTAGTTTGGTAAATAAATCTTCAAATGTATAGACAAGAAATGTTAAGATTGCAGAGCCAAAACCTGCAATAATTCCAGCAATTGCAGCAAAAATAAGAACTTCCCAACTAAGAGGACCATGA
>Ga0134128_10010945_pt1 | contig 10858 bp, 9 predicted proteins | sample KB31754_FD_96462 | JGI IMG/M metagenome (GOLD analysis project Ga0134128, IMG submission 96462) | Terrestrial soil microbial communities with excess Nitrogen fertilizer from Kellogg Biological Station, Michigan, USA - KB3-175-4 | ecosystem: Environmental > Terrestrial > Soil > Unclassified ...
CTCAGCCCCGCCGCCTGCTACCCGGTGTATCCGCTCGCCGCACGGCGCGGCGCATTGCCGCACGGCGGACTCGTGTTCGACGTTGCTTGCGACTGCTTCCGTCGCGAGCCCTCGACACATCTTGACCGAATGCAGTCGTTCAGGATGCGGGAATATGTGCGGATCGGTTCACCCTCGGACGTTCTCGCGTTTCGTAAGGCCTGGATGGAGCGCGCCGAGACGCTCGCGGAGCAACTCGCGCTTCCCGCTCGCATCGCTCCCGCGAGCGATCCGTTCTTCGGTCGCGAGGGGCAGATGCGCGGGATCAGTCAGATCCAGCAAGCGCTGAAGTTTGAGCTGCTGATCCCAACCTGGTCGGGCGAGCATCACACAGCCTGCATGAGCTTCAACTATCACCAAGACCATTTCGGTACCGTCTGGGATATCAAGGATGCAGCGGGCAGCACCGCGCATACCGGCTGCACCGCCTTCGGCATCGATCGCCTCGCAGTTGCGCTCTTCTGCAATCACGGTGTCGCCACGAGCCAATGGCCCGCTCGGGTTCGGCAGTGCCTGCAGTTCTGAGAAGAGTTGCGTCTTGCGATCTCAAGTGCGTGCGCGGGCCGCAGCCGCGTTTGGCATGAAAGTTGAGCTTCTGACTTTCGCTCGGACGAGCGTGGCGCCCAGACCGGGATCGACGCCGTGATCGTTGGCCAGGCCCCCCCGAGCGAAGCGCGTGCCGCCTGGGTTCGGGCGCTCTCGCGGATCGCTCCGATCGCCACCGGCAACGCGCCCGCCCTGCCCATGCACGTCAATCTTGTGGCACGGCGGTTCGGCTCGCGTCGGGCGCTGCTATCGCGCGAGGGCAGTCTGACCTACGCCGATCTGACAGAGCGCGCCGGACGTTACGGAAATTGGGCGCGGGAGCAGGGGCTCGCGCCCGGCGACAAGATTTGTCTGATGATGCCGAACCATCCTGATTATGTGGCGATCTGGCTCGGTATCTCAGGGATCGGGGCTGTCGTCGCGCTGCTCAACACGAACCTGAGCGGCGACGCGCTGGCCTATGCCGTCGACGTGGCTGGGGCACGCCACATCATCGTCGACGCAAGGCTCGAAGAGACGCTCACTTCGATCCTCCACCGGCTGCCGCCGGGTCTGTCCATCTGGACGTATGGCTCCGGAAAGCGCTGGCCGCGCATCGACCGGGAAATCGAGTACATGTCGGCAACCCGTGCTTCGGGAAGCCCTTCTCCCTCGCTCGCAGACCACGCGCTGCTCATCTACACCTCGGGCACGACCGGCTTGCCGAAGGCGGCGCACGTGAGCCATCGGCGGGTCATGGAATGGAGCGCCTGGTTCGCCGGGATGCTCGACGTGAAGCCCGACGACCGGGTGTACAACTGCCTCCCGATGTACCACAGCATCGGCGGCGTGGTCGCGATCGGCGCGATGCTGGTGGACGGCGCGTCCGTGCTTATCCGAGACCGGTTCTCCGCCACTCAGTTCTGGGATGACGTCGCCGACGGCGGTTGCACGCTATTTCAGTATATCGGCGAAATCTGTCGGTACCTTACAGAGAGCCCCGAACACCCACGGGAGAGCGCGCACCGGCTTCGGCTCTGTTATGGCAACGGACTACGCGACGATGTCTGGAGAGCGTTTCAGGATCGGTTCCGGGTTCCGCGCATTCTGGAGTTCTATGCGTCGACCGAGGGCAACGTCTCGCTCTACAACTGCGAGGGGCGGCGGGGCGCGATCGGCCGCATTCCACCCTTCCTCGCGCACCGGTTTCCCGTGACGCTCATCCGTTCCGATCCCGAGACCGGGGAGCCGATGCGCGGCGCGGACGGATTCTGCCAGCGCTGCGCACCGGACGAGCCGGGAGAGGCACTCGGTCGGATCAACGGACCGGGCGGGGAGCATGGCAGACCGTTCGAGGGCTATACCGATCCGGACGCGTCGCGCCGGAAGATATTGCGTGACGTGTTCACGAAGGACGATTTTTGGTTTCGTACGGGCGATTTGATGCGCAGGGACACAGCCGGATTTTTCTACTTCATCGATCGACTTGGCGACACTTTCCGCTGGAAGGGCGAGAACGTCTCCACCGAGGAAGTCGCGCGGACCCTTCGCGCGTGTACCGGTGTGGCGGACGCAGTGGTCTACGGCGTCGAAGTGGTTGGTAACGAGGGTCGCGTCGGCATGGCCGCCATCGTCCCGGATGAGCGACTGGATCTCGATGCGCTATACTGCATGGCCCAAATGAGGCTGCCGGATTATGCGCAGCCATTGTTCCTCCGGCTCTGCCCGGCGATCGCGACGACGGGCACGCACAAGCCCATCAAAGCAACGCTGCAGCAGGAGGGCTTCGACCCAAGGCTCAGCAATGATCCGCTCTACGTGCGAGACCGAGGTGGAAGCCGGTATCGCCGGATCGACAGTGCCCTGCATGGACAAATCATCTCCGGTGCCTTCAGGATCTAAGTTCAGGCAGTATTGCCAGCATCGACGGTGAGCACTGTTCCGGTGATGTTACGGGCCTCCTCGCTGAACAGGAACCCGACAAGGTTGGCCACATCCTCGGCTGTGGGCATCCGCTGAAGCGCGCTGCGTCGAGCAATCTGCGACCGCTGCCCGAGATTGAGTTCGCGCGTCATCTCGGTCTCGACAAATCCGGGTGCGAGCGCGTTGACGGTAATGCCGAGTGGCCCAAGTTCGCGTGCGAGCGAGTGCGTGAAGCCGGTCAGGGCCGCCTTGGTCGCCGCATAAACAGAGAGACCCTTATAGCCTGTTTCGGCCACGATGGAACTCATGTTGACGATCCGGCTGCCCTCCGTGGCCATCATAGTGCGCACGACATATTTCGTGAGCAGGATCGGCGACTGCACGTTCATCGTGACCAGCCGCGCAATCTCGGAGTCGTGCATCGTCGCGAGAATGCCGGTAGTCCCGAGCCCGGCGTTGTTGACCAGCCCATGTAGGGCGCCGAACTCTTTTCTAAGCGCGCTCACCAACTCCGGTATCGCGTCGAGTTCCGAGAGATCGCAGCGCCAGAATCGCACGGCCCCCCGATCCGAGGCCGGAGTTCGCGCGGCAAGCTCCGCCAGTTCGGGCGTTTCGCGTCGCGCCAGCGCGATCACCTGGAATCCATCCGCGGCCAGACGCCGTGCGACCGCCAGTCCTAACCCGCGGCTGCCGCCGCTCACGACGACGCTACGCACCGCGGCGCGACAGTTTGCCGGCGGCGGAGACAGCGAGACCGGGTACGAAGCGGATCGCCGCGGGAACTTTATGCCACGGCAGCATCGTGCGGCAGAATGCTAGTATATCGGCTTCGAGCGCTTTCGATTCTTCGCCGTCCGCTAACGAGAGCACCACATCAGCCACCACGATTGCGCCTACGATCGGGCTGCGGCGCGATTTGACCAGGCTGAGATGCACCGCGGGATGGCGATTGATGATGGCCTCGACTTCCTCTGGATACACCTTGAGCCCGCCGACGTTGATCACCCCGTCGCGTCGTCCGACGAAGTAGCAACGTCCTTCGCGCTGCTCGATTATATCCTTGGTATCCACGAAACCGTCCGCGTCGGTGATCGGATCGGCGGCCGCGCCTAGATAGCGCGTTGCCCTGCGAGGGGAACGGATACGCAACGTGCCGTCGACGACGCGGATCTCGACCGCGCCCCGGGGCTCGTCGAGTAGGCTAACCGGGAATCCCGCGCCACCGTCGCGCACATCAAACGCGACGCCGGCCTCGGTGGATGCGAACGCGTGAGCTACCTGCGCGGACGGGAAAATTCCGCGCAGCGTGTCCAGTACGGCCTGATCCGCCGCCTCGCCCGAAAGTCGAACGTAACTCGGATGGAACTCGGCAATAGAAGAGCTCAGGGTTGCGCGCCGCCAATGTGAAGGCGTGCCCGAGATATGCGACACTCCAGCGGAGGCGGCGCGCGCGAGGAACGAGTTTGGCGGTTCGCTTGGGCTCGACAAGACGATCGAGCCGCCCCCCACGAGTGAGCGCAACAGGATCTGCAGACCGCCATAGCGGCGGATATCGTAGAACGTGCTCCAGACGATCGGGGCCGCGTCCGCCGTCGGCGACGGAATGGCGCCGGTCAGCGATTGCAGGGTATGGACCACCATTTTCGGCTGACCGGTGGTACCTGAGGTGAACAGGATCCACTCGGTCGGCAGTGCGGCGTCTGCACGGCTGCACGGCATCGTCGGCTCACCGATCATCACGCAAGGCAAGCTCGCGAGCATCGGCGTGGTAATCGGGACGTCACAGATCACGCTCGCGATCTCGGCATCCGACACGATCGCCGGCAGGAATCGCTCCTCGATATCGGATGTGCAGAGCACGATCCGGCGCACGAGGCCGTCAAGCTCCAGCAGGCCGACCGCGCTCGCAAGCTGCGTCTCGGTACGCAACAGCACCGAGGCGCCCCGCAGCACGTCGCGCTGCGCGAGGCACGACTTGTCGGCCAGCACGCTCAGGTCAAACCGCACCCGATCATCCAGCAGGAACCGTCGCGCTAGCTGGCCAGCCGCCTCAGTCCGGGCCCAAAGCGCGGGCGCGTTATGCGGATGCGGTCGCGTGCTCATAGAGAGCGACGAATTGGCCGAATGTCGTCGGCATGACCATGTCTTCGCTCGCGCTGAACGGGTCGAGCCCGAGATCGTCGTCGAGCCGCGCAACGATCACTGCGAGGCATAGCGAGTCCAACCCTGAGTCCAGCAGAGTGAGGCTGTCCCGGAGCGGGGCCAATGGCTTGCCCTGCTCCTTGGCAACCTCCTCGAACAGCGAGGCGATCTTCTCTCGAATTGGCATGAGATGCTCCTTGCGGCGTCGTGGTCCGGGACTGAGCGTTCCTCGAAAGCCCTGCGCGACGGCGATAGAAGCGCCAAGCGGTCTAGTCACTGTCGCGTAGTTTCAACATCGCAAAAACCTTGAGCCGAGTCCATACAAACTGTCGGCGCAGTCGCATAATCTGTAGGCACCATATTGCAACCGGCGTACATTGGTGCTGCCTTCTGCCATCCGACATCAACAGCTCTCCGGCGGTTGCTTCGGCTAGAGCCCAAGCAGTGCGGCTTCGGTGTAGGCGAGGTCGAACGGCTCCCTGGTTTCCCTGCCCTTCAAGTAGATCGGCAGTCGGTTGGGAAAATATCTTCCGGGAACGCCGCGCAGTGGCTCGGGGCTTCCCGCGAGTAAAATAGGAATGCCGCGGCCCAGAAGAAAGCGTCCAAGGGCACCCGCCGCCGCTTCCAATTCCTGGATCGACCGCGTGTAGATGAGCTGCGCGGCTCGCAGACCGCCAAACCTCAGTCGCCGCTCGCGGATGACAAGCGGGAACGCCCCCGCGTCGGTCTCGCACCACATGGCGATACAACCAAATCGCTGATGATCGAGCATGAGCGCAAGCGTTTGCGGATCGATGTGCGGTCCTGAGTGGAATTCTTGCGAGAGCACCGAGATCCGCGCCTTGTGCCCGGCGCGCCCGAACGCAGGGATCGCCGCGTACACACCTTCGGCGCCCTTGCGGAAACCCTGTGCCTCGATGATGGGGCGCGTGTGGTCCGCGGGCGAGATGTTCACATACGTTGGCCCCTTCTGCCTAATCGCACGCAAAACGAGCAGCGGCGCGCAGGCCCGATACTCCGGCAGGACAAACCAGCTTGACACATTCGCGCGGACGGCAGTGCTGTTCACGGGCGACCAGGACGAAATCAACAGCAGTACGCCGACCAAGCGGCCGGATGCCTCCAGCACGTAACCATAACGCGGGCAGCCATCCGGCAGGCTGTACGAGCCGACGCGCGTCAGTCCGTCCGCCCAATATCGCCTGGCGCGATACGGAAACCCCGCCTGCAGGAGATTGACTGTCGCATCGAGATCGCCCTCGACGATTTGGCGGCACCGCGCGACGCCGGCTTCATGTTCGGTTCGCATTGCACATGGAAGTAGTGACGGAATTATAATATAGTGCGAGCCATGATGAATCTACCCGAGCTTCCGGCTGTGTCACCGCTTTTTCCGCGGCCTGAAGATCGCCGTCAGATCGAGGCTCTCCTCTCCGGCACGCTCGCCGGCGTCGAGGAACGGATCGCCGCCGGCCGCGTCACGCCGACGGTCTCGCTCGACTGCTTCAGGGAAGAACTGACCCACTTCGATTTCGAGGCGTCCGAGCCGCTCGGCGCGCTGGTCTCCTGGCTCGTAGCGAGCCTAGAAATCGGCATTACCCATGTAACGCATCCTCGCTACTTCGGGTTGTTCAATCCGTCACCCACCTACGCCTCGCAATGCGCGGACCGCATTGCCGCGGTTTTCAATCCGCAACTCGCGACGGCCACCACCTCGCCTGTCCCTGTCGAAATCGAGCGCCACATGATTCGCGCGGTCGCCACCCGCTCCGGGCTTCCGCCTGGTGCCTCGGGACATTTCACGACGGGCGGCAGCGAAGCCAATGCGACGGCTCTGGTTTGCGCGCTCACCGCCGCGCATCAGGAGTTCGGCCATCGGGGGGCCCGCTGCTTCGCCGGCCAGCCTTGCATCTATATCTCGCGCGAAGCGCATCTTGCGTGGCTTAAAATCGCCCACATGACAGGCATCGGCCGTGACGGCGTGCGGCAGATCGCGACGGATGGATCGGGGCGGATGAGCGCGGAGGCGCTTGCCGCTCGCGTTGAAGCGGATCGGCGCGACGGCTGCTTCCCGGTCATGATCGTCGGGACAGCTGGGACGACGGGCGCCGGAATGATCGATCCCCTCTCCGCGTGCGCCGAAATAGCCCGAGATGCCGGAGCTTGGTACCACGTGGATGCCGCCTGGGCGGGCGCCGCGATCGCGTCGGATCGAATCCGCGGGGTGCTTGCCGGAATGGAAAGCGCCGATTCCGTTACCATTGACGCTCATAAGTGGTTCGCGGCGACGATGGGCTGCGGGATGTTCCTGACGAGCCGGCCTGCGGTCCTGTCGCGCGCGTTCGAGGCAACAACGAGCTACATGCCTTCAAATCTGCCGCTGCAAGATCCTTACGTTTCCTCCATGCAGTGGTCCCGGCGGTTTCTTGGCGCGCGATTGTTCCTGTCGCTCGGCGCCGTCGGATGGCGCGGCTATGCGCTGCACGTGGAACGGGCGGTTCGAGTAGCAGACACAATTCGCGAGGCGCTTGCGGCGTCCGGCTGGATTTCGGTGAACACCTCTCCCGTCGCGGTACTCTGTCTCGAACCGCCGCCCGGCTCGCCGGACGTCCGCACGGTCGTGCAGCGCGTATTGGCATCGGGATCGGCCTACGTGTCCGTTGCGACGTTCGAGGGGCGGGAGACCGTGCGCGTCTGCGTGACCCACGGCGCAAGCTCGTCACAGGATATTTCGATCCTGGTCCAGGCACTCGAGTCGGCACGCCAGGCCAACTGACACCGTTATCGAGCCGCGGGCCAAGGTGACCGTCCCAATATCGAACCAGGAGATTGCGCATCAAAAATAAGTCGCCTTCCATCCTTTTTCTGACTTGAGGCCCCGCACCGATGACTGCTAAAGTTTCGAATACACAGTATTTGCCGTTCGCGACTGGCGCACGAGAGGGAACCGTTATGGACGAGGCCCCCATCAGCAACGGGAAGGAGCCGTCGCGAGCCATCGAGACGCGGCTGCGCAATCTAGTATCCGAGATCCTGCTTCAATCGTCGCGCAAGATCGCGGCGTTCACGCGGGACGATACGCTGGCGGAGATCGGCCTGGGGTCGATGGATATGATCTCGCTCATGCTCGCGGTGGAAAGCGAGTTCCAGATCGAGATTCCGCAAGGGGAGATCACTCCAGAGGCCTTCAGGTCGGTTGGAACCATCGAGGCGCTTGTTCTCCGCCGGCGTTCCGTCGACGCCATCGAGCCATCATGAGAAGCGAGACCGTCGCGATCCACGGCGGTTACGAGGTCGATCCGACCACGCGGGCTGTTGCGGTCCCGATCTATCAGACCGTGGCCTACGCATTCGACAGCGCCGCGCATGGTGCCGCACTCTTCGATCTCGAAGCCGAGGGCTTCCGCTATTCGCGGATCAGCAATCCGACCACCGCGGTGTTGGAAAGGCGCATGGCCGCCCTAGAGGGCGGGATCGAGGCGATGGCGGTGAGTTCGGGGCAGACCGCTCTTTATTACGCGCTCGCGAATATCGCGGATGCCGGATGCAACGTCGTGTCCGTACCGCAACTCTACGGCACCACCTATACGCTGTTCGCGCATTACCTGCCCCGCTTCGGGGCCGAGGTGCGCATTGCCGATAGCGACGAGCCAGCTGCCATCGCGGCGTGCATGGACGCGCGTACGCGGGCGGTATATTGCGAAAGCATCGGTAACCCTGCCGGCAACATCTGCGATGTCGCGGCGCTGGCCGAGCTCGCCCACGCTCACGGCGTACCGCTCATCGTGGACAACACTGTCGCAAGCCCGGTATTGCTCCGTCCCATCGAGCATGGGGCAGACATCGTCGTCCATTCGCTCACCAAGTTCCTGGGGGGACACGGAACCACGCTCGGTGGCGTGATCATCGATGCCGGCCGCTTCGATTGGAGCGCCAATGCCGAGCGCTATCCGATGTTCAGCCAGCCCGATGCGTCCTATCACGGGCTCGTATATACCGAGCATTTCGGGAGGGCAGCCTATATCGCGCGCTGTCGCAGCCTGTTCCTGCGAACGACCGGCGGCATTCTACCCGCGATGAGCGCTTTTCTCCTTCTGCAGGGCATCGAGACCGTCGCGCTCCGGGTCGAGCGGCACGTCGAGAACGCATGTGCGGTGGCGGACTTTCTGCGTGCCCATCGGCTGGTTTCCTGGGTGAGCTATGCCGGGCTTCCGGACAGCCCCTACCACGCGCGTGCGCAACGCTATCTCGGTGGCCGCGCGGGTTCTCTGATTTCCTTCGGACCGCGCGGTGGATACGAGGGGGCGGTCCGCTTCTATGATGCGCTCAAACTGGTGAAGCGCCTGGTCAATCTGGGCGACGCCAAGACGCTCGCCTGCCATCCGGCCTCGACCACTCATCGCCAGATGTCGGCGCGCGAGCAGGCAAAGGCCGGCGTCACGCCGGAGATGATCCGGCTGAGCATCGGGATCGAGCATATCGACGATATCATTGCCGATCTCGATCAGGCGCTCGGGGCCAGCATCCGTACCGACGACTGAAGGGCGCTATGCTCATCGTCCTCGCTCCCGGACCGGAGCCGGCATCGCGAACGCCGCTGGTGGTGGGCATCGTCAACAATATGCCGCCTTCCGCGGTGCGTGCGACCGAGCGACAGTTCTGCGGGCTGCTCGCCGCGGCGTCGAAGCGGTTCATCGTCGGCGTCCAGTTCTTCTCCATTACGCGCCCCGGCGCAGCCGAGCCGGACGACGGCGGCCCTGGTGCATATGGGGATTGGCGGCAACTCGAACGGGCTGGTCTTGATGGCCTGGTTGTCACCGGCGCGCCGCCGCCCGGTGGCGATCTGCGCGACGCGCCGGAATGGCCCCGGTTTGCGACGCTGATCGACATGGCCCGCGAGCGGAGGATTCCGACTATCTGGTCGTGCCTCGCCGCTCACGCCGCCGCGCTACACCTTGACGGCATCCAGAGACGCGCCTTGCCGCGCAAGCTGTCCGCTGTGGTCGCGTGCAATCGGACGGAGACCTACGATCCCGTCATGACGGGCTTGCCCGGCAGTTGGCGCGCGCCACACTCGCGCTACAACGAATTGCCAGAGGAATCGCTGATCGCGGGCGGATACGACATCCTGTCGCGGTCACGTGAGGCGGGCGCCGACATCTTTGCGAAAGAGTGCGGCGTCCCGTTCCTGTTCTTCCAAGGCCATCCCGAGTACGAAGCGTGCACCCTGCTCCGGGAATACCGTCGCGACATCGGCGAATTCCTTACGGGTTTGCGTCGAAGCTATCCTGATATGCCGCTGAACTACTTCGACCCCGCCTCGATCGCCGCGCTCGACCGGTTTCGTGAGCGGGTCCTCACCGTGCCTCACCCGGACTTGCTCAAGGACTTTCCCTTTGGCATCTGCGAGCAGGGCCTGCGCGCACCCTGGCGGGAGATCGCGGTCGGTATCTGGAGCAATTGGATCACATCGCTGCATCTTCGCCGAGTATCGCAGGGCCGACGGACCGAACGATTGCCGGATCCCGTCATGACAGGACCCAGATTGCGGGTTGCATTACCGCACGTCCGAGCATGTTAGCGCGCGCCACACTCAGCGATGATCCGGTCGCGCGTGCGGGCGCCATCGCCACGGGCATGCCAGCCTGGTGCATAATCGAAGCCGGCCAGCCGCCCCAAGTCTCGGACAGGGCCGAGCTGCGTCGTTGCCCTCGATGAACGCTGCCAGCCGCATCTTAGGCCGGATCGGAACGCGCACCATGATGGCCGGTGCCTTCGCGATTGGGGCTGGACTTGCGGCTTTTGCACTCACGGCGCTCGGGATCAACCCTCGGGGCATCTCCGACGGGTTGCGCGCAACAGCCCGATGGTCGTTCCTGCCGTTCTGGCTCGCTTATGCGAGTGGCCCCGCTGCCGGGCTGTTCGGCTCGCGGTTCGCTCCACTGGCGGCGCGAGTCCGCGATTTTGGCCTTGCTTATGCCGCCGCGCAGACGGTCCATGCTGGCCTGGTCGCCTGGCTCTACGCTATATCGCCCAAACCGCCGGTTCCGTTCGCGACCCTGATCTTTTTCCTGGTCGGCCTTTTCTGGACCTACCTGCTTGCGCTCCTCTCCGTCAAACGCATCGCGAGCCGACTCAACTCCAGCCTGGTGTGGTCGCTCCGGCAGATCGGCGTGCAATATATCATGCTCGCCTTCTTACGAGATTTCGCGCTAGCGCCCCTCCGCGA
>Ga0134128_10010946_pt1 | contig 10858 bp, 6 predicted proteins | sample KB31754_FD_96462 | JGI IMG/M metagenome (GOLD analysis project Ga0134128, IMG submission 96462) | Terrestrial soil microbial communities with excess Nitrogen fertilizer from Kellogg Biological Station, Michigan, USA - KB3-175-4 | ecosystem: Environmental > Terrestrial > Soil > Unclassified ...
ACGGCACCTCGGCGATGGCCGGGAGGCGCTAGATCAACAGGGAGCAGAACCGCAGGGTGGGAGGTGGATCAGGACGATGCAGGGCTGTGTTGGGCAAGGTCGTCCGAACCACGACGTGCGCGATGGTTCCCGACAACGTCGGGGAGACGGAGGCGAGCAGTAGCGGCGGAATCGTCGGCAGGCTGGCATCGTGCGTCGACACCGTAGTGCCGGCGCAGTGTTCGGCACAACGCGGATCCACACCGTGCTGATGCGCGGTGGGCATCGTTGCCGCGGACCCCATGCCCATACCCGCACAGTGCCCCGTCATGGCGACATTGGTCGACGCGGCGGGCAGAGTGCAGGCGTAGGCCGCCATGGCCAGTTGCTGGAACAGCAGGCAAAACAGCGCGATGCCGGTCCAAAGGACGCGGCGACGACGACTGATGTGAAGGCGCTTGCGCATGGCCCAGCCATCTTAGCGCAGCTGGAGTCAAGTCCAGTCAAGTGACGACTGTGCGGCAGGCGCCGTTCGACACCCCGCGCGATGTGACTCTGTCCGCGGGGTGAGAGGCCGCCGGCCATGCGCCACAACAAAAAGGCCGGACCCTTGAAGGGATCCGGCCTTTTTGCGTCATCAACAGATTAACTGAACGCCTAGGCCAACGGATCAACGACTTGGCGGTCAAACCGGTGACGGAGGGCGAGGACAGTTCATGCAAAGACTGCCTTGGACCAGTCTCATGGATCGCGACAGGGCTTCACTACACTGTCTACCGGTTCGGCAGGGACATCAGCAGGCTTGGGTAGGCCAACACCTTCCTCGGCCAACGGCATCGACCTAGGACACATCTTGTTCCGGAGCCAACGCAATGAGCACACACGTCGATACTGATTGCGCGGGGGGGGGGGGGAGAGGAGCATGGACTTCGAACCGGAGCAGCCTCACGAAGGGCTCCTGTATCACTACTGTGACGCTACAGCGTTTGAATCGATCATTCGGACGAACAAGCTTTGGCTATCTCCGTTCCGTCATTCAAACGACTCCGAAGAGGGCATCAGGGCGCAAAAGCTGCTCTTTCAGCTGGGGGGAAAATACGGCCTTAGAAAGGAGGAGCTAGAGCAGTTCCGTGAAGAAGTTGAAAGCCGCTCCGTGTTCCACGATTGCTACGGTCTTTGCCTGTCCGAAGACGGCGACCTGCTCAGTCAGTGGCGTGGCTATGCAGCCGATGGTGCCGGCTTCGCCATAGGGTTCAAGCCAAATGCGCTGAGTGAGCTGCCGCCCTACAGGGTTGATGAGGCCAGCGAAAACACACTCGGTCCCGTTCTTCGTCAGGTGCTATATGAGGAAGGCAAGCAAGTACGCGACATGAAGCCTTGGTTCGAGTCCATGCAAGAAGACATCCGGGGGAGCGTAAGACCATCGCCACAACAGCAGATGTCCAACTTGATGGCCATCCCTGGACTCCCGGCGTACGTATCTGCAGGGTGGAAATTGAACGGCACGCTTTGGCAGATCTGGGAGCGTCTCTATATGGTCAAAGGCGACGCATTTCAGGAAGAACGCGAATGGCGTCTGATCGTTACCGCGTTACAGCACGAACGTGTCCCATTTCAGTTCCGTGTTAGTCGAGGCATGGTTGTCCCGTTCTTGGAATACACGATGCCTGATCGTTCCAAGTACGCGAGCGCCATTTCGCACGTATGCCTAGGCCCCAAGAATCACACCCCACGGTACATCGTGCACATGTTGCTCAGCCGATTCGGCCTCGACGGCGTCACCGTCCGCAACTCCAAAGCTTCCTACAGATGATGCCTGCACGATGCCGGGAAGACGTTGAGCGGTTGACCAAGAATTGCCGGAACGATGGTCAGTGCAAAACGCCAGCCACTTGACCACTGTCGCCACAGCACCTGACCAGCGTCGCCGGCCACGCTGACCATCGTCGCCAGCGCGTTGCCCACGCCTGGCAACGCGCTGCCCAGTGCCGGCAGCTTACTGACCGCCCCGGCCTTTCACCCGGCGCATGGACTCTCCCTTCAGCTCCAGCTTCACGCTGCTGTGGACGAGCCGATCGAGAATCGCATCGGCCAGGGCCGGATCATTGATGTAGTGGTGCCAATCCTTGACCGGCATCTGCCCCAGGATGATCGTGGCGCCGGATCCCACGCGGTCGTCCAGCACTTCGAGCAGATCTGAACGCCCGCGGTTCGACAGCGCCGTTAGCCCGAAATCGTCCAGGATCAGCAGTTGTGCCTTGGCGAGCTGGTTGCGTTGCCGCGCAATCGTTCCGTCTTCATGCCCGATGGCCATCTCTTCCAGCAACCGGGCGGTTCGCCGGTAGGCCACCGTGATCCCCTGGCGAGCGGCCTGCACCCCCAGCGCGCAACCGGCCCAGGTTTTTCCAGTGCCTGTCGCCCCGGTGATCAGCACGCTCCGGTGCATGCCGATCCAGGCGCCGGTCAACAGTTCGGCCATCACGGCTTTGTCCAAGCCACGCCCCGACCGATAGTCGAGGTCTTCGGGCGCGGCGATCACCTTGAGCTTGGCATTCTTCAGGATGCGCTGATAGCGCTGGTTCCCGCGCTGCGTATGTTCCGCTTCGACCAGCATCTGTACGCGTTGCTCGAACGACAGGCTGGCGAATACGGCGTCAGTCATCTGTTGGGAAAACGCTTCTGCCATGCCGGTCAGGCGCAGGGCGCGCAACTGTTCGAGGGTGTGGTTGTAATTCATGGGGACTCTCCTATTCGTAGTCAGTGGCGCCGCGCACGTTCTGGTGTGGGGCGATGGGTTCGTTGGCCCCCGTGTCGCCTTGCAACGGCGTGTTCTCGATGCCGCGCGACAACATCGCGCGCACGGAGGTGATGGCCGTCGCCCCCATGCGCAGCGCTCGCGCGCAGGCGCGGTTCAGGCGTTCTGCGCCGTAGTCCCGCGCTAGACGCTTGAGCCCACGGAACGCCTGCATCGAGGCCGCCGCCGAGTGCGCTTGCTGGTGCTGCTGCATGAACTGGTGAGCCGCCGTCCCCACCGTCTCGGCCCAATCCACCAGCTCCGCCATCTGTTCCTCGCCATACAGCCGATGCGCGGGCGGTTGGTGTTCCTTCTTGGTGAACACTTCGCCGACCTTGTAGGAACGAGCATGGGTGGCTACCAACTGATTCCGGTGGTAGCCCTCGACCGTCGTCGACGTGACCCGGAGGTTGACCTTGCGCGCTACCAGGCTGGAGGGCACCGAGTAGTAGTTGAGCTCCCAGACGAGGTGGTAGTCCTGCGGCACGGATGCCCCGATCTTCCACTCGGCATATTCATAGGGCTGCACCGGCAAGTGGCGCATCGCCGGCCGGTCGAGTTCCTCGAACAGTTCGTTGCGGCTCTTCCCTCCGCGCGATCGCATCGGTTTGTTGTTCAGGATCGCCAGCAGTTCGGCAATGGCCTGGTTGAGCTCGTGGCGCGAGAAGAACGTCCGGTTCCGCAGCCGCGCAAGGATCCACATCTGGACCAGGCGCACGCCGCTCTCCACCGCCGCCTTATCCTTCGGCTTGCGGGCGCGGGTCGGCATCACCATCACGTCGTAGTGGTCGGCGAAGGCCTGGTAGGTGGGATTGATGTAGTGGCCGTCCTTGCGGGAAATCCGGGTCACCGCCGACTTGAGGTTGTCCGGGACGAGGCGTTGCGGTAACACCCCGAAGAATTCGAAGGCGCGCACGTGCGCCTCAATCCAGTCCGGCAACTGCTGGGTGGCGGTGCAATACACGAACGTCATGCGGCTGGAACCCAGGACGCCGACCCAGAGCTCCACCGGTGTCTTCGCGCCGGTCTCGGGATCCGTGATCGAGGGGCGCTTGCCCGAGTAGTCGACGAAGAGCTCTTCGCCCGGGCGTCGGGCCTGGCGCATCACCAGGCCGAGTGAGCGTTTGTAGCGGTCGTAGCGCCGCCGGAATTCGCGATCAGACATGGCACCGGCGTCGAGTCCGGCCGCGTACTCTTCGTGAAGCAGCGTGATCGTCACCCCGGGACGGGAAAGCTCCTTGTGGATGTGGGACCAGTCCGGCTCCACGAACCTCTTCCGGGCGCGTTCGCGGCCGTTGTTCAACCGAGCATCGAGGGTTTCTAGGGGCAGCGCGCTGACCTGTGCCCAGGTCAGCCCTTCGTCGTGGAGGCGGTCGCGATAGCGACCGGCGGTATTGTGGGAGACACGACACTGCCGTGCGACTTCGCGGTCGGACAGGTCAGAAAGCAGCAGCAATCGGCACAGGTTCTTCAGAACCATGGCAAGTTCTCATTCGGAGATGGAGGGAGCGCAGCCGACCGCCGCGCAGCCCGCGGTTCGGGGCTGCGCAGTTGACAGGGTCGGCGGAGGCGAATGAGAATGCCGGCGTCGGGGGTCACTCGACTTGGCAATCTCAAAAGGCTGGCGTCTGAAGAACGCCGGCCTTTTTTGCGCCCGCGATCAGGGGATCTGGCGAATATCGGTTCCGGGCGGCGGATCTCCTTCAGGAAGGTGCTGAGCCGAGCTGAGGGGTGTCGGAGATGCCGGATAACGATCCGGCCAGAGCTTCGCGGGCGTCGTCGACAGCTTGGCTGCGATCCGATCCTCGATCCGCCGCGAGCGGCGATACCCTTGGCTGACCGAGGTGACAGTCGTGGGTTGCACGCCAAGTTCCCTCGCCACCTGCGCCAACGAACAGCCCGCTAGCCGCAGACGCGTCTTGATCCGCTCGTGGCGTTTCCTTTCGCGATGCAAGACGCTACCCTCTACGGCATGTATGAGACTCACTATAGGCATATATGAGTAGCATTGCAACGCCAACACAAAACGCCACCCTGGGTCAGCGACTGGTGGCTGTGCGGGCCGACACCGGCCTGAGCCAAGGCGCTTTCGCCGACACGCTGGGGCTGTCGCTGCGCGCCTATGCCAACTACGAACGGGGCGAACGCGAGATGCCGGTCGCGCTGTTCCGCGCCTTGTACGAAACCTACGGCATCGATCCAATCTGGCTGCTGGACGGTCCCGGCGAGCAGCCAATCAAGGCGGCCACGCGCACCATGGATTTCGCATTGGTCGATCAGATCATCCGGTGTGTCGATGCTGAGCTGGCTGCGTTGGGTAGAAAGCTCAAGCCGGCGATGCGCTTGCGGATTCTCAAGGCTGCCTATGCCTTGAGCGCCGAGAAAGGGCGCGTAGAGCCAAGCCAGGTGAAGGAGCTACTCGCGATCGCGGTGCGCCGATGATCGAACGACCCGAACAAACCACGCGGCAGCATCGATCCGTCATTCCTTTTTCCAGGAGTAGCTCGTCCATGAAAGAGCACGACACCGAGTGGGAACCCTTGAAATCCGAGCTGCTGGATGCTGTTCGCGAAGGCGTGGCCCATGCCGAGGCACTCTCGATGGAGGCCCAGGACCGCCAAGTGGTGGAAGAGGAACGTGCATTCCGCGCGCGCTTTCGATGCGACCGGCCTCGACGGGATCGGGAAAACCTGATCCGACTGAAACACGAGGCCGACCTCACCGACTCGGAAATTCGTTTGCTGCTGCTCAACCGCTCGATCCGTTTCGATGCTGACAGGGCGCACTTGGCTGCCAGTCGTGGTTTGGCGGTTTTCGGACGCGTCGTCCTGGGCTTCCTCGGACTGGAACTATTGGAGGCATGGAACCTGGCCTCGCATTCACCCATGCCTTGGCCGAGCGTGGTGCTGCGCCTCGTCGGCGTCGTGATGATGCTGCTGGCATTTGCGTGGCTGGTGCAGCAGGTTTATCTCCGGCCGTGGCAGATTCAGCGGCGCGTTTCCGTGCGGTCTAGCGAGGCCGCCGACGATGGTCTTTACCACCGTCGATGAAGCACAAACATGGCAGCGCATTCCGTCGCAACATCTTGCTTGTTGACGTCAAGCCCTGATTTGCGATAACCCTGAAAGAGCACCGCGCGCAACGCGCGGTCTCATGGGGACAACACGATGCGTGCACGTTGGCAAGGGATCTGCCTGTGGGCAGTGGCGCTACTGGTGCTGTCGGGCGGGTGTTACGCGCAGTCGGCGGCGACCCCCGATCAGGAATACCAAAAGCTGATCCAGGTCGATCAGGCGATCCACCCGTTGGGCGCGCATCCGTTCGGGGAAAACATCAGCACCTACGACGGAAACGTGTCGTTCGATGTCACTGACGTCACCTTGCGCGGCAATGGCCCGACCATCACCGTGGGTCGAACGGCGCAGTTTTCCGAGTGGGGCAACGGGGCTACCAGTGGCCCGCAACTCCCTCTCGGCAACTGGGATCTGGATATCCCTCGCGTCGAAACCTTGGTTGCGTCGCAGCTGGGGTGGCAAACAGGGGTTTGGGGGACTACCCCTACCGTGGGCACGACGCAGCGCTGCACGAATTTCAAGATGCCACCGGGCATTGCTTCCACTAGCAGTGAGGGAGGCTGGGTACCTGATGAATGGTGGTACGGGTACAACCTGCTGGTGCCGGGCGAAGGCAAGCAGCTCTTGATGCCACGCAGTTCGGCAAATTCCTTGTCGCCGACCGTCAGCGGGATGAGTTTTCCGATCGTCACCAAGAACAACTGGATGATCGGTTGCGGCGTCACTGCGAGCGATGGTGGTGAAGGGTTTCTCGCCATCGCACCCGACGGTACGCGCTACACCTTCGCGCACCTTGTCTATCGTCCGTGGTACCCGATCATTGGTGCGGGCGCCCTGACTCCGGATGCTATACACGCCACCACATCAGGCGCCGTCTCGGCGCAGGGCGCTACCCCCATGGTGGGTGCCCCGGGAGGCATTGGCATTCTGGCTCGCGAAGACGCGTTCATGTACGTCACGCAGATCCAGGATCGCTTCGGCAATACGCTGACCTACCACTACGATCCGAGCACAGGTTATCTCACCAGCATCACAGCGAACGACGGCCGCGAGGTGGATGTCACCTATGTCTCCGGTTCGCCGCTGATCCAGACGATCACCGCCAAAGCCACCAATGTTGCGTCTCGCACCTGGACATACTCCTATGCGTCGTCCGCACTGACGGGTGTGCAACTTCCCGACGGAAGTGCTTGGTCCTATAACCTGCCTATTGGACCGACGTTCATCAGTTTGTCGAGCAACAACTGTCAGCTTGACCAGCTTCCGGCCTTCAATTACCCCGTCACGGGTAACGTCACCGGCACGGTAACCACTCCGTCTGGACTCACGGGCACGTTCAGCTTCGGACTGAAACTGAGCGGCCGTTCGTACACACTCAAATCGTGTTACGGAAATTCGAATGGGACGGCTCCTGCCGCGCTCTATCCGGAGTGGTACGTCCAGTACGCGATCGTGAGCGAAGCGCTCTCGGGTGGGGGCATGCCCACGCAGACCTGGAGCTACAGCTACTCGCCTGCGAATGTGAGCTGGGACACCGATCCTTGCGCCACCAGCAGCACGTGCGCGACCACCGTCTATACCGACGTCACGGATCCGGGCGGCAACGACACCCGTTACACCTACAGCAATCGTTACGATGCCACCGAAGGGCAACTGCTGCGCACGGACTACTACAGCGGTTCTACCAGCGGCACCTTGATGCGTTCGGTGGCCAACACCTACGCCAACCCCACGGGCGGCCCGTGGCCCTCGTCCTACGGCGCCGATTTGCTTTACCGCGACAATCAAGCGCAAGCACAAGAACTGTCGCCGCTGCAGCAGCGCACGATCACCCAGGAAGGCCAGAACTACACCTGGCAGGTCATGGCGTTCAACGCCTACGCCCAGCCGATCGACGTGAAGCGCTACAACGACATCGCCGGCCAGTCATCGATCGAGGAGACTACCGCCTACCTCAACGACACCAACCTCTGGGTACTGGGCCTGCCGCAGACCGTGACCAACGCGGGCACGGGCGAAGTGGAGTCGAGCAACAGCTACAACAGCCTGGACGAGCTGACCGCACGCGCTCGCTTCGGCGAGACGCTGATGAACTACACGTGGAACGGTGCCGGGCAGCTGGCCAGCTTCACCGACGGCGACAGCCACACCACAAATTTAAGCAACTACTACCGCGGTATCCCGCAGGCCATCGGCTACCCGGACAGCACCAACGAGACGCTGGCCGTCGATGACCTCGGCCAGATCACGTCGATCACCGACCAGTCCGGCCACACCACCGGCTACAGCTACGACGCCATCGGTCGGGTCAGCCAGATCAACTACCCCTACGACAGCAGCATCGACAGCGCGCAGTGGTATCCGAAGGTGTTCACCTACGCCTACGTGACCAGTGCGGAGCGCGGCGTGGGTGCTGGCCACTGGCGACGCACGGTCACCCAGGGCAGTGCCACCGACACCACGTACTTCGATGCCGAGCTGCGCCCGGTGCTGGATGACAGCTCCAACGGCAGCGCGGACATCAGCACCGCCACCGGTTACGACTGGCGTGGATTGACTACGTTCGCCGCGTATCCAGTGGCCGGCAGCCCGGATCTCTCGGCGATCACCACCGGCACGCACAGTACCTATGACGCGCTGGGTCGTCTGACCCAGAGCCAGCAGGACTCGGAGCTGGGACTGCTGACCACCACCACCAACTACGTGGGTGGTCCCGGCACCCAGGTGACCGACCCGAAAGGTAAGGTCACCACGACCTACGACCAGGCCTTCGATCAGCCCGTGTACAACGTGCCGTGGTCGATCAGTGCGCCGGAGGGCGTGAGCCAGGGCATCGCGCGCGATATTTACGGCGAACCGACCGCGATCACCCAATCGGGCAGCTACGGCACCGAGACGGACAGCGTCACCAAAACGCTGATCTACGACAGCTACCACCGCCTGTGCCGCACCACCGAGCCGGAGACCGGCAGCACGGTGATGGCCTACGACGGCGCGAACAACCTCGCGTGGAGCGCCGAGGGCCAGACCATCACCGAGAGTGGGTGTGGTCAGGACCAGGTGGCTGCCGGCGCGCAAACCGCGCGCAGCTACGATCCGATGAACCGCGTGCTGACGATCGCGCCGCCGGCAGGCACGCAGGGCACGACCTACACCTACGATGCGCTGGGCCGCGTGCACACCACCGTTTCGGGTGTTGCCACGCAAGGGTTTGCCTACAACAGCTTAGGGTCGCTGACCGGCGAGAGCCTGCAGGTGAGCGGTTTCACTTGGGCACTCGGCTACGGTTACGACGCCTACGGTCACCGCGCCACGGTGAGCTATCCGGCCGGTACCGGCACGAGCGAAAGCGTGAGCTACGCACCCGATGCCTGGGGCCGCTCCACGCAGGCGGGCAGCTACGCCACGGGCATCGGTTACTTCCCGAACGGTCAGGTGGAGAGCTTCGCCTACGGCAACGGCCGCATCTATGCCGCCACGCAGAACACCCGCTTGCTCACCAGCGGCTTCAGTGACGGTGCGGGTGGAACAACCGATGTGCAGGAAGCGCTCACCTACGATGCCGACGGCAACATCACGGCGGTGACCGACCCCAGCGGCCTGCGCACCAAGAGCTTCGGCTACGACGACCTGAACCGCCTGACCAGTGCGACCGCCACCAACCTCTACGGCGCGGAAAGCTACACCTACGATCCGATCAACAACCTGCGCACCCGACTGACCGGCGGTCAGACGCTGACCTACAACTACGACGCTACGAACAAGCTGACGAGCATCACGCAGGGTGCGACGTCGATCGACAACCTCACCTACAACGCGCAGGGCGACACTATCGGCCAGAACAGCACCACGCTGGCCTTCGATGCCAAGCATCAGTTGACCAGCCTGCCGGGCGTGGAGAGTTACAGCTACGACGCCGCGGGGCGGCGGGTGGTGAAGCAGCCGACCAGCGGCTCGCCCACGTACTACTTCTACGACCAGGCCGGCCAGTTGATGTACCAGTACGCCCCCGGCACGGCCACGACCACCAACTTCATCTACCTGGGCACCCATCTGGTCGCCCGGCACGACCACGTGCAGCTGTCTCAGCCCGGCGCCATCAGCTTCGGCACCAATCCCACCGCCGGCAGCTCGGCGGTGAGCTGGGGCAGCGCCTTGGCCGCCACCAGTTACACCTTGCAGCAGAGCAGCGACGGCGGCGGCAGCTGGAGCACGGTCTACGGCGGTGCAGCGACCAGCACGACGGTGTCCGGCCTCGCTGCCGGCGGGTACGTCTACCGGGTGCAGGCCTGCATCAGCAGCAACTGCAGTGGGTGGACGACCTCGGCCACGCTGGGCGTCTGGCCGGCGATCCCGACGGTCAGCGTCCCGGGCGGCACCATCAACGGCCCCTACACGGTGAGCTGGACGGCGGCGGCAGGTGCGACAGGCTACACGGTGCAGGAAAGCCTCAATGGCGGTGCGTGGGCCGCGGTCGCGACCAACATCACCGCCACCTCGATCAGCCGGCCGGGCACCACGACGGGCAGCTACACCTACCAGGTGGAAGCGAGCGATGCTTACGGCACGGCGGGCTGGAGCGCGACCTCGGCCGTCGTGAGCGTGAACACCAATTACGGCGTGGTGCCATCACCGGTGCCGACCTTGAGTGTGCCGGCCGCCAGTTATACGGGCAGTGCCACGGTGAGCTGGACGGCGTCGTCGCCGGTGACGAGCTACACCCTGCAGCAGAGCAGCAATGGTGGCAGCACGTGGGCGACGGTCTACAGCGGCACCGCCACCAGCGCGGCGCTGACCGGGCTGGCCGACGGCAGCTACACGTACCACGTGCAGGCGTGCAACGACACGGCCGGCAACTCGGTGTGCACGGCGTGGGAAGCCGGCGGCACGCTGGTGGTGACGCTGCCGCCGACGAGTGCCCCCGGTCTCAGCGTGCCGGCAAGCAGCACCAACGGCAGCTATACCGTGAGCTGGGGCGGTGTCGCCACGGCGACCAGTTACACCTTGCAGG
>Ga0134128_10010947_pt1 | contig 10858 bp, 8 predicted proteins | sample KB31754_FD_96462 | JGI IMG/M metagenome (GOLD analysis project Ga0134128, IMG submission 96462) | Terrestrial soil microbial communities with excess Nitrogen fertilizer from Kellogg Biological Station, Michigan, USA - KB3-175-4 | ecosystem: Environmental > Terrestrial > Soil > Unclassified ...
CCTGCCGGATTCTTCATTACCCCTCCGGGCAGGTCCACCGAAGCGCGTCGAATGGTTTCCGTCACCTCCTTGAGCGAGACGCCATACTGGCGCAGTTTCTCCGTGGATACCTCTATAGCAATTTCGTACGGTAGCTGGTAATAGTTGTGCGCCCGCGTTACCCCCGGTATGCGGGAGAGCTCGGCATGAATGCCGTCGCCCAGGCGCCTGAGGGTAAGCGGATCGGTAGGGCCGTATAACGCCACCCAGATAACGCCATCATCTCCGATGCGGTTTGCCGGCTGCACCTCAATCTTCTCCAGGCCTTTCGGCAGGCGCTGAATCGCTTGCACCCTTCCGCGTGCCGCGTTCATCACCTGATCCCTGTCGTAGGTGGGCAGGGCGGTCAGCTTGATCGTGCATTCCCCTTCGATAATTTCAGAGTTCAACCTTTTAATGCCGGGCAGATTGTAGACTGCCTCTTCGATGCGGACACAAACAGACTCTTCGATCTCCAGGGGACCTGCTCCGGGATAGGTCGCCTTGATCTCGATCTGATGTGGCATGAAGCGGGGGAACACTTCCTTGTCCATCAGCAGCAGGCTGCCCGCACCCCCAAGCAGAATGAGCAACATGAGGAGGTTGGCAGCGATCGGATTCGCCGCGAACCACGCAATCGGCCCGGAGAAGGGAAGGGAAGGAGGGAAGATGCCCTTCATTCAAAAAAACTCACGAATGGATCCTCCCCCTGGCCAAGCGGCGGCCCTGGCTAGCGGATGGAACGTAGAACAGTGGGGCATAAAAGCTTGGCTCATCGCGCATTGCCCTGCGTTGGCGTCTCCAGACTGGTCTTTTTGAGCTTCGGCTCCGAAGTCACAATCTCGGCGCTTACCTTCATTCCCTCCACTGGAACCTCGATTCTCGAGATGACCAGCCTTTCCCCCGCCTTCAACCCGCTTTTGGCGAGAATGCGATCAGGCTCACGGCGCAAAATATCTATACGGCGGATATGCAGTCGGTTGTCCGCGTCGACGAGTAGCACTTCCTGAGAGGCATTGACGGCACCGGGCGGCAATACAAACATATCGGCCTGTTCGCGCCCTTCGATCTCGGCCTTTACAAACAAGCCGGGTATGAGCGGGGGCTGGCCTGGCTCGACCTTATAAGGGTTTCGTACCTCGGCAACGGCGTGGAGGAGTCCCGTTTCCTCATCCAGCGCACCCTCCGTCCGGATAACGTGTCCCTCCCACCGGTGAGTTACACCCGCAAATTCTCCGCTCAAGACGACCCTGGGCCCCTTTTCTGCCTTGTTGTCCCTATGGTCGAGCAGGAGATCGAGGTATGCGAATTGGTCGGTCGCCAAAGGCAGACGTATCTGGGCAACATCGGTCGCATAAAGGCGGGCCAGTTTTTCTCCAGGTTGAATGTACTGACCAAGACCGATATGCATATTGCGCACACGTCCGGCAAATGGAGAGCGCCACTCGCATCGGCTTCGCTGCAGGCGGGCTTTTACCATGTCCGCCTGCGCGGCCTTCAGTTTTGCGCGTGCCTCCGCCAGTTGCGGCTCGCGCATGGTCAAAGGCGAGGGCATTCCTTCCCCCAGAACCTGCCATTCCTGGCGCGCCTGTTCCGCCTGCGCCTCTTCCATCGCCACCTGGCGCTCCGCCTCGGCGATACGCGCATGTGCCTCAGCGATCGCATGATCATAGTCGCGCGTATCGATCGTCATCAGGATATCGCCCGCTTCAAAAAAGCCCCCCGCAGCCAGGCTGGGATGGAGGCGGACGATCTGGCCTGCTACCTCGGGGACGAGGTCAATCTCGGTACGGGGCACGACCACACCCTGGGAACGGATATTCAGCTTGAGCGTTTGTGGAATTGCCTCGATTACCCGTACTACTGGTATTCCCCTATCCGGCAATTCGGATTTCAGTGATGGCCGATGAACAGCAATTGCCCACGAAATACTGATGCCTGCCAGCACAACAAGAACGGGGATGATGATTTTGAGCATGCTCTTGCTTGCCACTTGTTTCAGCACACCTCGCAAATGCTGCCTCCTAATGCCAGGTAAAGATTGATTCGGTTGCTCAGAAGCTGGCGCTTGACAGAAAGATGGGCACTCTGGGCATTGAGGGTGCTGCGGTAGCTGTCCAGCAGTGTAAGAATTTCGATATACCCATGTTGATAGGAATAGACTGCCAGTTTTCGGCTGGCTTGGGTTTGCTCAACCGCATTTCTCAAGGCTTTTTCTTCCTTCCGTAGCCATTCGTCGGCTGCCAGCGCCTGCTCCACTTCCCGGAAAGCATTGAGTGCCGTGTCCTTGTACAGATTAAGGGCCTGCTCGGTCTGCGCCTTGTCAAGTTCGATCTGACCCCGGATGCGCCCCCCCGTGAATACCGGTTGCGCCAGCCCGATGAGCACGTTCCATGCGAGAGCCCTGGGATCCACCAATTCGGTCAGTGCTTGGCTGCGCATTCCTCCGGCGGCAGTCAGGGCAACACGCGGCAGCAGTAATTTTCTCGTGCTTTGCAGACGGGAGTCGGCAGCCAGCAAACGATCATAGGCAGCCACGAGGTCCGGACGTCTTTCCAGCAATTCCGAGGGCAACCCCGCTGGCATATCGGGTGGAAGTTCAGGCAGTTCCGCAGTCGCTGTCAGCACAGCTTCCGGATAGCGCCCCAGCAGCACTTGCAGTCGGCGTGCAATGATCTGAACCTGGTTGCGCGCCTGGGTAAGCTCAGCCTCCGCATTGGCAAGGTCGGTGAGGGCCAGGCGCACGTCGAGCGCTTTCGTCAAACCGCGGGCAAAGCGTCCACGCACCAGGTCGACAATAATGCTCCGGTCCTTTACTGACCGCTCTCCCACTGCTGCTTGGAGCCTGGCTTCGGCAAGCTCAAAATAACCCTGCGCCACCCGTGCGGCCAGAGACAAGCGCGCGCCTTGAAAATCGGCTGCGGTCGCATTCGCCTCTCTTATTGCTGCCTGCTGGAAGTCGCTTATCCGTCCCCACACATCCAGCTCCCAACTCAGGCTGAACAATACTTCAAATACCTTGAATCGGGCCGAACCGAATCCCTCCTCGCGGATTTGCGTATACTGGTAATCCGGGGCAAAGAGCAGTTGTGGCCATCGGCTTGCACCGTCTATGCGCGCCTGGGCCACCGCAGCTTTTACCCGCGCCGCCACAGCCTTCAGTTGATAATTATCCGCCAGGGCGCTGTTAACCAGGGCACTCAGATTAGGGTCGCCAAAAGCTTCTACCCAGTTTTCCTGGGTCGGCTGTGGAGTCCCTTTATCCGCTGCCCATCTGGCCGGGAGTGCTGCGCCTGCATCTCCAGGATTTCTCAATGGAGATATTTTGCAACCGCCAATTCCGGCGAGGGAAATCGAAATAATTATTATCGCAAATATCCTGGGCATTTCAGCTCAAGCCGATCCGGAAAGGGAGGATATTCGCAATATCCTTCGGGACCGGAAGTTGATCCATATTGTAAAATAGAAATTGCTATATGATAATAAGAATAGTTCTCGTTATTGTTATTATTATATGCTTTCTGTGGAGATGCGGTGATGATTGTCGAAGAGCAGGTTGAACTGAGCGAAGTTTTCATGGCTCATCGGTCCCAGTTGCGCTGGGCGGCGCTCAAGATTCTCGGTAATTCCGAGCGGGCGGAGGACGTGGTGCAGGATGCGTATCTCAAAGTATCGGAAGCAGCGGCAGTATTCCATGTCAAGCAGCCTGTGGCATACCTGTTCCAGATGGTTCGCAATCTTGCCATCGATCATCATCGGCGCATTTCATTCGAATTGAATCTTTTCGAGGGCGAAGACAACGGGCTGCATGTACCATCCCACATCGGAATGCCCGAAGCCACAGTCATCAGCCGCGAGCATCTGAAACTGGTTGCAAAAGCAATATCGGAGCTTCCGGAGCGGACCAGGCGCGCTTTTGAACTCCATCGTCTGGAAGGGCAGACGCATCGTGCCATCGCGGCCGAACTGGCTATCTCGACATCCCTGGTGAATATCCTGATCCACGAGGCAATAGACCACTGCCGCGCCGCTCTCCAATCCACCTAGTCCCCCACTTGGTCACTGCCAGCTTGATCACTCCTGTCGCCTGGAAGCACTTGCACAGCGGTATCCGCTATACTTGTTTCGGGTAAGTTTAAAACCGTGGAAAAAAGTTTAAAACTGTGGAAAATCGATGAATTCGAAGATTCATCGGGGGAACATCGAGGTGAGACCGTGGCGAATTCAGAGGACCAGGACTCGGATCAGGTGTGGCATACAGCAGTCGAGTGGGTAATACGTGAGCACGAGTCATTCAGTCCCGCTGAACGGGAAGAGCTGATCGGTTGGTTGAACATGAATCCGGCACATAAAAAGGCCTACGACGAGGCTTCCCGCCTCTGGCTCATCACCGGTCTTATTCCACCCTTTGAACCGCCTGCCGAGGATTGATGACGAAGAGATAATACTGCGGCAGTAGACTACGTAATGTTCTTTGCTACGTCACATTGATCTGTTTACGGTCGAATTGATCTATCCATGCTTACAGCACAGAATAAACTTTCAGACGTGCATCAGCAAAATGGGTACCAATACGTGATATCTCTGAATGACTCGTGCGTCTTATCAGAGGGGAGCGGGATTCATTACATCCGGCGTACAATTCGCTTTAACAATCGTAGAGGGATTTCCCGATACAATTGAATAAGGAGGGACGCTCTCTGTAATAAATGCGCCTCCTGCGATTCTGCTTCCGCGACCTATGGTTACTCCTCCGACGATGATCGCGTGGGGTCCGATCCAGACTTCGTCCTCAATGACGGGGTATTCAGTTTGACGATTTCCGTCAGGGGAAATGCGATCGCGACGCCCAAGGGTAACCCCATGAAAAAGGGTTACGTTATTACCAATCCTTGCGCCTGCATTTACAACCAAACCCCAACCGTGTGTTATGGCTATACCTGCGCCAACCTTGGTCCGCCAGGAAAAGTCTACAGCCGCCAGATGCGTCGACAAACGATGCATAATTTTCAAAGGGATGAGCGTAAAGCGTAGGAGACCCGGCTCTGCTGCTGCCGCCTGGCACAGCCTCATCGTTACGACCACCCGAAACGTTCTGCTAGTGATCGCCTCCTTGACTAGATGGCCCCAACTGAATTGCCCGCACTGCCGATGGGTATCAGATTTCAGTTCATTCAATGTCATTGCTGGTTACCTGGATGCACACATGCTACGACTACCGATTCCACTACAGGGATCAACAATCGAGGACAGGTTATTGCAGTCGCAATTGTTCCTGAACCTGAAGCCTGTGCCCTGATACTTGCCGGTTGGCTATGGCTGGTTTTATCGCAGCATTTTTGCGATGAACAGGCTACGAAAAAATTTCGTCCTGTTAGATTATAGCTGGCTTTGATCAAAAATCCCTCCAGGCTATCAGTCATTTTCCTAAATTCTTCGAATCCTTATTCGTCTAGCTAAATAAGATTCCAGATAAGATTAAGACGCATTTCCAATTCGTGGAATTCGTCCAGGGAATCTGGAACGCCATCTGTTTACAGACATAAGGGGAACAGGCATGACAAGCTGCTTCGACCGCGAAGACGGAACGTTTCGCGTGCTGGTCAATCATGAAGAGCAGTACTCCATCTGGCCGGAGTGGAAAGCCGTTCCGGGAGGATGGCGTGACACCGGGGTGCTGGGAGACAAGAAAACCTGCCTCGAACATGTAGAGAAAGTGTGGACGGATATGCGTCCCCTCAGCCTGAGGCGCTTCATGGACGAACAATGTTCAGTTGAAGCCAGGTGATGCCTGCACCTCTGACGCTTTTCACACTGCCTTGCGCAGGCGCGAGCTCAGTAATGTATTTGCGCTGGCGGCGCAGGCTGCCTTCCTGGGTGCAAGTGGAGCCGGTCGAGTTGCCCGGCCGGGGAGGCCGCCTGGATGAAACATTCGAGAGAAGCTTCCCTTTACTGATCGAACGCCTTGCGGATGAGTTCGAGGCGTATCCGCCTCGGCGATACGCATTCTTCGGACACAGCATGGGGGCGCTGCTCGCTTTCGGAATTGCCCATTCCCTGCGCAAGAGAGAAAAAGCCTTGCCTCTTGCCCTGTTTGTGTCAGCCTGTGCGGCACCCTCCCGGCAGGACTGGTGGCGCTATGCGAACAAGAGTACCGATGCGTCGCTCATCGCCGATCTGCGTAAGCAGAAGGGGACGCCGGAAGAAGTGTTCGAGAGTCCCGAGTTATTGTCCATGACGCTCAGCCTGTTGCGCGCTGACTACCGCATCTGTGCAAGCTTCCGCCATGCACAATCCTTGCCTTTGCCGCTGCCGATTCATGTTTTTGGGGGCCGTGACGATGAAATTCATGAGTCGAAGCTGGAAGCGTGGCGATCCGAAACTACAGAAGATTTCTCGCTGGACCTGTTTGAAGGAGGACATTTCTTTCTACGGCAGCACGAAGAGGCTTTTCTTCACGTGCTCGTCCAGCGGATGGCGTTGCACCATCCGGAAGCATACCAGGAAGCGCATCGAGAACCTGGTGATATGTCCTTATGTATTCCTTAAGGTGTCCCCTGAGGCGCTTATCGCTGTCCGAGCGCATTCCGGACGGCATCGAAGTGTGGTTGCTCGAGTTTGATGCTGGGCTGTCGGTACCGGATTCCGAGCTGGCATTGTTATCTGTAGAAGAGCGCGTGTATGCGCAACGGTTTCGGCGGCAAGAAGACCGCATGCGATCCGTCGCAACCCGTGCCGCCCTGAGGCGACTTGTCGGAGCGCACTTGATGTTGCCGCCTGAGCGGCTGCGCTTCGTGGTCAATGCTTATGGCAAGCCACGGCTGGAAAGTGAGTCGGGGATCGAGTTCAACGTTTCCCATGCCGGTTGTTGCGCCCTGATCGCCCTTTCGACCAGTGGACCGGTCGGCGTCGATATTGAATGCGAAGATCGTGTCCTCGATGCTGAAAACCTCGAGGGCCTCGCAGCTTACGTCTTTTCTCCATTGGAGTGCTGCCTTGCGTTGCAAACCTCCAAAGATTTCATCCGGCACTGGGTAGCGAAGGAATCCGTGCTGAAAGCCTTGGGATTGGGTATCTCCGAACACCTGCAATCCGTATCCATTCTGCCCCGGGACGATGAGGCTTACGAGATTGCGCATGATTTCCCGGAGTGGCCGGAAATACAGGCCTGGCGCCTCCCGGTACCCGATGGCTATGCAGCGGCCCTGGCATTCCAGACTCATGACTGGCCTTCAGCTCAGGGGAAAAGCCACGAAGTGTCGCGACTGACATCCCGACTCCCCCTGCCAAGATTGGATCGCTGCCAAGGCCGGGCTGCATATCCGCAGGTTTGCGATCAGTTCGCTCGCCAGATAGATCACGTCTGAAAAGGTTTCAAAGTCAATCCACTGAAAGGTTCACTATGACGCCAAGGTCAATTTCTCACCGCGTTTACCCGCAAAACCTGGTTACGCATCTCCGTAGTCTCGCGTCGGTACGTCCCACAGACCTTGCCTTGACGGTAATGCACCAGGAAGGCGAGAGAATCGTGGAAAAAGCGTTCGACTACGCTACATTGGATCAGCATGTTCGCGCACTCGCGGTCATTTTGCAGGACCGTTTTTCGGCAGGCGAGCGCGCCCTGTTGCTCATGGAAAATGATGAACATTACGTAATCGGCTTCTTCGCCTGTCTTTATGCAGGGCTCATCGCCGTACCCGTTTTTCCGCCGGAGATAGTGCGCGAACGGCACCTGGCACGCCTGCTCGCCATTGCAGCCGATGCTGAGGCGCGCTGCATATTGACCACGAGCGAAATCATGCCGCTGATTGCCGGTGCCGCAGTGGAACAGTTTTCTTATGCGACTGTCCTGACTGTGGATACGGTGAAATGCGATAACGCCTCTGCATGGCGTGAATATTTTCCCAGAGAGGGAGATATCGCGTTTTTGCAATATACCTCCGGGTCTACATCCACGCCTAAAGGGGTAATGGTGAGCCACGGCAGCCTGATGACAAATGCAAGAGTGTTCGAGGAGGGCATGTCGATCAACGCAAATGACATATTCGTGAGCTGGTTGCCGCTGTATCACGATATGGGACTGATCGGCGGCTTGCTGCAACCCATCCATCGGGGCATTCCTGTCGTGCTGATGGCGCCCCGGTTTTTTATCGAACGACCGATACGATGGTTGAAAGTCATTTCGCACTATCGTGCGACGGTGAGTGGTGCGCCTAATTTTGCGTTTCAACTCTGTGCGGACCGGGTGAGCGATGCCCAGTTAAAAGAGCTCGACTTGTCGAGCTGGCGTGTCGCCTTTTCGGGTGCCGAACCGGTACGCCGGGAAACGATGAGAGCATTTATTGAACGCTTCGCCCCGGCAGGGTTTCCACCTGGCACAATTTATCCCTGCTATGGCCTGGCCGAAGCAACGCTTTTTGTCGCCGGTGGGACGCGTGGAGACGGCATGGAGGCACATTGCTTCTCTACCCGGATGCTGGCACAAGGCAGGGCCGAGGTGGCGGAGCCAGGAACATCTCTGGTAGCTTGCGGTGTGCCGGCTTCCGGCCATACGGTGAGGGTTGTAGACCCGGAAACATATGTCCAATTGTCCGATGGTATGATCGGGGAGATCTGGACGGATGGCGCCAGTCTTGCCTGCGGCTACTGGCGGCGGCCAGAGGAGACAGCCGAAACTTTTGTTTCCCACGAGGGGGAACGTTGGCTGCGCACCGGAGATCTTGGCTTCATACATGATAGACAGTTGTACATTGCAGGAAGGCGCAAGGATCTCATCATCATAAGGGGGCAGAACGTCTACCCGCAGGACCTCGAGCAGGTAGTCGAAGATGAGGTTGAGGCCGCACGGAAGGGAAGGGTGGCCGCGTTTTCGGTAGAAACCGAAAACGGGGAAGGAATCGGCATCGCCGTGGAGATATCCCGCGGCATGCAGAAGCTTATCGCCGTCGAAACTCTGGTGCAGGCGTTGAGCGAAGCCGTGAGCGGAAGCTGCCATGAGCCGCTCTCGGTGGTGGTATTACTGAATCCGGGGGGCTTGCCCAAGACTTCCAGCGGAAAATTGCAGCGCGCCCCCTGCCGGCAGGGCTGGCGTGAGCACACCCTTGACGCATATGCCATCTATGAGTTTGGCAATTTCGTGCTGGGTGGCAGCAGTCGGCCTGTATCCACGCTGACGGATGACGTTGAAATTTCGCTGGCGGGTATCTGGGAAACCGTGCTGAATCGTCATGGGTTGGGGCGCGAGGACCATTTTTTTGCCAGCGGCGGAAATTCGCTCTCGGCCGTTCAGGCTGTGGCGCGTATTGCTGACCACTGGCAGATCGATTTCCCGCTCCGCGGCCTGTTCGAGAATTCGAAATTGAACGAGTGTGCGGAGGAAATCAAGCGCATTCTATCTGCCGGTGCTCCCAGGCGTACTGCGAGCATCAGCCTGTTCCCCACGCGCGCCAGGATCAACGCAACTCAACCGCTACTGCTTTCGTTTGGCCAGCAGCGTCTCTGGTTTCTGTGGCAACTGGACCGGGCGTCTACCGCCTATCATATCAAGCAGGCGCTGCGCTTGTCGGGGTCCCTGGATGTGCAGGCATTGCAGGCCAGTCTTGACGGGTTGGTCGCGCGCCACGAATCCTTGCGCACCGTTTTCCGGACAGGAGTGGAGGGTTCTGCGGAGCAGGTGATCCAGCCGGCAGTGCAGTTGCATATCCCGCATATCGATCTGAGCAACACTCCCGCCCTCGTGCGTGAAGCGCGTGCGAAAGAGGAGGCCGACCGGATCATTTCCGCTCCCTTCGATCTGTCACAAGGCCCATTGCTGCGAATGGTCTTGATCCGACTGGCGCAGGATGAGCACATTCTGGTCATAGCCATGCATCACATCATCTCCGATGGTGCCTCGATGCAGGTACTGCTTGACGAACTCGCCGTCGGGTACCTGGCTTATGCCCAGGGGCAGTTGCCACAGCTCGACCCGTTATCCATCCGCTACGCGGACTATGCCGAGTGGCAGCGCAACTGGCTGGAAGCAGGCGAGAAAGGCAGGCAACTGGCCTACTGGCGCGATTACCTGGGCACCGAGCACCCGGTATTGGAACTGCCAGCCGACCATCTGCGGCGGCCCGTGGCAAATTATCAGGCGGCCCGCCATTCTTTCGATCTGCCGCCGGATATGCTGAGCAGCCTGCGAAGCCTTGTCCAACGCCCCGATAGCCGCAGTGCAACCCTTTTCATGGCGCTGATGGCGGGTTTTCAAGCTTTGCTCTACCGCCTCACGGGACAAAAGGATCTTCGTGTCGGCGTGCCGGTTGCCAATCGCAACCGGATTGAAACCAGGGGCATCGTCGGTTTTTTCGTGAATACCCAGGTACTGCGCGGGAAGGTCAACGGCCGCATGGCTTTGTCAACCCTGCTCGCGCAGGTCAGAGAAGCGGCAATCGACGCCCAGGCACATCAGGATTTGCCCTTCGAGCAACTGGTTGAGGCATTGCAGCCGGAGAGAAGCCTGAGCCGGACGCCGCTCTTCCAGGTGACCCTTAATCATCTGGTAAGCGACCGGCGCAAGCTCGATCAAATCAAGGAACTGAAGATCGTTGACTATCCACTGGGCGAGCAGGCTGCACAGTTCGAGCTGACGCTGGAAACGATCGAGTTACCTGATGGAAACGTGCGCCCAAGCTTCATCTATGCGTCGGAGCTCTTCGATATCCGCACGATCGAGCGCCTGGGACGCCATTATGTGACCCTGCTGCGCGCAATGGCCGGGCAGCCGGAAACGCCTATCGGCGATGTGCCTCTGTTGAGCGAAAGCGATATGGCGCAACTCGGGGCATGGGGAGCATTGGGA
>Ga0134128_10010949_pt1 | contig 10857 bp, 3 predicted proteins | sample KB31754_FD_96462 | JGI IMG/M metagenome (GOLD analysis project Ga0134128, IMG submission 96462) | Terrestrial soil microbial communities with excess Nitrogen fertilizer from Kellogg Biological Station, Michigan, USA - KB3-175-4 | ecosystem: Environmental > Terrestrial > Soil > Unclassified ...
CCGCCGATACCGCACGCGAGGACGTCGCGGCCGGGACGTACAGCTGCTGCACGTAGTCCCGCACCATCCGGCTGGCCAAGACCTTGGGGCCGAGCGTGCTCAGTGTGTGCCGCACCATCTCGATCCAGCGGGTCGGCAGACCGGCCGCGTCGCGGTCGTAGAAGCGGCGGCTCACCGAGGTCTCGATGAGGTCGTAGAGCGCCGCGGCCTCAAGCTCGTCGCGCCGGTCCGGATCGTCGACGCCGTTCGCGGTCGGGATCGCCCAGCCGTTCTCGCCGTCGAACCACTCGTCCCACCAGCCGTCCCGGATGGACAGGTTCAGCCCGCCGTTGAGCGCCGACTTCATCCCAGAGGTGCCACAGGCCTCCAGCGGCCGCAGCGGGTTGTTGAGCCACACATCGCAGCCGGGCAGCAGCGACTGGGCCATCGCCATGTCGTAGTTCGGCAGGAAGACGATCCGGTGCCGCACGTTGTGCTCGTCGGCGAACCGCACCAGCTCCTGGATCAGCCGCTTGCCGCCCTCATCGGCCGGGTGCGCCTTTCCGGCGATCACCAGCTGGATCGGGCGCTGCGGGTTCAGCAGCATCGAAGCGAGCCGCTCGCGGTCGCGCAGCATCAGGGTCAGCCGCTTGTAGGAGGGCACCCGGCGCGCGAAGCCGATGGTGAGCACCTCCGGATCGAGCACGTCGGCGGTCCAGCCCAGCTCGGCCTCCGAGGCGCCGCGAGCGATCCAGGACTCCTTGACCCGGCGCCGTGCCTCGTCGACCAACGCGGCGCGCAGCACGCAGCGGATTTCCCAGATCGTCTTGTCAGACAAGCGGTCCACGGCTTCGAAGGGCTCGTCGGCGAGCGCGCCGGGGCCGAGTTCCCGCTCGACCAGTTCGAAGACCGCCGGGTGCACCCAGGTCTCCGCGTGCACGCCGTTGGTGATCGAGGTGATCGGCACCTCCGGCGGGTCGAAGCCCGGCCACAGCCCGCCGAACATCTCCCGGGAGACCTCGCCGTGCAGCACCGAGACGCCGTTGGCCCGCTGCGCGAGCCGCAGGCCCATCACGGCCATGTTGAAGCAGCCCGGGTCGCCGCCGGGGAAGTCCTCGGCGCCGAGCCCGAGGACGTTCTCCATCTGCACGCCCGGGGACTGGTTGTCGCCGCCGAAGTGCTCAGCGACCAGGTCGTGCGAGAAACGGTCGATGCCGGCCGGGACCGGGGTGTGCGTGGTGAACAGGGTGCCGGCTCGGACCGCGGCCAGCGCGGCGCCGAAGTCGAGGCCGTGTTCCTCCGACAGCTCCCTGATTCGCTCGATGCCGAGGAACCCGGCGTGGCCCTCGTTGGTGTGGTAGACCTCGGGCTGCGCAGTGCCGGTGAGCCGGCAGTAGGCCCGCACGGCCCGGATGCCGCCGATGCCGAGCAGCATCTCCTGGTGCAGCCGGTGCTCGCTGGAACCGCCGTAAAGCCGGTCGGTGATCTCGCGGCCGCCGTCCGCGTTGTCCTCGATGTCGGTGTCGAGCAGCAGCAGCGGCACCCGGCCGACCTGCGCCAGCCAAACCTGCGCGACCAGTTCACGCAGCCCGGGCAGCCCGATGGTGACGCGCACGGCGGTTCCGTCGGCCTCGCGCAGCCGGGTCAGCGGCAGGTTGTCCGGGTCGATCAGCGGATAGGTCTCGAGCTGCCAGGCGTCACGGGAGAGCGACTGGCGGAAGTAGCCGTGCTTGTACAGCAGGCCGACGCCGATGATCGGCACGCCCAGGTCGGAGGCGGCCTTCAGGTGGTCGCCGGCCAGGATGCCGAGGCCGCCGGAGTACTGCGGCAGCACGGCGGTGATTCCGTATTCCGGGGAGAAGTAGGCGATCGCGCGGGGGGCGTCGGTCAGCGTCTGGTACCACTTCGGCTCGGTCAGGTATGCGCGCAGGTTCGCGGCCGCGTCGGCGATCCGCGCGGTGAACCGGCCATCGGCGGCCAGCACGGCCAGCCGCTCGGTGCGCACCGCGCCGAGCAGGCGCACCGGGTCGCCGCCGACCGCCTCCCACTGCCCGGGGTCCACCGCGGCGAACAGGTCTCGGGTGGGTGCGTGCCAGGACCAGCGGAGGTTCGCCGCCAGTTCGGCGAGCGGCGCGAGCGGTTCGGGAAGCACGGTGCGGACGGTGAAGCGTCGGATAGCCCTCATGCTTCGGGACAGTAGCGGCTGGTCACCGGGTTTCGCGACATGGTGGCTCAGGTTCGCGGGCGGAGCGCTGCCGTGCACTCCCGAACGCCCCCCGGCTGAGTTGCGGTCTGGTAACACGCTGGCCGAACCGGTTGCCGAGCTGTAACCGGTCCTACACCGCGGCTTTGGGCCAGGACCGGCCGAGACTGAAGAGGGCCGAAAGCGTGCCGTCGCCCCTCGCGTCGCGTGCAACGCGAGAAATCGGATATGAATCCCGCATGAGCATCGGACGCATCCCCATCGTCGACGTCCAGCCGCGGATCCTCGACGGCGCCCGGCCCGCCAAAGCGGTGCCCGGCGAGCTGTTCACCGTAACCGCGACCGTCTTCCGAGAAGGGCACGACGCGGTCGCCGCGAACGTGGTGCTGACCGGCCCTGACGGCGAACGCGGCGCGTGGGCCCCGATGCGCGAGCTGGCTCCCGGCACCGATCGCTACGGCGCGCAAGTGGTCGCGGACCGGCGCGGGGAGTGGACGTTCCACGTGGAGGCGTGGTCCGATCCGCTGTCCACCTGGTATCACGCGGCCCGGGTGAAGATCCCGGCCGGTATCGACATCGAGCTGGTCTTCGAGGACGGCGCGCGGTTGCTTGAGCGTGCCGCGGCGGCTGACGCGGTGACAGGTCCCGCTGCTGCGCGCGCCGCGCGCCAGCGTGCCGAAAATCACAGCCGTGCCGAACATCACAGAAATGGCACAGATGGAGTAGACACCGTCACCCACACGCGCCGCACGACCCCCACGAGCCCCCCTGGTGCTTCCGATGCTTCTGTTGCCTCAAGTGAGGTAAGGGGTGCGAGTGGCTCTGGTGGTTCCAGCGCCTCGATCTCCGCGCGCGCGGCAGCCACCGAAGCGGTCATCGAACGCGTCGTCCAGGCGACGCTGGACGATCTTGCGGACCGGGCGCGCCGATCGGACGCCGCGGCTGTGGACGGCGACCGGTCCGCTTCCGCGCCGGCGCAGCCCGCCGACCCTGACGTGGAACTGCTTCTGACGACCGCTCAGCTGCTGCGCGACGTCGATGTTCCGGCCGAGGCTAGGCTGGCCGCGATGGAGCAGATCGAACTGCACCGCGCCCTCGCCGCGCGTCCCGTGCGCGACCTGCTGACCGAGAGCGAGCGCTACCCGCTGCGGGTTGATCGGGCTCGTGCCCTGTTCGGGTCCTGGTACGAGATGTTCCCGCGCTCAGAGGGCGCGCAGGTGGACTCGACCGGCGCCACCCCTCCCGTCTCCGGAACGCTGCGCACCGCCGCCGAACGGCTGCCCGGCATCGCGGCGATGGGCTTCGACGTGGTCTACCTTCCGCCGGTCCACCCGATCGGCACCGCCTACCGCAAAGGCCCGAACAACTCCACGACCGCCGGTCCGTGGGACGTCGGCTCGCCGTGGGCCATCGGCGCGACTGACGGCGGCCACGACGCGATCCACCCGGACCTGGGCACCTTCGCCGACTTCGATTACTTCGTGGACCGGGCCGGCAAGCTGGGCATCGAGGTGGCGCTGGACTTCGCGCTGCAGTGCTCGCCGGACCATCCCTGGGTGCTCAAGCACCCGGACTGGTTCGCCCACCGCGCCGACGGCAGCATCGCCTACGCCGAGAACCCGCCGAAGAAGTATCAGGACATCTACCCGCTGGACTTCGACGGTCCCGGGGTGCTGCCCGCGATCCTGGAGGAGTGCGAGCGGGTGCTGCGGCTGTGGATGGGCCACGGTGTGCGCATCTTCCGGGTCGACAACCCGCACACCAAGCCGGTGCTGTTCTGGGAGCGGCTGCTCGACCGGATCCACGCCACTGACCCAGACGTGCTCTTCCTCGCCGAGGCCTTCACCCGCCCGGCGATGATGCACACCCTCGCCAAGATCGGGTTCCACCAGTCGTACACGTACTTCACCTGGCGCAACACCAAGCAGGAGCTTCAGGAGTACCTGACCGAGCTGGCCGATTCCTCCTCGGCGTTCCTGCGTCCGAACCTGTTCGTCAACACCCCGGACATCCTGCACGAATACCTTCAGTACTCGGGACGTCCCGGCTTCAAGATCAGAGCGGTCCTCGCGTCGACGCTCAGCCCTACCTGGGGCGTGTACTCCGGCTACGAACTGTGCGAGAGCGCGCCGGTGCGACCGGGCAGCGAGGAATACCTGAACTCGGAAAAGTACCAGCTAAGGCCGCGTGACTGGGCCGCGGCGGAGGCTGAAGGCAGGTCGTTGGCACCCTTCCTGACGCGTCTCAACGGCCTACGTCGTGAACATGTTGCACTGCAAGGGTTACGTAATCTCAAATTTCACTCCACGGACAACGATGCTGTGCTGTGCTACTCCAAGCACACAGCTGCTGATCTGGTCCTGGTGGTCGTCAATCTCGATCCGCACAACACGGTCGAGGCCACCGTCTCCCTGGACTTGTCCGCGCTCGGCCTCGGCTGGGACGACCGCTTCACCGTTCGCGACGAGCTGACCGGTGCGGTGTACCACTGGGGCCGGCACAACTACGTCCGGCTCGACCCGCACACTCAACCGGCCCATGTGCTTACGCTGATCAGGTAGGGCCCTGATCGCGACGGCCCGGGGCCCCGGCCCGAGGCGCGGCGCCCAGGGCGGATCGGCGGTCGTGTGCAGTCCACCCTCATCCGTGCACCACAGGTGCTCCCGGCACAACTGGAGTGACCGTGATCGTCAACGAACCGGTATCAGACTCACCGCTGGACCTTCCGAAGAGCGAACGCGATCCGGATTGGTTCAAGCGCGCCGTCTTCTACGAGGTTCTGGTCCGCTCCTTCCACGACTCGAATCACGACGGCACCGGAGACCTCAAGGGTCTGACGAGCAAGCTGGATTACCTGCAGTGGCTCGGCGTCGACTGCATCTGGCTGCCGCCGTTCTTCAAGTCCCCGCTGCGTGACGGCGGCTACGACGTGTCCGACTACACCGACGTGCTGCCGGAGTTCGGCGACCTCGGTGACTTCGTGGACTTCGTGGAGCAGGCCCACGCCCGCGGCATCCGGATCATCATCGACTTCGTGGTCAACCACACCAGCGATCAGCACCCGTGGTTCCAGGCCTCGCGCAACGACCCGGACGGGCCCTACGGCGACTACTACGTGTGGGCCGATGACGATAAGCAGTTCGCCGACGCGCGCATCATCTTCATCGATACCGAGACCTCGAACTGGACCTTCGACCCGGTACGCAAGCAGTACTTCTGGCACCGCTTCTTCTCCCACCAGCCCGACCTGAACTACGAGAACCCGCAGGTACACGCCGAGATGCTGGCGGCGCTGCGGTTCTGGCTCGACCTGGGCATCGACGGCTTCCGGCTGGACGCGGTGCCGTACCTGTACCAGGAGGAGGGCACCAACTGCGAGAACCTGCCGCGCACGCACCAGTTCCTCAAGAAGGTGCGCAAGATGGTGGACACCGAGTACCCGGACACGGTGCTGCTCGCCGAGGCGAACCAGTGGCCCGCCGACGTGGTGGCTTACTTCGGTGACGCCGAGTCCGGCGGCGACGAGTGCCACATGGCTTTCCACTTCCCGGTGATGCCGCGCATCTTCATGGCGGTGCGCCGCGAGTCGCGCTATCCGATCTCGGAGATCATGGCGCAGACCCCGGCGATCCCGGCGAACTGCCAGTGGGGCATCTTCCTGCGCAACCACGACGAGCTCACGCTCGAGATGGTCACCGACGAAGACCGCGACTACATGTACAGCGAGTACGCCAAGGACCCGCGGATGAAGGCGAACGTGGGCATCCGCCGGCGGCTCGCTCCGCTGCTGGAAAACGACCGGCGGCAGATCGAGCTGTTCACCGCGCTGCTGCTCTCGCTTCCCGGCTCCCCGGTGCTGTACTACGGCGACGAGATCGGGATGGGCGACAACATCTGGCTCGGCGACCGCGACGGCGTGCGCACCCCGATGCAGTGGACGCCGGACCGCAACGCGGGCTTCTCGGCCTGTGACCCGGGCCGGCTGAACCTGCCGGTGATCATGGACGCCGTCTACGGCTACCAATCCGTCAACGTCGAGGCGCAGATGGCCAGCTCCTCCTCGCTGCTGCACTGGACCAAGCGGATGATCGAGATCCGGCGGCAGAACCCGGCCTTCGGCCTGGGCACCTTCCAGGAGCTCGGCTCGACCAACCCCTCGGTCCTCGCCTTCATCCGCGAACTGCCGGCTGCCGAGGCGCCGCGCGGGTCGGGAGCCGAGGACGATCTGGTGCTGTGTGTGATGAACCTCTCCCGCTTCCCGCAGCCGACCGAGCTGGACCTGCGCGCCTACCAGGCCATCGAGCCGGTGGAGCTGATCGGCGGGGTGCACTTCCCGAAGATCGGCGAGCTGCCGTACCTGCTCACACTGGGCGGCCATGGGTTCTACTGGTTCAAGTTGCAGCGGCCGTGACGGACGCGACTTCATGTGAACTGACGTGATGTGAGGAAAACGGTCCGGGTAGGACCGTCGGCGCACCCATTACGGCGCCGAAAGGAGGGTAAGAGGCGCGGTACCGGCGTGCCACGAACGGGGCGCTGCTCGGTGCAGCCACGGCGCAGCGTGAAGGGATGACCGACGATGACGTCGACGATCGACATGGCCCACCCCGCTCTGGACGGCCGCTCCACCGAGCGGCTGGCCGGGCTGCTGTCCGGCTGGCTGCCCGAGCAACGCTGGTTCGGCGGCAAGGGCCGGGACATCGAGTCGGTCGTCGTTTCCTCCTGCCTGGCCGCGCCGCAAATCGCTGACGACAACGGCGAGGACGTGCGGTTGTGGCACGTTCTGGCGGAGGTCACGTACCGCGATGGTGCGGCCAACGGCGAGGCGCCGCAGACCTATCAGGTCTTCGTGGGTGCGCGGCGCTCACTGCCTGATCGGCTGAGGCACGCGGCGATAGGCGATCCGAACAGTGCGGTACCCGAGCTCGGTGGGCATTGCTACGACGGGTTGCATGACGCATTCCTCGCCGCGTGGCTGCTGGAGCGGATCGCGGACCGGGACTCGGTGGGCCCGCTGCGCTTCGACCGGCTGGCCGGGCAGGTGCTGCGCACGGACCTGCGCGCGCTGGTGCTGACCGGCGAGCAGTCGAACACCTCGCTGGTGTACGGCGATCAGTACATCGCCAAGGTCTTCCGCCGCCCGGCTCCGGGCCGCAGCCCCGAGCTGGAGCTGGGCCTGGCCCTCGCGGTGGCCGAGTCGCCGCACATAGCGCCACCGATCGGCTGGGCCGAGTTCGACGCCGCCGCGCTCGACGGCGCCAGCCTCGGCGGAGAGGCCGTCGACGAACCGGTCACCCTGCTCACGCTCCAACCGTTCCTGCCGAGCGCGACGGACGGCTGGGCGCTCGCGCTGACCAGCGTGCGCGACCTTTTCGCCGCCGAGCCTGACGTGTCGGCGGCGCGCGCCGGCGCCGATTTCGGGCCCGAGGCGCACCGGCTCGGCATGGCGACCGCGCGCGTGCACCGAGCGCTGGCCGCGACGCTGCCGACCGGCTGGCTGGCGCCGGAGGACCTTGAGCACCTGGCCGGCGGGATGCGCCGGCAGCTGGAGATGACGGCGCGTCAGGTACCGCAACTGCGGCCGTATGCGCCGGGATTGGCTGAGGCCATAGACCGACTCGCCGCGCTCGGCGGTCCGCTGCCGGTGCAGCGGGTGCACGGCGACTACCACCTCGGCCAGGCGATGCGCACCGTCACCGGCTGGATCCTGCTGGACTTCGAGGGCGAACCGACCCGGTCGCTGGCCGAGCGGCGCGCTCCGGCGAGCCCGCTCAAGGACATCGCCGGCATGCTGCGCTCTTTTGACTACGCGGCGCACCATCTGCTGGGCACCATGTCGACGCTCGCCGACCAGCCTCCGGCGGCGACCGAGCTGATGACGGCGCGGGCAGGTGAGTGGGCGGCGCGCAACCGTGACGCGTTCTGCCGCGGGTACGCCGAGGTGCTCGGCTACGACCCGCGCGCGGAGTCCGCAGTGCTACGCGCGTTCGAGATCGACAAAGCGGTATACGAAGTCGGATACGAAGCGGCCAACCGGCCGTCCTGGCTGCCCATTCCGCTTAATGCCTGCGCACGGCTTTCCACGCGGCACTGATTTTCGAACACCTATTTTCAAAACCATCGTTCAGGACCGGCCCGCGGCGCATTCATTCGGCGAGCATTCCGGTGATACACGCGAGAGGCACTCACGTTCGCCGAAAGAACGTGCGTGCCTGCCGGTCCTGATTCCTGTCAAAGCAGTGATCTCTTCGACGATGCCGCTCAGCGTTACTGCATGCGCTGACTAGCGCGCACGCTGCAATTGCGAGTGCGCCCCGAGTGCGTCGAAATTGTTAGCCTAAAACCATACGTTCGGATGAATTCTTTCCAGTTCGATATGGCGCACCCCCTGCCCCTCCCCTACGGTAACCGTCGGGTGGAAGCCGTGGCCGAAATAAATCTCGGTGCCACGGTCCGACAAAAAGACTTCAACAACTACCGCAGGGGGGAACTCCTTGCTTCGCCATGCCCGCAAACCGCGCGGCAACCGCCGTGCCAGACCCGTCGCCGGGCTCGCCGCCGCGACGCTGTGCGCCGTCGCCGCCGTCCCGATCCAGGCCGCCGTCTCTCGGGCGGCCACCTCCACCGCGAACTCCGGCTCCGTCATCGAGTCGAACACAGCCGGTGCTAACCCAGCTGGTTCTAACAGCGTCAAGTCAGGCCCCATCAAATCCACCACCGTGAAGTCGAGCAGCCTGGCCGCCACGAGCTTCCCCTCCGGCGACCGGGTCGACCTTCGCGTGCTCGTCCTTACCGATGGATCTTCGCCGGTTGAAGCGATCCGGACCGAGCTGAGCACCGAGGGCGTGCCCTACACCGCGATCGACCTGACCAGCGCGACCCGCCAGCAACTCACCGCCGCGTTCCTCGCCGGCACAGCCGGCGCAGTGCCAGAAGCGCACTTTGACGCCGTCGTGCTGCCCAACAACGCGCCTGCGCAGCTTTCCGCCGCCGAGATCTCGGCGCTCGACGCGTATGAGATCACATACTCCGTCCGGCAGGTCGACGCCTACCTGTATCCGAGCCCGGCCGTCGGCATGAACTACCCGACCTTCGCGGGCACGCTCGACGGGATGACCGCTACAGCTACCAGCGACGGGAAAACCAAGGCGTTCCCGTATCTGAGCGGCAGCGTGCCCTTCGAGAACATCGACCCGACCATCTCCGAGTCATACGGGTACCTCGGTACTCCCAACCCGGCGACCGGTACCACGTTCGATCCGCTGCTCACCATGACGATCCCCGGCACCACGACACAGGGCGTCCTGGCTGGCATCTACGCCACGAGCAACCGCAGCGAACTGATCAACACATTCGCGTACAACGCCAACCAGGCGCAGTTCCGCGCACTCGCGCACGGGTTCATCACCTGGGCGACACAAGGCGTGCACTTCGGCTACGACCGCAACTACTTCACCGTCGACGTCGATGACACCTTCCTGCCGGACTCCGAGTGGTCCCAGGTCGGACACTGCACGCCGGGCGACTCGATCTGCCCGGCCGGTATCCCGGACACCACGCCGAGCCGGATGACCGCGGCCGACGTGTCGTATCAGGCCAGCTGGCAGAACGCGAACAACTACAAGCTGACCATGCTGTACAACGGCGGCGGCTCGGACGACGAGGTAACCGCGACCGGCTCAGATCCGCTGCTGACCGCCTGGCAGGCCAACAAGTCAGCCGCGCTGGAGTGGGTCAACCACACCTATTCGCACGAGTTCCTCGGCTGTGAGCAGAACGAGACCACCATCCCGTGGTCCTGCCAGACCGACGCGAGCGGCAACCCGATCTGGGTGCCGCAGTCCGACATCACCTCGCAGGTCTCGCAGAACGTGGCCTGGGCGAAGGCCAAGGGCTTCACGACCGACGCCACGGAACTGGTCACCGGCGAGCACTCGGGCCTGGCGACGCTGCCGCAGCAGCCGGTCGACAACCCGAACCTCGGCCCGGGCCTGGCCGCCCAGCACGTCGCGTGGACCGGCTCCGACGCCTCCCGCGAGCCGAACCAGCGGCTCGTCACCGGCGGCTCGACGCTGACCGTGCCCCGGCATCCGATGAACGTGTACTACAACGCCGCGACGGTCTCGGACGAGATCAACGAGTACAACTGGGTCTACACCTCGGCGGCCAACGGCGGATCAGGGATCTGCGAGAACAACCCGACCTCGACCTGCATCAGCCCGCTGGACCCGGTCACCGGCTACACGGACTACATCGTGCCGACCGAGGCCCGGATCGCACTGAGCCACATCACCGCCAACGACCCGCGGCCGACCTACGTGCACCAGTCGAACCTGGCCGAGGATCGGACCCTTTACCCGGCGCTGAACGCGATCCTGAGCCAGTACCGGGCCGAGTTCGCCTCGACCGCACCGATCGTCGAGCAGACGCTCGCCGCGGAGGGCCAGACCCTTCAGCAGCAGTCGGCGTGGGCGGCGGCAGTCGCGGCGGGCAGCGTCTCGGGTTACCTGCAGAGCGGCAAGGTGTTCATCTCGGCGCCGAGCGGGCTGTACGTGCCCTTCACCGGGCCAACCGGCACGCAGAACCCCGGACTGCTGGGCGGTTCGCTGGGCGCGAGCGCCTTCGGGTCCGCATACGCCGGTGAGCTCTCCGCCTACAAGAAGTCCCCGGCCGGC
>Ga0134128_10010950_pt1 | contig 10857 bp, 11 predicted proteins | sample KB31754_FD_96462 | JGI IMG/M metagenome (GOLD analysis project Ga0134128, IMG submission 96462) | Terrestrial soil microbial communities with excess Nitrogen fertilizer from Kellogg Biological Station, Michigan, USA - KB3-175-4 | ecosystem: Environmental > Terrestrial > Soil > Unclassified ...
AGCGTCCCCGCCTCGCCACCTTCAGGTGGCAACCAACCGGGGTCGCATCAGCGCCCCCAATGCCGCTTTGAGCGGCTCACATTATGAAGGCCCCCGGCTTTGCTGGGGGATGGTTACTTGTTTCGGAAAGCGACACGCACTGCAAAAACGGCCGTGTCGAAACCGAAGGGGGGCGAGGATGAAGCCGTTATCCGCTGGGGTCCGAGTTGCCGAGCAAAACCGTCGCGAATTGCGGCTTCCCGCCAAGGCATTTCGCCGCCTGTTGACATCGCCACATTGCGAATCGCCTCGTATTTCTCTAGCGAACAATTCGACCGGCCTCGCAAAAGAGGCATATTCTTTCAGGGGAATCATTATGGCAAAACGTCCCGCGGCGAAGGCCCCCACCAAGAAAGCAACGAAAGCAGCGGCTCCAGCGATCAAGCCCGTTAAGCAGGCTATGACGAAATCTGCGCTCATTAATCTCATTGCCGAGGAAAACGAGATTCCGCGCAAGACGGCGGTAGGTGTCTACAAAACGATTGAGAACGCCTTCCTTGGCTCGGTGCACCCGCGCGGCCTCGGTGAGTTTTCTCTGCCCGGCCTCCTGAAAGTCAACCTTCGCAAGGTCCCGGCGCGCAAGGCGGGAACTTTGGTTCGCAATCCCGCGACCGGGGAAATGATCAAGGGGGCGGCAAAACCCGCGAGCATCCGCGTGAAAATTCGCGCGCTTTCCAAGCTGAAGTCAGCTGCGGCGCCGTGACACCGATAGCGGTCGAATTCGGACGGCCGGGACTTGGCAGGCGGATTGCCGAACTGTTGGCGTCGATCCGGCTCTGGCGTCGAGGGGAAAGGCCGTAGCACTGCTTTGGCATCTTCGATTCGACGGCGTCTTCGAAGCGGTCGAGACCAAGCTCCTCCTTGAGTTGCTGATGCGCCTGCTCACAGACCCATCCGGCTTTTTGCTGCGGGTTTACAACTGGCTGCTCGACAGAGTGGCCGAGGGGTTGCGCGCCTGCTGCGCCGAACTGCGGCCAATCTACCGCGAGGCCTATCGCGATTCCCCGAGGCACGTGTATTCGACCGCCTGGATTTCTGACGGACGAAGGCGAGCGCGTGCCTGTCGACAGGTTGTTTCTTGATTTGAACGTTCGCTACGCCGCCGGACACTTGATGGATTTCGGCCCGCCGCGAGTGATGTCGCCGCGCGATGCCATGAGCGCCTAGGCGCGATAGCAAACTCCGGCCCGGGCTTATCTGCCGCTGAATGTCACCGTCGTCGCCGAGGCCACGGTCAGCGAGAATGGTCACGCCTAGCCTTCAGGCAGCCACTCTTTCAGGCGCGATAGGCATGCGTCTTCGTGGTCGTTGCGCTAGTTCCTCAACGTCGATGGTGAGCCAAAGGAGCGGCGCGGCTGCTCCATGTACGGTGACGAGATGCAAGGCGAGCGTGGATTGGTTATCGGCCCTCATCCCGAGCTTGTCGAGGGACGAAATCGGTCCAAAGCGATTGGCTCGTCCTCTAGCGTTCCTAAGTTCGCACGGGAAGACGCCAGCGCCTTGTGGAACTTTCGCTCCGAGTGGGCTCTTGTCTCCCCTTTCACTGAAATCGAAACAATCGGCGTTGCCTGAATCGTAAATGTCATCATGATATATCCTTTCGAGTCAGGGATTATGTGGTTGGGCGCGGACCCAGCGTTTGGTTTGAAGTGGACGGCGTAAGTCCAGACCTCATTGCCGGTTGAGGCCAGGCGCGCTCGGAGGCGAAGAAGCTTCTTGGAAGCGTCGAGAAAGGAGAAGGCCCGATTGCGGCCAGGAAGGTTGAGCGTCAGGTCCGAATTTTCTCGGAGATCGCGTCGGAGTTTTTGTCTCTGCACGCCAAGGCCAAGCGGAAGGCTAGGACACACGAAGGCTACAAAATCCTCGTCGACCGGCATATCAACCCCACCATTGGCCGTATCCGGATAACCGAGCTGCGGCGCGCCGACGTAACGAAAATGCACGCCAAGATGTCCGCGACGGCGGGCGCGGCCGATCGTGCGGAGGCTCTCGTGTCAGCCATTTGGAATTGGGCGTCGAAGCGGGATTTGGTGGCGCTTGGTGAGAATCTCGCCAGGGCCATCACCCGTTATCCCGAGTCCGCGAAGGAAAGGTTCTTGTCGTCCGACGAGTCCAGGCGACTTGGCGACGCGCTGGCCACGTGCGAGGCCGAGGGCCTGACTTACGAGATCGATGAGGATGGCCTGAAAGCGAAGCACGCGCCGAAGCCTGAGAACCGAAAGCGCTATATAGACCCCTACGCAGCCGCCGCAATCCGCTTGTTCATTCTCACCGGCGCTCGCCTTCGAGAAATCCTACATGCCCGATGGGAGAATGTCGATCTTGAGCGCGGCATCTTATTCCTCCCCGATTCGAAGACGGGACGGAAACCGATCTATCTGGCTTCTGCCGCGCTCGAAATTCTCGCAGAGCTTCCCCGCGTCGAGGGCAATCCTTATGTCATCGCCGGCCTGACGCCCGACAAGCCGCGAGCCGATCTTAAGAATCCTTGGCGGGCCCAGGCGACGAAACACTCCCGAAAAATTTGGAGACCGAGCGAGGCGAAGACATCGCCCAGATGATCGTGGCCCGGTGCGCCATTGGCGAAGGGCGGAAAGCGTTGCAACAGAGCAGGCTTCTTCCGCTCGAAACCGAGCCATGCCGGCGAACCCTTCCGCGCCCGCCAAAATCGACAGCAGCGCCAGCAAAACGATCTCGTCAGGCCGGTAGGTCACTTTGCTCGACTGTCTGCAGCCTAGCCCTTTGAAATAATCCAGAAAAACGACGATCCAAAAATTCACCGTCGCAACCGCCGCAAAATTATCCTTCCCGCTCACGGATCAGCGGACACCAAAGGGACAGCCTTTCTCCCCCTTGTCACCGATGTCTTCGCTCGATCGCCCCAAGGCGAACGTAGATGGCGTTGACATTGCATCGGATTGATGGAAGGTTGTTGTGTCCGCTAGGCGGGACAGCCATCAATGCGCACGGCAACGAAGCCATAGAGGCGCGAAGAGACAGAAACATCAAGCCCACGGCAAAGGCGCCCACGATATTGTAACGGGTTGGCTTGGTCGGCTTGGAGTCTGTCCACTCGTGACCGTTCTGCGCATTCCCATCGGTATTCTCATTTCGTCCGACGGCCCCTACAGCGTCGTCTCGAAAAGCATGTTGTGCGGCGCTTTGCTTGCGGTCGACGAGACCCGCGCCCAAGGCGGCGTACAATTAGAGCCGACGATTGGCGATCCCGCAGGCAAGCTGCATCGTTATTCCGAGCTCGCCGCCGAGATGCTCGGGGCCGGCATCCGGCATGTCGTGGGCTGCTATACCTCTTCGAGCCGTAAGGAGATCATTCCGCTGTTCGAAAAGGCGGACGCACTGCTCTGGTATCCTTCGCATTACGAGGGCTTCGAGAGTTCCGGCAATGTTGTCTATACCGGCGCCGTCGCCAACCAGCATTTGTTGCCGTTGGTCGATTATTTGCTTGGACAGTTCGGCGCCCGCGCCTTCTGCGTCGGCTCGAACTATATCTGGGCCTGGGAGAACAACCGCATCCTGCGCGAGGCGATTGGCGGCGCCGGTGGTCAGGTGCTGGCGGAGCGCTATTTTGCCATCGGCGACGTCGAGTTCGCGCAAGTGATCGAAGCGATTTTGGCCGCCCAGCCCTCCTTCGTGTTCAATACGCTGATCGGCGAATCCTCGTACCAGTTCCTGCGCGATCTGCGCGCCGCTTGCGCGCGGCGCGGCATCGACCAGCCCAGACAAATCCCGGTGGCGAGTTGCACCTTGTCGGAGCCGGAGTTGGCCGCCATCGGCGCTGACGCCATCGACGGTCATATCACGTCGAGTGTCTATTTCGCGTCGCTCGACACGCCGGAAAGCGCTCGTTTCGTCAGCGCCTATAACGCGCGGTTCCCTGATGGTCCCGCCGTCTGCGCCGACGCGGAGGCGACCTACATCGCGGTGCGGCTGCTCGCGCAGGCGGTCGAGGTCGCCGGTTCGGGCGAGGTGGCCGTGGTCAAGCGCGCAGCCGCGCACCGATCCCTCATAGCGCCCCAGGGCGAAGTCTGGCTCGATCCCGAGACGCTGCACGCCGCGCTGACGCCCAGAATCGCATGCTCGACCGCCCAGGGCAGTTTCGCCATCTTGCGTGAGGCGACCCGGCCTGTGCCCGCCGACCCCTATCTCATCCGCAATTCGTCGCGCTTTGGCGCGATGGTGGTCCGGCCCACGCTTCGGGTGGTCTCATGACGGCGCAACGACTCATCCAGAATTTCCGACGCGGTCGCGGCCTGCTTTGGGCCGGCGCGGACTTCAACGCCGAGGCGCTGGAACGCTCGCTGATGCGGCTCGGAGTCGCGCTCAGCAAGGTCGAGAAAGTGGATGGCGCCGCGCTCGACCCTGAACACGACATTGTCTTTCTCGACGCAGATCAACCGTTCGACCCGTCGCCGCTGCTTCATCGCGACTTTCCGCTGCCCACGGCACCGGTTATCGGCCTTGTCGGGGTTGAGGCGCCGAGCCGTTTGAAGCTTCTCGCACAGGCCGGCGCCACGGCGATTCTGCGTAAGCCGGTCCAATCGGCGTCAGTCTATTCCGCATTGTTTCTCGGGGTCAACAATTACCGCCGGCTTTGGCGCGCGGAGACCCGGATTCTCGCCGGCGAGCGCAAGCGCCGCGGCCGCCGCTATCTCATCAAGGCGATCGTTGCGCTGATCGAGACCCGGGGTCTCGGCGATGACGACGCCTACGCGGCGTTGCGTCGCGAGAGCATGCGCAGGCGGCTCGACCTCGAAGACTTCTGCGAGGGCCTTTTCGCGTCGGGAACTGAATTTCCCGCGGTCTGCCCTTGGGCGCCCGCGCTGACAGTCCATAACAACAACCAAGGAGAAGCAAATGCGAAAGTCGACATTCCTGGGAATAGCGCTGGCGGCCTTGATGGCGCCGTGGGCGGCGCAGGCGGCAAATCCTCCGATCAAGCTCGGCGTGCTTGAGGATCAGTCGGGCGATTTTGCGCTGGCGACCATCGGCAAGGTGCATGGCATCGAGCTCGCCACCGACGAAATCAACAAAGCGGGCGGCATCGCCGGACGCCAGATCAAGCTCGTGATCTACGACACGCAGTCCGACAATACGCGCTATCAGGAATTCATGCGGCGCGTATTGCAGAAGGATAAGGCCGACGTCGTGTTCGCGGGCTTTTCCAGCGCGTCGCGCGAAGCCTATCGCCCAATTGTCGATCAGTTGAACGGCTTCGCCTTTTACAACAACCAGTACGAAGGCGGCGTGTGTGACGCGCACATGGTTGTCACCGGCGCCGTGCCCGAGCAGCAATTCTCGACGCTCATCCCCTGGATGATGCAGAAATTCGGCAAGAAGGTCTACACGATCGCCGCGGACTACAACTTCGGTCAGATTTCGGCGGAGTGGGTGCGCGACATCGTCAAGCAAAATGGCGGACAGATGGTCGGAGAGGAATTCATTCCGCTCGGCGTTTCGCAATTCGCCTCCACAATCCAGAATATCCAGAAGGCCAAGCCTGACATTCTGATGACGTTGCTTGTCGGCACGGCGCAATCCTCCTATTACGAGCAAGCGCACGCCGCCAACTTGCACGTGCCGATGGGCAGTTCGGTAAATGTCGGCCAGGGTTATGAGCACAAGCGGTTCAAGCCGCCGATCCTGGCCAATATGTATGTGACGACGAACTGGATCGAGGAGGTCGATAATCCCAAGAGCAAGGCGTTCGTCGCCAGGTGGCATAAAATGTTTCCGAAGGAGCCCTATATCAATCAGGAGGCGGAGAACTCCTATCTCGCCGTCTATCTTTATAAGGAGATGGTCGAGCGGGCCAAGGGTTCGACCAAGCGTGAGGATCTGCGCAAGATCATTGCGCTGGGCGACGTCTGTTTCGATGCGCCCGAGGGCAAGGTGTGCATCGACCCCAAGAGCCAGCACATGTCGCATACGATCTATCTGGCCAAGGTCAACGAGGATCATTCGATTTCGTTCCCGAAGGTATGGCAAGACATCAAGCCGTATTGGCTGGGGCAGGTGGGTTGCGATCTGACCAAGAAAAACCCGGACGCCCAATATACGCCGAGCAACTTGCCGCCAAAAGGCTGACGCCGCAGTTATCAGGAAAGAGCGAGGCGGCGGCCGCCTCGCTCAGCCATAGTTTCCTTGGAATAGCTTTATGTTCGACGCCATTGTCGGGTTTCTTTACCAGTTTGGGGACGCGACTGCGTTTCTCATTCTAAGCGCAAGCGGGCTTGCGATCATTTTCGGTATGATGGGCGTTATCAACCTCGCGCACGGCGAGTTCATCATGGCGGGCGCCTATATGACGGTCACCGCCGCCAAATTGGGGGCGCCGCTGGCGATCGCGGTTGTATGCGGGGCGCTGTTCGCGGGCCTGCTCGGCATTGTGCTGGAGCGGGTGGTGATCCGCCACCTCTACCATCGCCCGCTCGACACTATCGTGGCGACCTGGGGCATCAGTTTGATTGCGTCACAGGGGACGCTGATCGTGCTGGGCCCCAGTCTCGCCGATATCTCGACGCCGCTGGGCAGCCTGCAAATCGGCTCGCTGTCCTATTCGACCTACCGGTTCGTGTTGATGGCGACTGCCGCGGCTATTCTGATCGGGCTCTATGGCTTGTTCAACTTCACCCGCTTCGGCGTGCTCGCGCGGGCGACGATTCAGGTTCCGCACATGGCGGAAGCGCTCGGAGTCGACACGCGGTTCATCTACAGCCTCACCTTCGGCCTCGGCGCCGCCCTCGCGGGCGCCACCGGCGGACTCTACGCGCCGACAATGACGCTCGTACCGACCATGGGTAGTCAGTTCATCATCGAGGCGTTCGTCACCGTCGTCACCGGCGGCGGCGACGTGTTTCTTGGCACCGCGCCCGCGGCGGCGATCCTCGGCTTCATCCGCAGTGCGATGACCACCTGGGAGGGACAGCTTGCGGGCCAGATCGGTCTGCTCGTCGCCGTCATCGTCGTGATCCGCGTGTTGCCGCGCGGCATCTCCGGCCTCATCTTACGCGAACGGACTTGATTGCGAAATGGCGCGAAGATCGTTGATTGTCCGGCTCGCATCGCGGCTCGAAGGGCCGCAGACGCTTGGGCGTGGGCCGCTGTTCTGGGTCGGCGCGTTGGCGGTGCTGGCCGCCGCGATCGCCTATCCGCTGCTTACCGATTCCTACACGGTCGGCAATACCGTCTACTTCTTCAATTGGACGTTCATGGCGTTGGGGCTGTGCGTGATCTGGGGCTACGGTGGCGCGCTCAGCTTTGGTCAGACCGCGTTTTTCGGGATTGCCGGCTACAGCTACGGCGTCATCACGCTCAACTACGGCGGCGATTACGGACTGACGCTGTTGGCGACGCTGGCGGCCGTCGCCGTCGCGGCGGCGACCGCCGCGGTGCTCGGCTACTTCCTGTTCTTCGGCCGCATCGGCGGCGTGTTTTTCGGCATCGTGACGCTTGCGGTAACGCTCGTACTCGAACGTTTCATGGCGCAGACGGCGGGACCGGAATGGCATATCGGCGCCGCCCGCCTCAACGGCTTCAACGGCATGAGCGGGATGCCCCAGCTCACGATTCCCTGGCCCGGCGGCGAGCCCTTCGTGCTAATGCCAGATGTGCCGCTCTATTATGTCGTGTTGGGCCTCCTCGTCGTCGTCTATCTCGCCTTGCGCATCTTCGTGAACTCGTCGTTCGGCAATGTGCTGGTCGCGATCCGGGAGAACCCGGAGCGGGCGACCATGCTCGGCTACGATATCCGCAAGTACCAGCTCGGCGCCTTCGTCATCGGCAGTTCGCTCGCCGGACTGAGCGGCGTGCTGTACACGACGTGGGGGCAATATATCACGCCCTCCAGCATGGGGCTCACAGCGGCGTCGCTGCCCATTGTCTGGGTTGCGGTCGGCGGCCGCAGCGATCTCACGACGACGCTCGTCGGCACATTGCTGCTGATTAGCGGCTTCCAGGCTTTGACTATTTACGGCAGCCAGTATGCGCTGGTGTTCATGGGCGCTCTTCTGGTGCTCACAGTGCTCGCGGCCCCGCGCGGACTGGTAATGGCGCTGGCCTGGCCGCTACTGCGGCGTGCGCGCGAGGTTAGGTGATGGCGCTGCTGGAGACGCATAAGCTCAACAAGCGGTTCGGCGGGTTGCAGGTGACCGCCGACGTGGACTTCGCGATCGAGGTCGGTGAGTTGCATTGTCTGATCGGCCCCAACGGCGCCGGCAAGAGCACGTTCTTCCGCTTGATCCTGGGCGAGCATCGGCCCAGCAGCGGTGAGATCGTCTATGCCGGCGAGGACATCACGCGGCTCGAATCGCACGACCGCATAAGGCGCGGCATCAGCGTGAAGTTCCAGGTGCCCGGCATCTTCAAGGCGCTGAGCGTGGCGCAGAATCTCGAGATCGCCCTGCAGCATCATCTCGAAGGCCAGAGTCTCAGCGGCGAGATCCGCCGTCAGCTCGGGTTTCTCAATCTGGCCGCCGACGCCGATCAAATGGCTGGCAATCTGAGTCATGGCCAGAAGCAATGGCTGGAGATCGGCATGGCGACGAGCCTGAAGCCGAAATTGCTGCTTCTCGATGAGCCGACGGCGGGCATGTCGCCGCAGGAGACCCATGCAACGGGGGAAATGGTGCGCGCGCTGCGGGACGAGGGAATGACCGTGCTCGCGGTGGAGCACGACATGGCGTTCGTGCGGCAGACCGCGACGCGCGTGACGGTGCTGCATTTCGGGCGCATCTTCGCGCAAGGGTCGATCGATGAGATCATGGCGGACGACCGCGTCGCCGAGATTTATCTCGGCAAGGGGCATGGAGCGCCGGCGCATGGTTGATTTCGCGGCCTCGCTGCTCGCCGTCGCGAGCCTCAAGAGCGGCTACGGCGGCAAGCCGGTGTTGCAGGGCGTCGATCTGGCTGCGCCGGACCGTGAGATCACCGCCGTCATCGGCCGCAACGGCGTCGGCAAGTCGACGCTGATGAAGACCGTGATCGGGTTGATCTCGATCACTAGCGGTTCGGTGCGCTTCAACGGCGCGGAGTTGGCGGGAGAGCCGGCGCACCTGCGCGCGCGGCGGGGAATCGGTTACGTGCCGCAGGGCCGCGACGTGTTCCCGCGCATGAGCGTGGAGGAGAATCTCGTCGTCGGCTTGAGCCTCGCAGCCGGGCGCAAACCGGATTTCGCGGCGGTCTACAGCTATTTCCCGATCCTGAAGGAGCGCCGTCGCCAGGTTGCCGGCACGCTGTCGGGCGGCCAGCAGCAGCAACTCGCGATCGGCCGCGCGTTGATCGGCGAACCGACGCTGCTGTTGCTTGATGAACCCTCGGAAGGCATTCAGCCTTCGATCGTGCAGGACATCGCCAGGATCGTCGTCGAACTCAACCGCAAGACCGGGCTGACCGTGCTGCTGGTCGAGCAGAACCTCGACATGATCCGCGCCATGGCGCGACGCGCCTATGTGATGGACAAAGGCCGCATCGTCGCCGAACTGACGCTGGCGATGCTCGACGACAGCGAGACGATGCGGCGCCATCTTGCCGTTTGATGCAGAAGTTGGAGGAAAACGCATGTCCTGGTTCGAACAATCCATCATGGCCAAGCGCGGTCTCGCCAAGGGCAAGCCCGGCGCCAGCCACGCCATCACCGAGGCGAGCCAAGGCAAGTACCATTACACTTACGGGCCCTTCGCCAAGCCGGTGCTGACGGTCGATCCCGGTGCCGTGGTCGCTTGTGAAACGCATGACGCCTTCGAAGGCGCGATCAAATACGCGACCGACAAGCCCAGCGAAATTCTCAATTTCCCCTTTCTCAATCCACAGAACGGGCCGATTTACGTTAACGGCGCCGAAAAGGGCGATTGTCTGGCGGTGCTTATCAAGTCGATCGTTCCGCGTGGGCCGCAGCCGGTCGGCACGACGGCGCTCTTGACCGAGTTCGGCGGCCTCGTCGGCACCGGCGCCACCGCGCTGCTCAACAAGCCGCTGCCCGAGTACGTGAAGAAGATCGAAGTGACGGTCGCCGGCGGCGTCAAATGGAGCGACAAGATCACGCTGCCCTACGAGCCGTTCATCGGCACCATCGGCACGGCGCCGGAGATCGAGGCGATCTCCTCGCTGGTGCCGGACTACTACGGCGGCAATATGGACCTGCCCGACGTCGCGCCGGGCGCGGTGGTCTATCTGCCGGTCAATGCGCCGGGCGGCCTGCTCTATCTCGGCGATTGCCACGCCATTCAGGGTGACGGCGAGTTGTGCGGCGTGGCGCTGGAGCATCCGACCATCACTACGGTTCAGGTTGATCTCATCAAGGGCTGGAAGCTTGCCTGGCCGCGGTTGGAGACGGAAAAGTTTTTCATGACCATCGGTTCGGCGCGACCGATGGAGGACGCCTCGCGCATCGCCTATCGCGAACTGATCCGTTGGATGGGCGCGGAATTCGGGTTCGACGAGACGGACGCCTATTTGTTGCTGACCATGTGCGGCAAGATGCGGCTCGGCAACATGGTTGACCCCAAATACACTCTGGGCGCGTCGATCGCGAAGTCCATCGTCGAGGCGCACGGCAAATGAGCGTCGCGCCCTCGATCGACATCGTCGAGATGACCGTTACGAAGGCGCAATCCGGCTTCGCAAGCGGCGCCTTCACCAGCGAATGCTTGACGCAGGCGTTTCTCGACCGCATCGCAATCTAAAACAAGCCCTACAACGCCATCGTGTTCTTGAACCCGCGCGCGCTCGACGACGCGCGGGCGAGCGACGCGCGACGCGCCCGGGGCAAGGCGCTCGGGCCGCTCGACGGCGTTCCTGTCG
>Ga0134128_10010951_pt1 | contig 10857 bp, 11 predicted proteins | sample KB31754_FD_96462 | JGI IMG/M metagenome (GOLD analysis project Ga0134128, IMG submission 96462) | Terrestrial soil microbial communities with excess Nitrogen fertilizer from Kellogg Biological Station, Michigan, USA - KB3-175-4 | ecosystem: Environmental > Terrestrial > Soil > Unclassified ...
AATGGGAGCATTGTGGACGTTATACGTTTCCACAAATCCGCTATGGTTTGGAAGCGGGAACAGGTTAGGCAGGGATTGACCGCGGGCTGCCGTTGTCATCACGACAGTCGCCATCAGTAGGATCGCCCCGAGTTTTATCAATTGGAACCCCCTGAGGACCGGCCTGATGGCTAACCTCCAGTAACTTGCACACTTCGTTGGCCAGGTGTTAAACAACCCATTGTCCAGAATGGCGGTAGGCAGAGATGGAGCGAAGCTCATGGCGCTGCTCTTACCTCTTGAATGACTGGATTGCGGAAAGCTTGGTGGGTCCGGCTAAGTCAGACGGTGGTAGAATGGCCGCCAATGCAGGTTCCCGCCTTCCGCGCGAAAACAACGCTACCTCCAATGCGCGGCCCGTGTCCTAAAACCAGTTCTCAACTTTTCTCAAAGTTTCTCAAAATGGAGTTATGCCTAGCCTGATCAGTAACTTAAACTCATATGCTTTTGGCGAGTTTTGTCTGGATGCCAAAAATCGCGTCCTGCGACTGGGCGAGAAGCCGATTGCCCTGACACCAAAAGCCTTTGAAGTTCTGCTATTGCTGATTCAGCAGAGCGGCCAGGTGGTCAGCAAAGACGAGTTGATGCGCACGATCTGGCCTGACAGCTTCGTGGAGGAATCGAACCTCACCCAGACCGTCTTCATGCTTCGTAGGGCGCTGGGTGAGACCGCGGTGCAGCGATACATTCTGACCGTCCAGGGCCGTGGTTATCGCTTTGCGGCTGAGGTGAAGGAAGTTTCCGGCAGTGCCGGCCCGGCACCAGGAACTTCGACTCCCTCCCTCCTGACAGAAGTTTCCCAGCCCAAACCAACACGCTACCACTGGAGCAAGAAGGTGTGGCTGGTCACAGGTGCGGTGTTGCTTGTTCTGGCGGCCGCAATGACAGCTTTCCTCCGCTGGTCAAATTCTCGCATCCAGGCGCAGAAGGCGGGGGTGCGAGTCATGCTGGCCGTCCTGCCCTTCGAGAATCTGACCGGCGATCCGACCCAGGAATATTTCAGCGATGGCCTGACTGAAGAAATGATTTCTCACCTGGGGGTCCTCGACCCTAAGGGCCTTGGCGTAATCGCCCGCACATCGGTCATGCACTACAAGAACAATCAGCCGCAGTTGGATCAGATTGGCCGCGAGTTGGGAGTGCAGTACGTGCTCGAGGGCAGCGTGCGGCGTGATGCGGGGAAAGTGCGTGTATCTGCCCAGCTGATTCAGATGAGTGACCAGACGCAACTCTGGGCAAGGCAATACGATCGAGAGCTGAGCAGTCTGTTGGGCCTGCAAGGTGAAATCGCTCAGGAGATAGGCGACGAGATTCAACTCACATTGGGGAAAGACAAGACCACACTTGCCACCAGCCGGCCGCAGACACCCAAGTCGTACGAGGCCTACGATCTTTACCTGAAAGGCCGTTACTTTTGGAACAAGAGGACTCGGGAAGGTTTTGAGGAGGCAATCAAATATTTCGAGGAGGCGATCGCGAAAGACCCCGACTATGCTCGCGCCTATGCTGGTTTGGCCGACTGCTATGCGCTTCTGCCGGGCTACACCATGACGATGCCGCAAACCGAACTCTTGCCGAAAGCGCGCGCTGCAGCGCTCAAGGCTTTGCAACTGGATGAAGGGCTCGCGGAAGCACACACTTCCTTGGCTCTGATTACCGAAAACTACGATTGGGACTGGCAGACTGCTGAGAAAGAGTATCGCCGGGCCATCGACCTGAACCCCAACTACGCTACCGCGCACCACTGGTACGCAGAATATCTGACCTGGGTCGGCCGCTTTGATGAAGCGTTGCGGGAGAGTGAACGGGCCCGACAGCTTGATCCCTTATCGCTGATTATTGCTTCCGACAACGCTGTGATCTTCTATTACTCGCGCCAGTACGACCGCGCCGAAACAGGGTTTAATGCGGTGCTCGAAATGGAACCGACCTTCCCGCGGGCTCATATGGGGAGGAGCGTATACGTAGAAACCGGACAGTTCGCGAAAGCACTCGCTGATATCGACAAATATACGCCTAGCAATACGCCGTGGGAGCGGGCGTACGTGCTCGGCCGCTGGGGTCATACGGCGGAGGCTCAGCAAGCGATGCAAGGACTGAGACAGTTAGACCGTCGCTATCCCGTGGATCCAGCGGCATTTGCATGGGCATACATGGGCATGGGTAAAAAGGACGAAACTCTGGCCTGGCTCGATAAAGCCTATGCCCGGCATTCCAATATTATGGACACGCTCAAAGTAGATCCCGCATGGGATCCACTGCGGAGCGACCCGCGATTTCAGACCTTGGTCCGGCGCGTTGGACTCGCGCAGTAGTCTCTGTGCTCGCAGAGATTTGTAATGGACAGGAGTGCCTTCCCCTGCGACCTCATCCCAAAAACAAACCTGGTTGTTTACACAAATGATTGGACACACCCGCCGTAATAGTTAAGCTTCTTGATTACCGTCAGCCAGCGTATAATTTTCATTAGTTTTCACCGCTCACTTCGCCCGAATCCGGCAGCAGTCAGGTCTTTCCGTGCGACCCTTGTTGCCTTCTGGAGCCTATATGAGCGGAATGCGTAACCATCAAAGCGCCTACAATAGTCCGACACCACCTCTCGACTTCGCTAAGGGCAGACTCGTTTACACGAGTCAAATACGCAGTCGCAATCGTCAATACCGCCTCGCGGCCATTTTGCTGGTTCTGGCTGTAGCAACAGGAGTCGTCGTAGCGCTGCTGGCAAATTGGATCAGCACATCCATGGGTAGATAATAAAGCGCACGTGTTTGAACCCAGTGCCGCTTCGCATTCGCTCCAAGCTTGTACTAGCTCCTGAACTATCCTCGCACTCGCAAAATGCCTGGCGCGATCCGCCTCGCCGAGGCAGTGTAGTGATAGAAGCCTGGGGCGCCGGGATGCTCAAAGCTGCTCTGCAAATCGCGTGGGGCATCAGTCCGTAGCTGCACCACAACAGTTCCCTCACTTCGGCCCAGTCGACTTTGCCCGCGTCCAGCCGGAGGGCTACCCAACCCTTCGATGCGAGGTACGCGGGGAGATAAAATCTGCCAGGCTGGGAATCAGCCAGCGCCTGGTGATCGCCGGACAATACCTTGCAGGTTACCGCCACGATGCCATCACCGTGATGGTTGTCGAGGAAGTAGGCGAAGGTCTTTTTCCGCACCAGAAACTGCGCGTGTGATCCACTGATCTTGCGTGTTGCCTCCGGAAGCGCAAGCGCAACTTCCGTTAGACGGGTGAGGCGGGGGTCTTCGGCGAGACGTTTTACCACGGACGTTTTACCATGTAAACCCTGACAATCTGATGTACCCATTCCGGGCTCGCTGAGAGAACCATCCGTTTGCAATTCTTCAGTCTGGAAAGAAACGGCCGCGTGAAGGAAATTTCCCGCAAAGTGCATCATTCTGCGGGCAGTCCTCTAAATCAAACCGCAACACCAATCGCTTCACCCGTGACACACCCGCCAGCGTGGCATCAAAAATGCTGTTCTACTTTCAGGCACGAAGCGGTGACTCGTGCTCACCTCCCCCTTCCATCTTCCAGGGAGGTGTTTTTCTGCGTCGCGACGACCTCCTGAAACCCGATGTAATGAGCGAAGTCATACTCCTCGGTATGGGTGCGTTGTTCTTCGCGATCCTGATTCTGATCCTTCTCGTAGTTCTGACTCAAGCATCAGCGCAGATTTGAAGCCGAAGAACCACAGTCAGAGGAATCATTTGGAGGTCCGGGGCATACGCGAGGGAATTTAATTTGATGGCCGCTGCTGTCCAACGTGTGCCGCGGGCTAACTCAAGCTCCAGAAGGACAAGCAGATTGAGGAGACGACTAGACGTCAGGCATTGTTCTGCCGCCCGGTCTTCCCGGTAAAAAGGGGTTACTTCGAGCCGAGGGGCCTACATTACTTACCTGATAGACCGCTCCCGGCACCACCGGATACTCTCAATTCACCTTACGCTGCTTGACATGGAAGGGATGGCTCCCCCCAAAAAGGGTCGTCCCTTTTTTATTTCGCCTTCCACTTTAACCCGCCAGTCAAGACGGTTCCTGTCTTCCTCAGGCAGCCTGAAATACCGCAGCCGTGAACTCCAATGCTCGCAAGATCTCGTCGGCGATCTCAGCGGTCGGAAACCTGAGTAGGAAACTAGGCGGCACCTTGGAAAGGGCGCTGAGTTGGTGATCAATCACTTCCGGGTCAAGTCCGAATTTAACCAGGACAACTCTGGCCTTCTCGACCGTGTCGTACCTGTGCGCTGCGCCAGAGCTTAGACCGTGCTTGACCACCGAGATTTCAACGCCGTCTCCCTCAGTCTTGTTAATGAAAACGTCTGAGGTCATGAGAAGTACAAGCTAACACGGTCTGGGTCTTGGCGGAAACAGCTCGCTCCCACAACATCCGAACTCTCTTTCTAGGCTCGACGGCGACTAAACTATCAGAATGACATACGAAGAAAGGCAGCTCCATGACGGTATTTCCCGTAGGGCGTGGCGAATGTATTCCCGCGCGCGATGAACAAGTTTTACGCGGTCTTCCGCGATCATGTCAGTCTGCGGCAGGTAGTACGTCCCGGGAGGTCATCGAAAACTCGTGGTTATGGTCTTCCACTCCGGGCGTGATCCGCTAGATGCATACGGCCTGTCGTTTTAGAAGTGGCCTGTCACGACCTGCAGTCCTCCTGCTTTCGGAATAGGGGTACGCTATCTGGACATCCAGTTGGCGAAAAAGATAATAAGACCTCCAAACAGGATTCCCAACACCATCACCCACAACCATGCGCTACTTCGCCGTTGCAGCCAGCCGTAAGAGTCTACTTTAGGACCGTCGGGCACAACACGAAGCTGAGGCCGGTCGGGGCGCGGATTTCGCCGAGGGGAGGACACAGTAATAGTGGGATGCAGCCTCCCCGCATCGGTTGCCCGCCATCAAGTGTTGGGTAAGCTACCCGCATACAGCCTGACGAAGAACATACGTAAAGATGTTCATCATGGTGTCACGCGGCCGACAGAAGTGCCAGGGCCGTTCACTTTCGGGGGCAAGGCGTTGCGGCCCTGTGTGTGTTGCCGTCTCCACCGGAAGAGTGTCCCGCGAGTCTCCGTTCTAGAGTATTTCCTGTATTGCTAATGCAGCTTCAGGATATTTCAATCAAGCTATGAAACGCATTTCGCGTTGCCCTAGGTGCTATGCGCTCCTTGTAGTCAGAAAGGTGCGTCTCCTGACCTACTTGGCGTGCCCGAACTATCCCAATTGTAAAAGGCCGATTTGCCTTCCGAAGGGGCCTCACAGTGCGCATGAACTGCGTTGCGCCGCATGAGTCAATTGTTGGCGGTATTTGGCTAGAAGTAGACCCGGTTGGAGTTCGGATTTCCGCCCAAAAGCGCACACGCAGCAGAATCCGGCACTTTCGGGAAGACTTATTTCGCGCGCGAGCTTCGGATCTTCTTCTGCCGACGGACATACGACAGACCCTGCGTAAGATCCCCAAGTAAATCCTCGCCTTCGCTGGCAATGTGAACGGGCTCTTTATGTCCGCGCTCCGTGCCAACCCATGCCGTCAGTTCCTCGGGAGACGCATAAACCGACCGTCCCTCGCGAGTGACCGGCATCCCTGATTTCTGCCAGCGTTGAGCGACGGAGGCGGTCTGGCCTAGGAATTCTGCAATCTCAGTCCAGCCTTTCAACTTTCGGCGCTTCGATTTGGAACCCGTCTTTGGCATCGCCGGACACTTGAATATACCGGTGAATATACCGACTGAGGTCGAAATATCCAAAGGAGGCTTAACGACCTGGCCGAACCCGCTATCCTACTTTAGAGATGCGCACTATGCCTGAGTGAGGGTTGGTTGTTAACCTGTTGAAATCAGAATTTCGAGGTGCGCTGGAAGATCTGCAACAAGGCTTGGCCAGGATCTATTGTGATTGACGCACTCATCGCCTCGGTTGCGGAAGAGCAATGGCAGTCCAGCCTACGGCACGATCTTCCGTTGGTTGTTCTTGGCTCGATCATTGCAGCGATCGGACTGGCTGCAGTTCTCCTGCAACTGTTCCGGTGGAAATCGGGCGACCGAGTCTTGCTCTGGCTCGGGTTATTCGCCGGCCCATACGGTGTTCGACTGCTCACAAACACCATCCCTTTCCGGATTGCTTTCGGTGAACCGCACAGGTATTGGCCTTTCGCCAGTAGATTGATCGAGTTTGCGACTATCGTTCCAGCCCTGTTGCTGTTCGAAGATTTTTACGGCAAAGGCTGGCGTTCGTCCGTCCGATGGTTGATGTGGGCCTATGTGGTGTTCGCAACAATTGCATTCGCGGACATCGTAATTCACAGACGCCCCGACCTTCTTCCGGCAGCGGGCGTTGGAACTGTTTTCCTCTTGCCGGGCGTTCTTCTGCTGGGACGCCTGATGGGATATTCCCCTCCGAAAGTTCAAGATCAAGGCGTGTTGTCTTTCGGAATGCTGGCTCTCTTTCTGACATTCGCCCAAAATCGTTTTGCGAGCACAGGGTTGCTCGACTGGCATACGGATGCCGAGCCATATGGCCTGTTCGTGCTGATTTGCTGTCTTGGTTACGCTGCCACGCGACGAGTCCTCGCGAATGAAAGGCTGCTGGTTTCGCTGGACGAAGAGATGCGAGCGGCTACGCAAATTCAGAGATCGATTCTGCCGCGCTCGAATCCGGAGATAGGGAGCTTCGACCTTGCGGTCCGGTACGCGCCGATGACAGCAGTGGCCGGAGACTTCTACGATTTTGTGCAGATTCGGCCCGGCTGCTTGGGAATCGTGGTGGCCGATGTTGCGGGGCATGGGGTGCCTGCCGCGCTGGTGGCCTCGATGATTAAAGTGGCGGTGTCTTCGCAAATGGGTATAGGAACAGAGCCTGGCGAGGTCATCGCGAGTTTGAATTCCACACTGTGTCGCCAAGCCCATGGCCAATACGCGACGGCCGTGTACGTGGAGCTTGATCAATCTAAGCGAAGCGGATGCTATTCCGCCGCAGGGCATCCTCCGTTGTTGCTCTGGCGCCGCGCGACACGAACCTTGCTTGAGTTGAATGAAGGTGGATTGTTGCTTGGCGTACGGCCCAAAGAGGAATATGCGCAGACTGAATTCACGTTAGAAACGGGGGACCGTCTTTTGGCATACACAGACGGGCTGGTGGAAGCAGAGAACTCGCTGGGCGAGGCGTTCGGGGAAGCCCGGTTGAGCGAGTTCATCAAGGCTCACCATGGTCTTCCGGCTGAGCAGTTTGCTGAGCGTTTGCTGCTTGACGTGCTTGGATGGCCCGAGAACGGGGACACTCGTGCGCAGGCTGACGACATCACCCTAGTGGTGATTGATATCGGTAATATGCCGCCACAAACACCCTGATGCGTGCCTATCATTCATCGCTTTGAACCCGTTGAGCGCTGAAGGTGCTCGCTAGCTCGGGTCATGATCCCCAGAATCGTCAGCAATGACGTTGTCAGCAATGCGCAACTGGATGCTTTGGTCGGGGCTTATTCTCTGCCGCCGGGACCATCCGGTGCGCCGGCCACCTAGGAGGTGACACGGCTCCAACCTGCGACCGGTCTGCCAGAAGGCGAAATTCGAATATAACTCCCTTTTTGCCTGCAGGTCGCATGCATTCATCGGGCCTCAATGCCACATCTCAGCCGCAAGCCAACTATGTGAGGCTTCCGCTCCTGGCTTGACGGGCAATGTAATCCGAAGCGCGGTAGGCGAGGGCTTGGATTGTACAGGTCGGTTGGTTTCGCCCGCTGGTCACGAAACTGCTTCCGTCCACAATGAACAGATTACGTACGTCGTGGGAGCGGTGGTACTTGTCCACCACCGAGCTTTTGGGGTCATTTCCCATCCTGCAGGTACCCATCAGGTGTACTGAGACGGTGGCTTCAGCGATTCCCATTGCCCATTTTTTGCGCGCTCCGGCAGCGTCGAGTAGTTCCAACGAGCGGTCGCGGAAGAACTTCATGTTTTTCAGATCATCGGGATGATTCTTGTAAGTCACCCGCAAGGCTGGCAGGCCCCAGGCGTCCTTCACCTCTGTATCCAGGGTGATGGTATTGGACTCGAGCGGCAAAGACGTGAGGTGACAGAACACCATCATGGTCCGGTTATAGTCTTCCTTTATGACCCGCTTGAATCCCGCGCCCCAACGCGGCGTGTCGGGCGGCAAATTGCCCAAGGCATATGAGATGGGGTAATAGTCGGAGCGGGCATCAATTCCTCCTCCACCGTAAAAACCGCGTTTGGGATCGGAGTCGGAGAAATCCTGCACCAGGCGCGTTACCTGCACGCTCTTGTACTCGTTCAAGGGATGTTCGAAACTCCCGAAGGCTCCCGACTCGCATTCAAACATCAGCAGTTTCCCCACTAGGCCGCTCGAGTTCGCCAATCCGTCAGGAAACAGGCTCGATTTCGAGAGCAGCAGCAGACGGGGCGTTTCCGCGCCGTTGGCGCATACCACGACCGCCTTTGCTTTCTGGAACTGTTCTTGCTGTTGGGCATCGAAGAAGATCACCCCATCCACGCGGCCGCTCTTGTCGGTGGAAATCTTCCGCACATAGCAACCGGCGCGGATCTCACAGCGCCCGGTTTCCTCCGCCATGGGGATGACACTGGCCAGGCTGCTGGACTTCGCTCCCCACTCGCAGCCCATCGCCTCGCAGAAGCCGCAATGCATGCAGGCCGAGCGTCCTTTATACGGTTGCGAAAGAATCGCCATGGGCGCAGGATAGGGGTGCCAGCCCAATTTGCGAGCGCCGCGTTCGAGCAGGACACCCGAGGACTTCACGGGCAACGGCGGCAGGGGATAGGGTTTGGATCGCGGAGGATCAAACGGGTTCGCGCCCGCCAAGCCGGAAACCCCGATTTCCCATTCCGCCTTGGTGTAATACGGTTCCAATTCCGCGTAACTGATTGGCCAATCCGCGAGGCCGGTGCCAGCGATCGGACCCCATCGGCTGCGTTCAACAAAGTCGATTTCGTGAAAGCGCCAGTAGTTGGCCGTGAAGTGAACCGTCCCCCCGCCGACGCACTTCCCGTATTGCACACTGGGCACTACAACCGCCTGGTCTTTATCAGTCTTGCGAAAAGTGTTGGGCTGGCGTGCGTGGTCATTGGTGAGAAAATCCTGTCCAATGTAGGGCGGAGCCCAAACCTGTTTGGTTTTCAATTCGTCATGCACGAAGTCTTCGGCGCGCAAGTAAGGCCCTTGCTCAAGCACTACCACCTGGAAGCCAGCGGTGGAAAGTTCCTTTGCGACCACCCCTCCCGCCGCGCCCGCTCCCACTACAACGAAATCAACCGCTGTCGCCGTTTCAAATTTTCTCATTTTCCAGCTCTGGGGCTGAGGTTCTGTCAGTGCCCCCGGTTGTATTCCGCGTCGTAGTAGCCAAACGGCGGACTAAAGACATGCTTGTCTTCGAATCCGATCAACTTCCATCCCACCTGGTTGTAGTTGCCGCCGTATTCCGGTGAGGCGAGAAACCCCATGATGGTGTGCAGGCGCACAAGCTCGAAAAAATCGGTCTTTTCGATCGCCTGCAGTAACTGCACCTGCTGCGCGGATGTTAGTTCCGAAAATTTCTTTGAGCCAGGAAAGAGGTCCTGCGTTTTTGCCTGAAGATCTTTTGTGCCTTGTGTATAGGAAGGCTGTTTATCACGGTCAAAGGTGATCAGGGCGCGATCAATAAAGTGGACGACCTGCGCCTCGCGCGCGCCAGGCGTGTCGTCTGTGGGAATGATTTGCGCGGTGACGGCTTCAATCTCCGCGGCTTGCTCGGCGGAAAAAAATTGCAGAGGCACGGGCACCGGCGACTCAGCCGCCCGGTGAGCATGGTCCTGAGCGGCAAGAACTGCGGGCCAATGAAGAGTCAGCCAGGCTGAACTCAGCCCGGCTACCGAACGGATCAGAAAGCGTCGGCGTGTCCCACTTTCGTTGTCCATACTGAGCACCTAGGTGAAGAATTCGCGGTCAATCGCAGCCGCATGATATCACCTGCCGGTAAGATTGCGACCGCAGGGCATTCCGGCTAACCAGAATTTACGCCACCTGGCGCCACCAATCTTGTCTTTGCGTTTTCGAAAGGCCTGACTTAGACTTCCCCAGACTTCCACAAGGAGGGAGCGATGCAGACGACGCGAAGAATCTTTCTCGGGACTGCAGCCGCAACCGCCGCTCTCGGGATGGTTGGAGCGGGACCAGTTGCAGAACTGCCGGACGCCCCGGGTACAACTCAGGCTTCCGCAAGTGCCGGGGACAAGAGTCTATTTTGGGTGGCGGCTTTGACTCCCTGCGACAAAACCCTGAAGTTCGACGAGGCCATTTACGCGGAGATGATGGCCTATTTCAAAGCAACCGGAGCCGACGGCGTCGTGGTGCTGGGCACGACAGGAGAATACCCATCTTTTTCTGTGGCCGAGCGGAAGAAAGTCGCCGAGGCGGCTTTCAAGCACCGAAACGGGCTGAACATCATAGTTTCGCCCGGCACTTCGAATTTTCCTGAAACCATCGAGTTGTCACAGCACGCCGCTGCCAACGGCGCGGATGGCCTGCTGATCATCCCGCCTTTCTATTACAAGCATCCACCACTGGAAGGCTTGAGCAGGTATTTCTCATTAATCTTCGAGCAGGTGACAATTCCCATCAACCTGTACCACATTCCGGATACGAGCGGTGTGCCCATATCGATCGAGTTGTTACACCGCCTGGAACAATATCCCAATCTCAGTGGCATCAAGGACTCTGACGACAGTGTTCCGGACTACGAGCGATTTCTGCGGGAGTTTCCCAAGTTGAACATGAGGACCGGCACCGTG
>Ga0134128_10010952_pt1 | contig 10856 bp, 10 predicted proteins | sample KB31754_FD_96462 | JGI IMG/M metagenome (GOLD analysis project Ga0134128, IMG submission 96462) | Terrestrial soil microbial communities with excess Nitrogen fertilizer from Kellogg Biological Station, Michigan, USA - KB3-175-4 | ecosystem: Environmental > Terrestrial > Soil > Unclassified ...
ACGGCGCGGTCGATCTCGGCGCGGATCAGGTCGGGGTCGATCAGGCCGGCGAAGCGGCCGTCCTCGCCGTGATGGTTCCACACCTCCCCGGTATGCGTGCCGGGCGTCACCAGCATCGGGCCGTTGGACAGGTCGGTGTCGTCGAGCAGCACACCGATGGCGAGCACGTCGTCGTTGGTGTGGGGGTAGAACGCCCAGTCCTGGTGCCACTCGACCGGCGAGCCGTAACGCGCCGACTTCATGTTGAGCTTGGAGCCGTGCAGCCGGAGGCCGGGGCCGAGCAGCTTCCTGAGGATGTCGAGCACCGCCGGCGAGCGCACGATCTCGTCGAACAGCGGGTGCACCTTGTGCGGCGTCTTGATCCGGCGGACGCGCGGACTGGCGGGGCTGTGGCCCGGCTCCAGATCGTAGACGTCGGTATGCTGCGTGACGGCGGCCGCCCCGGCGACCAGCTCGGCGACAACCGAGCGCAGCCGCGCCAGCGTTTCGGAGCCGAGCACCTCGGGCATCACGATCAGGCCATCCCGCCGATAGGCGCGCGCATCGTCGTCGGAGATCATCGGCCGTTCCTCCTTGTCGTTGGCAAATGGTAGCGCTGTCATCGCCGAGCGCGCAACCCGGTCCGTGCATTTCGCGGCGTGTCGGCTAATTTTGGCGGGAATGGACACGCCCCACCCCGACCCGTCGCCGCCCCCGGCGCCGACCCTCGCCGCCGTCGCCGAGCTGGCGGGCGTCTCGGCGATCACGGTGAGCCGGGTGGTGCGCTTGCCAAACTTGGTGGCGCCCGCCACACGGGCGCGGGTCGAGGCGGCGATGCGGGAGCTCGGCTACGTGCCGAACCTGGTCGCCGGATCCCTTGCGAGTGCCCGGACCAACTCGGTGGGCGTGCTGGTGCCGACCATCGCCAACTCGATCTTCGCCGACACCGTCCAGGGGCTGTCGGACGAGCTGGAGCCGCTCGGCTTCGCGGTGATCCTCGCGCAGTCCGGCTACGACGCCGCGCGGGAGGACCGGATGCTGGCCGCGCTGCTCGCCCGGCGACCTGAGGCGATCATCATGGTGGGCTCCCCGGCGACCGTGGAGGGCGAGACGCTGCTGCGGCGCGCCCGAATCCCCGTGGTGGAGACGTGGGAACTGCCGCCCATGCCGATCGACGGGGTGGCCGGGTTCGACAATCACGCGGCCGGCATTGCCGTAGCCCGGCACTTGATCGCGCAGGGCAGGCGGCATCTCGCGTTCATCGGGGGCGACGATCCCCGGGCGACCCGCCGCTGGCTCGGGTTCAGCGAGACCGCGCTGGCGGCGGGGCTCGCGGCGCCGCGACGGCTGATCCTCGGCCGCGAAGCCTCGACGGCCACGGCGGCGCTGGCCGGCCTGCCCGGCGCGGACGCGGTGTTCGCGGCCAATGACGCACACGCCATCGGTCTGCTTGCCGGGCTGCGCGAGGCGGGGCTGGTGCGGGACGGTCCCGGCCCGGCGCAGCCTGTGGCCGTCATCGGGCTCGGCGATCTGGAGATGGGGCGGCTGATCGCGCCGCGGCTCAGCACGATCCGGGTGCATGGTGCCGCGATCGGGCGGGCGGCGGCACGATTGACGCTCGACCGCTCCGGGCCGCGCCGCGTCGATCTGGGGTTCGAGCTCGTGCTACGGGAGAGCGGCTGATCCGTCGTGCGTCGCGATCAGCAGGCGGTTGGTTGCGTAGGAAATGAACACGCGCCGGCCGCGTAGCAGGTCCATGCCGAGCAGCATGTCGAAGGCGAAGCCGCCGGCCGGCGCGCCGAAGGCCAGCGTGACGTGGCGATATTCGGCTGGACCGAGGCGCGCTGTCTCGAATATGCGGCTGTGCAGGGGCAGTGCCTGGCGGCCGATCCCGCGCGCGCTTGGCCCCGCGCGTTGCATCTCCGGCGTAATGCCGAGCCGGGCGGCACCCTTGCGGCTCACCAGCGACACGGAAGCGCCGGTGTCGAGTTGCGCTAAAAGCGTGCGGCCGTCGATTGCGACGGGGGCGAGAAGTACGTAGGGCCGCGGGCGCTGGAGCGGAACGGGCACGTTCGCCGGCCCCCACGGGAGCGACGCGTGCGCGCAGTCCGTGGTGTCGTAGAGGGCGAGCGTGCCGCGCGACAAGTCAAGATCGAGGTCGAATGTCGAGAGATAATCCGCGCCGAGCAGCCCGGAGATCGCGCGGCCGCCGAGTTCGTGCCAGGGCAGCGGCGCGACGACGAAGCTGAGCGCCGGGTTGACGCCGCGCCGGCGCAGCGCGACGCCGCCGAGGGTGAATGAGCGCGGCACCGCGTTCGCCGTCATTTCGATCGCGCCGCCCACGCCACGGATGCTGGAACTCACCCATTGGTCGCGCGCGACGTTGAGCGCGCGCACCGCCGTGTCGGCGAACACCGTGCGTCCGGCGCCGGTGTCGAGCAAGAAAGTGGCCGCATGGCCGTTAACGGCGAGTTCGACGAGCGGGCGGTCTTGCACGATCCGCACCGGAACCTCGGTTCGCCGTTCGATGCGGCAGCCTGCCTCCGCGTGCGACAGGGCGGCCATCATCGCAAGGACATACAGAAGCTGCCGCGCGGGAATTCTCATGGGTCCGCTCATAGGCGTCGTCGCCATGCGAGGCTATGCTCGACCGGATATTTTCGGGTTTATCTTGGGGAGGAAGATCATGGCGCGAATGGCAGGAAAGATCGTGCTGATCAGCGGCGGCGCGCGCGGGCAAGGTGCCGCGGAGGCGCGGCTCGTGGTCGCCGAGGGCGGCAAGGTGGTGATCGGCGACGTGCTCGAGGCGGAGGGCCGCCGCCTTGCTGGCGAACTCGGCGAGGCCGCCGTTTTCGTCCGTCACGACGTCACGCTCGAGGCCGACTGGGCCGCCGCCGTCGATGCGGCGCGGGCGCTCGGCGGATTGCACGGGTTGGTGAACAATGCCGGCATCTACATTCCGAGCACGCTGCTGGAGACCGACACGGCGCTGTTCGAGCGGCACATGCGGATCAACCAACTCGGCTGCTTTCTCGGCATGAAGGCGGTGGTGCCGGCGATGGAACGTGCCGGTGGCGGCTCGATCGTCAATATTTCATCGGTGGCCGGGCTGCGCGGTTCGCCTGGCGCGATCGCCTACAGCGCGACCAAATGGGCGCTGCGCGGCATGACGAAGGCGGCCGCCGCCGATCTCGCGTCGCGCCGCATCCGCGTCAACTCGGTGCATCCCGGCCCGATCGACACCGAGATGCTGAAGGTGCGCACGCCCGAACAGAACGCCGAGCGGCTGAAGCGCGTGCCGATGGCCCGCATGGGCACGGCGGAAGAAGTGGCGAAGCTCGTGTTGTTCCTGCTCTCGGACGAGAGCGAATACATCACCGGCGCCGAGGTCGCGATCGACGGCGCGGCATCGGTGTAGGCATCCGCGCCCGCACCGTCATGCCCGTGCCGGACACGGGCATGACGGCTTTGGGACGGCAAGGAAGGCGTGGACGGTCGGCTTCCGCCGATCATGACATAGAGTGCGCGCCCTACTGGGGGTGTGCGCCCTACTGGCGGACCTTCGCAGCGGCCAGGACGCGCTCCTTGAGCTGGGGATCGGTCTGCGCGGCGTGGATCACCTGGTTGTATTGATCGACCGTCAGGCCGTGATGGGCGATCGAGGCGGTGGCCTCGCCGCTTGCTTGCTTCGAAAGATCCTGCTGCTCGGTCGGGGTCTTGGCTGATTGCAGGCGCTGTGCGTACGACTGCTTGATCTCCACGACCTCGCGCAGCGCCGCGCCCACTTTGCCGACCGTCGCATCGGACACATCGGCGTGGGGGACTCCGGCGTTTGGCGTCGCGGGCGTGGTGGGATTTCGGCTGGCACCGCTGGTCTGCGCGGCAGCGGGCAGGCCCGCGGCGATGAGCATGGCCGCGGTAGCCATGCCGCTTCCAAGATAGCGCATGAGTATCTCCGGAGATTTGGGCAAGATGCCGTCGCGACCCGATCGATCGCGACAGCTTGCGGTGTCAGTCGGCCCTTGACGCCGCCAGGACGCGCTGCCCGAGCTCGGCATCCTCTTCGGCGGCCGATATCACGGAATTGAACTGGCCAACCGACAAGCCTTGCTCGCTGACCGCTTGGATCATCACGTCCTGCGCTTCGGACGCGACCGCCTCCTTTTCGTCGTCCGTCTCCACGAGCGCCAGACGCTTGGTGTATTCCTCCCTGATCTGCGTGACCTGTCCGAGCGCCACGCCGACTTTCTGCACGGTGTCGTCAGAGATGTTGGTGGGGGTTGCCTTGTTTCGGGTATCGGCCATGCTTTCTCCTCTTCGTGTTGGGACGAAGTTGTTCGGGTGCGAACGAGCGACGCGGACGACGGTTGCCGGCGATGCGGAAAAAATCGTGAGTGCTGCAACTACTTACAGCGTCACGCTTTCGTCATGCCCGGCGAAGGCCGGGCATCCATGACTTTCTTCGGCTCAGCCCGGAAGTCGTGGATGGTCGGCTTTCGCCGACCATGACCGCGAGGGCGAGGTCAGAGATTGTAGAAGCGCGCCGCCGTGTCATGGAACAAAGCAGCCTTGTCGGATGCCGAGGCGCCGGCGGCGATGCGCTTGAAGGCGTTCCACAGCACGGGATAGCTGCACATCCCCTTGTCGACAGGAAAGTTGCTCTCGAACATGCAGCGTTGCGGGCCGAACAGCTCGATGGATGTCTCCATCCACGGCTTCCAGTCCTCGGCCATGCGCGCCGAACTCGGTGGGCGCGCGTCGTTGTGATAGTCGAAGCCGTTGACCGGCATCGCCAGGCCGCCGAGCTTGACATGCACGTTTGGGCAGCCGGCGAGGTTCTTCATGTCGGCGGACCAGTCGGCGAACACCGCATCGCGCCGAGCGCGATAGGGACCGCAGCCGAGCGGGCCGCCGACATGGTCGATGACGATTTTGGTTTCCGGCGCCGCTCGCGCGACGGCCAGCACGTCCTTTAGTTGCGGATGATACTGCCACGAATCGTAGGTCAGGCCGAGCTCGCCGAGGCGTCGCAGGCCGCGCAGGAAGGCCGGATCGCGCAGCAGGTCGGGCGGCGGCACGACCGAGGTGCCGGGGATGATCGCGTCGTCCCAGGCGCTAATGTGGCGGATGCCGCGGAAGCGTCCGCCGCCGGCGGCGCGGTGCGCCTCCAGCACGGCGTCGAGCTGCTTGCCGCGCAGATCGGCGAAGCCGACGATCCCGGCGCAGGCACGCGTCGGCCCGTAGGCGCCGCTCGCCGACAACACCGCGACGGCGTTGACCAGTTCCGTTTCGCCGACCGGGCGGAAATCCTCCGGCCCCTCGCTGCGATGCATCCAGGCGCATTGCATGAACACGGTCGCGACGATGTTGTGACCGCTTCCGAGATCGGCCGACAGCTCCTCGATCAGATAGCGGCCGGACGGGCGGTCGTGCCACAGGTGATGGTGCGGATCGACGATCGGCAGGGCGGGCTCGATGATGTCTTCTTGCACCTGCGCGAGCCAGTCGGGCCGCACGTGCGGATGCGGATAGGCTCGCTTGTCTGCGGCTGCGCTCATCGTCGTTCCCCCTTGCGATGCACCGAGGTTAGGAGGCACGCGGCGGGCTCGCAAGCTTGTACCAGGGATGCGGCAGGCCGGGCGTCTTGACGCGGAGCGTGTAGACGGAGGTGCTCGCGGTGAACAGCAAGGTGCAGAGATCGGGGCCGCCGAACGCGATGTTCGCCGCCACCTCGGGCGTCTCGATGATGCCGATGCGCGTGCCGTCCGGCGCGAAAACCCAAGTGCCGCCGGCGCCGGTGCAGAACACGCGCCCGGCCACGTCAATCTTCATGCCGTCGGGCACGCCGTTCGTCGCGTCGGACGACATATCCGCCAAAATGCGCCGTCGCGCCACGGCCCCCGACGCATCGAGTTCGACGGCGTGGATGTACTGGCTCCATCGCGTGTTTGCGACATAGAGCGTGCGCTCGTCGGGCGACAGCGCGAGCCCGTTGGGATACTCGAAATTCGCGACGGCGCTGACCGCGCCATCGGGTGCGATGCGATACACCGCCGCGTCGGCGATCTCGCGCTCGGCGAGCGGCACGCGCAGCGACGGATCGGTGAAGAACAGGCTGCCGTCGGAGCGGCAGATCACGTCGTTCGGGCGGTTGAGCCGCTTGCCCTCGAAGCGGTCCACCAGCGTCGTCACCGTGCCGTCATGCTCGGTGCGGGTGACGCGCCGTCCGTCGCCCTCGCAGTTGATGAGACGACCCTGCAGGTCGAACGTCGTGCCGTTGCCGCCTTGCGTCTTGCGGACCAGTTCGGGCGCCTGCCCCAACGTCATGCGATACAGCGCGCTCGACCGGACATCGACGAAGTAGAAAAAGCCGTCGGGGTGCCAGAGTGGTCCCTCGGTGAACACGAAGCCGGTTGCCGCGCGTTCAAAATCGGTGGTTTCCAGGATGTCGGACAATCCGCTCACGGCTTGATCTCCCGTACGGCTGTGGCCTTTCGCGCGGCGGCCTCCAGCAGGAACGCGAGGTCCGTACCGGTGGAGACATAGCGGGCGCCCTGGCGCACGTACTCGGCCACCAGATCGGGCCGCGAGGCGAGGCCGCCGACGCCGACATGCTTGCCGTGCTTGCGACACGCGGCGATCGTGCGGAGGTACGCGTCGCGCACGCGTGGATGGTCGAATTGGCCGGTGATGCCGAGCTCGTTGCACAGATCGTTGGTGCCGACGAGCAAAAGGTCCACGCCGTCCACCGCCGCGATCTCCTCGACGTTTTCCAGCGCCGCCACGGTCTCCATCATCACGACGACCATCGTGGCGTCGTTCATCGCGCGGTTGGCCTCGACGGCGGGGACGCCGCGGTAATGATAATGCGGCAACGCGCCGCCGGCGCCGCGGTCGCCCTGCGGCGGGAACTTGGCCTGGCGCACGATGTCGCGCGCCTCCGCCGCCGTGCGGACATTCGGCGCGATCACGCCCAACGCGCCGCCGTCGAGCAGGCGGCCGATGAATTCCGGCGTGTTGGCCGGCACGCGGACCAGCGGCGTGATGCCGCATTGCATCGCCGCCATGCAGACCTGGCTCACGCTGTCGATGGAGAACGTGTTGTGCTCGACATCGACGTAGAGCGTGTCGAAGCCGGCGGTGGCTGCGATGTGCGCGATCTCGATCGAGCGGGTGAGCCGCACGGTCATCGAGGCGACCACCTCGTCGCGCGCCAATTTCTCCTTGACGCGGTTGCGCAGGATCTCACGCAGTTCGGTTGCCATCCGCCATCCCCCCGCGTTGTCCGAGACGCGCGAGTGTGTCGCGGCGGAGCGGCGGCGGCAATGCGCGGCGTGGGAAATTCGGTGAAGCGGCGAAGGCCGCGGGGTATTCTTTCGCCTGCCCGGCCGCGCTCGGGTGATGAGCCCGGATCCGGGCAATAAGCGACACCGGACGAGCCCGGATCCGGGTAATACGGGAGCGGCGGAGAGCCCGGATCCGGGTAATAAGCGGGCGCAGGAGAGCCCGGATCCGGGGAATGCCCATGCCCGTCATCGTCATCTTCGGGGCTGCCGTCCGGCCGGATGGCAGCCCGAGCACCACCTTGCTGCGCCGCGTCCAGGCCGCCGCCGTGTTCGGAAGGTCGTTCGACCGTCCCCTGTATGTGCCGACCGGCGCCGTCGGGCGGTTCGGCGGGTCGGAGGCCTCGGTGATGGCCGCGTTGCTGATCGAGCTCGGCGTCCCGGAGGCGGACATCCTGCGCGAGGAAACCGGGCGCGACACGCTCTCCTCGGCGCGGGCCGTGGCCCGGCTGCTGCGCGGACGGGGTAACGCCGGCCCGGTCTATGCCGTGAGTTCGGCCTACCACCTGCCCCGCTGTGTTTTGCTGTTGGGCCTCGCCGGGCTGCGCGCGCGTGCCGGACGCCCGCCCTCATTCCCCGCCGCGCAGCGTTTCCGGACGCGCTGGTATTGGCGCCTGCGCGAGTTGGCGGCCCTGCCCTGGGACGCCGGGCTGATGCTGGCGCTGCGCCTCGCGGGCCGCGTGTGACGGCCGCTCAGGCGGGCGGTGCGGCCAGCGTCATCACCCCAGGCGCCAGGAAGAAATAGATCAGGCCGATCACGATCAGGTAGGCGAGCAAGATCAAGGTCCAGCCCATGTTGTGCCGGATGATCTGGCCCTCGTCGCGCACGAAGCGGCTGGTCGAGACGCCGACGCTGGCGGTCTGCGGCGCGATCGGCTTGCCGATCTCCGCCCCCACGGAATTAAGCGACGGCAAAAGAAGCGGGGGGAAGCCGAGGAGTTTCCCGACCGCGACCTGGAACGCCCCGAACATCGCGTTGGTCGAGGTGTTGCTGCCGGAAAGCGCCACGCCGATCCAGCCGAGGATCGGCGCCACGACGATGAACCACGGGCCGATGGCGGAGAAGCCGTTGGCCAGCGAGGCGGCCATCCCCGAGTAGTTGAACACGTAGGCAAGGCCGAAGATGAACACGCCGACCAGAAGCGCCCCCCACATCTGATGGAAAGTGCGGGAAAACACCTCGCGCAGCTGCGCCCCGGTCGGCCTGAGCAAGAGGGCCGCGATGATCCAGGCGGCGCAGATCGCGGTGCCGCCGATGAACGGGGCGAAATTGAACGTCGCGCGCACGATGGCGCCCGGCGTGAGCGACGAGTGGGCGGCGACCGAGAGGCTGAACAGGCTGACCTTGGGCAGGTTCGACCACGGCCCGGTCCACAACACCACGACCACGATCAGGACAATGAAGGGCAGCCAGGCGCGGAAGATCTCGCCTGGGGGAAGCACCTTGCCGGCCGCCACCGCCGCCGCCTCGTCCGCCGCCGAGACCGGCACGCCGCCATAGCCGAGCAGCTGCTTCGGCCGCCACAGCTTCAGCAGGACGAGAAGGCAGGCGAAACAGACGATCGAGCCGGTGATGTCAGGCAGATAGGGGCCGAGATAGACGGCGACGGGATACTGCCCGGCGATGTAGCCGAGCGAGCCGACGATGGCGAGCGGCCAGCCCTCGCGGAACCCGGCGCGCCCGCACACCAGGTAGATCAGCACCCAGGGCGGCGCCAGCGCCAGGATCGCGACGATGTGGCCGATTGAGGCGGAGAGCGCCATCAAGGGCAGGCCCGTCACCGCCGCCAGCGCCACGATCGGCACGCCGAGCGCGCCGTACGATACCGGGGCGTTGTTGGCGATCGCCGCGACCCGAATGGCGTCGAGATCGGGAATGCCGACCGCGATGAGGATCGGCGCCACCACGGCCCAAGGGTAGCCGAAGCCGACCAGCCCCTCGAGCAGCGCGCCGAACGCCCAGGCGAACAGCAAGGTCTGCACCCGCACGTCGGCTGTGCCCTGCGTGGTGAGCCAGGCGCGGAAGCTCTCGAAGGTGCCGGTAAGGACCAGCGTGTTGAACAGCACCACGCCCCAGAAGGTGATCCAGTTCACCGCCCAGATGCCGGTCAATGCGCCGAACACGTAGGCTTCGATCCCGAGGCCGACCGGCATCCTCCAGACCACGATGCCGAGCAGGAGGGTGACAATCGAGCCGATCAAGGTCGCGAGCCACGCGGTCATGCGCAGGACGGCGAGCAGGAACAGCAAGACCACCACGGGGATCAACGCCACCAGCCAGACGGCGAAGGTGCTGGCGAACGGATTGAGGGTCTGGTCGAACATGCTCCCTCCGCTTGATTTGGGTAAATTTCGCTGCCGAAATTCCTCGCCTGTCAAGCTGGGCCGGGTGGTGAGAGCTCAGGCGACAGACTGCACGGGGACGAGTGGGTAACGCGCCCGGCTGTGCAGCTCGATCGCAAGCAACGCCGCGCCCGGCGGCCATTCGATCGCACCCTCCCCGTCAGTCCAGCGGAACAAGTCAGCCGCGCGTTCCGGGGGCCACCACCCGTCGCCGAATGCCGGGCCGTCCAGTGGAAGCGTTACACCGTCCGCGCATACCCGGCGCACCGCTATGCCGAGGCGGCGTCGATCGTCCAGCCAGGGGCGAAATTCGTCCGGACGTCCGGCGCGCGAGACCAGCCGCACCACGCGGGAATGCGGAGGCACCGGAAAAGTCATCCGTGTTTCATCCGTAATCATTGGACGAATGATGCGGTCCCTTGCGTGCAGGGTGACGGCGGTCTCCGGGGTCCAGGCTGGCAAATCGATCTCCGCCTCGACGAGCGCGGCGCGGGCCCTGACGCGCGCCCAGATCGGCGCGACGACGTCCGGGTCGGTTGCCAGCGGGAGGCACGCCCCGTGCGACGGCGCGCGTAGGCGCCGGGCGAGCGACATATCCGGATTCAGGGAGACGATCCGTGCGTTCTCAAAGGCGTCACGGTTGCCAGTGTCCAGGTAGCTCTCCGCTGGCGCTCCGTCTGCCAGAAGGATATCGTGGGTCTCAAGCTCGACGTGGATGTAGTGGACGCGGCGCGCGACGTGATCGCGTGTGACGGTGCGCCCGTTGAGCAACAGGCGTGCCGGGACGAGGGCGCCATCGACGAGCAGCGCGTGGTCGGGCGACACCGACAGGTCGCGATGCGGCACACCGTCATGGAGCGCACCTGCCGCGATGCGTATCGGGCGGACATCCTCCGGTGATGGATGGACCGACAAGTCGATTTCGCGGTACCCGACCCAGCGCACCGGTCTGATGCGACCGGAGTGCGTGACCACCAGATCGCCCGGGCACAGCTTCTCCGCCGCGGTCTCTCCTCGCGGGGTCTGGATGCGGGTGCCGGAAGCAAAGCATGGGATGGTTGAAACGAAGCTCAGGCTGGTGCCGCCGGCGACCGGCTGGACCAGCAGCGTTTGCCCCGCCGCCAGCATTTCGTTGAGGTCGGCGTCAAGCGTAATCGTCGCGTCTGGGGCTCCGTCGCCGTTGGTGTCGAT
>Ga0134128_10010953_pt1 | contig 10856 bp, 7 predicted proteins | sample KB31754_FD_96462 | JGI IMG/M metagenome (GOLD analysis project Ga0134128, IMG submission 96462) | Terrestrial soil microbial communities with excess Nitrogen fertilizer from Kellogg Biological Station, Michigan, USA - KB3-175-4 | ecosystem: Environmental > Terrestrial > Soil > Unclassified ...
CGACGCTGCAGTTCCTCGCCGCGATTGCCGAGCCGCTCGCCGGGACCGAGGTCGATCGGAAGGCGGTGCGCGAGACGCTCGGCTACATCGCCGGCAATTCGCAGTTCTTCCTCAACCTGTCGATGTCCTCGTCGAAGGCGACGATGGATGCGGCAGCGGGGATCGACACCTGCGGCATCGTCACGGCGATCGCGCGCAACGGCGTGACGACGGCGATCCGCGTCAGCGGCCTGGGGGGTGAATGGTTCGAGGCACCGTCCGACATGCCGATCGGCCTGTTCTTTCCCGGGCACACGCAGGCCGACGCGAATCCCGATCTCGGCGACAGCGCGATCTGCGAGACGGCCGGCTTCGGCGGCTTCTCGCTCGCCGCGTCCCCTGCGCTGGTCCAGCTCGTCGGAGGCACGGTCACCGAGGCGATCGGATACTCGCGCGAGATGTACGAAATTACCGTCGCACGCAATCCGGCGCTCTCGCTGCCGAACCTCGACTTTGCGGGGGCGCCCTGCGGGATCGACATCCGCAAGGTCGTCGACAACGGCATCCGTCCTGCGGTGACCACCGGTATCGCGCACCGGAAGGCCGGCGTCGGCCAGATCGGAGCGGGTATCGTACGAACGCCGATGGATTGCTTCGTCAAGGCCGTCACGGCGTTCGCGAAGCGTTATAACGCCGGATAGCCATGCTGAGGATGCTCTCGTCGCCGCGCGGCATGCTCACCGCGCCTCACCACCTCGCCGCGCAGGCCGGTACCGCCGTGCTGCGCGACGGCGGCAATGCGGTCGAAGCGATGGTCGCGGCGGCGGCGACGATTGCCGTCGTCTATCCGCACATGAACAGCATCGGCGGCGACGGTTTCTGGCTGATCAGTCGCCCCGGCGAGGCACCAATCGGCATCGACGCGTGCGGGCGATCGGCGGAGCTCGCGACGATCGGCTGGTATCGCGATCGGGGACACGCCGCCATTCCGTCGCGCGGACCGCTGGCCGCGAATACCGTCGCGGGTGCAGTGTCAGGGTGGCAGGCCGCGCTCGAACTCGCTCCGGGGCGGCTCCCACTGGACCGGCTGCTCGGCGACGCGATCTGGTACGCGCGCGAAGGAGTCCCGGTCACGCAGAGCCAGGTCGACTACACCGACCGGTTTCTCGCCGAGCTCGCGCCGCAACCGGGGTTCGCGAAGGCCTTCCTGCGCGACGGACAGCTTCCTCTCGCGCGTTCCGTCCAGCGCCTTCCCGCGCTCGCCGCAACACTTTCGCGACTCGCCGAGCGGGGCCTCGACGAGTTCTATCGCGGCGAGCTCGGACGGAACATCGCGGCGGAACTCGCGCGACTCGACAGCCCCCTGCGGCTCGGCGATCTGCAGCTCCAGCGCGCCGCGCTGGTCGAGCCGCTCACCGTCGAGCTTTCGATCGGGACCGCCTACAACCTTCCTCCACCCACGCAGGGTCTCGCGTCGCTGATGATCCTGGCGATCTTCGATCGCATCCGGCGCTCCGCAGCGGCCGAGACCTTCGCGCACGTGCACGGCATCGTCGAGGCGACGAAACAGGCGTTGCTCGTACGCAACCGCCACGTCGGCGATCCCGAGACGATGCGTACGGACCCGCGCGACTTCCTGCGCCCCGACGCGATCGCCGAACGCTCACGTGCGATCGACCCCGCACATGCGCGCGCATGGCCGGAGCCCGCGATCCGGGGCGACACCGTGTGGATGGGGGCAGCCGACGCGAGCGGCATGATGGTCAGCTACATCCAGAGCCTCTATTGGGAGTTCGGTTCCGGAGTGGTTCTGGAGGACAGCGGCGTCACCTGGCAGAATCGCGGCGCGAGCTTCTCGCTCGATCCCGAGTCGCACCTCGCGCTCGCGCCGCGGCGCAAACCCTTCCACACGCTCAATCCCGCGCTGGCGCGACTTTCCGACGGACGCGAGATCGTCTACGGCAACATGGGCGGCGACGGTCAGCCGCAGAGTCAGGCTGCGGTGCTGAGCCGCTATGCGATGTACGGTCAGGATCTCCAGCAGGCAATCAGCGCACCGCGCTGGCTGCTGGGGCGCACGTGGGGCCAGATGAGCGTGAGTCTCAAGCTCGAAGACCGGTTCGAATCGTCGCTGGTGTCCGAATTGCGCACGGCAGGGCACGACGTCGAAATGATTGCGCCCTACTCGGATCTGGTGGGGCATGCCGGCGCACTGGTACGCCACCCGAGCGGAATGATCGACGGCGCGAGCGACCCGCGCTCGGACGGCTCGGTGGCGGGCTACTGAGACGGATGTCCGACGTCGCCGCGGGGGGGTCGCAGGCTCGGCGCGCCATTTCCGCCGATGCCCACCTGCTTCGACGGCTCGATTCGCGGCCTCGCGGCCGCGTGCACAGCGTGTTCGCGAGAACGGTCAACATCGAGGTCGAAGGCGGTGACCTCGTCACGCTGGCCTGCCGCAGTGTCGACAATGCGCCGGACACCGTCGTCATTGATGTCGAAGGGTTCGGCGACTCCGGCATCGGCCGGGGTGACCGGGTTGACGTCGCGCCCGGCACGCTCGGCGTCGGGTCCTTGCGGGTATGCCTTGACGGCGTTTCGAGCTGGTCGGTGGCGCTTCCCAGCTACCCGCGCGACGACGCGAGGCTGCGCGCCAACCTGCACTGGGTCAGGGACCGGTTGCGGCGGACCGACCATCGCAGCCATTTGCCGGGACAGGGGAGATCAGGAGACCCGTTTGCCGACGCGTCGCGCGCAGCGCTCGAAGCGCGCAGCGCTGCACTGTGCGCAGCGCTGCTGCACGCCGATCTCGACGCCGCACGCGCCGGAGCCGCGACGATGGTCGGCCTCGGGCCGGGTCTGACGCCGTCAGGCGACGACTTTCTCGTCGGACTGTTCGCGATCCTGAACGTTGCGAAGAGCCCCTGCCACCCCATGCGTGCCCTCTGCGGCGACGTCGTCGCGATCGCCCGCACGTCGACCAACGCGATCAGCGTCGCGGCACTGGCGAACGCCGCGCGCGGCCGCGTGCGCGAATCGATCCACGCGCTCGCGCGCGAGTTGATCGACGGAGCCCCGGGGGGGCTGCGCCCCGCGCTCGACCGCGTGCTCGCGATCGGGGCGACCTCGGGAAGCGATATCGTCGCCGGACTGGTGTCCGGGCTCTCGCTCAACCTGCGGATGCGCGCGAATGCGGTCAGAAGCCGAGCGCGATGCCTTCGCCCCGCGGGTCCGCGCCCCCTTCGTGGAAGGCGCTCCACGTACCCTTGAGGCGGATTGCCTGCGCGGTTCCCATCCGCGGACTGGGCCAGACGGCGAGCTCGGCCGGATGTCCGCGTGCGCGAAGTGCCGCCGGAACGTCGTCACCCACGTCCGATTCGACGAGGAGCTGCTTTGCCGAGTCCTCCCACGAGCGGCCGTACAGCACGCGCCGCGCCTCGATCGCGCGCTGCACGTCCATGCCGAAATCGACGACTCGCGTGACGAGCGAAGCGTTCGTCTGCGGCTGGACTTCTCCGCCCTGAGTGCCGTGGACGAGGTAGGGCGCGCCACCGCGGTAGAGCATGCCCGACATCAGCGTCGACGCGGAACGCTTGCGTGGCGCCAGCACGTTGGGGTGCGTGGGATCGAGCGAGAAGTAGCTGCCCCGATTCTGCAGAAGCACGCCGCTTTCCGGGTCGAGGACCGCCGCGCCGAAGTCGAAGTACAGGCTCTGCACCAGACCGACAGCGTTGCCTTCGCGGTCGGCGGTGGCAATGAACACCGTATCGCCGCCGGAGGGCGGACTCGCTTGCACGATGGACGGGTCGGCGAGCCAGAGATTGCGCTCGGCCCGCGCGCGTGCCGGATCGAGGAGATCCGCGATCGGGATCGCGTGGAAGCGCGGATCGGTGAGATGCGCGTCGCGCTTCCGGAACGCCCATTTGATGGCCTGGATCAGAGCATGGTAGTAGTCGGCCGAATCGTCGCCCGCACGCGCGAGATCGATCCCGCCGAGGAACGACAGGATCATGAGTCCGGCGATGCCCTGCGACGGCGGGGGAGCCTGCCAGGCGATGCAGTCGCGGTAGCGTACCGAAATCGGCTCCACTTCGAACGCCCGGTACTGCGCGAAGTCCGCGGTCCGCAGCATGCCGCCGCGCGCGTCGAGGTAACGTACGATCGACGCAGCCGTCGCATCGTAGAAGTGTCGGGGTCCGAAGCGCGCGATGGCGTCGAGCGTATCGCCGAGGGCGCGCTGCTCGAGGCGGCTGCCGGCAGGAAGCGGGGCGCCTGCGGCGAAGAACAGCGACGATGAACCTGAGTCGTTACACAGCAGCGCAGCGCGATCGACGATCCACTGCGCCAGGTCGTCGCACACCGGAGCGCCGTTTCGCGCATACGCGATCGCCGGATCGAGCAGTCGCGCGAGCGGAAGCCGGCCCCACCGTCGGTGCGCCATTGCCCAGCTGTCGACAGCGCCCGGGATGGTGAGCGCGGCCCGCGGCCCGCGCAGGGGGATTGCCGCCTCGCCCGCGAAGCACGAAAGGTCGACCGCCGCGCCGGATGGGCCGCTGCCATCGATGGCGACGGGGCGCTCGGCACCGCGCGCATGCACGAGCCAGAACGCGTCACCGCCGATACCGGTCATGTGCGGCAGCACGACGCCGAGCACCGCTGCGGCACAGATCGCCGCATCGACCGCGCTGCCTCCGTCCCGCAGCACGTCGAGACTCGCGACCGAGGCGAGGTAATGCGGGGTTGCGACCATGCCGTGCTCGCCGCGCGCGAGCGGTCGGGTGACTCTCATCGTGCGCTCCCGGGTACCGACGCCGAACTCGCGATCGCTGCCGATCCGGCACCGCGAAGATCACCAAGCAGCTCGGGACCGGTGTAGCGTCGTGCATGCTGCTCGGCGGCGTGAACGAGCTCGACGAGCCGCGCGTTCACCGGCGCGCGCACTCCACGCGATGCTGCCAGCGCGACGACCTCGCCGTTCAGGTCGTCGATCTCGGTGCGCCGGCCCGCGCGCAGATCTTCAGACATCGATGTCCGCGCCTGCGGGTCCATCGAGAGCATCGTCGCGGCCGCGCGCGCGAACAGCGCGTCGGGGAGCTCGAGCACGATGGGCAGCCACCGCATCGGCATCGGGGTGATGCGCGCGGGACGGATCCCCGCCGCGCGATAGACGGCGAGCGCCTCGCGCAGTGCGAGCGCAAGGCAGCGGCGCCAGGTGCGGTCGGCGAGCTGCGTGCGTAACGGCAGGTCACCGAGGGCGTTTACCGGATTGACGAGGTTGACCAGCAGCTTTGCCCACTGTACGGCGGTGATATCGCCGCGTCGCGCCAGTGCGACTCCTGCCGCAGCGAAGACCGGCACGAACGGCGCGAGCGCGGGTGCGTCCTCGACCATCAGCTCGCCAAACTCGCCGCGACGGAACGTCCCCGGCGACGGCGAGGCGACGTTGAATGGGACCATTCCCGCGAGCACCGCATTGCGGGGCAGGCGCTCGCGCAGCCACGCGGCATTGCGCATGCCGTTCTGGAAGCTCACGACAACCGCTTCCGGTTGCAGCACCGATTCGAGCGCGCGTGCGATGCTGGCCGTTGCAGTCGATTTTGCGGTCACCAGCACGAGGTCGGCCCGGGCTGCGCCGGAGACATCGAGCGCGATGTCGAGCTCCTGCGGCGCGATTCGCCGCGTCGGTCCGGCGCCGCCGGAGACGCCAATGCCGGTCGATGCGAGCATCGCGGCAACGCGCTCGCGGCACACGAGCGTCACCCGAGCATGGCCGTGGAGGCAGCCGCCCAGGTAGCCGCCGACTAGGCCGGCGCCGACGATCGCGATGCGCGGAGCGGAGGTCATCGGTACACTTGGATACCTGTCATTCTGCAACAATCCGCCATGGACCAGGCCCTCCACCGTCACACCCTCGTCGACATCCTGCGCCGCAGCGCCGCACGCGAGCAGGACAAGCTCGCGATCGTCTGCGGTGAGGTGCGCTGGACCTACGCCGCGTTTCACGACATCGTCGAGCGCCTTGCTGCCGGCCTCGCGAAGCGCGCCATCGTCAAGGGCGACCGCGTGGCGGTGCTCGCGAGGAATTCGCACGCGTTCGCCGCGCTGCGCTTCGCGCTGGCACGGCTCGGTGCCGTGCTGGTGCCGATCAACTTCATGTTGAAGGCCGATGAAGTCGCTTACATCCTGCGCCACTCGAGCGCTCGGATGCTCGCGACCGACGGTGGACTCGTCGACGTGGCGCGCGCCGCGTCCGCGCTCGACACGATGGTCGAGACGCTGATCTGGATCCCCGGCGAGGAGCGGTCAACGCCGACGCCGGGGCTCGTCGGGTTCGACGAGCTCGCGGCCGAGCCTGGGCCGGCGCCCAGGGTCGAGCTCTCCGGCAGCGACCTCGCGCAGATCGTCTACACGAGCGGCACCGAGTCGGCACCGAAGGGCGCGATGCTCACGCACGACGCCGTTCTGTGGCAGTACGTGAGCTGCATCGTCGACGCGGAGATCGCGCGCGGTGACCTCGCGCTGCATGCGCTGCCGCTCTACCACTGCGCGCAACTCGACGTCTTCCTCGGTCCTTCGGTCTACGTCGGCGCGACCAACGTGATCACCGCGAAGCCGACCCCCGACAACCTGCTGCCGCTCATCGCGCGTCATCGTGTGACGTCGTTCTTCGCACCTCCGACGGTCTGGATCGCGCTGCTGCGTTCGCCGATGTTCGAAACGACCGATCTCTCGTCGCTCGCCAAGGGCTACTACGGGGCCTCGATCATGCCGGTCGAGGTGATGCGCGAGCTCTCTCGCCGCCTGCCGAAGGTGCGGCTGTGGAATCTCTATGGGCAGACCGAGATCGCGCCGCTCGCGACGATGCTCGGTCCCGAGGACCAGCTGCGCAAGCCGGGCTCCTGCGGGCGTGCGGTGCTGAACGTCGAGACGCGCGTCGTCGACGACACGATGCATGACGTGCCGAAGGACGGCCGCAGCATCGGCGAGATCGTCCATCGCAGTCCGCAGCTTCTCGACGGGTATTTTCACGACGACGAGCGGACCCTGGCTGCATTCCAGGGTGGTTGGTTCCACTCGGGTGACCTCGCGACGATCGATGCGGAGGGCTACATCAGCGTCGTCGATCGCAAGAAGGACATGATCAAGTCGGGTGGCGAGAATGTCGCGAGTCGCGAGGTCGAGGAGGTTATCTACCGGATCGACGGCGTCTCCGAAGTGGCGGTGATCGGGCTGCCGCACCCGGAGTGGGTCGAGGCGGTGGTCGCCGTGCTGGTTCGAAAGACCGGGGCATCGATCGACGAGGCGGCGGTGGTCGCGCATTGTCGCGAGTCGCTCGCGTCGTTCAAGGTGCCGAAGCGCGTGCTGTTCGCGCCGTCGCTGCCGAAAAACCCGAGCGGGAAGCTCCTGAAGCGAGAACTGCGGAAGAGCTTCGACGCGCTGTTCACCGCGCCGCGCTGAGCGCCCAGCCGGCGCAGGTCAGCGGGAGGCGGCCGACCCCTCCATCGCGACTTCTTCGCGCAGGCTCAGGATGTCGCGTCCGATCGTCGCGACAGCGAGCGTGCGCCCGCCCCGGCGATAGCGGATCGCGCAATCGCGGGTATCGAGGTCGCCGTCGACGTCGATCGCATCCCAGCGCTCGGCGTGGCCGACGTAGTTGATCGCGACGTCGTAGTGCTGGCTCCAGAAGAACGGAACGATGTCGCAGACGACGCGCTGGCCGAGGATGTTGCGGGCCGCGATCTGCCCGTGGCGCTCGGCGACCACCCAGTGCTCGACGCGAATGTTGTCGCCGGTGTGCGGATCGGGCCAGCGGACCGCGTCGCCGGCGGCGAACACGTCGGGAGCGCTCGTCTGCAGGTAGCGGTCGACGACGATGCCGCGGTCGATCGCTAGCCCGGCCTGCTCGGCGAGGGCGAGCGAAGGCCGTACGCCGACGCCGAAAATGGCAAGGTCCGCCGCGAAGCGGCTGCCGTCGTCGAGGGTCACCTTGCCGCCGTCGAGGCGGCCGACGGTGCGCCCGAGATGGAAGATGACGCCGTGCGACTCGTGGAGCCGGCGCACGAACTGTCCCGCTTCGGTTCCGAGCACGCGCTCGAGCGGGACCTTTTCCGGCCCGACGACGTGGACCTCGATGCCGCGCGCGCGCAACGACGCCGCGACTTCGAGCCCGATGAAGCTCGCGCCGACGACGAGCGCGCGTTTCGCCCCCGCTGCGCGCGCGACGATCGCCTTGCTGTCGGAGAACGAGCGCAGGTAAAGAAGCTGCCCCGCTGCGGCACCCGGCACGTCGAGACGCACGGGGTCGGCGCCGGTCGCGACGAGCAGCGCGCCGTAGGGGAAGCGGCGGCCGTCGTCGAGGACGGCCTCCTTGCGCTGCGCGTCGAGCGTGGTGACGCGCGCGTTCAGCACGAGGTCGATCGCGTGCTCGGCGTAGAACTCGGGTGGGCGAAGCGGAATCCAGTCGTCAGGAGCGTTTCCGGCAAGAAAATCCTTCGACAGATTGGGCCGGTCGCACGGCGGCGACGCATCGGCCGAGAGCATCGTGATGGTGCCCGGATAGCCCTCGCGGCGGAGCATCTGCGCCGCGGCGAGGCCCGCCGCCCCTCCGCCGACGATGACGACGATCCCGGGCGGAAGTGCGGGGCCCGCGATCACGCGCGGCCGTGGTGCCGGCAGCCGCTCGCGCGCAAACACGGTGTTGCCGACGCGTTCGACGCGCCAGCACGGAATCGGATCGAGCGCCGGCGCGCGAAGCGCCTCGCCGCTCGCGAGGTCGAAGCACGCGTGGTGCCACGGACAGCGCAGCGCGGTCCCGGTGACGAGTCCGTCGGCGAGCGGCCCGCCGTAATGGGTGCAACGCGCACCGATAACGTGAAAAGTGTCGCCGCGGCGGACGAGAACGGCGTCGTCGTCACCGACGCGACCAGCGAGGGTCCCGCCGTCGGAAAGGCGGCCGGAGTCGATGCCGGCCGAGAAATCGGGTGTGTCGGAAGCCTCGCTTGCAGTCATCGCGTCCTCTCCATCGGATCGCCAACTGATGCGGCCGCCACGCGCGGTGTTCCCGACGCCGCCGGCCCGACACCAGAATACGCCGGGCACGGACGAACGAGAACATTCGGCACGATCGGCCGCGGATGCGTTCGAGCGCGATCATCGATCGTTACGAATCGTCGTGAGTCGGTCGCAGAATGAGGGATTGACAGCGTGAAGGGTTGACAGCGTTTCGCAGTTCGCATACCGTATGCGAAACTCGAACACCCGGTCGTTTTCCGCCACCCGAAAGCACTTCCCATGGACGCTTCCCAGGATCGAATCCGCGTGATCATCGCCAAGGTCGGACTCGACGGCCACGACCGCGGCGTCAAGATCGTCGCCCGTACGCTGCGCGACGCCGGCATGGACGTCATCTACACGGGCCTGCACCGCACGCCCGAGGAGGTCGTCGACGCGGCGATCCAGGAGGACGTCGACGTGATCGGCGTCAGCATCCTCTCGGGCGCGCACATGACGGTGTTCCCGCGCCTCGTCGAACTGCTGAAAGCGAAGGGCGCCGACGACATCCGCGTCGTCGGCGGCGGTGTGATTCCCGACGACGATCTGCCGAAGCTCAGGGCCCTCGGCGTCAGCGAGATTCTGCTGCAGGACACGCCGCCGGAGACGATCGTCGCCGCAGTGCGCCGCGTCGTCGCCGAGCGCGGCGCGCGCTGACGGAGGTCGCCATGGAGCAGTGGTCGTTTCCACCGCGCTACGACGCCGACTACCTGCCGTCTTCCCGCTCGCGCTACTGGTTCCCGCAGCGCGAGACGATGCCTCCGGCCGAGCGCGATGCGCACATTCTCGAACGGCTGAAGGTGCTGACGCGCTACGCGTGGGACCATTCGCCGTTCTACCGCCGCAAGTGGGACGAGGCGGGTTTCCACCCCGATCATCTGCGCTCGCTCGAGGACTTCGAGTCGAAGGTGCCGGTGATCACAAAGAAGGACCTTCGCGAGGCGCAAGCGCGCGTGCCACCGTTCGGCGATTATCTGTGCGTTCCGGACGCCGAGGTCCACCACATCCACGGCACCTCGGGCACCACGGGAAGGCCGACCGCGTTTGCGATCGGGCGCACCGACTGGGAGGCGATCGCCAATGCGCATGCGCGGATCATGTGGGGGATGGGAATCCGCCCCGGGGACACCGTATTCATCGCCGCGATCCTGAGCCTCTACATGGGCTCGTGGGGTGCGCTGTCGGGCGCCGAGCGCCTGCGCGCGAAGGCGTTTCCCTTCGGCGCCGGTGCGCCGGGCATGACCGCGCGCGCGGCGATGTGGCTCGCGATGACGCGCCCCGCGGCGCTGTACTCGACGCCGTCGTTCGCGCTCCACCTCGCCGAGGTCGCTCGCAACGAGGGCCACGATCCACGATCGTTCGGCCTGAAGACGATGTTCTTCTCCGGCGAGCCTGGCGCTTCGATTCCGGGCGTGCGCGATCGCATCGCCGCCGCTTACGGTGCACACGTCATCGACTGCGGATCGATGGCCGAGATGACGCCGTTCATGCACGTGTCGGGAACGGCAGAGAGCGACGGCATGCTCTGCTGGCAGGACATCGTCTACACCGAGGTCTGCGATCCCAAGACGTTCCGGCGCGTCCCCTATGGCGAGCGCGGCACACCTGTGTACACGCATCTCGAACGGACGTCGCAGCCGATGATCCGCCTCGTGTCGGGAGACCTCACGCTGTGGGAGGATGGTCCGGCACCCTGCGGACGTACGTACCCGCGGCTGCCGCAGGGCATCTTCGGGCGCATCGACGACATGTTCACGATCCGCGGCGAGAACGTCTATCCGAGCGAGGTCGACGCGGTGCTCAATGCGATCGACGGCTACGGTGGC
>Ga0134128_10010954_pt1 | contig 10856 bp, 8 predicted proteins | sample KB31754_FD_96462 | JGI IMG/M metagenome (GOLD analysis project Ga0134128, IMG submission 96462) | Terrestrial soil microbial communities with excess Nitrogen fertilizer from Kellogg Biological Station, Michigan, USA - KB3-175-4 | ecosystem: Environmental > Terrestrial > Soil > Unclassified ...
CCCGGCGTCCTGCAGGCGCTCCACCAGGTCGGAGACCTTCTCGTTGTGCTCGTCCATGTGCTGCAGGTGGGGGTCCTGCTGGCTCAGGTCGCGCAGCTCATCGAGCATGCCTGCGGCCTCGCCCGTGGAGGGGCGAGTGTCTTCGTCGGCGTAGCGACGGCGACTGGTCTTGGTCTTCAGCGCCGAGTTGCCCTTGTCCGCCAGACCCGGTGTGCTCGGGGGAGCAGGCGGCGTAGGAGGCGTCGGAGCAGCAGGTGTGGCAGGGCTCGTCGCGCTCGGCACCTTGGGCGGGGCAGGCGGCTGACCGACCACCTGACCACTGTTGACCCCCGGCGTACCCGACAAGCCCGGTGGCCGGTACCCCGGCGCAGGAGCCTCACCCTCCTTGGGGTCTCCTGCCGGAATGCTAGAGGGATCGGGCATCCCATTGCCCTTGCCCCCACCCGGGATATTGATCTTCTGCCCGGGGGTGATCAGGTCAGGATTGGAGATGTTGTTGTGCTGGGCCAGGGAGTTGACATCCTGGCCGGAGCGCTGGGCGATGTCATGCAGGGTGTCACCCGACTTGACCTCATAAGAATCACCCGTGATGCCGGTGGTCTCGTTGGACTTCTGCCACTGGCCGCTACCATCGGGGCCTTGGAAGCCCGCGCCGCCATAGCCTGAGCCAGTGCCCAGGGTGCCCTTGTCCGCCGAGCCCAGGCCCTCGCCACCAATGGTGTTCTTGACCATGGACGGGTTGAGGTTGGGGTTGGTGGCGTGCACCGTGCCATCGGGGTCACGAGTCTGACCAGGCTGCAGTGCAGGCCCGGCAGCGCCGGGCGGCTGAGCACCCGGTCCCGGTGCAGCGCCCGCGCCAGCAGCACTGGACCCCGGGGCGGTGGGCTTCCCGGCGAACCCATTGGCCGGAGAGGTGGCGCTGACATCAGTAGCCTTCTGGGGCTGACCACCCGATACCAGGTCAGGGTGCTGACCGACGTTGTGGGTGTCAACCAGATTGCCCATCCAGTTGGTGAGCCCCAATGCGGGGTTGACCAAGCCCAAACCCTTGGAGTTGTTGAAAAAGTCCTTGAACTTGTCGCCCAGCCCCTTGTAGGCGTCGTTGCCCGCACCTTCAGCAGGCGGACCCGCACCCGGCACGTAGCCGGGCTGACCCGGGCCAGGGGCCGGGGTGTCAGCGGTGTGCAGACTGGCGATCAGCTGCTTGGAGCTGAAATGCACGATGTCATCAGGCCCGGTGGTCTCCCGCTCGTCCTTGGTGACATCGACAAACTTCTCGTCCTCGCCCTTGGGCACCTCGTGGATGTTGGGCGTCAGGCTCTGCGGGCGCAGCCGCAGCATGTCGGCGGACTTGTAGACCTTGTCGGGGTCATTCTCATAGCCCACGTCGTACTTGCGCTCCGGCGACTCAGCAGGGTTGGTGTCGCAGTAGTCGTAGAGCTTTTGCACTTCGTCGGGCGAGAGCTTGTTGTCCACGGTGTGGATGTAGTCCGAGACCGCCCCGTCATCAGGGGTGCGGTTGGTCTCCTTGAGCCACGAGGCGAAGTCATCGGTGACTGCCCCGATGCGGGGCATGCACAGATAGGCCGCGCGGGCGTGCGCGCACAGGTGGTGGGGCTGGTTCATCTGGTTGGCAAACGCCCAGCGTCCCCACTCACACCCGCAGTGCCAGTTGGCGATGCCGTCCTCGGAGCGGGCCACCATGGTGTGGTAGGTGCCGGTGTCGCCCGCGACCATGGCATAGATGCGGTGTGAGCCCCGGTCCTGAATGGCTACCCGGCCCTCACGGCACAACGCCTCGGACTTCTTGGCCACCTCGGCTACCGTGCGCATCGCCTCGTGCCGGTCAGCACCTAGCAGGTGGGTGTAGTCGGCGTACTTGTGGTACAGCGACTCATCACCATCGGAAAACAGGTGTCCCCGGGCAGCGATGAAGCTCAGGGGGTCAGAGCGGAACCGTGCCAGGTCGTTGCCGGGGTGGGTCTCGGCCTCGATGTCGAAGAAGGCATAGCGGTCGGAGAGACCAGCCGGGCGATAGGTGGCCAGCGTGGTGTTCAGCGACGGGGGCTTGGGGGCCAGCGGTCCCATCGGGGGCTCAGTGCTCACCGTGGAGCTAGGAGAACGCGCAGGCGGAGGCGTGGCAATCGTGTTGCCAAACTCAGGGACATTGAGCTGCTGAGGCGAAAACCCGGGGCCATGAGTCATGCCGCCCAACTCGCCGGAAGGCTGCGCGGGGATGAATCCATTGCCGGATACCGACTCTTCGCTGCCACCCTCATGGCCTTGTTCTTCAAGGCCCCCGCCGTAGTAGTAGGCAGCGTTCTTGTCCAGGGTGCGCTCGGGGCCATCAGGCAGGCCCTCGTGCCAGTCGTCATCTCCCCAGTCGGGGCGGCTGGGCTCATCGTCCAGGTCGGCGTAGTGGTAGCCCGCCGTGAATGCGCCGGGGAACAGACCACGGTCAATGCCCGCCTCCCCCTGGGCGGTGTTGGTCACCGAAGGCGGGCCGACCTGCTGAGCACCTTGGGCACCAGCCAGCGTCGGGTCGCTAGGGTCTACCCCCGCGTTGTCGGCGTAGTAGTAGGAGCCGCTCTTGGAGGCAAACGGCATATCCATTGGTGGGGCGAGCGTGGCGGGCTGGAATGGCCTGTCGGCAGCCGTGCCGGAGTACTGCCCCTCCCCTGTGGGGGTAGGCAGCATGATGCCGCCCCCGAAGCCGCCTTCTCCGTGCCCACCCAGTTCCCCCTCACCCAAGGGACCGCCGTAGTAGTAGGCGCTGCTCTTGGCGAACAGGTCAGGGTTGGGGCCGGGGTAGGGCCGGTTGCCTGACTTGTCATCGAAGGACACCGAGTCACTCGGGTGCAGCCGGTCGTCACGGTCGATCTCGTACTCGCCAGGCTGAATGGTCTGCTCGTGGCGGAACAAGTCGTTGTGGTGCTGCGGGTCGGGGTTGTAGGGCAGGACGGTGGAGTTGTCCTGCACGTGGTACGGGGTCCCCGGCTCAATGGTGGATTCCAGGCCAGCAACGTAGTGGACCTTGGCCTGGTCGAGCCAGACGTTGAAGCCATTGCCCGCGACCCGCACCTGGGTGTGACCCCGAGAAGTCTCGACCTCAGTGACCGTGCCTGGCCCGTAACTGGTGTGAACACTCGCCCCAGCTTTGATCATTGCCAGCCTCCTTGGACAGGGACACGAGCGTCCCTACCCTTTGAGGCGACTGAGCCAGCTGGTTACAGGATGGGGCTAATCCTTGATGTAGACCGGCAAGCCGAAGACACCCTTGTCGCGGTGCTCCCAGAAGGCATGCCAGTTCTTGACCAGGCTGTAGAGGGTGGCGGACTTGGTGGCAGCATCCTCTTCGGAAGCGCACTCCAGGGGAACCGTCACCTGGTCGTGCTCGCTGTCGTCCTTGAACGCGGACCAACCGTGCCAGCTCAGATATTCGACCAAACTAATGGCCTGATCGTCACTATCCACCGGCTGGGTGAAATAGAAGAGACCAATCCCGTCTCGAATCATGGTGTTTTTCCTGCCCGTGTTTCTGCGCCTTTGCTGGGCGTCCACCCGAAAACGCCCCAGCGACAAGGCTTAACCCTGCGTTCATACGAAAGCCCGACTAGAGAGTAGCGGTTCCCCGGTGGGCCGCGCCAGAGTTAATTTCTTGTGTCTAATACCAGTACCTGCGGCCCGCCACGGGGCGACCAGCGTAGCCCAAACCACCGAACACGAAGCCCAAAACGAGCAGAACGATGCCTAGGATGGTCAAGACTCCAATGCCCAGGACCAGGCCCAGGATCAGCAAGATAGCGCCAAGGACAATCACGGGACCCTCCGACCAACTGGGCGAACAAACGGAACGAACTGAGCCAGGGCGATGATGCCCAGCTCTACGACAACCAGGATTTGAAACGTGTCCACGGCTATCTCCTTTTCTTTCTGACCACATACCCCGCTCGATCCAAGATGCGTAGCAGCTCGGTGTGGGCGATGGTCATTTTGTCCGCCCGCACATCAGCGGGCAGCTTCTCCCAGGGCGGCAGCTTTTTGTTGAACTGCGCGTCGGTGATGGCGTCGGCGAGCTGCTCTCGTGCCTCACTACGCATCGCCTCCCACAGGTCCTGTGTGAACACCTCTAAGCTGATCGCGTCTGTCGGCTTCTGCGCTGGCATTGTCACTTTCATGAGTCTCTCCGCTGACGGGGGTGTCCAGGGCGGAGACCTCGGGATGGGTCAGGGGGTAGGCACCCGTCGTTTCGTAGATCACGGAAGCAATCTGATTCCGCGTTACCCACCCATAATGGCTCAAGAAGTCGTCTGTTTGCTCGCCCGGCGCGAGACCGATGTCGGCTGCCGTTTTCTGTAGGTTTGCGATGAGTCGCACCCGGTCGAGCGGATGGCCAAGCTGATGGCCGCTCCAGTCGTTCCAAAAGACCTCACCGTTGGGAAGTTGCAGCCCCCACTGACGTGTAGTGTGCAGTTCAGGCTGTTGCGAATTGTCAAGGGGCACAGTAGCAGGCTCGGGTGGCCACAAGTCATCGGGGCCATCGTCTATAGGTTGTTCACCGTCTAAAGCTACAGAGGGGAGCTGGCGTCTATAGACCGGGGTGTCAAGGATTTCCCACCCCAGCTCAATTAGCTGGGCGGCGATTTGGACGGCGCGGCTGATCAGTCCCATAGCACCTTCACCCCTGTCGCATCCTCATAGTGCTCGACCATGTCGGCCAGCAGCTCGCGACTCTCCTTGGCCCCTCCGGCACGAATTTCGGGCCAGTCCGACTCGATTTGGTTGCGCAGATGCCCGGCGTTGATGGTCCGGTAGAAGTTGGGGTCACGCACCAGCTTGGAGAGCACGGGGGTCTCGTCGTGCCAGATGGCCCGGCGCTGCACGGCAGCCATCACCTCGTCAGGAGAGGTCTTGCGGGCATGGCCCAGGCTGGACGGCCCAGCGGTGAAGCGATTGGAGTAGCGCTCCTTCTGGTAGCTGTGCACCCGGTCGCTCCAGCGCTCCGCAGCGGTCTTGCGACCCGCCGCCCGAGGCGAGTTGGCACGCTGCTCATCAGACTCCGCTGGCCTGGTGCGGTTGCGCGCGACCTCACTGCCCCCGCTGGGGGCAGCCTGGCTGGGGTCAGTCATCGGCGGACTGGAAGGCGAGCTGACCGTGGGAGGAGTGGCTCCCTGCTGGTCCTCAGCGGGCAGTACCTGGCCCTTCTCGTCGTACTGCAGCGGCGGACCACCGGGGTATCCGGCAGCCGGAGTCGAGCCCGGCAGAGCACCCGTCTGAGCAGCAGGAGAAGCGGCCTGGGTCTGCAGGTCCATCTGCTTGGCCTGGTCTTCCAGGGTCTTGGTCTGAGCCAGCAGCTCACGCAGCTGCAGGGTGGCTTCCAGGTGCGCGGCCAGCTCCGGTGGGTACGGCAGGCCTTCCAGGTCGCAGAGGTCCTGCATCTTCTTGAAAGCCTGGGCCTTGGCCATGCCCTTGTCCACGGTCTCTTGAGCCTCGCGCTCCAGCTCCTGCTCGAAGTCGATGGCCACGTTCACCGCCAGGAACTTGTCGGAAATGGGGACACCAGAGGCCTTGAGCTGCTGGATGAACATGCGCTCCTGGGTCTCATCACGCAGGTTCAGCGTCGCGAACTTCACGTCGGGGATGAGCAGCTTGGGCACCCGCTTGATGTAGGACTCGCCCGTGTCGGGGTCCTCCACCACAATCTCGCGGTACAGCGGGACCCGCAGACCACCCTTCAGCTCGTAGTCGTAGTGCTCCTGGGCCTCAGCGATGATCTCCATCCGCTTGCGCATGTGGCGGATGATTTTCTTCTGGAAGCCCACCATGAGCTGCTCACAGACCTCGCGGTTCAGAGCAGAGCTGGCGTAGGCCCCTCCGGCTCCGGTGCCGCCCATGATCAGCGCTTGGCCGATTCCCCAGGCTTGCAGCAGCTGGGCGTCAATGCGGTCGAAGTCGGAGTCGAAGTTGGGCACCGACTCACGTCCGAAGACGCTTTCCACCTTGACGCCCATGTTGTGCACCAGCAGCTTGAAGTCGGCTGCCAGGGCGCTCTGCAGGTCGTCGCGTAGCTCGTCCAGCTCGGCGGGGCCAGGAATCCAGGGCTCGTCGTTGCCCATGTTCTCCACGCCCATGGTGGCCAGCACCATAGGGGCATAGAGTCGGTCGGCCACGGCGTCCTGAGCGGCCAGCAAGCTCTGCTCCTGCATCAGGGTGCGGAAGCTGCGCAGCAGGAACGGCGTACCGCGCAAGTCCCACGGGCTCGCCTTGTTGACGATGCGGCTGACCAGGGCGTCATTGATGTCCAGACCGTCGTCACGGGCTGCTGCGGAGAGAATCTCGGGGTAGTACTTGACCAACTGCTGGTACTCGAAGGTGCGCTCCAGGCGCTCACTCGGGCGCTCCTGGGAGTCGGGCTGACCCTGGGGACCCATGCGCAAGGTTTCCACTAGCTCCTTGACCAAGAGCTGGACGCGCTCCTCCTCCACGAACAGACTCTTGCTCACGGCAACCATGTCTGGGTTCAATACTTCTTCGCTCGACCAGATGCCCAGCTGCTCGTTGAAGTGAGCCAGGGTGGTAACCTCGCCCGAGATGAAGTACTCCCGCCCGATGGCGTCGGGGAGAAACTCCTCGTAATTGAGGTCATCGAGAAACATTTCGGTGTAGAACTTCTCGATGAGTGGGTCCTTGGATTGAAATTCCAATCCAGTCACTGGAAATTTGCTGTAAATGTCTATCAGCAACGGCACCAAGGGGTGCGTGGCATAAAACAGACGGCACCAGCGGCGTAATTCGATCAGCTCTTTGGGGTCATTGACATTGAAGGGGATGCCCTTCTCCATCAGGTTGCCGACCGGGTTGCGCATCTTGGGCATCGCCATCTGCATGTCGCTGGCGATGCGCGTGGTGCCAGCGGCCAGACGGGTGCCCGCCAGCCTGCGCCGGTTCATGTCGGCGGTCATCTTGCGATTGGCGATGTCCACCAGGGAGCCCCGGCCTATCGAGTCGGCCACCTTGGCAGCCTCTAGCCGGGCCATGACCGGGTTGCGGGACATGGCGTAGCCCGCCGCCTTGAGTCGGGAGGCTTCGTTCTGCCAGTTGCGCCCTGCCGGGACGATAGGACTACTCAAGCGTCAACCTTCTTGAGCTGGGTCTCCATGTACCACAGGTCATCGGGGGCCTCGGGGTAGGCCTTGGTGTCGATGACCACGTGAAAGGAGGGGTAGACCGGGGTGCCGAAGTTGACGGGGTCGATAGAGACTTCGTCAATGGTGCCGATGCCGTCGAAGACCACCCCGGCTGTGCGGCATTCCACCTTGTCGCCCACCTGGAAGGGGATGGTGCGCATCAGAAAGTCCAGCAACCGATAGGCAGTGGGCACCGGCAGCGCAGTGAAGCACTCCGCGCAGTAGTCGCGACCCAGCGCGTCGGTCCAGGCCACTTCTTTCAGCTCACGACAGGTCTCACACAGCCCGGTGCTCTCAAACGTGCTCATACCGGCAGCCCCTTCTTGGTCCACTGACCGGGATTGCCTTGGGCCGGGCTGCGTTGTGCCCAGTCACGCGGCGGCTTCTTGAAGGTGGGGTGACCAGGGTCTTCCCCCTCGCCAGCCGCACCAGGGTCGATCAGGTCCACGATGGCCCCCGTGCGGGGGTCCAACATCTGGACAGTCTTGGCAGCAAGCCTGCGGTTGGCCACGATCACGTCGGGACGCACCGGAATCTCGCGCACCAGGTACTTGTCGGCGCTGGCCTCTTTGTTGGGGCCATACCCGCCGATCACGTAGGAATTCCACTGCTTGCCGCAGGCACAGCGCTGGAAACCACTGGGGGTGTCGAAGGCTGAACCACACTCGCAGGCGAACTTCTGCGGGCTGTTGGCGATGTAGCCCGACAGATGGCTGTCCCACTTCCAGCCCTGCACCTGGCGCGTCTTGGGGAAGACAGCGGGTCCCCAGCCGGTCCAGGCCTGCTTGCGACGGCGGCTACTCTTCTCGTGTCTGCCCTGAGGGATACCCCCGGGCAGCCCACGGCTAGGGTCGAGGTCCCCGCGCTCGTGCTTGCCAGAAGGTCCGTAGTAGAAGTCCTTCTCTCCGGCCTGGGGCAGGTCGTTGCGCATGAGAGCACGCATCGGGAAGTCCACGTGGTCGATGAACTTGTGCGCCTCGTCGGTGCCCCGGTCCTTGAGCCAGTCCATGACTGGGTGATCGCTCTTGTTCTCAGGGTGCAGCAGGTCAGGGATGGAATCAGCCACGTCCATCATGAAGTCAGCGATGCCCGCTCGGCGTCGGCGCGACTGCTTCTTGTCCTTGTGGTACTTGCGGACGTGTTCTTCGTTTTCGTGGCAGCCCGGCCAGCAAGCCTGACGCCGACGCGAGGTTTTGTCCTCGGTCTTGTGCTTGATCTCGCCGCAGTAGGCGTCAGGACGGTCCTTGTCGCTGTTCTGCGAGGTGCAGTCGTCAAAGTCCTCGTAGCCAGCGAAGGGAGCACCTTTGCGCAGGCCCTGTCGGGGCCTACCGGCCCCTCGTGCTTTTTTTGCTGATGCCTTCTGTTGGGTCGGATCAGCAGGTTGAGGGATGACGCCGGAAGGAGCACCAGCTGCTGCTGCCGCAGGCGGTGGCTGGGCTCCATCATTGCCCCCAGCGGGGGCAGGACCCTGGCCTCCAGGTGCGATGCCCCCCATCGCTCCGCCGCCCGGCTGCCCCAGCATCTGGATGAGACCAGACAGGTCGGGAGAATTCGGGTCGGGCATGCCCAACTGACCAGCCGGAGAGTTGGGCTGACCAGGCATGACGTTGACCGTGCCCGCTGGCGGGAGCACATTGAGCGGGTTCTGCTGCTGCTGAATCTGCTCGGCCTGCTGCACGGTGATCAGCGCCTGCTGCAGCGGGGCGATGGTCTCCTGGAACTCCTCTGCCTTTTGGTTGAGCAGCTGAGTCAGCGCGTCGTCGGCCTTCTGCAGGTAGTCCGGTGCAGCCGTGCGGGTGCGGTAGGCGGTACGAATCGCGGCCTGCATTCGCTGACCCAAGTGCTGGCGCAGCTGCGGGTCGAAGCGGGTGTAGAAAGCCAGGTTCTTCACGCTCAGACGCTGCAGGTTGTTGCGATCACACCAGGTGGAGTAGTGGTGCAGCGGGTCGTTGGCCGCAACCTTGTCCTTCTTGGGGAGCTTGGTCTTGGGCGTCTTGGGGTGGTGCTCAGACTCCCACGGCGGCACCGAGGCTGCTTTGGGCATGTGCTCGGAGAAGTCGCCCCAGCGGTCCTGGTCGATGATCGGCAGGTGATGAGCGGCCTGCTCAGCGTCCTCGTAGCTCTCCTCAGGCGGGAAGAACTCGTCGTGCGGCGGGGGACCGCCGTCGCCCTGGCGCACCTGGTCCTCATCGGCATCAGCCGGGAAGTACCAGTCGTGGGCCTCAGCGTGCGGAGCGGCCACCTTGTCGCGCTTCTTCAGCTTGGTCGAGGGCACCTTGGGCTTGTGCTCGTTCTCCCAGGCGATGATGGTGTTGGCCAGCCGCAGGTACTGCTCGTCATCGAGGTACTGGGCGTAGTGGTCCAGGGTGGACAGCCGGATCGGGGAGAGATTGGCTGACCGGCACCAGTCGGTGTAGTAGCGAATGGCGTCACGGCTGGCAAACAGCTTGTCGATCTTGCCCGACGCCCCTTGGTCCACCTTGTTCAGGTAGCCGTCGAAGTCGCCTTCGGGTTCCAGGGTGTCATCGGAGGGCTTGTAGGTGCTTTTGACATCCACATTGCCGTCCAGCTCGGCCTGGTGACGACGCCCGGTGTAGGTGTTGGCGAGGTTGTTCACATCGCCCATGTCGCCGGGCTCAGCAGCTCCCAGGGTGTCTCCTGGCACATCCATGGCAGTGCGCAGCCGGTCCTTGAACTCACGCTCCAGGGCACCGTTGCGACCCACAATGCGCCGGATCACCGAGGCACCGGGATGGATGTGGGCGTCGATGATCTTGAAGATCGACTGGTCGTTCTTGGTCATTGCGACGCGGTCGCGGAACTCTTCGAGGCTCTTGGCCGCGAACAGGAACGGCCCCAGCTTCTCTTTCACGTCATAGATGGCCTCAGCGAACTTATCTTGCGCTGCTTGCCTCGCCAGGCCGACCTCGGTGTCGCTGTTGATAGCGGCCTCGAACAGGTTGAATGACACGGTGCTCTCCCTCAAGCCAGAACAGTGTTCCTACTGTTTGTGGCGCGCGAAGGGCTCGATTACAGGGCAGCCCGCTTCTGCTGAGCGCCGATGCGCACGCAGGCTCGGCACTGGCGACTGCCTTTACTGGTCATGCGGGTGTTCTCGGGAGTGAACTCATGACCCCGCTTGCAGTGCGTCTTGCTGCCATTGTTGTGCGGGTGGCCATTGGCGATGCGGTCGGCCAAGTTCTTGGATCGGGTGCCCCAACTGAGATTTTCCGGCCAGCGGTTATTGGCGGGGTTGTCGTCGGCATGAAGCGCCTCCTCGCCCGGGGGACAAGGCCCAACAAAGGCCTCTAACACCAAGGTGTGAACCGAGACGTTCTTGCCTCTGAACTTCACGGTGGGGTAGCCCCGTGGTGGGCGTGGCCAAGGTTTGAGGATGCGCCCATTGGCGGCGGTGCGGACCTGGCCGTCGTCGGAGACTTCATGCTTGACGCTCCGGCTACACGGCCTCCATTCCGTCACACCAGTACGATACTAAAAGCCCCTGGCTTGAGCCTGGCTCACAAGCCAATCTGCCATTGGGCCTACAAACGGCCCGTAAAGCCAGTGCGGTGCTGCCACCCCAGCGCTCGCGAAGGTGAGCCCGTTGACGATGGCGTGGAACAACGCGATGGTGTTGGACAGCGGGTACTCAAACTCCTGGGCGATGCC
>Ga0134128_10010955_pt1 | contig 10855 bp, 11 predicted proteins | sample KB31754_FD_96462 | JGI IMG/M metagenome (GOLD analysis project Ga0134128, IMG submission 96462) | Terrestrial soil microbial communities with excess Nitrogen fertilizer from Kellogg Biological Station, Michigan, USA - KB3-175-4 | ecosystem: Environmental > Terrestrial > Soil > Unclassified ...
CGGCTCCACGCGCTCTGCTTCCCGGAGGATAGCTGGGACGAGAAGGCGCTTGGCGAGCTGCTGGCCATGGCCGGCGGCAGCGGCCATCTCGTCGAGGACACGGAAGAGGGCCGGCCGCTCGGCCTGATCATGGATCTGATCCTCGCCGCCGATGCCGAAATCCTCACCCTGGCGGTGACGCCCGATTGCCGGCGCCAGGGGATCGGCCGCGCCCTGCTGGCCGATCTCTTCGAACGGGCCTGGCGGGGAGGCGCGCGCAGCATCGGCCTCGAAGTCGCCGCCGACAATGCGCCGGCGCGCGAGCTCTACGAAAGCTGCGGCTTCGCGCCGCAGGGAAGGCGGCGCGGCTATTACCAGCGCCGCGGCAGCGGCTCGGTCGACGCGCTGCTCTTCCGCCGGCCGCTGCTGCCCTAGTCCGGAAATCCGGGCTGAGGCCCGCGGCGACTTGCCGACGCCAACGAATCACTGGTGGTCGACTTTGGGCCCACCCCTTCGGGCAAGTCGGCAAAGCGATCCGCCGAGAGAACCGAACATTTGGTGCGCGCCGCATCCTTCACGCGAAAAAATCAATGCTCGCGGCCTATTTACTCATTGCTTCCCGGCAGCGAAGTCCATATATCGATGATTCGGTATGCTAAAGGAATTATCGGAAATGACTGACGCGGCCAATTCTAACGATCTGCTCGCATTGACGACGGAAATCGTCGCCGCCCATGTTTCAAACAATACCGTCGCGGTCGGCGATCTGCCGCAGCTCATCAATCAGGTTTACCAATCGCTCGCCGGCATCGGCAAAGCGCCGGTCGCCACGGTCGAGCGGCCGCAACCGGCGGTCAGCGTCAAGCGCTCGGTGCATCCCGATTACATCATCTGTCTCGAAGACGGCAAGAAGCTCAAGATGCTGAAGCGGCACCTGAAAACCGCTTACAACATGTCACCGGACGAGTATCGCGAGCGCTGGAGCCTGCCGCCCGACTATCCGATGGTCGCGCCCAACTATGCCCGTCAGCGCAGCAAGCTCGCCAAGGAGATCGGACTGGGGACGCGCGGCCGGCGCAGCAGCGCCGCCTAATCCGCGTTCCGGGGCCGGGCCTATAGGCTCGCCCCCGCCGTTGGGGTATACTGTTTCGCAGGCGCAATGGCGCAAGTGCAGGTGGGAATGATCTCCCGGCTTGAGCAGCTATGCCTCGACAAGGGGCTGAAGATGACCGAGCAGCGCCGCGTGATCGCCCGGGTTCTCTCCGATTCCGCCGACCACCCCGATGTCGAAGCCGTCCATCGGCGGGCGACCGAGATCGACCCCAAGATCAGCATCGCCACGGTCTACCGCACCGTCCGCCTTTTCGAGGAGGCGAACATCCTGGCCCGCCACGATTTCGGCGACGGGCGCGCGCGCTACGAGGAGGCGACCTCCGACCATCACGACCATCTGATCGACGTGCAGAGCGGGCGGGTCATCGAGTTCCGCAACGAGGATATCGAGAAGCTGCAGCGGCACGTGGCGGAGGCGCTCGGCTACAAGCTCGTCGGCCATCGCCTTGAGCTGTTCGCCGTGCCGGTCGGCGGCAAGTCCGAGCGCAAGTGACCGCCGGCAGCGCTCCCTTGCCCCAGCCGCAGCCCCAGCCCCCGCTCTTCGTCCCATCGGAGCCGGCGTCGGTCGTCGATGTGCGCTCGGGCAAGCTGCAGGTGCGGCTCGCCGAGACGCTGGGCGACGTCGATGCGGCGCAGACGCTGCGCTACCGCGTCTTCTACGAGGAGATGGGCGCCCGCCCCACGTCGGAGATGGCGCGGCTCGGCCGCGACTTCGACAACTTCGACGGGGTCTGCGATCACCTGCTGGTTATCGACCATGCGCGCGGCAGCGGCGCCGAGGCGGTGGTCGGCACCTACCGCCTGATCCGCCGGCCGGCGGCGCAGCGGCATGGCCGCTTCTATTCGGCGGCGGAATACGACATCGGCAAGATCGCGGCATATCCCGGCGAGATCCTCGAGCTCGGCCGCTCCTGCGTCGACGCCTCGGCGCGCAACCGGCCGACCATGCAGCTGCTCTGGCGCGGCATCGCCTCCTATGTCTTCCACTACGACATCGCGCTGATGTTCGGCTGCGCCAGCCTGCCGGGCACCGATCCCGACGCGCTCGCGCTGCCGCTCTCTTATCTCTATCACCACCACCTGGCGCCCGCGGAGATCAGACCGCGCGCGCTGCCGGAGCGCTATGTCGATATGCGCCGGCTCGCCGCCGAGGCAATCGATCCGGCGCGGGCGCTGGCCGAGCTGCCGCCGCTGCTCAAGGGCTACCTGCGCCTCGGCGGCTTCGTCGGCGACGGCGCGGTGATCGATCACCAGTTCAACACCACGGATGTCTGCATCGTGGTGAAGACCGACCTGGTCACCGATAAGTATTATCGGCATTACGAGCGCCAGGCGCGGGACGGCGGCGCCAACGCATGAGCGCCACCGTGCTTCGCGTGGTCCGGCTTGCCCTCTATCTTGCCGTGACCCTGCCCTTGATGCCGGTGCAGGCGGCACTGCTGATGATGAGGAGCCCGCTCGCCGCGCGGCTGCCGCGGCTCTACCACAGCTGGACGACGCGGCTCCTGGGACTCCGCATCGAGGTCGCCGGCGATCGCTTGCTGCGCCAGCCGACGCTCTTCGTCGCCAACCACATCTCCTTCCTCGACATCGAGATTCTGGGATCGCTGCTCGAGGCGTCCTTCATCTCCAAGGCCGATGTCGCGCGCTGGCCGCTCATCGGCTGGCTCGCCAAGCTGCAGCGCACCGTCTTCGTCGATCGCCGGGTGAGCAGCACGCATCACCAGCGCAACGCCATTCGCGACCGGCTCGACCGGAGCGACAATCTCGTCCTCTTTCCCGAAGGCACGACCGGCGACGGCAACCGCGCACTGCCCTTCAAGAGCGCCCTCTTCAGCGTCGCCGACTATGTCGGGCCCAACGGACCGCTCGCCGTGCAGCCGGTCTCGATCGCTTACGTACGGCTCGATGGCATGCCACTCGGCCGCTTCTACCGGCCTTTCGTCGCCTGGTATGGCGACATGGAATTCGTGCCCCATCTCTGGACCATGCTCGGGCTGGGCCGGGTCGGGGTCGAGGTGACATTCCATCCCCCGGTGAGCCTTGCCGATTTCGGTTCGCGCAAAGCGCTGGCCGAGCATTGCTACCGAGTGGTTGCGGCAGGCGTCGCCAGCGCCGTCGCCGGGCGGCCGCAGGCCTGGCCCGCGCCGCGGCCGGCCGCGGCGCAAGTGGCGGCGCAGTAAACGGAGCGTAGGCGCTTGGCGAAGAAGCTCTATATCAAGACCTATGGCTGCCAGATGAACGTCTATGATTCGGCGCGCATGGCCGATGTGCTGGCGCCGCTCGGCTACGCGCCGGCCGAAAGTGCCGAGGACGCCGACATGGTGATCCTCAACACCTGCCACATCCGCGAGAAGGCGGCGGAGAAGGTGTTCTCCGAGCTGGGCAGGCTGCGTCCGCTCAAGGCGGAGAAGCGCGAGCGCGGCGAGGCGATGCTGCTGGCGGTCGCGGGCTGCGTGGCGCAGGCCGAAGGCGCGGAGATCCTGGCGCGCGCGCCCTTTGTCGACATCGTGCTGGGCCCGCAGACCTATCATCGCCTGCCGGAGATGGTGGCGCAGGTGGCGCGCGCCGGCGGCCATGTGCTGGACACCGAGTTCCCCGCCGAAGCGAAATTCGACTTCCTGCCGGAAGGCTCGGCCGAGCCGGGGGTCTCCGCCTTCCTCGCGGTCCAGGAAGGCTGCGACAAATTCTGCAGCTTCTGCGTCGTGCCCTATACGCGCGGCGCGGAGGCGTCGCGCCCCTCCGCCGCGATCCACGCCGAGGCGCGCCGCCTCGTCGCCCATGGGGCGCGCGAGATCACGCTGCTCGGCCAGAACGTCAATGGCTGGCACGGCGCCGACGGCGCCGGGTTCGGCGCGCTGCTGCGCGCGCTCGGCCAGATCGAGGGGCTGAAGCGGCTGCGCTATACGACCTCGCACCCGCTCGACGTCGATGACGGGCTCATCGCCGCGCATCGCGATCTCGCGACACTCATGCCCTTCCTGCACCTGCCGGTCCAGTCGGGCTCGGACAAGGTGCTGGCGGCGATGAACCGCCGCCATGACGCCAACGCCTATCGCCGCATCATCGTCCGGTTGCGGCAGGCGCGGCCGGACATCGCTTTCTCCTCCGATTTCATCGTCGGATTTCCCGGCGAGAGCGACGCCGATTTCGCCGCCACGCTGGCGCTCATCCGCGAGATCGGCTTCGCCCAGGCCTTCTCGTTCAAATACAGCCCGCGTCCGGGAACGCCGGCGGCGGGCCTGCCGCAGCAGGTGCCGGAGCGGGTCAAGTCCGAGCGCCTGGCCGAGCTTCAGGCGCTCATTGCCGAGCAGCAGCGCAGCTTCAACGCCGCCGCGGTCGGGCGCGAGATGCCGGTGCTGTTCGAGAAAACGGGACGGCATGAGGGGCAGCTCGTCGGCCGCACGCCCTATCTGCAGCCGGTCCATGCGACGGCGCCCAGGCGCCTCATCGGCGAGACGCTGCCGGTGCGGATCACTGCGGCGCTCGCCAACAGCCTCTCGGGCGAGGTGAGCGCATGAGCGCCGACGGCGCCGAGGCCCGCGTGCAGATGCAGTTCGACGACAACACGCTGCTCGCCCAGCTCTTCGGCGAGCGCGACGAGAATCTCGATCGCATCGAGCGGAAGCTCGGCGTCTCCCTGGTCTCGCGCGGCAACCGGCTCGCCATTTCCGGCCCGAGCACGCGCACCGACATGGCGCGCGCGGCGCTGACCGCGCTCTATGAGCGGCTTCAGCGCGGTCTCGAGGTGGACGGCGCGGCGGTCGACGCCGCGCTGCGCCTGGCGCAGAGCCGCCCCGGACATCGCGAGCTCTGGAGCGAGGGCGACGAGATCCGCACGAAGAAGCGCCGCATCTCGGCCCGCAGCCCGAACCAGGCGGCCTATATGCGCGCGCTGCGCGAGCACGAGCTGGTGTTCGGGCTCGGCCCCGCCGGCACCGGCAAGACCTATATCGCCGTCGCCACCGCGGTCGACATGATGATGGCCGGCTCGATCGAGCGCATCGTGCTGTCTCGACCGGCGGTCGAAGCGGGCGAGCGGCTGGGTTTCCTTCCAGGCGATCTGCGCGAGAAGGTCGACCCCTATCTGCGCCCGCTTTATGATGCGCTTTACGACATGCTGCCGGGCGATCAGGTGATGAAGCGGCTGACGAGCGGCGAGATCGAGATCGCGCCGCTCGCCTTCATGCGCGGCCGCACGCTGGCCAATGCCTTCGTCATCCTGGACGAGGCGCAGAACACGACCCCGGTGCAGATGAAGATGTTCCTCACCCGGCTGGGCGAGAATGCGCGCATGGCAGTGACCGGCGACCTGTCGCAGATCGACCTGCCGCACGGCGCGAAATGCGGGTTGCGCGATGCGCTCGAGACGCTCGACGGCGTCGAGGGCGTGTCGGTGGTCGAGTTCACCGAGGCGGATGTGGTGCGCCATCCGCTGGTCTCGCGCATCGTGCGCGCCTACGACCAGCGCGACCGCAAGGGCGACGGGCGCGCAAGGAAGAGCGATGAGCGGCGATCCTGACCCCGCCGAGGCCATCGAGATCGACGTCGCCGAGCACTCGCCGCTGTGGCGCGCGAGCCTGCCCGAGGCGGAGAGCGTCGCAATCCGCGCCGCGCGCGCGGCGCTCGCCGGGTCCGGCCGCGCACCCGGCGGAGCGGGCGAACTCGCCCTCGTCCTTGGCGACAACGCGCTGCTGCACGCGCTCAACAAGGCATGGCGCGGCCAGGACAAGCCGACCAACGTGCTCTCCTTCGGCAGCGAGGGCGGTGCGACGCCGGCCGGCGCGCCGCGCCTCCTCGGCGACGTCGTGCTCGCCTTCGAGACCATCGCCGCCGAGGCGCGCGAACAGCAAAAGCCGCTCGCCGATCATCTGGCGCATCTCGTGGTCCACGGCGTGCTGCATCTCCTGGGCTTCGACCACGAGGCCGCCGCCGAGGCGGCGCGGATGGAGGCGATCGAGACCGAGATTCTCGCCGGGCTCGGCGTCGCCGATCCCTATCGCGCATGCGAGGCGTCCCATGGCTGAGCCGCCGCTGGGCGAGGAAGGGCCGCTGCAGGGCCTGCGCAACTGGCTGCGCCAGCTCGTCGGCCAGCGCAACGGCGAGACCTCGTTGCGCGAGGAGCTCGAGGAGCTCATCGAAGAGCACGAGGAGGAGGAGCCGATCGATGCGCATGAGCGCACCCTCCTCACCAACATCCTCAAGCTGCACGAGCTCAACGCCGCCGACATCATGGTGCCGCGCGTCGATATCGTTGCCATCGAGATCGACACGCCGTTCGCCGAGGCGGTGAAGCAGATGGTCGAGCACGGCCATTCGCGCATGCCGCTCTACCGCGAGACGCTGGACGACGTGGTCGGCATCGTCCACATCAAAGACATGCTGCCCTACGCCGCCGACGGCAAGGCGGTGCCGCTCGGCAAGATCTCGCGCAAGGTGCTGTTCGTCGCGCCCTCCATGCCGGTGCTCGACCTGCTGCTGCAGATGCGGCTCTCGCGCGTCCATATGGCGCTCGTCGTCGACGAGTTCGGCGGGATCGACGGGCTCGCCACCATCGAGGACGTCATCGAGGAGATCGTCGGCGAGATCGAGGACGAGCATGACGATGCCGACCAGCCGAAGCTGATCGATCGGCCGGACGGTACGCTCATCGCCGATGCGCGCACCAAGCTCGAGGCGCTCAAGGGACGCATGCCGGCAACGCTGCTGCCTTCGGCCGAGGATGAAGGGATCGAAAGCCTGGGTGGGCTCGTCACCGCGCTTGCCGGCCGCGTGCCGAGCCGCGGCGAGGTGGTGCGGCATCCGAGCGGCGTCGAGTTCGAGGTCCTGGACGCCGATCCGCGGCGGATCAAGCGGATCAGGCTGCGCGGCCTGCCGCAGGCGGCGGCGTCGGATGCCTGAGGCGCGCGCCGGCGCGGTGCTGCGTGCCGCGGGCCCGCTGGCGCCGCTGCAGCGCGCCGCGCTGTGGCTCGCCGAGCTCGACGGCTGGCGCCGCTACCTGGTTGCGGCGCTCCTCGGCGTGCTCGCGGCGGCATCGTTCTCGCCGGTCGATCTCACGCCGGCGCTCCTCTTTGGCATGACCGGCCTCGTCTGGCTCGCCGACGGCGTCGAGACGCGCCGCGCGGCGCTGCTGCTCGGCTGGAGCTTCGGCTTCGGCTTCTTCCTCGCCGGCATCTACTGGATCGCGGCGGCCCTTTTCGTCGACATCGACCAGTTCTGGTGGCTGCTGCCTTTTGCCGTGCTGGCGCTGCCGGCCGGGCTTGCCATCTTCCCGGCGCTGGCGCTCCTCGTGACGCATGAGGCGCGCGAGCGGCTGCACCTCTCGGGCACGCCGCGCATCCTCGTCTTCTCAGCCGCCTGGTGCGCGGCCGAATACGCGCAAGGCCACCTACTCACCGGCTTTCCCTGGAACATGCTGGGCTATGCCTGGGCGGGCGCGTTTCCAGGCGCCCTTGCCGTGCTGCAATCGGTGTCGCTCTTCGGTATCTACGGGCTCAGCCTCGCCACCGCTCTGATGGCGACTCTGCCGGCACGACTCGGCGATCTCGACCGTCGGCGCTGGGAGGCGCCGACGGCGGCGCTGCTGATCCTGATCCTGCTCGGCGGCTTCGGCGCCTGGCGGCTGGCATCGGCGCTGCGCGACATGGTGCCAGGCGTCGAGCTCAGGCTCGTCCAGCCCTCGATCCCCGAGCGGATCAAGAACGATCCGCAGGCACGGGCGCGCAACTTCCGCAGGCTGCTCGAACTCAGCGCCGAGCCGGGCGTGCCGCCTCCCACCGACATCATCTGGCCCGAGGCGGCGGCGCCGCCGCTGCTCGAACGCTATCCGGAACTGCGCCAGGCGATGGCACGCATCATCCCGCCCGGCGGCTTGCTGCTTACCGGAGCCGAGCGCGCCGAGCCGCTTGCCGGCTGGCCGCCGCAGCATGTGTGGAACAGCCTCGTCGTGCTCGACGGCAAGGGCGATATCCGCGCCACCTTCGACAAGTCGCACCTGGTGCCTTTCGGCGAATACGTGCCGCTGCGCAGCATCCTCCCGATGGACAAGATTGCGCCGAGCATCGGCGATTTCTCGCGCGGACCGGGACCCCGCACGCTCGATCTCCCGGGATTGCCGCCGGTCTCGCCGCTCATCTGCTACGAGGCGATGTTCCCCGGCGCGGTGATCGACGATGCGCACCGTCCGCAATGGCTGCTCAACATCACCAACGACGCCTGGTACGGGGTCACCTCGGGGCCGTTCCAGAATCTCGCGATCGCGCGCGTGCGCGCCGTCGAAGAGGGACTGCCGCTGGTGCGCGTCGCCAATAACGGCGTATCGGCGGTGTTCGATGCCTATGGTCATGTGATTGCGCGGCTCGATCTCAATGCAATCGGCGTGCTCGATGCGCCGCTGCCCGCCGCCTTGCCGCCGACCCTTTATGAACACGGCCGGGACCGATTGTTCTGGGGGATGCTGCTCGCCGTTCTGGCGATCTCCGCAGCCGTTTCTCTGATTAATCGCCGCCGGCGGCCCTAAATTCAATTCGTCTTAAATATTTCGCGATGCGACCCTCGCAGCGGTTGACCGCATACCATAGTGTGAATTATCTAGGCGTAGTATCTCCACTGTCGAAGGCGACGATGCAAGAGCCCGCGACCACGCGCCGACGCAGGCGCAAGTCGGACAAGCCCAACCCGATCGACGTCCATGTCGGCTCGCGGGTGCGGCTGCGCCGCACCCTCCTCGGCATGAGCCAGGAGAAGCTGGGCGAAGCCATCGGCCTCACCTTCCAGCAGGTGCAGAAATACGAGCGCGGCGCCAACCGCATCGGCGCGAGCCGGCTCTATGACCTGTCGCGCGTGCTCGACGTGCCGGTGTCGTTCTTCTTCGACGATATCGGCCCCGAGAAGGCGGATGGACGGGATCCTGGCGCCGTGCCGGTCGACGGTGCGGCGCCGCCGGGCGAGCCCGACCCGATGATGCGGCGCGAGACGCTGGAGCTGGTGCGCGCCTATTACCGCATCCCCGACGCGCAGATCCGCCGCCGGCTCTTCGACCTCACCAAGGCGATCGCCAACGCCTGCGCCAACGAAGGCTGAGCTGGCGGGGTAGGCCGTCCGCTATCGACAAGACCTCCCTAAAGTTGCGTGAGCGAGACCACTCCATTTAGCTCTGGTTGCGCCTGGCTCTCGCCTAAGGGCTAGCGTTGGGTTTGCAATCGCGCGCATTCCCCCTTGTGGGGGGAGAGCAGCAGTGTGTCAGCGCGCGGGGCGACCGGGACAACCTTGCGTCGTCATGACCGGCCTTCGGCTTTCAAAAAGCGGTTGACGGGGAGCGCCCGTCCTTGCCACATGTCGCAGCTTTCCGCCGCCCTCCGAGGCGGCGGGAGCGGTATAGCCGACAAGGCGTTCACCGCCGTCGAGGCTGCCCGGCCGGGCTGCCAGCAAGGGAAGGGATTGACCGTGGCCAAGCACGATTATGTTTTTGCCAGCGAATCGGTGTCGGAGGGCCATCCCGACAAGGTCTGCGACCGCATTTCCGACGCCGTGGTGGACACCTTCCTCGCCGCCGAGCCGCATGCGCGGGTCGCCTGCGAGACCCTGGCCACGACCAATCGGGTGGTCATCGCCGGCGAAGTGCGCGGGCCCGACGCGATCACGCATGAGCAGCTCGTCGAGGTGGCGCGCCATGCGATCAAGGATATCGGCTACGAGCAGAAGGGCTTCCACTGGAAGAACGCCCAGATCGACTGCCTGCTGCACAAGCAATCCTCCGACATCGCGCAAGGCGTCGACGGCATTGGCAACAAGGACGAGGGCGCGGGCGACCAGGGCATCATGTTCGGCTATGCCTGCCGCGAGACGCCGGAGCTGATGCCGGCGCCGATCTTCTACGCGCACGCCATCCTGAAATCGCTGGCCGAGGCGCGCCATTCGGGCGCCGCGCCGCTGCTCGGCCCCGATGCCAAGAGCCAGGTGAGCCTGCAATACGCCGCCGGCAAGCCGGTGCGCGCCACCTCGGTCGTGGTCTCGACCCAGCATGACGGCTCGCTCGACCAGACGGAAGTGCGCGAGATCGTGCGGCCGCATGTGCTCAACGTGCTGCCGGACGGCTGGATGTGCGACGAGGAGCATTTCTACGTCAATCCGACCGGCCGCTTCGTCATCGGCGGGCCCGACGGCGATTGCGGGCTCACCGGCCGCAAGATCATCGTCGACACCTATGGCGGCGCAGCACCCCATGGCGGCGGCGCCTTCTCCGGCAAGGATCCGACCAAGGTCGACCGCTCGGCCGCCTATGCCGCGCGCTACCTCGCCAAGAATGTCGTCGCGGCGGGACTTGCCGAACGCTGCACCATCCAGGTCTCCTATGCGATCGGCGTGGCGAAGCCGCTCTCGGTCTACATCGACACCGGCAATACCGGCCGCGTCGATGAGGACAAGCTGTCGCGCGTGCTGCAGGAGCTGCTCGATCTCTCGCCGCGCGGCATCCGCACCCATCTCGGCCTCAACAAGCCGATCTATGCGCGCACCTCGGCCTATGGGCATTTCGGTCGCGCGCCCGAAGCCGATGGCGGCTTCTCCTGGGAGCGGCTCGACCTGGTCGACGAGCTGCGCCGGGCGTTCTGAGCACAAGGAGCCTGTCTGGGAAATAGCGTGGGGCTGCGTTGCACGAGGACGGGGCGATGTTAGGAGCGAGGCCGCCGGCGATGCGGGCCATCGGCAAGGCCGAGCGACGCGGCAGCGCCCCGTCCTCGTGCAACCCGAAGGGACATCGTCC
>Ga0134128_10010956_pt1 | contig 10854 bp, 6 predicted proteins | sample KB31754_FD_96462 | JGI IMG/M metagenome (GOLD analysis project Ga0134128, IMG submission 96462) | Terrestrial soil microbial communities with excess Nitrogen fertilizer from Kellogg Biological Station, Michigan, USA - KB3-175-4 | ecosystem: Environmental > Terrestrial > Soil > Unclassified ...
CGACGCCCTGCCACTCGACGAGCTCCCGCGTCACGACTCGGTCTCGCTCGTTCTCTTTGTCGGAGTTTGGGCCTGTGCCGGGATCCTCGTCGGCCTACTCGCGAGAAGGGCGCGCGTCGAGCGTCTGACGGCGGCCCTGCTGGCGGCGCTGACGACCGGGCTCTGGCTCTTCCTGACGACGTGGGTCTCGCTCGTGGTTGTCCGCCAGGTCGCCGACCGGCAGGCATTCCACGCGGCGCTCCACGTGCCGGCGCTCTACCTCGCCGCCGGTTTGGTCGGGCTCGGATGCGCCTTGCTCGTACGGACGGACGCACAGCCGTCGCGGCGCGCGCCGATCGTGCTCGCCGCCCTCGTGGCGACCGCGGGAATCCTCGACATCGCGTCGGCGGTGACGCCTGAGCTCGCCGATCGGGTGCAGCTGATCGAGGGTGTCGCGCCCAACGCCGTTCCGGGGCTGGCAAGCGCCCTGATCGTCCCCACGGGCCTGGCGCTGATCGTGCTCGCGCGAGGCCTGTGGCGCCGGCGACGCCGCGCCTGGCAGGTGACGGTCGCGCTCGTCCTCGTTGCCGCGATCCTGCACATCCTCAAAGGGCTGGACTACGAGGAGGCGACCGTGAGCATCGCACTGGCCCTCGCCCTGATCGCGCGCCGGAACGACTTTGAAGGCAGCGGCGATCCGGCGACCCGGCACGAAGTCGGACTGCGCGCCCTCGTCTACGTGGTTGCGATCTTTCTCTACGGCACGGTGGCGCTGTGGATCAACAGGATCGAAGCCGACCGGACGTACACCCTCGGCTTCGCGCTGCGCGAGACGGCGACCGCGCTTGCGGGCCTGAATCCCCGCGGGTCGGCCCATCTGAGCGGGCCGTTCGGGGAGTGGTTTCCGCTGTCCGTGTTCTTGCTCGGGATCAGCGGCGGCCTCTGGCTCCTCGCGAGCTGGCTCGCCCCTTGGCGGTACCGCTGTGACCGCAAGGTGCACGAGCAACTGTTGGTGCACAAGCTCGTCGACCAGCACGGCGCGGACACGCTCTCGCCGTTCGTTCTCCGGCCGGACAAGTCGTACTTCTTCAGCCAGGACGAACGGGCCTTCCTTGCCTACAAGGTCGTCGCCTTCGTCGCTGTCGTCTCCGGCGATCCGATCGGAGACCCAGACGCGATCGAGAGCCTGCTGCCGGCCTTCAAGCAGTTTGCCCACGAGCGCGACTGGCGCGTTGCCGTCCTCGGCGCGGGCGAGCGTTGCCTCCCTCTCTACGGCCGAAATGGGCTCCGGGCGCTCTACCACGGCGACGAGGGAGTGATCGACGTGGGCTCGTTCTCGCTCGAGGGCCGGTCTGTCCGTAAGGTGCGCCAGTCCGTCCACCGCCTGGAGCGCGCCGGCTACTCGGCGGCCACAGTTTTCGCCGGCGATGTGGACGGAGCTCTCGCGGCCGAGCTGGCGGAGGTCGCGGCGAAGTGGCGCGGCGCTCAACCCCAGCGGGGCTTTACGATGGAGTTCGATTCGCTCTTCGACGTCGGTGGACAGGACGCGCTCTTCGTGATCGGTCGGGACGCTTCCGGAGCGGTTGCCGGCTTCTTCCATCTCGCCGTGTCGAGAGCCGGTCGGGCACTCTCCCTGTCGTCGATGCCGCGCGTGCGAACGACCCCGAACGGGTTCAACGAATGGCTGGTGGCCGAGACCGTCAGCTGGGCTCGGGAGCGTGAGTTCGAGCGGGTATCGCTGAACTTTTCGCCCTTCGCGGCAGTGCTCGGCCCGGACAGTCAGCTCTCGGCCTCCCAACGCGTGCAGCGCAAAGTCCTGCATCAGCTCAAAGGCACGTTCCAGTTCGACAACCTGCTCGCGTTCAACCGCAAGTTCTTTCCGCGTTGGCAGAAGCGCTACGTCGTCTTCGAGCGCTTCGCCGACCTGCCGCGCGTCGGCATCGCAGGGCTAGCCGCCGAGGGCTACCTTCCGCTGGTGGGGCAGCGGCGATGAGCGCGTCGACCGGGGCGGCCTTCGCGCTCGCGGCTGGGTCGGCACTCGCGCTCAACTGGGCCTACTTCACGCAGCATCGGCAGGCGTCGAGACTACCCCCGCTTAGCGTGCGGCGGCCTCTCCGCTCGCTGCGGCTGCTCTTCTCTGATCGGCGCTGGCTCGCGGGCTTCACGATCGGGATCGGCGGCTGGGTGCTCTACGTCGCCGCGCTGTCGCTCGGGACGCTCTCGCTCGTGCAGGCTGCGTCGGCGGGCGGAATCGGAATCCTGGCCCTGCTCGTCTGGCGGCTCGGGGGTGTACCGCTCTCCGGCCGCGAGTGGGTCGGGGTCGGACTCGCGATTGCCGGGCTCGCGCTGCTCGCCGTTTCGCTGGCCGGAGCGGGGACGGCCCATCCGTTCGCCGCGCGCGCCTCGTGGGGCGGAGTTGCGGCCTGGATGGCGGTCTCGGGCGGTCTCGCCGCGCTGTTCGCGGGCCCGTTCTCTCGTTGGCTGGCCGGCGGTGCCGGGCTCGGGATTGCCGCCGGCTTCTGCTACGCGGCCGGGGACGTTGGGACGAAGGCGGCGGTGGGCGGCGGCGCACGGCTGCTCTTCGTCCTGCCGCTGTTGGCGGCGCACGGGCTTGGGTTCGTCTTCCTCCAGCTTGGCTTCCAGCGGGGCGGTGCCCTCACGACGGCCGGCGTCGCGACGCTGTTCACGAATGCGGTGCCGATTGCGGCCGGAATGGTGCTGTTCGGAGACGGCCTGCCTTCGGGTGCGCTCGGGGTCGCTCGGCTGCTCTCCTTTGCAGCGGTTGTGGCCGGCGCCGCTCTGCTCACGCGAGGAGCGGGCCTGTCCGTTGACGTCGTTCCCGCGCCGGTGTCTGCCCGTTGAATCGCGTTACCTGGGGAATAGTGCTCGTCGCGCTGATCGCGGCGGGGGCTGTCGCCAAGGCTGCTCTGGGACCCGACCGCGACGCTGCGACCGGGCCGACGACGCGGCTCGCCTCGTTCAGCTCGAAGGCCGTTCGCGGGCGAGTGCGCCTCGTCGTCGTTCTTCCTGCAGGTTATGTTGACAGCGGGCTCCGCTATCCGGTGGTCTACTTCCTCCACGGTCTGCCGGCGTCGTCGGATGCCTACCGGAACGTCGGCTTCCTCAAGAGTGCTCTCGGGAGCCTCCGGCGGCAGGCGATCCTCGTCGCACCGCAAGGGGCGCGAGATCACGACGCCGACCCCGAGTACCTGGACTGGGGTCCCGGACGAAACTGGGAGCTGGCAGTCTCACGCGAGCTCCCCGCGTACGTCGACAGCCACTTCCGCACGATCCCGGATCGCCGGGCGCGCGCAGTCGTCGGCTTGTCCGCCGGTGGGTACGGAGCCGTTTCGCTCGCATTCCACCACCTGGACAGCTTCGGGGTGGTCGAGTCTTGGAGCGGCTACTTCCATCCGACTGATCCAAGCGGAACGAAGACGCTCGACCTTGGCTCGACTCAGCGCAACCGCCGCGCGAACCTACACAACGCCGTCGTCGGTCTGCGGCATGAGTTCCGCATCCACCCGACGTTCTTCGGCTTCTACGTCGGCCGCGGAGATGCCCGGTTCCGGGCGGAGAATCTGGCGCTTCACCGCGAACTCGTCTCGGCGGGGATTCCGCACGTCTTCAAGGTCTACGCAGGCGCACACGGACAACGGGTCTGGAGCACACACGCCCGCCGCTGGCTCGGGCTGGCGCTCGCGCATCTGACGACCGCCACCAGGGCCGACCCACCGGCCGGTTTGAATGGATTCGTCCCGGTCGCGAAGGGCCCGGACGGCGGCGTCGTAATGAGGGGGCGGATCCCGAACAGCGTTGCTCGCTGGGACCGAAGACCGAGCGCCGTCTATTTGCCGCCCGGTTTTCAAGCCGGTGGTCACTACCCGGTGATCTTCCTGCTGCACGGCTTTCCGGGCTCGCCTTCGGGGTTCTACGACAGTCTTCAACTCGCTCAGGTCGCGGATCGCTTGATTTCGTCGAACCGAGTCAAGCCGTTCGTCGCGGTGATGCCGGTCGCAGGCCGGGTGACCGGCAAGCGCAGCGACGAGGAGTGGGCCGGGCCGTGGGAGACCTATCTCGTTCGCGACGTCGTCCCCTGGACGGAGTTGCACCTGACCTTGGGGACGAAGCAGTCAGACCGCGCGATTGCCGGCCTCTCGGCCGGCGCGTTCGGAGCCGTCGACATCGCCCTTCGCAATCCGGGGACGTTCGGTGTCGCCGAGTCCTGGTCGGGCTACTTTCACCCGTTCAAGGACGGCCCGCTTGCGCATGCGAGTGCCCGCGAGCTCGCGGCGCACGATCCCACCCTGCTCGTCCAGCGCGAGGCGGGGCTCCTTCGCCGGCGCGGGATCCGCTTCTACCTCGCGACCGGGTTCAACCACGGCGGTATCTTCCGGCGCTGGACGTACGACTTCGCGCGGGAGTTGCGCGGGCTGGGGTTGCCGCACCGCGTTTGGGCGTCCCGGACACCGGACGGAGGCAGGTATCTCCGCCTCCAGCTTCCGTCCGCGCTCGAGTTTGCCTTCGGCGTCTAGTAGTAGTAGGAGGGTTCGGCGAAATAAAGTCTGTGCCGCCGGAGCACGCTGCTCGCCCCCTGGCAGCGTCCTCGGTCGCGCCCATATCTATGGATATGGACGCTCCCTGCGTCCTCCCCAGGGAACGAGCAGCGCACCCCGGCGACGAGCGTTATTCCGCCGAACCCTCCCAGGTTCAGGCCTGCGCTTGCTCGAACAGCTGCTCCCAGCGGGCCAGTAGTCCCTGCAGCTCGTCGCGGGCGGCCCGGTGAGCAGCGAGCGTATCGGCGTCGGCCCAATCCTCGGCCAGCCGCTGCTCGAGCTCCGCGACTGCTTGCTCCCTGGCGGCGATCTCGGCTTCGAGCTGCTCGAGCTCACTGGGCCGGCTGGGCTTCGGGGCTGCTGCCTGGGGCTTCGGCCTGGCCGGCTCCGGGGGCGGTTGAGGAGGCGCGGCCAGCTCGTCGCGGCGCCTGACGTAGTCGGCCCAGCCGCCGTCGTAGGAGCGGATCGTCCCGTCCTCGACCGCGAGGGTCCGCTGGGCCACGGCGTCCAGCAGCGCGCGGTCGTGCGAGACCAGCAGAACCGTGCCCGGGAACGCCTCGAGCGCCAGCTCGAGCGCCTCGCGGCTTTCGAGGTCGAGGTGGTTGGTCGGCTCGTCGAGCAACAGGAAGTTCGCGCCGGAGGCGACCACCAGCGCGAGCGCGAGCCGCCGGCGCTCGCCGCCGGAGAGCTTGACGACGGCCTTGTCCTGCTCCTGCCAGCCGGAGAAGAGGAAGCGGCCGAGCAGGTTCTGAGCCTGCGGACGTTTGAGGCCGGTCGCCTTCTGGGCGCAGTCGAGGACGCTGCCGGTCTCGTCCAGCTCGACTTCGTGCTGGGAGAAGTAGGCCGGTACGACCCCGTGCCCCAGCCGTGCCGAGCCCGCCACCGGCTCGCGCAGCGCCAGCATCGTCTCGAGCAGGGTCGTCTTGCCGGAGCCGTTGGGGCCGACGAGCGCGACATGCTCGCCGCGCTCCAGCGCGAAGCCGACCTCGTTCAGGAGCTCCTTTGTGCCTGCGGCGACCTCGAGCCCCTTGGTCTCGATCACGGTCCGGCCGCTGCGCGGCGGATCGAGGAAGTCGAAGCCGAGCCGCTTCTGGCGCATCGTCAGCGACTCGAGCTCACTGCTCGCCTGCTGCCGCTCGCGCTCGAGGCGGCCGATCTGCGTCAGCTTCGCTTGCGCCTGCTTGGCCTTGCTCTTCTTGTAACGGAACCGCTCGACGAAGCGCTCGAGCCTGTCGATGTCGACGCCGAGCCGGTCTGCCGTCTTGCCTGCGGCCGACGCGCGCGCAGCCTTCTCGATCCGCCAGGCGTGCCAGGGCCCGGAGAAGTAGATCGAGCGGCCGCCGCCGAGCTCGAGGACACCGTTCGTGACCGCCTCGAGGAACCAGCGGTCGTGGGCGACGAGGATGATCCCGGCGTCGAGCGACTGCAGCTCTTGCTCGAGCCACTCGAGACTCGCGACGTCGAGGTGGTTGGTCGGCTCATCGAGCAGCAGCAGGTCCGGATCGCCGCCGAGCGCGCGCGCGAGCGACGCGCGGGTCAGCTCGCCGCCGGAGAAGCTCTCGAGCGGCCGGTCCAGATCCGGTTCGGCGAACCCGAGGCCCCGTACGACCGAGGCTGCGCGATCCCGCCAGGCGTAGCCGCCGGCGTGCTCGAGCCGCGCCTGGGCGTCCGAGTAGCTGCGGAGTGTCGCCGGGTCGTGCTGCCCGCCGGCCATCTTGTGTTCCAGATCACGAAGCTCCCCTTCCGTCGCGACGAGGTCGCTGGCCCCGGAGAGCACGTACTCCCGCAGGGTCAGACCCTGGTCAAGCGGCGGCCGCTGGTCGTGCAGCGCGACGCGCGTCCCTTTCGAGAAGACCAGCTCGCCGCCCTGGTAGTCCGTCTCGCCGTTGAGGATCCGAAGCAGCGTCGTCTTGCCGGCGCCGTTCGGCCCCGAGAGAGCGATCCGGTCTCGGCGTTCAACCTTGAACGAGACGCCGTCGAAGAGCTGCCAGCCGGAGAGCTCCTTGCGGAGCTGGGATGCGATCACGAGCGCCATCGCCTAAGCGTAGAAGGCAGCAACGGCGTGACGGGTCTGTGACACCTTTGCGCCGAATGACAAGCGGGCCCTTTCGGAGTGTGAGCTCTGCCCGGTAGGAAGGAAGGCGTGAGTCGTCCGACCCGATTGGAGCTGCCGATGCCTCGATTCCGCCACTTGTTCATGCTTGCCCTCGCCGTTGTGCTCCTTGCCGCGCCGGCGGCACACAGCGTCTCTTCCGACCTGGTGATCGGCCAACTCTTCGCCGGGGGCGGCAACGCGAACGCGCCGTACACCAACGACTTCGTCGAGCTGTTCAACCGCGGAAGCACGAGGGTCGATCTCGCGAGCTGGTCCGTCCAGTACGCCTCCAGCGCCGCGACAACGTGGCAGGTGACGCCCCTCTTCGGCTCCGTACCGCCCGGCGGCCGCTACCTCGTCCAACTCGCATCGGCGGCCGCGGTCGGATCGCCCCTGCCGACGCCGGACGCAACCGGAACGACGAATCTGGCGGTCTCGGGCGGGAAAGTTGCGCTCGTGCGCACGACCACCGCACTCGCCTGCGGCGCGAGTCCCGGCAGCTGCTCTGCCGACCCCGGCGTCGCCGACCTCATCGGATACGGCGCGGCGACGGACTACGAGGGAAGCGGACCCGCTCCGGCGATCGGCAACACGACGGCCGCCCTTCGGGCCGGAGACGGATGCACCGATACCGACGCGAACGCGAGCGACTTGTCTGCTCAGGCCCCGATTCCTCGCAACTCGGCGACCGCCGTCACTCCGTGTTCCGGGGCGCCGCCTCCTGACGACGGCGTATCAGGCAACGCAGGCGTCGACATCGACATCCAGCCCGTCCTGTCGATCGCCCTCGAACGTCCGAGCATCAGCTTCGGCCACGGCGTCGCCGGTGCGACTCCACCGTCCGTATCGGAGCGCGTCACCGTCGCCAGCAACCATGCGACCGGCTATGCGCTGACCGTACACCGTTCCGCCTTCATTCCCGCCGACCTGCCGCTCGGGCTCACTGCGGCCGCTCCGGCCGGCGGCCAGCTCGGCGGGCAGCTCACGGGCGGCGCGATGGCCGCGATCCCGATCGCACCCGCCGCCGACCTGTTGGTGGGTACCACGTCCGCTCCGACCATTCCTTCGGGAGACCCCTGGGCGACCAGCGTCGGCTTCATCTCGCCGTTGCCGCTGGTCGCTGCCGGGCGCTACACGGCAAGTGTCACCTTCACGGCGATCGGTCGGTGATTCCTCCGGCCGTACGCGTTGCGGTCTGCGTCTTCGTGCTCGCGCTCGCCCCTCCGGGCGCGAGCACGACGCGGACGCCGGTGGCGCTGACGGCGGCTCCCGCCCGCGTCGTCCTTGCAGGAACCCCGCGCACGGCCGTTCGCCTGACGAACTCGGGCACGAAGCGTCTCGTCGTCGACGTCTCGAGAGCCGGCTTCGCGCTCAGCCTGCGCGGCAGGCCTCGGATCCTCCGCGCCGGGGGCGCACGCTCTGCAGCGGCCTGGCTGAAGCTCCGGCCAAAGCGCCTCGCACTGCCGGCGCGTGCGTCGGCGTCGCTCCTCGTCTCGGCGAGGGTCCCGCCGAATGCGGAGCCCGGCGACCACGACGCTCTTGTCCTACTGACAACACGTCCTTCTGTCGGCGCTCGCGTCGCCGTGCGGGTGCGGCTCGGGGTCGTCGTGGTCGTGCGTGCGCCGGGCACCGTGGTCAGGCAGTTGGAGCTGGCGGGCCTTCGCGTCGCCCGGCACGGCGGCAGGCGCGTGCTCGAGCTCCGGGTTGCCAATCACGGCAACGTGACGGAGACGCTGCCCCGCGCTCGGGTGACCCTCTCGCGCGCGCGAACTCAGCGGCGTCTCGCGACGCTTCTCGCTGCGCGGCGTGATGTGCGTCCGCACACGCGGGGAATCCTCGAGCTCCGGCTCCGCCGGCGGCTGCGCGGAGCCGTGAGTGCGCGTGTTGTGATTCCTGCCGTGCCCGGGCGACGCCCGATCCGGCGGACCTACGCGATCCGGCTGTGACTACGCGGAAACGGCGGCGCCGACCAAACGCCTGGCGGCCTGGGCGATGTGCTCGGCGTCGATCCCCGCCGCGGCGAGCAGTTCCGCCGGCTTGCCCGAATGCGGCATCTCGCGCACGGCCAGCAGCTCGACGCGAGGCCGATCATCCGAGTCGGCAAGCGCCGCGAGCACGGCTTCGCCGAGGCCGCCTTCGGCCCAGTGGTCCTCGGCAGTCACGATCGGCATCGTCAGCGACCGGATCGTCTCCTGGTCGAGCGGCTTGATCGAGTAAAGATCGATCACCTGGGCTTCGATCCCGTCAGCGGCGAGTGCCTCGGCGGCCTTCAGCGCCTCGTGCACGGTGATGCCGGCGCCGACAAGGGCGACGTCGTCGCCGTCACGCAGGGTGCGCGAGCCGCCGATCTCGAAGTTGTCGTCCGGGTCGTAGATCACCGGCGTGTTCGGTCGCAGCGTCCGCAGGTAGACGATTCCTTCGGCGTCGGCCATCCTCGCCACCAGCTTCGCGGTCTGATTTGCGTCGCACGGGTGGAGCACGGTCGACCCATGGACAGCCCGCAACGCGGCGATGTCCTCGAGCGCCATCTGCGACGGCCCGTCCTCGCCGATCGATACCCCCGCGTGGGAGCCGGAGAGGGAGTAGTTCGCGCGGCTGATCGCCGACATGCGGATGAAGTCGTAGGCACGAGAGAAGAAGGCCGCGAAGGTCGAGGCAAACGGCCGCCAGCCGGTCACCTGCATCCCGACCGCAGCGGCGATCAGCTGCTGTTCGGCGATGTACATCTCGAAGTACCGCTCCGGGACGGCGTCTCTGAAGATCTCCGCGAAGGTCGAGTTGGAGACCTCTCCGTCCATGGCGACCACGTCCCCGCGGGCTTTGCCCAGGGCGGCCAGCGCTTCGCCGTAGGCCTTACGAGTCGCAACTTCGTCGCCGAGCTCGTAGCGCGGTAGCTCGAGCTCGCCGTTCTCGATTTCGACCTTGCGGCCGCTCGTCTCGGGCTTCGCAACCTGGACGACGATGTTGCGGATGCCGCCGAGCTCCTCGATCGCCTCGGTCGGGTCGTCGAGCGCCTTGCCGTGCCAGCCGAGCTTGTTCTCGACTTCCTTGACGCCCTTGCCCTTGATCGTGTGGGCGACGATCGCGACGGGCCTGTCGGTCGCGATCGCCTCGCCATAGGCCTGGTCGATTGCCTCGACGTCGTGGCCGTCGATCTCGATCGCATGCCAGCCGAACGCCCGGGCCCGGTTCGCGTAGGAGTCGAGGTCCCAGCCGTGCATCGTCTCGCCGCGCTGCCCGAGCCGGTTGATGTCGAGGATCGCGACGATGTTGTCGAGCTCGTAGAAGGCGGCGTGCTCGAAGCCCTCCCACTGCGAGCCCTCGGCCATCTCGCTGTCGCCGATGAGCACCCAGGCGCGCATCGCCGTCCGGTCGAGGCGCTTGCCCGCGATCGCCATGCCGACGCCGTACGGCAGCCCCTGCCCGAGCGAGCCGGTCGCGACGTCGACCCACGGAATCCGCGGCGTCGGATGGCCCTCGAAGATGCTCGAGAACTGCCGGTAGGTCAGCAGTTCCTCGTCCGAGATCACCCCGGCCGCTTTGTACATCGCATAGAGCAGCGTCGAGGCGTGACCCTTCGAGAAGACCAGCCGGTCGTTTGCCGGGTCCTTCGGCTTGTCGAAGTCGTAGCGGTAGTACTTCGCGAGCAGGACGGCCATCAAGTCGGCGGCCGACATGCCGGAGGTCGGGTGACCCGACTTCGCTTCCGCCGCACAGCGGACGGAGTCGACGCGGAACTGCTGTCCGAGCTCATGCCAGAGTTCAGGACCGTCCATCCGGGGTAACGTAACGTTTCTATGAGGGTTGCAGTCGCGTTCGACCACCGAGGCGTTCGCCTACGCGACGTCGTCCTCCCAGAGCTCGATGCGCTCGGACACGAGACGTTCGACCTGGGTGTCGACACCGATGCAGTCCGGATCGACTATCCCGACAAGGCGCGAGAGTTGGGAGGGCTGATCCAAAACGGCGACGCCGAGCGCGGAATCTTCGTCTGCGGCTCCGGCGTCGGCGCGTCTGTGGCCGTTTCCAAGGTGGACGGAGTCCGGGGCGCAATGTGCCACGACGTCTACTCGGCGCATCAAGGCGTCGAGCACGACGACATGAACGTGCTCTGCCTTGGCTCGGAGGTCGTCGGCCCCGCGCTGACGGTCGACCTGATGCGCGCCTTCCTGCGCGCGCGCTTCAACGGGACCGAGCCTTACACGACGAGACTTCGCAAGATCG
>Ga0134128_10010957_pt1 | contig 10854 bp, 7 predicted proteins | sample KB31754_FD_96462 | JGI IMG/M metagenome (GOLD analysis project Ga0134128, IMG submission 96462) | Terrestrial soil microbial communities with excess Nitrogen fertilizer from Kellogg Biological Station, Michigan, USA - KB3-175-4 | ecosystem: Environmental > Terrestrial > Soil > Unclassified ...
CGGCACCCTGAGGCAGTTGAAAGTCCGGGGCGACGCGACCGCCGTCGTGGTCTCTGATCAGCGCATGCCTGGGGTTGCCGGGACCGAGGTGCTCACTGCTGCCCGGCAGCTGTTCCCCGGGGTGCGCACAGTGCTGCTCACCGCCTACGCCGACACGGAGGTGGCCATTGGGGCCATCAACGACCTTCATCTTGACTACTACATCCTCAAGCCCTGGGATCCGCCCGAGGAGCGGCTGTTCCCCGTCATTGACGACCTGCTGGAAGACTGGCACGCCAACAACCAGCCCAGTTTTGCCCTGACACGGGTGGTTGGCAGCCGGTGGTCGGCGCGCACGCATGAGGTCCGGGACTACCTGCAGCGCAACCAGATCCCGATGCAGTGGTTCGACGTCGACGCCAGCCGGGAGGGCCGGCAATTGTTTGAGGCTGCAGGAAAGGACGGGCTGCCCCTCGTCATCACCCCGGACGGCACAGCCCTCCACGCCCCCGACGTGGCCGCCCTGGCTGCAGCGCTGGGCCACAGGACCCATGCCGACGGCGAAGTCTTCGACCTGGCGATCATTGGGGCAGGGCCCGCCGGGCTGGCTGCCGCCGTGTACGGGGCCAGCGAGGGCTTGCGGACAGTCTGCCTTGAGGCAATGGTCCCCGGCGGGCAGGCGGGGCAGTCCTCACGCATCGAAAACTACCTGGGATTTCCGACAGGGATTTCCGGAGCCGACCTTGCACGGCGGGCCGTGACGCAGGCGCGGAGATTCCAGGTGCAACTGCTGGCGCCGTCGCCCGCCGCGGGGCTTGACCTTTCGGGGCCGTACCCCCGGCTGGAACTGGCGGACGGTGCTGCCATCAGCGCCGGCGCCGTCATACTGGCCTGCGGAGTCGCCTACAACAGCCTCGGCGTCCCCGGCAGCTCTGAATTGGAGGGCCGCGGCGTGTTTTATGGGGCCTCACTGGGCGAGCGCGACACCGTCCGCGGTGAGGACATTGTCATTGTGGGCGGGGCCAACTCGGGAGGCCAGGCGGCCGTCTACTTCTCCGAGTACGCGCGCTCCGTGACCATCCTGTGCCGTGCCAGCGAGCTTGGTGCCAAGATGTCCGCCTACCTCGTGGAACAAATCGCCGGGTGCGCGAACATCACTGTCCGATGCGGGACATCCGTGCTGTCGGTTGAGGGTTCGGAACGCCTTGAAGGCGTGGCCATTCACGATGCCGCCACGGGCGCCAGCGAACGCCTGCCGGCGTCGGCGCTGTTTGTCTTCATCGGCGCCCTGCCGCGCACCGACTGGCTGCCGCCGCAGATAGCGAGGGACGGGCGCGGTTTCATCCTCACGGGGCCCGCGCTGGGCGGACGGCGCCACCGCACGGCCGACGGCGACCGCGACCCGTTCCTGTATGAGACAAGCGCTGCGCGCGTTTTTGCCGTTGGGGACGTCCGGGCCAGCTCCGTCAAGCGGGTTGCCTCCGCAGTGGGCGAGGGGTCGGTGGCTGTCCAATTTGTCCACCAGGTCCTGCATGGCTGAATGCCGGCCAATTTAGCTGGTGCGGGCCTGGAACATGCGCAGCGCCTCAACCACCAGGTCATGGTCGTCTTTTTGGGGAAGCCCCGAGACAGTCACGACGGCAACGCAGCCGGTGCCCGTGACCACCACGGGAAACGCGCCGCCATGGGAGGCGAAACGGGATGCGTCGAACCACGGCTGGTCCTCGAGCGTGGTGCCGTCCAGCCGGCTGCGCAGCCCCACCAGCAGGGACGGTTCGCCGTACCGCCATGCCGTCCGTGACTTGCGCCTGACCCACCCTTCGTTGTCCGGCGTTGCCCCGGGAAGGGACACGTGAAAGAGAACGTGCCGGCTTTTGCGGATGTCGATGGCAATGGGCAGCCTGCGGCTGGTGCCCAGCTCCAGCAGCAGCTGGCCAAGGACGACGGCGTCTGCCTGGCTGAAGCTGGTCAATTCCAGTTCCGCTCCCTGCCGCTCCACTGTGGCAATCAGCGAACGAAGGGCAGGCTCCGGCTGCGGGTCGGGGGAATCCGGGTCGTAGTCCGGCACTGCGGCGCCCGGCACTGCGGCCGGTTCGGTCGGGGTGGAAGTCATGGGAGTCCTTTCCTGGACAATATTTTGCGGCCGGCCCGGGCAGAGCCGCCGGCGGGCCTAGTTTCGGGGCCGCCAGGTGGCGGTGGAGGAGCGGATCTTCAGCACGGCGTCGATGAGGCTGAGCTGTTCGGGGATTTCAGCATTGCCGGAGGCCAGCCGCCTCATCAGCATTTCGGTGCCCTTGAGGCCGATCTGCTGCGGGAATCCGGCCACCGACGTCATGGGCGGCACCTGGCTGGCGGCGATGCGGGTGTCATCGAAGGAGGCAACGGCAATGTCCCTGCCCGGCTCGAGCCCGCGCCGGCGCATTTCCTCGTACACGCCCTGCGCCACGACGTCGTTGTAGCTGACAATGGCGTCCGGCAGCTTGCCGAGGTCGAACATCCTGCCCACGGCCGACGCGCCGCCTTCAGGGGTGATGTGGCTGCGGAATTCATCCGACGCCACCAGCTCACGGCCCGCCGCCGACAACGTGGTGCGAAGTCCGAGTTCCCGTTCGGAAAGCGACGGTGCGGGGAGGCCGCCCAGGAAGGCAACCGTCCTGCAGCCCAGGGATATCAAGTGCTTGGCCAGCAGCTCGGCGCCGTGGACGTTTTCGCTCCCAACGTAGTCGAAGCCTTCGAAGCGGCGGGCGAGAAGCACCACCGGAACGCCGGCTGCGTTGACTTGCCCGGCAAGCTTCGCCGGGTCCGTGTCAGGGGCGGGGAGCAGCAGGAGGCCGTCAATCTGGCGTTCGATCATGGAGGCGATGATCTCCTGCTGACGCCCTGCGTCGTCCCGGCTGTAACCGATGAAGATGGTGTAACCGGCGTCGTGCGTGATTTCATCGACCGCCATCGCGAGCTCGGCAAAGTAGGGATTGACAATCTCCGTCACGATCAGACCCAGCGTCATCGACCGGCTTTGGCGCAGGTTGGCCGCCTGCCGGTTGTAGACATAGCCAAGGCTGTGCATGGCTTCGCGCACCTTGGCTGCGGTGGCCTCGGGGATGCGGGAGCTGCCCCGGACCACCAGCGAAGCCGTGGAGCGGGACACGCCGGCGGCCTTGCTGACGTCTTCGAGGGTGACGCGTGGTGTCATGTTCGTTCCTGCCGGTCGGTCCACGGGCGGGGAAACTGCTGCACCCCCGCCCCACGACCTTAGCAAGCGATGGTCCCTTGGGACGCCTGATGTGGCGTGTCCCGGGCGGCGCCCCCTGCCATGAAGACCCCGGCCACGCGCAGGGCGTTGGCGGCGATTGTCAGGGCGGGGTTCAATGCGGCGGAGGAGGGGAAGAAAGAACTGTCGACAACCCAGAGGTTGTCCAGGTCGTGCGCCCGGCACCCCGCGTTCAGGACGCTGGACCGGCGATCGAGTCCAGCCACCGCTGTACCGCATTGGTGGGAGTTGGTTTCAATTCCCATGCGTTCTGTGAGGATGACGGGATAGCCGGCCCGCCGCACTGCCTTGCTGATGCGCCGAACCAGTTCACGATGCGGCGCCAGGTTGTTGGCCTGCCACCAGATGTGGATTTTGTCGTTGACAAGTTGTACTCCGTTCTCGCGCCGTGGGAGGTCTTCGGTGGTCAGGTAGATGTCAATGCTCCGGTTGGCGATGGCCGCCAGGATCGGTGTCGGGATCCGGCTGCGGGCCATCTTGAGCATGCTGGAACGCAGCTTGCCGAGCATCTGCAAATTGCCCAGGGGGTAGCCGCCGCTTGGCCCCGCCTCATACCAGTCGTTGAGGCCCAGCGTTTTTTGCCAGAGCGTCCTGTTGATTTTCAGCGGGTTGACGCCCATGAAAAAGGTGCTGTTGTGCACCATGTAGTTCCGCCCCAGCAGCCCGGAGGAGTTGGCCAGGCCGTGCGGATGCATGACGGTGGCGGAGCGGAGCAGGATGGCGGCGGAGTTGACGGCGCCGGCAGCAAGGATGAAGGAGGAGGCCTCAATCCTGATGGTCCGCCCGTTGCGCCGGGCGATGGCTGCCGTGACCGTCCTGCCGTCGGGCCCATGGAGCAGGTGGGTCACGGTGGTGTCGGTCATGAGGCTTGCATTGCCTTCCAGGGCGGGGTCGACGGCGTTGAATTCGGCGTCGGACTTCAGCCCGGCCTGGTTGGGGGCGCCGTCGCTCGTGGCACAGAGCGCCCGCTTGCCGGGGGTGGTGGCGTCTATCCCGTTCGGCATTCTGAAGGGATGCAGGCCCTGGCGCCGGAAGGAGGCCGCCAGCGCCTCGACAGCCGGTTCGTGTTCCAGGGCCGGCAGCGGATACGGGGTGGAATGGAAGGGTTCCGTCGGGTCCCCGTCAGCGGTGCCCCTGACGCGAAGCAGCTCCTCCGCCTGGGCATAGTACGGTTCCAGCTCCTCATAGCTGAAGGGCCAGGCGGGGGAGGTGCCGTCGTGGTGCCGGGTTTCGGTGAAGTCGCTGGCCCGGAACCGGGGCAGGCAGGCGCCATAGACCTTGGTGTTGCCGCCCACCCAGTAGTAGACGCCCGGTTTGAACGGCTTTCCCGTGGCACCGTCGTACCAGGTGTCAGCATTCTTGTAGCGCCCCTTGAGGTAGACCTCGTCCAGGTCGGCGTTCTCCGGTTCGGCAGGCAGCCGGTGGCCGCGCTCAATGACCAGGACCCGGGCAGGAAGGTCCTTGACGGCGTAAGCGAACATGCCGCCACCCATGCCGGAGCCGATGATGGCAATGTCGGTGCGAACCACCTCATCGGCTGCCGGAACAGCGTCCAGGGGAACGGGAAACGGTGCGTCGTCAATGGATGCGTGCGGCATGGCCGGCTCAGCCCTGCTGTGTTTCATCGATTTGCTGAGTTTCATGGAATTGCTGGATCGTGTCGATGGTGTCCAGGAACCAGTAGTCGCCCCACATGACGGATTCATCCACGCCAAGGTTCTTGCCCTCGTGGTAACTGCCGTGCTTGAGCACGCCCTCCCAGTCCTCGTCGGGGCCCGCCAGGAAGTCGGCGCCGGCCAGCCGGGTGACAATGGCCACGGCGTAGTCGGCGTACATGGCGGCCTTGGCGCGGTCCTGGACCAGGCCTGCCAGCTGCCAGAATCCGCCGGCCGCTGCTGCGGCTGCCGAGGATTCCCAGGGGCGCACGGGGGCGGGCTCCGCCCAGTCGTTCGGCGGAACCAGCCGGCTGCCGGTCTTTTCGAGGTAGAAGTCAGCGGCGGCAACTGCGGTTTCCAGGAAGCGGCGATCGCCCGTGAAGCGGTACACGGTGCCGAAGCCGTAGAGGGCCCACGCCTGGCCGCGGGCCCAGGAGCCGTCGTCGGAGTACCCCTGTTGGGTGGTCTGTTTCAGGAACGCGCCCGTTGCCAGGTCAAACATGCCTTCATGGGAGGCGGAGCCGTCGCCGCGCATCAGGTAGCGCCGCGTGGTCAGGCAGTGGTCCACGGCCTTGCGGGCCAGCTCTGCCTCACCGCTCTGCTGGGCGGCGTAGAGGGCCATGTGGATGTTCATCATGATGTCGATGAACAGGCTGTCCGGCTGCCGGAAGCTGGGCATGTAGGCGCTGGATTCACGGTAGCGGCTGGCGGTGGTCCGCCCCGCCTCCACCACCACCTCGCGCTTTGAGGTGTCGCCCGTGGCCTCGAACCAGCGCCGGTACGTGGACCAGAACAGGAAGCCCAGGTCGTGGACGGTGTCGTCCGTCTTGCGGTGTTCGATCAGGCGGGAGTAATGCTCGGCGGCGGCCCGGAAGCCGGCTTGTTCGCCCGCCACCGCCCGCCGGGAGAGCATCCAGAGCTGGCCGCCCAGGAACCCTTCGCACCAGTTGGTCCAGGCTTCGCCGTCCACCACCCAGCGGCCGCCCCGGGTGTAGAGCGGAAACTGGTCGGGATGGCTGGCCGTCAGCCCTGCCACCTTGGCGGCGGCCGTCCGCCAGGCCGTGGCGGCGGCGTCGTGGAAGGAGTCGGGGACTCGGTACCCTGCGGGCAGGGCCAGGGGCAGCATGGCGGGCAGGACCGCCGTGGTGCGGGCGGGGGTGGAGGTGGCAGTCATGGTGGTGTCCTTTTTTGGGGTCAGGCGCGGGGCGCGTCCGGGGCGTCAACCCAGCGGGTTTCGCGCTTGCCGACTTGGAGTTGGATGGTCTTGAGTTCGCTGAATTCGGCCAGGGCCTGGCGGCCCAGCTCGCGGCCGATCCCGCTCTGGCCGTAGCCGCCGAAGGGCACCTCCGGGTAGCCGTCCATCCAGCGGTTGACCCAGACGGTTCCTGCCCGCAGTTCGCGGGCGGCGGTCAGGGCCTCGTTCATGTCGTTGCTCCAGATTCCGGCGGAGAGCCCGTAGGACGTGGAGTTGGCGATGGCAATGGCTTCTTCGAGGGTGTCGTAGGGCAGGACGGAGAGGACGGGGCCGAAGATCTCGTCGGTGGCGATCGACATGTGGGCGCCCACGCCTGTGAACACGGTGGGCTGGAAGAACCTGCCCCCGCCCTGCCCGATGTCCAGGCGGGCGCCGCCGGCCAGGAGCCGGGCTCCCGCCGCCTGTCCCTCGGCCACATAGCGTTCGACGACGGCCAGCTGGGTGTCGTTGACCAGGGAACCTACCAGCGTGTCGGCCTGCAGGGGGTCGCCGACCTTCATGTGGCCGGCGCGTTCCACCACGGCGGCGGCGAATTCCTCCGCCATGGAACGGTGGACGATCAGCCGGCTGCCGGAGTTGCAGCACTGTCCCACGTTGAAGTAGCCGCCAAAGACGCCGGCGTCGACCGCTGCGGCAAAGTCCGCGTTGGGGGTGATGATTTGCGGGTTCTTGCCGCCCAGTTCCAGTTCCACTTTTTTCAGGTCCCGGCCGGCGGCGGCGGCAATGCCCCGGCCCACGCCGGTGGAGCCGGTAAAGCTGACCATGTCGATCCCGGGGTGGTCTGCGATGGCCGCACCCACCACGCGGTCGCCCGTGACAATGTTGACGGCGCCGTCGGGGAAGCCTGCTTCGCGGATGAGCCTACCCAGCATCACCGTGGTTGCCGAGGTGCTTTCACTGGGCTTGACCACGGCGGTGTTGCCGGCCGCGAGGGCGAACGGCAGCTTTTGGCTGATAATCAGCAAGGGAAAATTCCACGGGGTGATCATGCCGATGACACCGATGGGTTCATGGACCACCAGGGCCAGGGTGTCGGGGCCGAGGGCGTTGTGTGAGTCGCCCTGGGTGTTGCGCGCCAGCGTGGCGGCGTATTCCCACAATTCGGCTGTCCCGGCCACCTCGCTGCGGGACTGGGTGATGGGCTTGCCGGATTCCAGCGTCTCGGCCAGGGCCAGCTCCTCGGCATCCCGGCGCAGGAGCGCGGAGACCTTCAGCAGCAGCTTGGAACGCTCGGAGCCGGAGGAGTGGCGCCAGCCGCCGTCGAGGGCCTTTCGTGCAGCGCGGACGGCCAGGTCAACGTCCTCCACCCCGCCCTGCGGGAAGGATGTGACCTCAACCTCGTGGGCGGGGCTGAACCGGGTGAAGGTGGCCCCGCTGAGGGCTTCGGTGTCCCGGCCGCCAATGATCATGGGACGGTGGCTTGGCCGGACGTCGTCGAGGGTGTAGCTCTTGGTTTCCATGGGAGGGTCCTTTGGGCAGGTGGTTCGTGGTGGGTTAGTTGTCTGAGAACTGGGGGGTGCGCTTTTCCCGGAACGCGCTGACCCCCTCGGTGAGGTCGTCCGTGGCGGCGGCCAGTCCGCCGGCCAGGGCCTCAAGCACCCGGGAGGGCGCGCCGTCGGCTGCGGCATCGATGAGCTGCTTGGCCAGCTGGACGGCCACGGGGGCGCCAACCAGCACCGCGGAGCTGAGCTTGGCGACGGCGTCTTCCAGGTGTTCCCTGGGTGCGGCGTCGGTGGCCAGGCCCCAGGCTGCTGCTTCCCGGCCTGTGAGCTGGCGCCGCGTGAGCACCAGTTCCTTGGCCCGTGCCCGGCCGATGAGTTCCGTGGCCCGTTCGGTGCCGCCCCAGCCGGGGACGGTGCCCAGCCCCGTTTCCGGCAGGCCGATGCGGGCGTCTTCGGCCACCACGCGGAAGTCGCAGGCGAGGGCCAGTTCCAGCCCGCCGCCAAAGGCAAGCCCGTCGACCACGGCGATGCTGGGCTGGCGCAGCGACGCCAGGGCGTCAAAGGCCCGGTGGCCGGTGGCGATCCAGTCCCGCCACATGCCTGCGGCCGACAACCCGGTAAAGTGGTTGATGTCCGCGCCAACGCAAAACACCTTGTCCCCGGCCGTGCGCACAATCACCAGGCGGGCCGTTGAGGCGGCAACCTTGTGGGCGGCTTCGGCGAGTTCGTCCAGCATTGCCAGGGTCAGGGCGTTCAGCTTGCCGGCCCGGTCCAGCAGGATGGTGGCGGTGTGGCCGTCAGCGGAATAGCTGAGAGTGACCTGGCCCGTTGCCTCGGCAGTGGCGGTGTTCATGGCTGCTCCTTTCGCGTTCCGGCGGCCCGGCCGCCGAGCCTGCCGGCCAGGTGCTCGGCGGCCCGCAGCACGATGGCCCAGATGGTGAGGGTGGGGTTGATGCCGGGGCAGCTGGGGAAGGCTGCGCCGGAGTACATGAACAGGTTGGGTGTGTCGTGCACCGCGAGGTGTTCATCGAGGGTGGAGCTGGCGGCGTCGTGCCCAAAGCGGGCGCCGCCCAGGTCGTGGCTGGAGCCAACGCCGGTGAAGTAGGGTCCCTGCCAGGTCTTCGTGGCCCCCATGTCCCGGAGCAGTCCGCCGGCGGTGTCGGCCATCCACGAGGCCAGCCGGCGCTCGTTTTCACGCAGCCGGTAGGTGACCCGGACCAGCGGCATGCCCAGTCCGGACCCGTCCCTGTGGCGGGGGTCGATTTCCAGGCGGTGGGAGGCGTAGGGAAGCGCATCGGGCTGGATTCGGATCACGCCCTGCTGCGACCACAAGCGCAGGTGGTCGCGGTAGGGCGCCCCCCAGCCGCGGACGTCGTCGGGCAGTGTTTCCCGGGCAATCTGCAGCGGCAGCGCCTGCTGTTCGGCGCCCAGCGTGGCCCCTCCGATGAAGCCGTGGTCCAGGGACCGGAAGTCTTTCGAAAGGAAGTCTTCCAGCACCACGCCCTGGGCTGCGGGGCCGGTGTGGCGGTTGAATTCGGTGCCCGGGAACAGTGCATCAACATGGCCAAACATCTTGGTCATGTAGTGCATGCCCAACTGCCCGTTGTTGTTGCCCAGGCCGTCCTCGTGCCGGGAATCGGCGGAGAGGTACATGAGGCGCAGGTTTTCATAGGTGTAGGCGGAAAGTATCACGGCACCGGCGTACTGGCGGCGGACGCGTCCCAGCGGGTCAACCCACTCCACGCCGCGCGCCGCGCCTGCTTCATCGACGATGATCCGGGTGACGCGCGAGTGCGTGCGCAGTTCAAAGTTTCCGGTGGCGATGGCGGCAGGCACGGGGCCGAGGCCGGGGTGCCAGCGGTCCCCGAGGAAGGAGCCCATGCCGTTGTTCCACGCACTGTAGCCGGTGGCGGGGCGCCCGCCGTAGGACTCGGTGGTGAACCCGACCGGGACGGGGTGGGGGTGCAGCCCGGCGGCCCGGGTGGCCTCGGTGAATTTGTTGCCCAGGGTGAAGGGCCGTGTGGGCGGAAGCGGCAGCGGCTTGCTGCGGGTGGAGAACGGGTTCGATTCATCCCCGGCAATGCCGATCAGCTGTTCCAGCCTGGTGTAGTACGGTTCCAGCTGGTCGTAGCTGACGGGCCAGTCCGCAAGGGAGCAGTCCTCGGGCAGCGCGCCCGGGCCGTACATGGCGTCATAGTGGCTCTTCGGGGCAAACTGCCAGGGCTGGAAACGGCGCAGCCACGAACCATAGTGGCCGGCGGATCCGCCCACCCCGTTGACCATGCGGCCCAGGGAGAACGTGGCTTCGCGGCTGTCCTCCTCATCCGTGCTTTCGCGCCAGCGGGGGGTTTCCTGCTGGAACTTCGGGCCGAGCCCGCCGCGCGTGTAGTAGGCATGTTCCAGTTCATCCGGGAGGAATTCATCCAAGGGGCGGAACGGCCCGGCCTCCAGCCCCACCACGCTCAGACCCGCCTCGGCGAAGACCTGTGCGCTCAGCCCACCCATGGCGCCGACGCCGATGATCAGCACATCGACTTCGTCGGTCATGTGCGGGTTGACGGCGTTTTCGTAGCCAAGCTGCTTGAGCCTGTGCCCTTCGCTGTCGCGGGGGATTTCACGCATGGCGTCGGCAAGGGTCTTGATGGTGCCGCCCTTGGTGACGTGGTCGGTGCGCAGGTTTTCCTCGGCGGAATTCTCCAGCCACACCCCGGGGTGCTTGAGGAACTTCCAACCCGCGGCGCCTTTGTTGCCGCCGTGGGCGGGGTCCGCGAAGAGCCCTTCCTGCAGGTGGGAGATGGCCAGTTCCAGCACGGCCTGCTGTTCGGCGGCCGGAATTTGCTGCGAAAGTTCCCCCCGTTCCAGCACGCCCAGCACCTCGGTGCGGTCGCCCAGCGGGAGGGCGGCAAAGGGCTGCCCGTATTTTTCCCCGGCGAAGTTGTCAAGGGCGGCGAAAAGCCACTGGTAGCGGGGGAGTTCCTTGCGGCCGTAGCCTTCCAGGGTCAGGTCGAGGTACTCGGTGACGCCGGCCTCGCGCACGTCGGGGGCGTCGCCGTCGGGCGGGAAAATGGTCTCGAACAGGGCGTCCGCCAGCTCGGATTCGTAGGGGGTCAGGATGCGCAGGCTTGTCATGGGATTGGTCCTTTCAGTCTTGGTGGGCTCGCGTCAGCGCAGGGCCAGGGACGGCGAGCGGCCCTGGATGCGTGTGTGCAGCGGCAGTGTGGCCAGGTGGAGGCCGAAGGGGGCGTCAACGAA
>Ga0134128_10010960_pt1 | contig 10853 bp, 7 predicted proteins | sample KB31754_FD_96462 | JGI IMG/M metagenome (GOLD analysis project Ga0134128, IMG submission 96462) | Terrestrial soil microbial communities with excess Nitrogen fertilizer from Kellogg Biological Station, Michigan, USA - KB3-175-4 | ecosystem: Environmental > Terrestrial > Soil > Unclassified ...
GATCAGGAAGGCGTTGACGTTGGTTCGTCGCGCCGGCCGAAACGCGTCGCGCAGGATGCGATGCGCCACGTCGAGATCGACGTTGCGCATCACGTCAAGGCTGCCGTCGAGATAACCGTCGCTGACGGCGGTGACGACGATGTCGCCGATCTTGCGGTGATAGATGCCGGCAATCTGCTGCGTGGGTTGCGAAGTCATGTGGAAAGACCTTTGGGAGATGGTGAGGTGAGATCAGGCGTCGACCGAGCGCAGGAAAGCGTCGATGCGGTCGAAGAGGAGATCGGGCGTCTGCGCCGCCATGTAATGGCCGGTTCGGAGTTCCTCGTATGTGGCGCCGGGGATGAGATCGGCCACCGCTTTCGCGGTCGCCGGCGGGCGAGTGTGGTCGAGCAGGGCGCCGATCACGAGCACCGGGCAGCGCAGTTTCGTCAATTCATCCATCATGTCGGTCGCGGCCAGCATACGATAGACGGTGGCATAGCTTGCGGGATCGTTGCCGAGCCAGCGCGCACGGTATTGCTCGAACCGCCTGCTATCGCCGCGAAGCTCGTCGGGATAGCCGTTGCGCATCGAGTCCTCGACAGCGAATGCCATGCCGGCAACTTCGAGCCTGGCCACTCGTTCGAGCACCGCGGCGCGACGATCCCCCTCGATACCGGTCGCGGGGCTGCCGACCGCCACGGCGCTGGCGCGTCCGCTGTGGCGGGCCGCGAAATGCAGCGCGATCGCGCCGCCGACGGCAACGCCCGCCAGCGCCACCTTCCCTGCGATGCCGACGTGATCGAGCAGGGCTGCAATATCATCGGCCATGGTGTCGATGGAAAGCACCCCGCGCACCTTCTGCGACAGGCCGGCCCCGCGGCAATCGTAGCGCAACACCTTGCGGGATTCGGCGAACTGCCTGCCGGTGTCCTCCCAGCTTTCGAGCGAGCCGCCCATTTCGTGCACCAGCACCAGCGTGCGCTCATCCTTGCCATTACCCTTGCCATCACCCTTGCCATCAAGCGCATAGCGCAGGGAGGCGCCGTTGATTTCAGCAAATTCCATGCGGTGCTTCCTCAAGATCACGCCTCAATGCGCTTTGCCGACTTGCCCCGTTCGATCGCGTCGATCTGCAGCGCGATGGTGAGGCATCTGACAATAGAGGCGCGTTCGGCACAACGGCGGGCGCCGCAGCGCGATACGGCATTTTTGCCGCCGCTGCTATTTCAGGCGCAACGCATCGAGCAGCGCCTGGAAGGCGCGGGCATAATCGGCGCCCGCTTTTTGCAGGTCGCGGCCGGAGCAGGCCACCGCGGCTTCGGTCACCGCGCCGAGCAGGAGCCGCGCCAACGGCTCGCTCGGCTGCCGCGCGATCAGACCCTGATCCATGGCGTGCTCGAGGGCGGCCGGGAAGCGTCCGCCAAAATGGCGGTTGTCGATCTCGCGCCAGCGCTCCCAGCCGAGCACCGCCGGCCCGTCGTGCAGAATGATCTGGCCGGTCCGATCGTTCGCGCACGCATCGAAATAGGCCCGTGTGCCCCTGGCCATCGCCGCCAGCGCGTCCTTTTCCGACCGCGCCACGCGATCGACCTCGGCGACCAGCTCTTGCGAGACCTGCTCGAACACGGCCTCGAACAGCGCCTTCTTGGTCGCAAAGTGGTGGTAGACGGCGCCCTTGGCGACGCGCGCGGCGCCGGCCACCTCATCGATTGTCGTCGCCGCAAAGCCGCGATCGCCGAACAGGCGGTACGCCGCCTTGATGATCGCACTGCGCGTCGCTTGCCGCCGTTCCTGCTGGGTCGCCATGGGTCCATTGTAGCGGGGCGCAAAATCTTCGCAATTGACTTTCCGACCTTAAGTCGGTAAATACCGACCATAAGTCGGTAACAGGAGTGCGCCAAATGCCTTCCATGGAAACGCTGCGAGCCTTCGCCGCCACCGTCGAGGCCAATGATCATGTCGGCGCCATCGAGCGCTTCTATGCGCCCGGCGCCAGCACAAGGGAGAACGAGAACCCGCCGATCTCGGGCCGGGACGCGCTCGCGGCAAAGGAACGCGCGGTGCTCGCGCGGGTTGCGAGCGTCAAGACCACCCGGATTGGCCCGTTGCTGCTCGACGGCGATCATTCCGCGATTCGCTGGCGCTTCGAGTTCACGGCGAGGGACGGCTCGGTCCGCGCGATGGAGGAGGTGGCCTGGCAAACCTGGCGCGGCGAAGAGCTCATCGAGGAGCACTTCTTCTACGATCCGGCCATGATGCACAAAGTGCGCAACTCCTCCGCTGCCGAGTAGTGCGATGCCGTCAAATACGGTTCGAAGAGGTCTCGCCGGCATCGTCGTCGGATTGTCTCGGCTGCATCACAAGTGACATTTCTCAAGTGATATTTCTGATGGTCGGATCTGGCACGATGCGCGGTCCGGCCCGACATTTGGGCGCAACAGCACCAGGCGAGACGGCGTTTCTTCGCAGGCCAGCGTTGTCGTAGCTTTGGCGCTACCTCACTCTGTGACGCAGCAACACGAATCATTGTAAAGGTCAGTTACCAAGACCAATTGCCAAGACCCTCTTGCCAAGACCCAATTGCCAACACATTGCCGTCCGATTGGCAAATTTCCGACACACGATCGCGGAGTAAAGGGCGGCCCGGCAGACGCAAGGCAGGAGCAGAATCGGGCCGGTTTGCTCTCGCACAACGATCAGAAATGAGGTCTTCGTGTCGCAAAAACTCTTTGCCTCGGTCCTGGTTGCCGCCGCGCTGTTTGCGCTTCCCGCTTTCGCCCAGACAGCCGGCGCGCCGTCCACTCCCGCCACCGCGAAGGCCGACGCGCTGACGCCGGACCAGGCGAGGCGCGCGCTGGAGGCGTTGCAGGACGACACCAGGCGCGCGCAGATGATCGATACGCTGCGCGCGATCGCCAATGCCTCCCCGCAGCCGCAGCTCGCGGCGCCGCAAAAGCCCCCCGCCATGCCGCTGACGGCGGACAGTCTCGGCGCGCAATTGCTGCTGACGGTGTCCGAGCAGGTCCACGATATCTCGAGCGAGGTCGCAGACGTCGCGCGGTCGCTGACGCATTTCAAGGCGTTCTATTACTGGTTCCTGCGTACTGCCAACGACCCCTATGCCTATCATCTGCTGTTCGACACGGCCTGGAAGCTGGTGCTGGTGTTCGGTTGTGCCTTCGTCGCGGAATGGCTGGTCTTGCGCCTGATCAGGCGGCCGGTCGCATTGTTGGAAGCACGCACGCCGCAGTGGGGCCATGCGCCTCAGCCTGCGATGGTGAGGGCCAATCCGCCATCGTCGGTCGCAGATGTCATTGCCGAACCGGAGCGGCACCGGCGACGGCTGTCGCTGGCGCGCGCCTGGCATTCGCTGCTGCGGTTGCCTTTCGTGCTCGGGCATCTTCTGCTTGAGTTGGTGCCTGTGGTCGTTTTCGTCGGCGTCGCCACGGCATTGCTGGGCACCGGGATCGGCGATCTCGCGACGACTCGGCTCGTCATCCTTGCGGTGGTGAACGCCTACGCGTTCTCGCGCGCGCTGATCTCCCTGGTGCGCGCGCTGGCGGGACCGTTCGGTCTGATCCGCGTTCGCGCCGAGACCGCCGCCTATATCGAGATCTGGGCACGGCGCATTCTCGCCGTCGGCGTCTCCGGCATTGCCTTTGCGAATGTTGCGCTGCTGCTCGGCCTGCATCGCGGCGGTTACCTGACGGTCCTGCGCCTGGTGATGCTGGTGGTGCATCTCTTCGTCGTCGTCATCATCCTGCAATGCCGCAGGCAGGTCGCCGAGCTCATCCGCGCGCCGGTGGGCCGCCTTGGCCTTGCCGCGAGGCTCCGCAACCGCGTCGCCGGACTGTGGCACTACCTCGCCATCGCCGTCGATCTCGCGCTTTGGGCGGTGTGGGCGCTCAACATCCACAACGGCTATTCGCTGCTGCTGCAGTATTTCGTCGGCACTGTCGCCGTGGCGCTGGTCACGCGCCTGGCCACCGTCGTGGCGCTGAGCCTGATCGATCGCGGCTTTTCCATCAGGCCGGACATCCTGCAGCGCTTTCCCGGCCTCGAAGTCCGTGCCAACCGCTATCTGCCGCTCTTGCGCAGGATCCTCTCTTCGGTGATCGCGTTCATCGGCCTCGTGGCCCTGCTCGAGGTCTGGGGCGTGGACGCGATCGTCTGGTTCTATGGAGGCCAGATCGGCAGCCGCTTGCTGTCGGCGTTGATGACGATCGGCGTCGCCGCTGTCGCGGCGGCTGCAATCTGGGAAGCCAGCAACGCCTTTCTGGATCGCCAACTCGGCATACTGACGCGCGAAGGCCATTATGCGCGGGCGGCTCGCCTGCGCACCTTCCAGCCGATACTGCGGACGGCGCTGCTCTGCATGATCATCGCGGTGGTCGGCCTGACCGCGCTGAGCGAGATCGGCGTCAACGTGGCGCCGCTGCTCGCCGGCGCCGGTATCGTCGGCATCGCGATCGGCTTGGGCTCGCAAAAGCTGGTGCAGGACCTGATCACCGGTCTGTTCCTTCTGCTCGAAAACACCGTGCAGGTCGGCGACGTCGTCAGCGTGTCGGGCCTGACGGGGACGGTCGAGAATGTCTCGATCCGCACCATTCGCCTGCGCGCCGGCGACGGCTCGCTGCACATCGTTCCCTTCAGCGCGGTGACGACCATCACCAATGCGAGCCGCGGCGAGGGCAACGCCGCCGTCAGCATCAACGTGGCCTACAAGGAGGACACCGACCGCGTCGGCCAGATCCTGAAGGATATCGTCGCCGAGATGCGCCGCGAGTCGGACTATCGCCACCTGATCCGCGGCGATCTCGAGCTGTGGGGCGTCGACAAGGTCGACGGCTCGATGGCTTCGCTCGTCGGCCAGATCCGCTGCACCGATTCCGGCCGCTGGCCGGTGCAGCGCGAATTCAATCGCCGCCTGAAACGGCGTTTCCAGGAATGCGGCATCGAGGTCGCACCCGCGTCGCAGACCATCCTGTTGCAGATCCCGGCATCGGCGGCTGCGGAGGCCGGCTCGAATCCGGTTGCGCGGCGAGCCACCGGGTAACGAGACCGGGTTGAGCGCGAGCGGAAGTCTCACTTCGCCCGGCTTGCGGGAAAGGTCGCGCCGCAGGCGCGGGCGATGGAGAAGGACAGGCGTTACGGCGTGGTCGCCGCCAGCTTCGCCGTCCGGCGCAGGAAGAAGGGGAAGCCAAATGTTGCGGTCGCCGCCGGCTTGAGCTTCTTCGCCGCGGCCTTCGCGCTCTTCGCCTTCTCCAGCCGCTTGGCCTCTGCGATGTCGGCAAAGGCGCGCTCGAACTTCCGCAGGCGATAGAGCACGATGCTGCGGTCGACATAGGCGGCCGCAAATTTCGGATCGAGCTGGATGGCGCGGCCGAACTGGACGACCGCGCCGTCGAGATCGCCGCTGCGATAGGCGAAGATGCCGCGCTCGCGATAGACCTTGGCATCGCCAGGTGCGATCTCGAGCGGCGGGCCGACATTCGCGGAGGCCGCGGCCTCGGGGTCAGCTTGAGGCGTGACCGCAACCGGCACGATCGTAACCGGCATGACGGCAATCGGAACGATCGCATCCGTCGCAGCGACGGGCGCGTCCTGCTTCGCGGCCGGCGACGGCTCGGCTGAAGCCATCTGCACCCTCACGTCCGCAGGCGCGGCTTCGGCCTTCGCTTCGACGACCTGCGCCGGCCACACCTTCGCCGTCGGTGTTGGAAGGCTTATGAAATCATCCGGCGGCACCAGGGCGACGTTTGCGAAATGTTTCACCGCGCCGGAAAACTCGGGTGAATACCGGAAGGTGATGTAGCCGCCGAGGCCGAGGCCGGTCGCCACGACCAGCGCGATGACGCTCGTGGCCGCCTTGTGCATCGCCTTGACGGTGGCCTCCCGCTTCTTCTCCTTGTGGGCGAGGTTGAGCAGGTGGTCATAGGCCGCGCGCTGGTCCTCGTCGGCCAGAATCTCGTTGGCGCGCACGATTTCCCTGAACTTATGTCCAGCATCGGGATCGCCTGGATTGAGATCGGGATGAGCTCCCTTCACCGCGCGACGGAATGCGGCCCTGAGCTCCTCTGCATCGTCGCGCGGCAGCGCGCCGAGCAAATCGTACAGCGTCTCCATCGTCGAAACTCGCGGCTACTCGTACCCGTACACTCTCCTCAAATCCCCGCCGTGATTTGATGTGGAGAACTATCCGCTGGTCATATGGATAGTCGCCGTCCGAGGCGGCAAAAAGATGACTGAATTGTGCACCTCGACGGCCACGACGTGTGCGGGAGCGGGGCTCTGCGCTTCAGTGGCGCCGCTCCGGCCCGGCCTCGCATCTGAACCCGAGTTGCAGCAGGCGGAGCCGCTCGCGGACCGCCTTTTCGGCACGCTGATAGCATTGCCGTTCATATTCGGTCTTGAGGCGCGCCCATTGATCGGGATCGATCGTTTTCAGATCCAGCCGCCCGAACTTGCAATCGGGCGCGGATTGCGGCGCCAGCAGGGCAGGATCAGGCCGGCAAATCCGGCTTTCCTGCATCTCCGCGTGGACGGGAGGCTCGGCCGCCTGTGCCGCTTCCGGCGCGGAAGCGGGCGCGCATCCGCACAGCGCGGCCAGCACGGCAAGCGCGGCTGTCACGCGGCACGCGATCCGCAAAGCTTCCGCAAAATGATCCGGCATCATATGGTCGGCCCCAATTGCTGACGCGCATTGGCGCTCGGGCCGCCGACCAAGCGCGGCGATCATGGCCGGAAAAGCTGAATCGAATTTTAAAAATTAAGGTTAACGCGATCTTACCCGGCCCAACGGTTCAGGCTATAGCGTGGCGCACGCGACATGCCAGGGTGATGTCGATGAATACGAAATCAAGACTTGCCGCTTGCATCGCCCTTGTGCTTTCGGCGTCGGCTGGATCCGCCGAGCCGCTCTACTCCTTCGACACGACGCCGAGCAAGCTGCCGAAATCGGTGCTGCCCCGGCATTACGCGCTCGCGCTCGCGCCGGACCTGCAGGCGCTGACGACTTTGGGCCAGGAAACCGTGGACATCGAGGTTCGCGAGCCCGTCGCGCGGATCGTGCTCAACGTGGTCGATATCGCGATCGATGAGGCTGGCATCGACGATAACGCACAGCGCGCCGAAATCTCATTCGATTCCAGGGCGGAGACCGCAACGCTAACATTCGCAAATGCGATTCTCCCCGGCGCGCACCGGCTGCACCTTGGCTTCACGTCGAAGATCAACGCGTTCGGCCGCGGGCTGTTCTATGTCGATTATCCGACCAAGGCCGGCGTCAAGCGGATGATCTCGACCCAACTCGAGCCTGCGGATGCGCGCCGCATCTTTCCCTGCTGGGACGAGCCCGCGCATAAGGCCAGCTTTGCGCTGACCGTGACGGTGCCGAAGGATTATCTCGCCGTCAGCAACATGCCGATCGCCAGGGAAGAGCCGCTCGCGCAGGACACAAAGCGGGTGAGCTTTGCGCCCACGCCGAAGATGTCGAGCTATCTGTTCGTGCTCAGCGCCGGCGAGCTCGAGCGCATCACCGCGGACGCGGACGGCGTCACTGTCGGCGTGGTCACGACCAGGGGCAAGGCGGAGAAGGGGCGCTTTGCGCTTGAGAGCGCGGTCAGGCTGCTCGCCTATTACAACGACTATTTCGGCGAGAAATATCCGCTGCCCAAGCTCGATCTCATCGCCGTCCCTGGCGGCTTCGGCGGCGCGATGGAAAACTGGGGCGGCATCACCTTCTTCGAAAGCCGGCTGTTGTTCGATCCCGCGACCAATGCCGATACCGCGAGGCGCTTTATCTTCAGCGTGCTCGCGCACGAAATGGCGCATCAATGGTTCGGCGACCTCGTCACCATGGGCTGGTGGGACAATCTCTGGCTCAACGAGGGCTTTGCGAGCTGGATGCAGGAGAAGGCAGCAGAGCATTTCTATCCGCAGTGGAAGACCTGGCTCAACGGCTACGGCCAGAAGCAGTTCGCCATGGCGCTCGATGCGCGGCGCACCTCGCATCCGATCCAGCAGACCGTTCCAGACGCCAGCGTAGCCATGACGGCGTTCGACGCCATCACCTACAACAAGGGCCAGGCGCTGATCCGCATGCTCGAGACTTATCTCGGGGCTGACCCGTTCCGCGACGGCATCCGTCGTCACATGGCTGCGCATAAATTCGATAATGCGACCACTGCCGATCTCTGGCGGGCGCTGGAGGCAGCAACGGGAAAGAAGGTGGCATCGATCGCCGCTTCCTTCACCGAGCAGGAAGGCGTGCCGCTCGTGATCGCCGAGACAGTTTGCGATGGCTCGACCCAGACGCTGAGCTTGCGGCAGGGCCGTTTTGCCGTCGTGCCCGCGAGCGCCAACGTGACCCTGCCGCCGCGGCACTGGCTGGTGCCGGTCGCGATCGGTACGCCCGGCGCCGCGTGGCCGTCGAACATCATGCTGCTTGACGGCAGCGCCGAGATGCCTGCGGGCGCGTGCGGCGATGCGGTCAAGGTCAATTTCGGCGATATCGGCTATGAGCGGGTCGAGTACGGGCCGCACGCGCGCGCGGCGCTGGTGGAGTCGTTGGCCAGGCTTGCTCCGGAAGATCGCCTCAATCTCCTGTCCGATAGCTGGACCTTGATGCTGGCCCGCACCACCGAGCCGTCGACCTATTTCTCCCTGGTCGAGGCGCTCGACCCAAAAGATCATCGCGCGGTGTGGGATCAGGTGATCAGCGCCTTCGTCCAGCTCGATCGGCTGTCTCGCGACAGTGCCGGCCGGCCGGCACTGGAAGCCTATATGCGCGCGAGACTGCGCCCGGTGTTCGACCGGCTCGGTTGGGACGGCAGCGGCTCCGGCGACGACGATGACACGCTGCTGCGCGCCAGCCTGATCCGCGCGCTCGGCGAGTTCGGCGATCAGGACGTGCTGGCCGAAGCCAAGCGGCGGTTCGCGGCCTTTCTGAAGGACCCGAAGTCGCTGTCGCCGGCGCTCCTTGGTTCCGTCAGCCATATCGTCGGCGTCTTTGCCGACCGCGAGGAGCATGACGCGCTGATTGCGCTGGCGCGCAAGAGTACCGTGACGAGCGAGCGCGTGCGCTACTACGACGCGGCGGCGAGCAGCCGCGATGATGCGCTGGCGCGACAGACGCTGGCCTTGACCTTGACGCGGGAGGTGCCGGGTACGATTGTGGGTGGCCTGATCAACGAGGTTGCGGTGTCCGGCTGGCAGCCGCAGCTCGCGTGGGACTTCATCCGGCAGAATCTCGACGCGCTCACGGCGCTGCGGGGCCCCGATTTTCGCGATCAATTCATCCCGAACTTCATGACCAATTTCCACGACGAGGCGCACGCCGCCGAGCTCGCGCAATTCGCGCCGGCGCAGGCGACCACCGGCGGCCGCGTGATGACGGCGCGTGCCCTGGAGGGGATCGCGATCTCGACCGACGTGGAGCGGCACACCTTGCCGTTGGTCGATCGCTGGATAGCCGAGCATCCCGCGCGGCAGTGAGAGTGAGAAGACGTTTCGCGTCGTCATGGCCGGGCTTGTTCATGGCTTTCCCGGATCTCTCCCCGTCATTGCGAGGAGCGAAGCGAACGAAGCAATCCATCTCTCGACTCGCGGCGCCGTGGATTGCTTCGCGGAGCCTGTCATCGGGCCGCGCGTACGCGCGGGCCTGTTGGCTCGCAATGACGGCCTACACCACGGATGCCCGGATCAAGCCCGGCACAGGGCCGGCATGGCAAACACCGGCTTAAAATTTATGGTTAGTGAAACCTCTCCGATCAGCCTTTCTTAAGCATTTCCGACGATCTTGGTTAACGGTTGGTACCGGTAACAAGCTCGGGTTGTGTCGTGAAAAAGGTTGTTGCGGCGGCTTTTGCGCTCGGTCTGGGGTCGTCTTTCGCAAATGCGGCAGACATGCCGATGGCGCCGCCAGTGCCGATTGTCGTGTGGTCCTGGACCGGGCTCTACATCGGCGGCCACATGGGCGCGGGGTTCGGCAGCGCGCGGCTCACCGATCCCGCGGGCGCACCGATCTACGGCAACGCGATCCGCAGCCCGGCCGTGCTGGGCGGCGTGCAGGTCGGCTACAACTGGCAGATTCCGAACACGGCGTTTGTGGTCGGCGCCGAGGCGGATGTCAGCGCCATGGGCGCCGACGGCTCGGCGACTTGCCTCGCGTCATCGGGCTTCTTCATCCCATCCAATTGCCGCGTCCGCCCGGACATCATGGGCAGCCTGACCGGCCGCGCCGGCTTTGCATTCGGTCCGCATGGGCGAACGCTGCTTTACGGCAAGGGCGGCTTTGCCTGGATGGACGACCGTATCGACATGGCCGTCAACAACCTGGCGCCGTCCCAGATGACGAGCTTCGATGGCGCCCGCTTCGGATGGACGGTCGGGGCCGGCATGGATCGGGCACTGACGCCGGCCTGGTCGTTCCGGGTCGAATACGACTATGCGAAATTCGGCGATCTCAGCATGGCGACGCCAGCAAGTTTTCTTCAGGTCGCGCCGCCGTCGGCGTTCGGCTATGTGGCAACGCCCGGCGGCTCGGCCAGCATCAGCCAAAACGTGCAGACGGTCAAAGTCGGGCTGAACTACAAGATCGGCGAGGATATGTATGCGCGATGGGAGCCGGCGGCCGCCGACTATCACCTGAAGGGCGCCTATATTCCCGACGCCGAGGTCGAGGTCGGCGGGCGCGTCTGGTATTCATCCGGACGCTTTCAGAAGGATCTCGGCGCAAATGTCGATCAGTCGACCTCGAATGTGCTGATCTCGCGCCTGACCTACGACTCGACGGCGGCAAGCGGCGAAGTGTTCGGCCGCGTCGATACCGCCTCCAATATCTTCGTCAAAGGCTTTGTCGGCGGCGGCAA
>Ga0134128_10010961_pt1 | contig 10853 bp, 13 predicted proteins | sample KB31754_FD_96462 | JGI IMG/M metagenome (GOLD analysis project Ga0134128, IMG submission 96462) | Terrestrial soil microbial communities with excess Nitrogen fertilizer from Kellogg Biological Station, Michigan, USA - KB3-175-4 | ecosystem: Environmental > Terrestrial > Soil > Unclassified ...
GCAAGGCAAACGAATTGGGTTGTCGCGACGGTGAGCAGAGTTTCTGCTACGTATTGGCGGGGATGCTCAGGTATGGAATTGGTGGACCGGCAGACCCGAAGCGTGCCGAAGTCCTCTTCGAGGCCGCATGCCGCAAAGGCTATGCAAGAGCTTGCTCAGAGGTGAAGCACTAAGTCGCTTTCCACCGATTGCTGCCATTATGGTGAGGCACCTGCTTTGAACCCCTGGGCGACCACGTACCATTCGCTCGAATCCTTGCGGCTGGCGGGTGGCTTCGCGTGCTTTACGGCCGAAAAGCTGCGCTTCAGCTCGGCGACGAGATCGTGGTCGGCGCCGCCGGCGAGCACCTTCGCCACATAGGCGCCGCCTGGACGCAGCACCTCGCGCGCGAACTCGAGGCCCGCTTCGACCAGCGCCATGGTACGCAGGTGGTCCGTCTGCGGGTGCCCGACCGTGTTTGCTGCCATGTCCGACAGCACCAGGTCGGCGGGCCCGCCGAGCGCCTGCTTCAGCCGTTCGGGCGCCGCATCGTCCATGAAATCCATCTGCAGGATCGTCACGCCGTCGATCGTGTCGGTGGGAAGCAGGTCGATTCCGACGACCACCGCCTGCGGTGCCTTGCGCCGGACGACCTGGCTCCAGCCGCCCGGCGCAATGCCAAGGTCGACGACCGTCTTGACGCCCTTGAGCAGCCCGAACCGCTCGTCGAGCTCGATCAGCTTGTAGGCGGCGCGGCTGCGGTAATTTTCGGCCTTGGCGCGCCTGACATAAGGGTCGTTGAGCTGCCGTTCGAGCCAGCGGGTCGAGGAGACTTTGCGGCCCTTCGCGGTGCGCAGGCGCTTCATTTCCTCCCCGGCATTTGCCGGGGAGGGGAACCAGCGGAGCTGGTGGAGGGGCCTCTTACCGCACAGGAAGACCCCTCCACCATCCGCTCTTTGGCGGATGGTTCCCCTCCCCACGAAATCGTGGGGAGGAAAGTCAAAGCTTCCACCCGTCCCGCGCCATTAACGAGCGCAGAATGCCTTCGCGGATCCCGCGGTCGGCGATCCCCAGGTTCTTTGCCGGCCAGATTTCGATGATGGCTTCGAGGATCGCGCAGCCGGCGACGACCAGATCAGCTCGCTCATTGCCGATGCACGGAAGCGACGACCGCTCCTCGAAATCCATTCCCGCGATCATCCCGCTGATCTTCTGCATCGCCTCGATCGGTACGTGGAGCCCGTCGACCGCTCGGCGATCATAGAAAGGCAGCGCCAGGTGGACGCTCGCCAGCGTCGTCACCGTGCCGCTGGTGCCGAGCAGGCGGATCCCCTCGCGCGCCTCGGGAAGCATGGTCGCGAAATTGGCGAAGGCGCGGCGTGCGCGCTCACGCATCCTTTTGTAGGCGAGGAGCCGATCGGGGCCCTCGAGCGCCTCCTTGCCCTCGCTCTCGGTCAGCGAGACCACACCCCAGGGAGCGCTCCACCATGCGCGGATCCGGGGCGTGCCCTCTTCCTGGTCGATGAGCACCAGCTCCGTCGACCCGCCGCCGATGTCGAAGATCAGCGCCGGTCCGTCACCCGGCTCGAGCAGCTTGTGGCAGCCGAGCACCGCAAGTCGCGCCTCCTCCGCCGGCTCGATGATATCGAGCGCGATGCCGGTTTCCTCGCGCACCCGGTCGGCGAATTCGCCCCCGTTGCTGGCCCGGCGGCACGCTTCGGTCGCGACGGAGCGCGACAGCGAGACATTGCGGCGCCTGAGCTTGTCGGCGCAGACCGACAATGCCCCGATGGCGCGGTCCATGGCCTCCTGGGAAAGCGCGCCCGTCCGCGCCACGCCTTCTCCGAGGCGCACGATGCGCGAGAATGCGTCGATGACGGTGAAACCGCCCTCGTTGGGACGGGCGATCAACAGGCGGCAATTGTTCGTGCCGAGGTCGATTGCACCGTAGGTATGGCGATGCGGCTCCCGCTTCGGCGAGAAGCCCTGATCCGACGGCCTGCCCTGCTCGCGATACCCCTGCTGCAGAGCCGGCGCATTGGCGACACCCTGCGCCATTACACGCCCGTTTCTATCCTACACCGCCCGAGGTCGGACGGCTGACTTGGCATGGATTTAATCACAAATTACTATGATTGGGCAAGTCCGGAGCGGTCGAGCGGCAGTCTCAGCAGGCGAAATGCCGCTTCGGTTGACACCTCTGGGAGCGACTCTCTATCTCGCCGCTTCCCAAGCTGCCCCGTCGTCTAATGGTAAGACTACGGACTCTGACTCCGTCAATCGTGGTTCGAATCCACGCGGGGCATCCATCCTTTGCCGTGGGCTTTTAGTCCTGCATGCCCGAAGACCTGACCACCTGCTCCGGCGACCAACCGTTCGCGGTCGATGCGCGGGCGGAAGGCGAAGGATTCCGAATCTCCGTCAACGGGCGCAGCTATGACGTACCGACGGACACACAGCAGGATTTCTCGCGTTTCTTCCGCCAGCTCGCCGAGGATTTCGGGACGCGTGTCCCCCACGTCTTCGCCGATCCGGTCGAACATCCGCCAGGAGAAATCCGATGGCGTCCGCTGCTCACCGAGAATGTCCATCCGCAGATTCTGGTGGGTTACGGTGATCCCGCGGTCCTGAAGACGGACGACGGCTGGTGGCTCGTCGCCACGTCGAACGACGCGCCGGACGCATTTCCGATCCTCCACTCCGCGGACCTCGAGCATTGGGAGCCGAGAGGATTCATTTTCCCCGAAGGGCATCAACCATCCTGGGCAGCGAAGGGGCGAAACGTCGCCGACTTCTGGGCGCCGGAAATGGCGAAGGCGGGAGGCGAGTATTGGGCGGTTTTCACCGCCCGCCAGTCGACCAACGCGCTCGCGATCGGACTTGCCCGAGCGCCATCGCCGGCCGGACCCTGGGTCGACAACGGAGCGCCGTTGGTCACGGGGAACCCCGTCAACACGACCGGCCTCGGCTACGATCCGGGCCAGCCGCAGATGAGCGGCGGAGTCATCGACTCGGACCTGTTCATCGATTCAGCGGGTGAGCGCTACCTGTTCTGGAAGGACGACACGAACAGCATCTGGCCACGGCCGCTCGCGATGCTTCTGCGGAGCCATCCCGAGCTGATCGAACGGCTGTTCGCGGATGAGGCGGATCGCCGGACCGCCGCCTTCGCGGCGGCAGTCGTCCCATGGGCCAATGTGCAGCGGCCGATGGTGCGCTTCTTCGTCATGCACCCGCTGATCGAAGCGGCGCTCGCCAACTGGACCAAGGTGCGCGCTGCGCTGGTCGGGTTCGGCCTGGCGCCGGCGATCCTCGAAGCGATGACCACGCCGATCCGCGGCCAGCGAATTGCCGAGGACGGTCGTTCGCTCATCGGCGAGAGCAGAATCGTCCTCACCAACGACCTCGACTGGGAGGGGCATTTGATCGAAGGGCCGTTCGTGACTCGGCAGGAGGGGCGCTACTGGCTCTTCTATGCGGGCAACGACTTCTCGACGCCGTCCTACGGGATCGGGGTTGCCGTCGCCGACCATCCGCTCGGGCCTTATTCGAAGCAGGCGGAGCCGCTGCTCCGATCGACGCCGGAGTGGGTCGCGCCGGGCCACGCCTCGGTAGCGACGGGCACCGGCGGAAAGCCGCAGCTCTTCTTCCACGCGTTCCACCCGGGGACTGGAGGCTACAACGCCTTCCGGGCGCTATTGACCGTGGGCCTGCGTTTCACTGCCGAGCGGGTCGAGATCGTCGCGCTCGACGATCAGTAGCCGGGGCGGATGGAGCCGCCACCCTCGATCGCGCTGGTTACCACCGGATTGCCCCAATAGCGGATGTCGCCGCCGCCGCGGACTGCGCCGGTGAGCGCGGAGGCCGCGCGAACGAGCAGGTCTCCCCCGCCGTTGACCGCGGCAGTCACATCGGCGGCGTCGACCGCGCGCGCGTCGATCCGGCCGCCGCCGTTGACCGCGGCGACGAGCTGGCGCTGGGGAGCGAAGCCCGGCGCGATCCGCATCGTCCCTCCGCCATCGACCGCGAGCACCGGCACTCGCGGCGAAACGATCTGCACGCGAAGATGATAGGATGGCGGGCACGGGCCCGCGCACGATTCGATCTTCAGGCTGCGCTGATGCTCGACATAGATGCGCGTGAAGCGGGAACTTCCCTCGACGATCGTCACGCGTTCGACAGGTCCCGGGACGATCTCCACGTCGCCGCCGCCGCGCAGGCCCACGGCGTCGAAATAGGGGACGGCAACGACTTCGCTTGCGAACGCCGGGGGACAGGCGACCAGCGCGACGGCGAACAAGGGGTAGATGGAGCGGACCATGGCGGGGCCTTTCGACTTGTTACGCTACATCTGTAGCGCTACAAATGCAGCGTGTCCAGACCCGATTGTCGCTTAGTGCTGCTGTCCGGCGATCCAGTGTTCGAGCCGCGTCTTCAGTGACCGCTTCGAGGGAATGTACCCCGGCTCGACGGGCAGCTCCTGATCCTGCGGTTCGTAGATCGTGAGGTTGTCTGGAAGCTTCGGCCGATGCGTCTCCCGCCCGCGGAGCATGTCCTCGGCGGTGGCCAGCGAGCGATGGACGTCCTCGGCGGTGAACGGCTTCATCAGGCAGCCGAGCGCGAGGTCGGGCATCGGGAAGCGCGGCGCCTTGCCGCTGACGAAGAGGCATGGAACGCCAAGATCGTTGAGCCGGACGGCGACCGAGAAGCCGGTCGTCGCATGGGCGAGGTGGAGGTCGAGGAGGACGAGGTCGGGATCATGTTCCTCGGCGGCGGCGATGGCTCCGTCGGCGTCCTCCGCGGTCGCGACGACGCGATAGCGCGGATTGTCCTCGATCAGATATTTGAGCGTGACAGCAAGTTGCGAATCATCTTCGACGACCAGGATTCTAAGCACCCTCGAACCTCCCCCGAAGCTCCCGAAAAAGCATCGGCTTTTCCGTAAGTTCGATGCTCGCGCGGATTGTTGCGGCGGCGAAACCCCTGATGAATGGATTTACGCCGAACCGAATCGACCGAGCGCCGAACCGAAGAAGGCGCCCCGAGCCGAAGCCCGGAGCGCCATCCTCACCCCCCAATGCGTTAACGGTTAAGCGCGGTAGAAGATGTGCGCGCCGATCTGCTCGACTTCCTGGAGATTGTGCCGCCACGCCGGCGCCACATAGTCGGCATGGTACCACAGGACGTCTGGACCGATGCTCGGGACGACGTTGGCGGCGGCGAGCTCGGCGATCGCCTCGGCCTTCTTCCACGCATCGGAATCGGTGTTCGCCTGCGGGAACTGGCCGTGCTGGACGAAGGAGAATTGCGCCGGCTGCTTGACCACGCTGCACCAGTCGGGCGGATAGCGGCCCGAAGTCGCGCGGTTCATCACCACCCGGGCGACGGCCAGCTGTCCCTCGAGGCTCTCGCCGCGCGCTTCGAAATAAACCGCGGTGGCGAGACAGTTGGTCTCGGTGTCGAGCGGCGCGTTGGTCTCGAACTTCTGGACCAGGGCGTAGAGCGGCCAGCCGCCCTTGTAGAGCCACGCGGCTTCCGACGCGATCGACGGCGTCAGCGACAGGGTCACCGACTGCGCCGGTTGCGACTGGAACACGGCGCCGGTCGCGTTGGCGACCGCGTTGGTCGCTGCAACCACCGGCCGCGCCAGCGTCGAGATCATCGAGGCCGGATTCCCGAGCGGCCTTGCGGCAGCATCGACGTCGAGCGACTTCACGGCCGCCGCAACGTTGAGCTTCGAATAATCCTGAGCGCTCGCGCTCGAACCCATCGCAAGCACGGAAATACCCACGAGCGCAGACGCGATGCGCCCGCCGAACCAATTGACCACTTACCTTTTGCCCTCTGATGGCGGGCGTCCCGCTGGAGGCGCCTAAGCGCACTTACAATTCCAGCGGGGGACTGCCCGTCTTGCCCTCGAGCCTTAGCGTCTCAATCGCGCTTTCGGCTCGCTGCTCTCAATCGCTGAAGGCCAGATAAGTTATGTTTACCGCCACTTCCACCGATCCTCGGTGAACCGTTCGCGACTCGCGATGGAATTCGGAACCCTTTCAATTCATTCAGTTTTCTTAGAGTTATCCACAGCCGAATGCTCGCTTCACCGGCCATTCCACTCGCTTCACCGGCAGTGTAACCAAAGTGGGACAGGAGGCGCCCACGCGAATGGCCTATTGGCTGATGAAATCCGAACCCGAAAGCTACAGCTGGGCCGACCTGGTGGCCGATGGCGGCACCGAATGGGACGGCGTCCGCAACAACGCCGCGCGGCTTCACCTGAAAGCGATGAAGACGGGCGACGAGGCGTTCCTTTATCACAGCATGTCCGACAAGGCCGTGGTCGGGATCATGCGCATCACGCGTGAGGCGCAGCCGGACCCGAAAGATGCGGACTGGGTGTCGGTTCGAGTCGAGCCGGTGAACCCCCTGCCCCGCCCGGTCACGCTGGCCGAGATCAAGGCCGAACCGCGGCTTTCGAAGATGGAGCTGATCCGCCAGTCGCGCCTGTCCGTCGCCCCGGTGCGCGACGACGAGTGGAAGGTGGTTCTTGAGATGGCGCAAGCTTCCCCTCCCCGTGAGGGGAGGGGCTAGGGGTGGGGCGCTCGCGGGCAGCTTCGATGGCTGCACGTGAGCGGCTTCGCGGCCATCGAGGCCGCTCATCCGCCACCCACCCATGTTCAAAATCCAACCGTCTTGGAAACGGTCGGATTTTGAACATCCCTCCCTTGAAAGGGAGGGGAAGACGATGATGTTGGAGCTGGCCAGGGGCCCTTGAAGCCGGTGCACATGCGCCTCGACCGCCACTCCACATAAGTCTGCGGCGGGAGCTGGCGCATCGCTTCGAGGAACGCGACCACGTCCCAGATCTGCCCGTCGGACAGCGAATCCCGCCACGAGGGCATGCCGGTCATCTTGATCCCGTTCTTGGCGATCCAGAACAGCTGCGACGGTGTCCATTTGGACGTGGTGTCGAGCAGGTAGGGCGGGCTCGGCTCCATGCCAGCGACCCATTGCTCGCGCGCCACCGCGGCGGCGCCGTGACAGGCGACGCAATGCGTCTCGTAGGTGCAGAAGCCGCGGAGCACCTGGGCGGCACTGACATTCGCCGGCGGCTGGATTCCGGCCGCGTGGTTCCTGACCGAATGGATCATCGTCTCGTGCGTGATCCAGAAGGTGAACTTGGTGTGCGGGTGCGAGGCGGCGGCGTTGAACAGGCCCGATTTGACGAAGGCGTAGGCGCCGAGCGGCACGATGAAGAGGATCGCGATCGCCGCGCCCAGCAGGATGTGCAGCAGCTTCTTTCGAGGCATGGCCGCGTAACGCAGAAACGGCGGAATCGTTGTTCCGTGCGCGGTGCCTGTAGGATTTGCCCTCTCGGGAAGTGGACAAGCCGGACGGTTTTCGCGCGTGAGCCGCGCCGGCGAAAGTTGCCAAAGTTGGGCATTTATATACTTGACTTAGCAATCCCCTCGGCGCACAAGGGCGTCACAGAGGGAATTGCCATGAATATCACCGACCCCATCTTCCATGACGAAGCCAAGGCCGAAGAGCATATCTTCCGCAGTCGCTGGCCGGACGGTGAGCCGATCTGCCCCCATTGTGGCTCCACGAACTGCATGGTCATGGGCGGCAAGACCCAGGCCGGTTACTGGCTCTGCCGCGACTGCCGCGACAAGTTCACCGTTCGCACCGGAACGGTGATGGAGCGTAGCCATGTGCCCCTCCACAAATGGCTCCTCGCAACGCACCTCATTGCCGCTTCCAAGAAGGGCATGAGCGCGAAGCAAATGGAACGTATGCTCGGCGTGACTTACAAGACCGCTTGGTTCCTCTGTCACCGCATCCGCGAAGCTATGGCGCCAACCGTCCAGACACCTCCGCTCGGCGGCGCTGGCAAGTTCGTCGAGGTCGATGAAACCTTTGTCGGCGGCAAGGCGGGCAATCGCGCTTACAATCCCGTTCCGAAGAAGATGGTTGTCGTGTCCCTAATCGAGCGCGACGGTCACGCGCGCAGCTTCCACGTTGCGAACATTCGAGCCGTCGATCTTCGCAACCTCATTGTCACGAACGTAGATCGATCCTCGCACCTCATGAGCGATGAAGCGCACGTTTACACCTACGTTGGCCGTGAGTTTCACAGCCACGGCGCGGTGAACCACGGAGCCGGCGAATACTCGCGCGGCGTCGATCACTCGAACACCGCAGAGAATTTCTTCTCCATCTTCAAACGCGGCTACGTCGGCACCTATCACCACATGAGCGAAGCGCATTTGCACCGCTACACCGCCGAATTCGACTTCCGCTACAATCACCGCACCGTCACCGATGCGGACTGCGCTGCGGCCGCCCTCAAGGGCATGGAAGGCAAGCGTCTGACCTATCGGCGGACTAATCCGCTCTACGCCTAATTATTACCGCGCCAAACCTGAGTTCGGGGAACGCCGAAAGCGCTGGACCAGCTAGAGAAAACCAACTGACAGTGCGGGCACCGATCGTCGCCATGCAGATGCTCAGACGCGCACACGAACACCGATCCGCCGCCCGCTGGCAGCATATGGGGCGGGTATGTAATAACTGACATGCCGAATCCGTGTGAATGAGGGAGGTCGGTATGGCGAGAGCCACTTACTACGTCGTTCTCCACCAAGGCGATTGGAAGATCGAATATGACGGCCAGCATTACGGCCCCTACGCCACGCAGAGGGCCGCTATTCGTGCTGCCGTAGACGCTGCTCACGAGACCGGTGAAAATGGCCACGATGCGGAAGTTCGGGTGCAGGGTGAAAATCACCAGTTTCGAACGGAGTGGACATACGGCGACGACCCCTATCCGCCGCCCGGCTGATGATCCGCGACATTGCCTTGGCCGGTATCGGCCTAAACCTCTTCGGCGTACTTCTATTGTTCCGATACGGAATGCCATTCCGCGTGGAAACCGGAGGCGCGGATTACATCATGGCCGAGCAAGAGGATGAGCAAGCGATCCTAGCGGAACGACGCTACCGTATGATCGGCAACATTGGACTCTTATTTGTCGTCGCGGGCAGCGCGCTTCAGGCCATGGCGGTTCTTCTTGCTTAGCGATGCATGCGGTTTGTGCGGTGTCTGGAGCATCCGCTTCAGCGCCGCCGCTGCACGCCTTTCCGTCTCCTCCGGGGAGTAGGTTTCTTCGTTCGGAGTATCACTCATGGATCGCACTCCCGCCGGTAACGAAGTCCTGGACTTCACACCGCACTTGCTACCGCAAGACTTGCTAGCCGCGCTAGGCCTCATGGCGGCCTCTGCGGCCCAGACGGAGGACATTATCGAAATGGCGATTGCCGGAATCTTGGGAATTGATGGCGAGCGCGGTTACGCTGTCACTTGTCATATGTCCGCTCCGCTACGCGCGAGCGTTTTGAAGTCGGCGGCAGAAATCCGTTTCGACGATCCTGCAATCCTGGATGAACTCGACCTGCTACTGGACCGGATCAAGCTCACACAGGGCTATCGTAACGACATGCTGCACGGCTCGTGGTGCAGGCGACCGTCGGATGGGGCCATCTTCCTCGTGTCTCAGGAAGCCCGGACCCACGTCGAGATAAAGTCACGACCAGTGACCGTCGATGAGATCGAACTCAAAGCTGACGCGCTCTACGAAGCCGGAATCGACCTCATGAGCTTCCTGATCGATCTCAATGTCGTCCCCGAAACCCCTCGCGAGAGGAAGCGGGGCGTCAACACTCCCAAGTCCCGCAAGGCGCGTAAGAAGAATGGAAAGTAGCGCCTGCGCGCTAACCTCCTTGGAATGCTGGATTTCCTCCGACATCCATCACTCCCGAGTCGCTTGCTAAGTTAAAGATATAATTGCCCAAAGTTGAGACTCCACCGCGCGCGCGCATATGCGCGTACGCGTGCGAGGGGCGGCTAAACCGGCGAAATCCATGACGGCCGAAAAGGCCAAACGCAGCGAATGTAGCGAGCTTATATGCGCAGGCGCGGGCGCGAAACGGGGGGTTGTCGGATGTGTCGGATTGCCGTTCGAGCGTTTGCCGGTCGGTCGGCCTCGCCCCGTCGGATTTGAAGCGACTCTGCATCGCCGAGCTTAAGCCACAAAAGAGGTGCTGTAGGAAAATGGTTTCGCGCGGCGGCGCAAACGTCCGCTACGGGTGGAAAGCGGATGTTGACGCGTCTGGTTACGCCCATACTGGTACCGCATGACCAATCCGCCGCCAGCCGCGCCGCCGAGCCGCGCGCTCATGGCCGAATATGAGGAGAAAGCGGAAACCGCCTATTCGGCGATGTACGATGCGCAGCCTTGGGACGAGAAAGACCTGAAGGACGACGCGCTCTTCTATCTTGCCCGCGCGATCGAAGTTGCTGAAGCGCTCGGATTGGCGGACGACGCGGCCCGGCTAAAGGCGCGCGTCGACAACATCATGGGCGTTTACAACAGCCAGTTCCGAGGCAATTTCCGCTGAAGCAACGAGCGCACCTGACATCCGCAATGGGTGAAAAGCCGACGCTCAGTCGGGTTCGAAAGTCTCCACGTCGAACGGCACAGTTCGGCTGAGACCGGCTGCGAGCTTATCGGCGGCGCATTGCGAATGCGCGAACAAATCCTGGAGCGGTCCGTCATCGGACCACAGGCCGGAGACAGTTACGCGCAGAGCGCAGCGATCCGCTACCTCGATCTCCTTGTCGCAATAGCAGCACTGGTACCTGAGTTCGGCCGTCATCAGCCCACAATCGCAGCGGCTGCGGATCTCCGCAACTCAGCCACCTACTTCGCGGCCCAGAATGCCGAAATCAATCGCACGTCTGGAGCAAATTCAAACGCACTGCCCACCGGGCAGTGCGGGTTTGAAGAACCAAGCCACAAAAGGGGTGCTGTAAGA
>Ga0134128_10010962_pt1 | contig 10853 bp, 11 predicted proteins | sample KB31754_FD_96462 | JGI IMG/M metagenome (GOLD analysis project Ga0134128, IMG submission 96462) | Terrestrial soil microbial communities with excess Nitrogen fertilizer from Kellogg Biological Station, Michigan, USA - KB3-175-4 | ecosystem: Environmental > Terrestrial > Soil > Unclassified ...
CCCCTGATTGTCTTTCTGCTGTTGTTCCTCGGCTTCCCGACGATCCTCGATGTCATCTATTCGCTGTCGCAGGTGACGTTCCAGACATTGCGGTCGCCACAGCTCGCCGGCTTCGGCAACTACGGCGATGTCGTCAACGACCCGGCCTTCTGGCAGGCGTGCTGGTTTTCGCTGCGCTTCGGCGTCATCACCGCACTCGCCGAATGTGTGCTCGGTCTGGTACTGGCGATTTTCCTCTCGCCGCTCTTCGTCAAGCGGTCGTGGCTGATGGCCCCCCTGATGCTGCCGCTGATGGTGGCCCCGGCCATGGTTGGCCTGATGTACCGGCTGGTGCTGCATGAATTCGTGGGACCGGTGCCGTACTACCTGATGCTTATTTTCGGCAACAGCCCGGCGTTCCTCGACGCCGACACGGCATTCTGGACGCTTATCGTGGTCGAAACGCTGCAGTGGACGCCGTTTGCCTTCCTGCTGTTCTACACGGCCTATCAGGGCATCCCCGAGGAGGTGCGTCAGGCCGCACAGATCGACGGCGCCTCGAGCTGGCAGTTGCTGACCCGTATCGAATTGCCGCTGATGACGCCGACGCTGGTTGTGGCGCTGTTCATCCGCTTCATCGATGGGTTCCGTGTTTTCGACAACGTCTATACCCTTGTCGGCAGCGGCCCTGGCGGAGTCACTGCCTCGCTGTCGATCTACATCTACCAGGCCTTCTTCAGCGAAGGCGCCATCGGCAAGGCCATCGCTGCCTCGATCCTGCTGTTCCTCGTTTCGCTCACGGTGCTGGTTGGCCTGAGCTGGCTTTCCAGCCGGCGCAAGGGAGCCGCGGCATGATCGGGGCACTGCGCTGGATCGTCTATGTGGTGGCCGTGCTGGTGCTGAACCTGCCGGTGATCGTAACGCTCGTCACCTCGTTCAAGACGGGCGCGGAGCTGACGATCAATCCCGGGCTCTGGATCAACCAGCCGACCCTCGACAATTATCTCGGCGTGCTGACGATCACCGACCGGCTCAACATCTACGCCTATCTCGGCAACAGCCTGCTCGCTTCGGTCATCGGGGCGGGGCTCGCGATCGTCCTGGCCTTTCCAGCAGCCTACGCCGTGGCGCGTGGCGAGTTCGGACGGAAATTCCTGATGCCGGCCATCGTCAATCTCCGGGCAGTGCCGCTCATCATTTTCGCCATTCCGATTTACATGATGTTCCAGTGGGTCGGGCTGCTCGACACGCAGCTTGGCCTCGGGCTCATCCTGACCATCGTCAACCTGCCGCTGGCGGTGGTGGTGCTGGTCAATGCCATCGGCGATCTGCCGATCGAACTCGACGAGGCAGCCAAGATCGATGGCGCCGGGACGTTCGCCATTCTGTTCCGGATCATCCGACCGGTGGTGCGGCCGGCCATCGTCACCTGCGCCATCTTCGGCTTCATTACCGCATGGAACGAGTTCCTGTTCGGGCTGATGCTGACCACCAACAAGGCCGTGCCGATCACCGTCGGCGCTTCGTTCTTCTTCGCCGCCAGCGGCGGCGGCGTGCAGTGGGGGCTGGCCTCGGCGGTGATGATCGTGGGCGCGCTGCCGCCGGCGATACTCGGCCTTCTGATGTACCGGCAGATTGGCGGCTCGCTCACCGCCGGCGCCGTCAAGGGCTAGCCGGCGAACTCGAGGCCCTCAGATGTCCTCGCTCTGCGGCAGGATGACGAGGTCGCGGATCGTGACGTTGCTCGGCCGGGTGAGCATGAACAACACGGCCTCGGCTATCTCGGCCGGCTCGATCAGGGCGCCGGCGGCCAGTGCCTCATCGAGCTTTTCCTTCGGCCAGTCGCTCAGCAACGCCGTAGCAACCGGGCCCGGCGCAATGGCCCCGACGCGGATACCGTATTTAGCAACCTGCCGGCGCAGCGTATGGACGAAAGCCTGAACGGCGTGCTTGGAGGCCGTGTAGATCGGCTCCCAGACCACCGGAATGTGGCCCGCCACTGAACTGGTGACGATGATGTCGCCGATTTTACGCTCGACCATATGCGGCAGCACGGCATGGACGGAGCGGAACACCGCGTTGACGTTGAGGTTGAGCATGCGGTCCCAGGCGTCAGGATCGCCATCGATCACCTCGCCGCCGACGTAGGAGCCGGCATTGGCATGAAATATGTCAAGCCGGCCCGTCTTCTCGATGATCTGCGGCATCATCCCGGCGACGCTTTTCGGATCGGTGAGGTCGATCACGAGGGGGATCGCTTCGACACCGAGGCCGGCGCAAATCTCCTTCAGCCTGTCCCCGGCACGGTCGATGAGTACGACGCGGGAGCCGGCGGCCAGCAGGGCCCTGGCACATTCAAGGCCAATGCCCGAGGCGGCGCCGGTGATTGCCGCGACTTTCCCTGACAAGTCCTGACTCATCTCTGTCTTCTTTCTACTGATTGGTATTTCGGGTGACGCCGAGCGTCAGGCACGGCCGTGGGAAACGCGCGAGCGGCGCGCCAGGGAGTCGACGATCACCGCAATTGCCAGCACGGCGCCGGTGATCATGTAACGAAGCGAGGACGACAGATCGAGGAGCGTCAGCCCACTGGCAATCGACTGGATGACAATGATGCCGAGCAGCGCCGAATAGGCGCTGCCGCGCCCGCCGAAGAGGCTGGTGCCGCCGATGACCGCCGCCGCGATGGCGTTGAGGTTGACGTCCCCCGTGCCGGCCTGCTGGCTGGCGGAGGCGAGGCGGGCGGCGGCGAGCACCCCGCCGGCCGAAGCGAACACCGCGCACAGCACGAACGCGCTGGTATAGACGGCCCGGACATTGATGCCGGCGCGGCGCGCTGCCTCGCGATTGCCGCCGATGGCGGTCATCGACCGGCCCCATTTGGTGCGGGTAAGCGCATAGTTCACGGCGACGACGAGGCCGACGAAGAGGCCGAACATCCATGGCACGCCGCGGTCCTGATTGAGATAGAAAGCGATGAGTTCGAGGGCGACCAAAATCGCGACCGCGCGAACGAGCAGGCCGGCGAGCGATGGTGAGGATAGCCCCGCCGCTTTGCGGCGAGTGGCGGTGCGATAGCCGGTTGCGAACACGGCGATGCCGGCCAGAGCCGCGATAGCGTAGGCGACCGCGTGGGGCATCACCATCGTCTGGCCGAAATTCACCAGTGGCGAGCCGTAGGGCAGGTTGATCGAGCCGGTCGAGCCGAGGATGTAGAGCTGCAGGCCCAGCACGGCGAGCAGGCCGGCCAGCGTCGACACGAAACTCGGCATGCCGAAGCGGTTGAAGAGCTGGGCGTAGATAAAGCCGACGCCACCGCCGACGGCCAAGGCTGCAAGGATCGCAAGCCATACCGGCCAACCGCTGTTGACCCAGAGCACGCCAACCAGCGCCGAGGCGAAGCCGCTGACCGAGCCGACCGAGAGGTCGATTTCTCCGACCATCAGGACGCAGACTATGCCGAGCGAGATGACACCTACGGTCGAGCAGTCGAACAGCAGGTTGACGAGGTTGTTGCTCGACAGGAAGACGGGGTTGAGCGTCTCGAACACCGTCCAGATGATGACGAGGCCGACGACGACCGGCAACGAACCGAGGTCGCCCGAGCGAACGCGATCGAGAAAAGCCCGGATGGCGCCGGTCACCCCATCGTCGTCCCGGACGCGCACGTCGTTGCGATCCAGCAGCGGCGAAGCCGGCGAGGGAAGCTGGCCGTCCGTCGTTTCGTCTCCGCTCTCCCGGCTCATGGCCGCGCCTCGTGCCCGAGTTCGCGCTGGGCCTGCCGGCGGCCCGCGCGCCTCGAAACCGAGTTGTTGGAAGCGCCGGTGATGGCGCTTATAAGTTGTTCGTTCGACGCGTCGGGATAGAACACGCCGTTGTTGCGCCCAAGCCGTAGCACGACGATCCGGTCGGCGACGGCGCGCACATCCTCCATGTTGTGGCTGATCATCAGCACGGCGAGGCCTCGCTCGCGCACCCGCTCGATGAGGTCGAGCACTTCGGCGGTTTGCGCCACGCCGAGCGCAGCCGTCGGCTCGTCGAGGAGGATGAGCTTTGGTTCGAGCAGCAGCGAACGGGCGATCGCGACGGTCTGGCGTTGCCCGCCGGAAAGCGAGGCGACGACCTCGCGGACGCTGGGGATGCGGGCCGACAATTCGTTGAGCAGCGTCCAGGCGCGGATTTCCATCGCCACCTCGTCGAGCTGCAGCGGATTGCGCTCCCGGCCGAGGAAAATGTTGGCGACGACATCAAGGTTCTCGCAGAGCGCAAGGTCCTGGAACACCGTTGCTATGCCGAGCGCCAGGGCAGCGCTCGGATCAGCGAGCGTCACCGTCTTGCCGCCGAAGACGATCGTCCCCGTGGTGGCCTGGTGGACGCCGGCGAGGATTTTGACCAGCGTCGACTTGCCGGCGCCATTGTCGCCGACCAAGGCAACGACCTCACCGGCGTGGACATCGAGCGCGATATCGGTCAGCGCCGAGACGGCGCCGAAATTCTTCGAAATGCCACGCAGGCTGAGCACCAGTTCACCCGTTGGGGTGGCTTCCTGCAATATATCGGTCATGCGCGGCCTCTGGGATAGACGTGAGGACCGCCCGACCGCTGTTGACGCGGCCGGACGGTTCGGCTCAGGGAGTTATACCAAGCTTCTTGCAGCCTTCCGCATAGCGATCGACGCAAAGCACCGCCGCCGTTGAAATACCCTTGTCGATGATCTCGGCCTTGAGATTTTCGGCCGTGACCACCGCGGGCGTGAAGAGCTGCGACGGGGTATTGTAGAGACTCATTTCGGCCTTCGGGGTCTGGCCCGAGAGCAACTGCACGGCGACATCGGCAGCGGCCGCCGCAACGATCTCGCTGGGCTTGGAGATGGTGTTGTACTGGTCGCCCGCGATGATGAGCTGCAACGCGGCGATCGTCGCGTCATTGCCGGTGACGGGTGGGACAGGATCGACGCCCGCCGCCTTGAAGGCCGCGATGGCAGCGCCGCCGGTGCCGTCATTGGCGGCCACAACGCCGAGGATCTTCTTGCCGAAGCGCGTGATCTGGCCGGCGGCCCATTCCTGCGCCTTCGGCGGCGCCCAGTTCGGCGTATCGAACTCGGCGAGGATCGGATAGCCGCTGGTGTCGAGGCTTTCGTGGATACCCTTCTTGATCAGGCCGGCCGCGGCGTCGGTGGGTGAGCCGTTGATCTGCAGCAGGCCACCGTCACCGGCGGCGATATTCAACGATTTCAGATGCTGCACGAGCGAGTCGGCGATGGCCTTGCCGATGCCTTCGTTGTTGAACGAGACATAGTAGTCAGCGGGCGTCGACGGGATCGGGCGATCGTAGGCAATCACCTTGATGCCCTGGCTCTGCGCCAGCTTCACCAGTGAAGCAGCCGCGGTCGAGTCGACGGGATCGAGAACGATGGCCTTGGCGCCCTGCGAGATCACCGAGTTGAACTGCTGCTGCTGCCGTGATGCATCGGCATCGGCATTCTGGTAGAGCACGGTGCAGGTGGCGCAGAGCTTCTTCATCTCGGCGACGAAGCCGGGGTGGTCGTGTTCCTCGTAACGGGTCGAGCCCTGATCGGGCATCAGGAAGGCGACGGTGACGTTGGAGATCGGGGCGGAATCGGCAAAGGCAGCCGTCGCGCCGAGCAGACTTATGGCGAGTGCCGCTGCGCCAGTCGCAGTCCATACGGATTTGATCATTCGGTCTTCTCCCTGGTGGGTTGCAGTGCCAGCCGCGCGATTGCGTGCCTGGCTGTTTTTGAGCAAAGCCTCTCCGTCGCGGGCCGCGTTATGCGAGCCCGCTTCCGTTTCGACGATATTTTGGCCTTTCTCCTCCTCGTTCAGGCGGCTTCAGCCGCTCTTGTGTTTTCGGCAAGCAGCGCTCTGAAGCGCGAGGGCGGCATGCCCTTCAGCGCCAGGAACTGGCGATTGAAATTGGAGACATTGTTGTAGCCCGCGGCGAAGCAGATCTCGGTGATCGGCATCGCGCTCTCGCTCATCAGCAATTGGCAGGCGAGATTAATGCGCAGGCGATTCACATATTGCACCAGCGCCATGCCGGTGTGCCGGCGGAAACTCCGCGAGAACGCGCTCGGGCTGCGGCCGGCGATGGCGGCGAGGTCGCTCTCGTTGAACGGCTCGGTCAGGTGGCAGTTGATGTAGGCGAGCGCTTCGTTGACGCCGGCCGACATGAAGCCCGACGGGTCGGGCAGGTAGCTGGCGCTCGCCAGCGAGCGGACGTCGGCCGCGCTGCTCAGCGCGCCGATGAGGCCGATGAAAAGTTCGATGCGGCGCAGCCCCTGTGCCTCGATCAGTTCCTCGAGCATCGGGCTGACGAGCCGATTGGTGGCAAGCGAGAACAGCGCTCCACGGCGGCTGAGCTCAAGCACGCCGGCTAACGCAGAAAGCTCAGGCAGCACTTTGGTGGCATCGGCGATGAACTCCTGCGAGAACTGCACGATACGGCAGCGCAGCGGCACATGCGTGCCGGCCGGTACGTCGCTCACCCAGTTGTGCGGCAGATTAGGACCGGTGAGCACGAGGTTGCCCGGCTCGAACTCGCCGATGTAGTCGCCGACGAAATAGTGGCCCGTCGTCGTGACGATCTGGTGGATTTCGTATTCGGGATGAAAATGCCAGCGTACGGTGTGGAACGGGTAGCCGTGCGACCAGGCCTTGAACGACTCGCCACGGCTGATCTGGATGACTTCCAAGTCCGGGTTCATGGACGTTCCTCCCGGCGCACTATTGACCCTTGCCGGCCTGCTGCGCGCCTCCCGCCGCAAGGCGGTTCCCGCTCTCTGCGACGATCAAAGCTTAGGCGCGAGAAACGACCCCCGCCACCACGGCTTAGGCAGTCCGGTGATATTTTTTTGACATTTTCCGCCGCCGCCGTGAACCGCTTCGCCCATCGTGGCATGCCGAAGCCGGCTGAGCTGGCGGGAGCGGCGTTGCTCCGGACGCCGCGAGACGGTACCTCTGTTGCCGGAATTGAGGTCGCAATTTCGTCGAACGGACGGCGTTGGGAGCGGAGACGTCGATGGCTGAAGCCGAAGCTTTTCCGCCGCCGCTGATCCTGCCGCTCGGCGATCGGAGCCTGCTCGTCCGCTTCGGCACGACACTCTCCGACGAGGCCAACCGTGCTGCCATTGCCTTTGGCCGCCGGCTCGGCAACCGGCTGCCGGATGGCGTCAGCGAAATCGACCCAAATCTCGTCTCGGTGCTGTTGAAATACGATCCCGAGCGTACGGATTTCGATCGGCTGGCCGGCGAGGTGAGGCTGCTGGCAGGGGCGCTGCAGCCTGTGGATGAGGCGCTTGCGGCGACGCACCGCATTTCCGTACGGTTCGGCGGCGAAGGCGGTCCCGACCTCGAAGCGGCGGCGGCGGCACTGCGCATGACGCCGGAGGCGTTCATCGCCACCCACAATGCCTTGCCGCTCCGTGTATTGACCATCGGTTTCGCGCCCGGTTTCGCCTATTGCGGCTTTCATCCGGACGTATTTCGCTTGCCCCGGCGAACCGAGGTGCGGCCACCAGTGCCACCCGGCAGCGTACTGTTCGCAGCCGGGCAGACGGCGATTACCTCGACCTCCATTCCGACGGGCTGGCACGTCATCGGACGAACCGATTTTCGCAATTTCGATCCGGCTTCCGATCCGCCAACGACGCTGCGCGAAGGCGATACCGTGATCTTCGAGGCGGCAGAGCCGTGAGCGCTCTCATCCGCATCACCCGCGCCGGACCGATGGCCACGATCCAGGACTCCGGCCGGTTCGGCGCGCTGCATCACGGCATCAGCGCGTCCGGGCCTATGGATCGCGGTGCCTTCGAGCGGGCCGGCGCGGCAATCGCCAATCCCGGCCCGGAGGGGATCGAGTTTACTCGGGCCGGGCTCGCCTTCACTGTGGCCGAGGGGCACTTTCGCGCCCGTGGCGAAGGCGGTGCGTTCAGCCTTTCGGTCAATGGATCGCCGCGTGACTGGCCAGCCGATCTGGGCCTCGGGGCAGGGGACACGATCGACATCACCCCTGGGCCGGCTGGCAACTATGGCTATCTCCGTTTCGATCACACGATCGATGTTCCCATCGTAATCGGCAGCCGGGCTACTAACCTCGTGGCGGGTTTGGGCGGGTTGGATGGTCGAGCACTCAAACGCGGCGACAGCATCGTGCTGACGCCGGTCGCAGGGCGGGGGGAGGTAAGCGTTGTCCCACCGGCGCATCGCCTGGTTGAGGATGGCCCAATCCGTTTCGTCTGGGGGCTGCATGCGGACCTGTTCGCACCGCCGGTGCGGCAGGCGTTTCTCGATGCGAATTTCGTTGTTTCGACGCGGCTCGACCGCATGGGCGTGCGCCTCGACGACCCAAGCGGCGTTTTTGCGGGAGCGCCGATCCTGTCTCTGGTTTCCGACGCCATCGTACCCGGCGATATGCAGATCCTCGGCGATGGCACGCCGATCGTTCTGATGCGCGACCACCAGCCGACCGGCGGCTATCCGCGCATCGCGACGGTGATCACGGCGGACCTCGACCGTTTCGCTCAAATGCGACCGGGAACGGCGCTTGCTTTCGCCCCGGTCACATTGCACAAGGCGCGAACCCTCTATCTCGCGAGCCTTCGAGCATGACCAGCATCGACCTCAATGCCGATCTCGGGGAAGGCCTGCCCAACGATGCGGCGCTGCTGGAGATCGTCTCCAGCGCCTCGATCGCCTGCGGCGGTCACGCCGGGAACGAGGCGACGATGCGGGCCGCGCTGCAGGGGGCGAAGGCGCACGGCGTCGTCGCGGGGGCACATCCGGGCTTTGCCGATCCGGAGAATTTCGGCCGCCGGCGGCTTGAGATCACCGCTGAGGAGTTGACCCGGCAGATGCGGGAGCAACTCGGAACGCTTGCAGCATTGGCGCGCGATGAGGGCGTCGACCTTCGCTACGTGAAGCTGCACGGCGCGCTCGCCAACATGGCGGCGGAGGACGAGCACGTCGCCAGCATCGCCTTTGCCGCCGTGCGCAATCACGATGCGCATCTCTCCATCCTCGCGATCGACAACAGCGCGCAGGTGGCGGCCGCCGAAGCCCTCGGCCTGACGGTCATTCACGAGGCGTATGCCGACCGCGCCTACCAGCCCAACGGGTTGCTGGTGCCGCGCAGCCAGCCGGATGCCGTGCTGCACAATGCCGAGCTTATTGTGCAACGGGCGCTGCGTCTCGCCACGCGCGGCGAACTGGTCGCGGCGGACGGCAGCGCGATTGCATCCGTCGCCCGTTCGCTCTGTATCCACGGTGACAATACCGAAGCCGTGACGATTGCCCATGCGCTTCGCGACGCATTGACCGAGGCCGGAATCGGCATCGCTGCGGCGGCGTGACGGATTGCCCGGCGCCGCGTTCTGCGCCATATCCCCGGCTAAACTGGAGACCACCGCATGACCGCAAGACTCATCGACGGCAAAGCCTTCGCCGAGGGCCTGCGCGGCCGCATTGCCGGCCATGTGGCCCGGCTCAAAAGCGAGCACGGCATCACGCCGGGGCTCGCCGTCGTGATCGTCGGCAACGATCCGGGCAGCCAGGTCTATGTGCGCAACAAGGCACAGCAGACCGTCGAGGCCGGCATGCACTCGGAGAAGTATGAGTTGCCCGACACGGTGAGCGAGGCCGACCTGCTGTCGCTGGTACGGCGCCTCAACGACGACCCGCAAATTCATGGTATCCTTGTGCAATTGCCGCTCCCGGCGCACATCGATCCGAATAACGTCGTCAACACCATCTCGCCGGATAAGGATGTTGATTGTTTCACGCCGGGGAGCGTCGGACGGCTATGGATCGGCCAGCCGGGGCCGGTTTCGTGCACACCCCTCGGTTGCCTGATGCTGCTGCGCGACACGCTGCGGTCGCTCTCGGGCCTCAACGCCGTCGTCATCGGCCGCTCGAACCTCGTCGGCAAGCCGATGGCGGCGCTGCTGCTGCGCGAGAACTGCACGGTGACGCTGGCCCACTCCCGCACGAAGAACTTGGCCGACGTGGTGCGGCGGGCCGATATCGTCGTCGCGGCGATCGGCCGGCCGCGCATGATCCCCGGCGACTGGCTCAAACCGGGAGCGACCGTCATCGACGTCGGTATCAACCGCGTCGCGGCGCCGGACAAGGGCGAGGGCAAGACGCGCCTTGTCGGCGATGTGGACTTCGCCAGCGCATCAGAGGTCGCGGGCGCCATCACGCCGGTACCGGGCGGCGTCGGCCCGATGACCATCGCGTGCCTCCTCGCCAATACCGTCACCACGGCCTCGCTCATCAACGGCCTCGTGCCGCCGAAGGATCTGACGCCTTAGGCCTCATATTTCTTGTCTTCACCAACGAGCAGGCTGCGGATGTTGTTTGGCACCGGAAATCCATAACCGTCTCCGGCCTTGTCCCAACGCAACTGATGTTTCGTGTGGTAGCTGCTGGTGTAAAGCTCCGCGCCGATCATTTTTTGAGCTAAATTAGCTGCTTGAAGAGCGTCAATGCCGCGAGCAAAATGTTGAGTCCTCCCTTCTGGCCAACCTATCTCGTAGCGGCATGTCCAACTCTTGCCACGGCCTTCCGGCTGAAAAATCGTCACGACCATGGGTTGGTCGCCCCCTGGCAGGGTTACGGTGAGAGTTCTGCTACCAATCACGATGCGATCCTTCAGTAGTTAAGGGGCGGCATTTGAGTGCCGGCGAGGCAGGCGACATAACGGAATAACACCGTGGTTGGGGCAAGGTCCGTGCAAACAACAAATATCCTCCGCTGCGACCCGGATCATCCTGCAAAGCCTGCCGCGAGTAGCGGCATTGGCGAGGCTCCATCCCGGAGCGGGTAGTCCGCATGTTAGTGAGACAGAGCCTCGCCAAC